>Ga0208863_1002023_pt1 | contig 11188 bp, 9 predicted proteins | sample RifOxyD3_FD_184040 | JGI IMG/M metagenome (GOLD analysis project Ga0208863, IMG submission 184040) | Soil microbial communities from Rifle, Colorado - Rifle Oxygen_injection D3 (SPAdes) | ecosystem: Environmental > Terrestrial > Deep subsurface > Rock core/Sediment | place: Rifle, Colorado...
ATCGCGAAATTGATCCATTTCGCGATGTACATGCCGTCCAGCAGCGTTCCTCCGGCTGCCAATGCCCAGACATAGACCATCGACATCAGCAACGGGAGTTTCGAGAAGCAGTTGTATGGAAGATCGATGATCCTCCCCGCCTGGAGATAAGCATGCGGGACCGCCAGATGATACTCCAAGGCGTCGTAATTGATCTCCGGGACCGTGCTCAGAATCAGGTCCACCCCGAGTGCCGCGACGATGCAGACCGCGAGAAGAGCGGGAAGATGGTCTTTGTCCTCTGGGTCGGGCCCCCCCGAGGGCGAGTTCTGGCCGAGGCGGAAACCGCGAACTTCGCGGACCAGCCGGACTGACCCGTGGATGGCCGCCGCGAGGGCGAGGATCTGGAGGACGGCGCGCGCGAGGAAGCCCAGGCTGAGGATCGCGAACGCCGCATAGCCCATCACGCCCAGACCGAACGCGGTCGGCAGGAGGACGAGTCTCAACGTCCAATCGGGAGCGTTTCTCCGTTCACTCGTATGGAAGCGTGCGAGCAAGAACCGTCCGATACCCCAGGCCCCGATCAGGAAACTGATGCATTCGGCCAGAAGCACCAGATGGTGCGACCAGAATTGGAAGAAATTACCCCCAATGGCAAGCCGTGGGATGGCGATGTCGGTGAGGAAATCCCAGTTCTCGGGGACGATGACGAGCGAGGCGCGATGGGAGCTCCCCAGCAAGACAAGGGTCCAAGCGAGAAAAAGGAACGGGAGCCAATTCAGGGCTGGCTTCTTCCAGTTCATCGTGAGAGGTGACCAGATTCTACTTAAATCGGCTGATAGCGATTGCGCACCTTGAAAGCGCGGCGCACATCTTCTAGAGTCCTTGTCTTGAGTCTCCACCTCGCGAATCCTCATTTCTCCTTTTTCTTCCTCTACATCTATCCCGTCGCGCTGGAACTGGCCTTGTTCGCGTGGGCGGCCCTGACAATCCTCAGCCTGCGGGATGGATCCTTCCGCTATTTGGGGCGCCTTCTTACCAGGCGGGGACTCTTAGTCGCGGGCGTCATCGTCTTTGGTTCCGCTCTGGCGCGGACGTTCCTGGCCCCTCCCCGGCATCAAGTCTATTTCGACGAGTTCGTCCATGAGGATGTCGCCCTTAACATCGCGAACGACAATATCTTCGGTGAGAGCGCGGCGGGCGGAGCGGATCGTTATCGGAGCATCCAGACCTCGGCGTGGCCCGGCGGGGCCCATGTCATGTTGGGCGGAGTCTTCAAGCTTGTCGGTTCTGGAGAAAGGACTGCGTTCGTGTTCAATGCACTCCTGGCGGGCGCCACCGTCGCCGTCGTTTTTTTTCTTTCGACGCTTCTTTTCCTGGATCAGCGCGTCGGGTGCGCTGCCGCCTTCTTGCTCGCATTCCAGCCGATCTATGTTCGCTTTTCCGGAGCGACCGACCTTACGGTCGCCTCCTGCCTGTGGATCTCCTTGAGCATCCTTTCGCTCGCTCACTATCTTGAACGCAAAGACTTTCTCTCATACCTTCTTTTCATAGTCACGCTGTCCTATGCCCTCAATGTGCGCTTTGAAAATCTGTGCCTGCTCCCAGTCGCAGGCTATCTGCTGTTCCAGGAGCGTCGGGGACACCTCTGGACGATTCGTGAATACGCGGCGACAGGGATATTGTTGGTCTTCGCAGGCCTGACGATCGTGTTGGCGTTGCACAACCGGAGTAGCGGGGCGACAGGATTCGACGGCTCGTTAGGGCAGATGAGCTGGAATCTGGTGAACAATCTCCCGGCTAATCTCCTCTATCTGGCTCTGAGTCCCGCCATCTCCTTCATATTGCTTCCCGCGGCCGCCTATGGACTGTTCGTAGCGCGAAAGCAATATTCTCTGTGGATCCGGGCGCTGGCCGCTCTTGGCCTGACATACCTTGTCTTGTGTGCCGCACATGTTCGGGGAGGCTTCGACATCGGCACCTCTGAACGGCTTGCCGCCCCCACGATCTTGTGCCTTTGTCTGGTTGCTGGCTATGGAGCGATCGCAATCTCCGATATGGTCCGCTTCAAACGGCTCTGTCTTGGCGCGCTCGCTCTTTCGTTCATCCTTTTCTGCTGGCGCGACTACGGGAAAGGCCCGCTTGGGCGGTACGAAGCAGAATATAGGCTCGTTCTTGAATCCGCCGCTCGCCTGCCTGCTGACGCATATATCATCACATTCTGTCCTCCGCTCATCATTGCGGCAGCGCACAGACCCGCTGTCTCAGCTTTTCATGTCATGCTGGGCGGCCCGAACCTCCTTGAACGATTGGATGTGGCAGGTGCAATGCCCTTGGTGCTCCTTAAAGATGCCTGGTGGTATAAATTCGCGCCAGAGGCGAAGCGATTGGAGGAGATGTTGAGGACTCTCTATCGATTCGAGCCGATCAATACTGCCGCGATCGATGGCAAGGAATACGGCTTCTACCTTTTGTCGCGATGGCCCTCTGCTGCGCCTTTCAAGGGGCCCATGCCCCCCAGTCCCGCGAGCATCACGACCGGGATCATCAGGCTGAAATGATAGCGGCTGACGCCTGGAACAAGAGCGAGTATACTCCACAGGACCAGGAGATGCAGCATGAGGAATCGGACGCTCATGCCTGTCAGGAAGCGCGGCGCGCCGCCGCCGCAGAGGCCGGTCATGGCGAGTATCAGCAGTCCCGCATAGAAAAAGTGGTTGAAGAGCAACCAGCCGGCAAGGGTCTCTGATGAGAGGACTTTGTTCTCTTCGGGCTGCGGGCGACGCGTGAAATCATAGGCCTTAAGAGCGGACCACCTGATCACGTCCGCGTCGGATCCGAAGGCCCTGTAAAGATCATCCGCGACGCTCCTCGCCATGATGCCGGGTCCCGCCAAGACGGTCTCCTTCAAATTAGCGATACCGCTGCCCCAGCCTCGGGCGGAAAGAAACGCTTCATCGCCGGCGGCCGTCGGAGGCGCGGCGTTCGGCCGGTGGAAGGCCGTGTGTCGTCCGAAAGCGATGCCCTGGCTTGTCGAGATGGGCACGAACCGGTGGAACATGAACCAATTCCTCGCGGTCCAGGGAAGAATGCCGAGAACCGTGAAGCCGATCAATAGGACGCTGCGGCGCAACGCCTCTTTCGGGGGCATGCTCCAAAGCCAAGCGGCTGTCGCCGGGACTAGGAGAAGGAGTGTCGGCGGACGGATCAAGCTTAAGGAAGTGCTATGAAATAACTATCGCAATATAGCCTCGAAATTAATAAGCTTCTGGGGTGACGGCTGAAGCCGCGATTCGTCAAAAGTTTCTGGCTCTGGGCTCATTTCTGAATGAGCGCACACGGCGCGTCTGGGCCGCCACAGAGGCCAGCTCGCTTGGATACGGCGGCGCTTCCTTGGTGGCGCGCGCGACGAAGATTTCCCGACGCGCGATTCTTTCAGGTCAGCGTGAAATCAAGACCGGGAATGTTCTGCCGGAGGGACGAATTCGCAGACCCGGCGGCGGGCGCAAATCGGCGGTTGAGCACCAGCCCAATCTGCCGAAAAAGCTGGAAAGCCTTGTGGAGCCGCTGACGCGCGGCGATCCCATGTCGCCATTGCGTTGGACGTGCAAGAGCACGCGCCGTCTTTCCAAGGCATTGAAACGTCTGGGATACCGCGCCAGCAGCCGCGTGGTGGGAATTCTTTTGCGCGGGATGGGCTACAGCCTCCAAGGCAACTGCAAGACGGTCGAGGGGAATCAACATCCTGACCGCAATGCGCAGTTCGAGCATATCAACGCCCGCGTAACAGCGGAGATGCGTGCCGCCCAGCCAGTCATTTCCGTGGACACCAAGAAGAAGGAGCTCGTCGGAAACTACGTGAACCGTGGGAAGCAGTGGACCAAGAAGGGCTCCGCCAAAAAAGTCAACGGTCATGATTTCCCCGACCCGGATGTTCCGCGCGCCCACCCATACGGGATTTATGAACTCACACGGAACAGGGGCTTCGTCAATGTCGGCACCGATCACGACACGGCGGCCTTTGCCGTTGCCTCCATCCGGGCTTGGTGGCGGGCACAAGGATGGCGAGCCTATCCCAAAGCGAAACGCCTATTGATCACGGCCGACGCCGGTGGAAGCAACGGTTCTCGTCTGCGTTTGTGGAAATGGGAACTCCAACAATTTGCGGATGAGGTGGGGGTGCCGATCTCGGTCTGCCATTTCCCGCCCGGCACCAGCAAATGGAACAAGGTGGAACATCGGCTGTTCTCATTCATCAGCTCAAACTGGCGCGGTGAACCCCTGATCAACTACGAGACGGTCGTAAATCTGATCGCCGGAACGACTACGACCACTGGGCTGAAAGTGTCTTGCCGCCTGGATCTCCGTAAGTATCAGACCGGCCGCAAGGTGTCTGAGGAAGAATGGTCGGAGATCGATCTGCTACGCGATGATTTCCACGGCGATTGGAACTACACCATTCGGCCGAGACGGAAACGTTGACTCGCGATGGTTGTTTCATCGCGAGACCTAACCATGCGGCGCAGAGGCCCGTCAGGGCCAATCGTCCGACCGGGGCGCGCCCCGAAGGGATGCGTGAGAGCATCCATGCCATCAGGGCCAGAAAGAAGCCGTAGAGAACCTCGCTGCCATAGAGCGTGGTGGCGAAGACCGCCGAAGGGTAAAGGGCCCACAGGAGTCCCGCGGTCAACGCGATTCCGGCGGGTTCGAGCATCAGAAAGATGAGGGCACACGTGCCCGCGCCCAGGGCGACGTTGATTAGCCTGAACCACGCCGGATTCCCCCCGGCCAGCAGACCCCAGAGAGCTGTCCCCGGCGCTCTGAAAGCGGTGGGATGTGGTAGTGCCGTGTCTTTTCCCAGATAAAGGTCGGCGTCTTCGCGTCCGGCCGCGCCGATCATCGCATAACCCTGCCCTGTCGCCATGGCGACGGAGAGCTCCTGATACGCGGCGAAGTCAGAGACCGGGGCGTTGGGAACGGTCGCCAGGCAGAGTAGCCGAACCCCGACCGCGGCGACCATCACGACCGCGAGCGGCCATCTTCCTGGCAGTCGCGGCAGACGCTGAACGCGCGGCCGCAGGACGCGGAGCAGTATCGGCAGCGCGATCAGGAGTATGAGAACGCGCTTGTCCGTCATTATGGCGCAGAGCGTTGCCACCGCCAACGCCGCGCCGGTTATCACCCGCAGACCGTCTTTCACGCGGCCGTTCCCCCGGGCATCGCTCTGGCGTACTTCGCTAGGGCCTGATGGCGATGGCCTCGATCTCGACCAAGGCGCCCTTGGGCAGGGCCGAGACCTGCACCGTCGCGCGCGCCGGGAAGGGCGCGTGGAAGTGCTTGGCATAGACCTCGTTCATGGCCGCGAACTGGCCCAGGTCGGTCATGAAGACCGTGGTCTTGACCACGTCGTTCATGGTCAGCCCCGCCTCGAGCAGCACGCCGAGCACGTTGCTCAGCGACCGCTCGGTCTGCTCGGCCACGCCGCCCGGGACGAGGGCGCCGTCTTGGCCCGCCGGGATCTGCCCCGAGACGAACACGAACTCCCCCGCGGAGACTCCCTGCGAATACGGGCCGATGGCCCCCGGCGCCTTCGACGTGATGATGGGTGTTTTTTTCATGGGTTCATTTGAGCGACGCCAGGAGCGCCGCGTTGTTCTTGTAGGTGCGCATCAATTCCGTCAGGGCCTTGATCGACTCTAGGTCTCCCAGCGGAGCCAGCGCGCGGCGCAGCTTGTAGACGCCTTCCAGGTACTCGGGCGTGAAGAGCTTCTCCTCCTTGCGCGTGCCGCTGTCGCGGACCTTCAGCGCCGGGAAGATGCGCATGTCGGCCGCCTGCCGGTAGAGCACCAGCTCCATGTTCCCGGTTCCCTTGAACTCCTGGAAGATGATCTCGTCCATCTTGGAGCCGGTGTCGACGAGGATGGTGGCCAGGATCGTCATCGACCCCCCCTCCTCGAGCTTGCGCGCCGCGCCGAAGAACCGGCGCGGGATCTCCATGGCCCGCGAGTCGAGGCCGCCCGACATCGTCCGGGCCCCGGTCGCGAACTGGTTATGCACGCGCGCCAGGCGCGTCAGCGAGTCGAGCAGGATGAACACGTCCTCGCCCGAGGCCGCCTTCTCGATGGCCACGCGCATCATGTCGTCGGCCAGGCGCTTGTGCTTGTCGTAGGACTGGTCGGACGAGGAGGCCCAGATCTCGGCCGGGATCGAGCGCTTGAAATCCGTGACCTCCTCGGGGCGCTCGTCGATGAGCAGGCAGTACTGGCGGATCTTCGGGTCCACCGCGTGGACCGCGTTCGAGATCTGCTTGAGGAAGGTCGTCTTGCCCGCCTTCGGAGGAGCCACGATCAGCCCGCGCGTGCCCTTGCCGATGGGAGCCAGAAGGTCGAGGGCGCGCATGGACGGGTCGGTCGAGCCCTTCTCGAGCTGGATCCACTCGTGCGGGTCCACCGGGGTCTTCGAGGCGAACAGGAGCTCCGCCTCGGAGCGGTGAGGCTGGGTGGGCGTCGACGGAGGACGTGGGCCGTTGGGCTGAGGCGGACGGTTGCCTCCGTGCTGGCCATGCTGGGCGCCCTGGCGCTGGCCGTGCTGCTGGCCTTGGCGCTGGCCCTGGTTCTGGCCGCCTCCTCCGCCGCCGCGATGGCGACGACGTCGGCGCCGGCCGCCGCCCCCGCCTCCACCATGGCCCGAGGAATGCTGGCCCTGGCCGCCCTGGCCGCCTCCTTGAGGGGGAGTCCCCGATTGCCCGCCTTGCCCGGCTGAGTCCTGCTCGTTCATCATGTCATTGACCTCTCGAAATCTGTGCGCGGTCGCGCATCTCGGACGCTCCGGGGAACTCCCCCGGCCACCTCCGGTCCAACGCCTCCAGCGCCAAGGACAGCCACACGGCCGCCGCGGCCAGGACCTCCTCCGGCTTGCGGCCAGGCAGCTGTGAGTCGCTGAAGACGTGTCCCCAGGGCAGGCCCGCCGCGTTGCCGCGCGCGAAGTCCTGCGCCGAGCCGAGTGCTGCGTCCGCGGCCCAGGTCGGCACGCCGAAGGACTGGGCGCTCTCCCGTGCGCGAGCCTCCGGCCAGAGCGTCTCCCAGCGCGCGGCCGCGAGCTCCGCCCAGACCGCCTCGGCCCGTCCGGCCGCGTCGGCGGAGACCCACCGCATCGAAAGCGCGCATTCGGCGACGGCCCGCAGCAGGGGAAGCGACTCGTTGCCGTGTCCGTCACGGCAGAGGACCATCAGGGCGTTGCCCGAGGAGACCGCGCGCGCGGCCAGCGTCATCAGCACGCGGTCGGCCGGGTCCGTCGCCGACAAGCGCCGCCCGACGCGGGAGAAGCCGGCATCCACGCGGACCTTGGCCAGACCGACGCAAGCGAGGAGTTCTTTCATGAATCGAAGGTGTGCAGCTTCACCCGGGGGACGGTTTGGCCCAGCATGCGGCGCGCCAGGTGCCTGAAGCGTTCCGGCGCGTCCGAGGCGTAGAAATCGCGGCGGCCGCGGCGAGCGGAAGAGGAGCGCATCCCGACCTTGCCCAGCGCCGCCTCCGTCTGCAGGGCGGTCTCCTCGGCCGAATCGATCAGGCTCACCTTGGCGCCCATCACACGGGCCAGCACGGGCTTGAGATACGGGTAATGCGTGCAGCCGAGGATGAGCGCGTCCACCCGCGCGCGGCGCAAGGGCGCCATATATCGCCGCGCGACGTCTTCGGTCACCTTCCCCTGCCACCAGCCTTCCTCGACGAGCGGCACGAAGAGCGGGCAGGCCTGCGAGAAGGTCTTCACGCGCGCGCCGAGCGACTTGAGAGCCAGGGGGTAGGCGTCGGAGCGCATCGTGGCCTCGGTCCCGATGACGCCGATGCGCCCGGCGTGGGTCGCGCGCATCGCCGCGCGCGCACCCGGCTCGATGACCCCGACGACCGGGACCTTCACGACCCGGCGGATGGCCGGAAGGGCCACGGCCGAGGAGGTGTTGCAGGCCACGACCAGGAGCTTGATCCCCTTCGCGGCGAGGAAGCGTGCGATCTCGACGGAGTAGCGCGTGACGGCCTCAGGCGACTTCGAGCCATAGGGCACGTGCGCGGTATCGCCGAAATAGACGAGGGATTCCTCGGGCATGCGCCGGGCCAGGGCCTTGAACACCGTCAGCCCGCCCAGGCCCGAGTCGAACACGCCGATGGGTGCGTTCTTCCTCAATCGAGCCACCCTTTCTTGCGCGCGTAGTCCGCGATCCCGGCCGCCACGCCCTCCGCGACCTTGCGGCGGAAGCGCCGAGAGCCCAGCTTCGCCTCGTCCTTCGGATGGCTCAGGAAGGCCATCTCGACGAGGATGGCGGCCGCGTGGGTGCCGCGCAGGACGTAGAAGCCCGCCTGCTTGGCGCCCCGGTCGTCGACCTCGGCGCGCTTCGCGATCCCGCGCTCGGCGAACACCGCCAGCTGGGGAGACTCGTTGACCATCTCGGTCTTCGTCATCGCCAGCAGGACCTGCTTGGCCAGCTCGTCCTCGGGCCTCTTGCCTTCCAGCTTCAAGGCCGCGTTCTCCGCCGCCGCCAGCTCCTCGGCCGCGGGGTCGGACGCCGTCTCGGAGACCGAGTAGACCTCGAAGCCGTTCTCGCGGCGGTTGCGATGGGCGTTGCAGTGCAGGGAGACGAAGATATCGGCCTCCAGGTCGTTGGCCTTCGCGGAACGGTCGGAAAGCGGGACGAAGACGTCGTCCTCACGGGTCAGGACCACGTCCATGTCGCCGCGCTCGCGCAGGACCTTCGCCAGCTCCAGGGCCACGGCGAGGTTGACCGTCTTCTCGTAGGTCCCGCGCGTCCCGATGGCGCCTGGGTCCTTCCCACCGTGCCCCGGGTCGATGACGACGATGCGCCGGCGGGGCTTCTGGGCTTGCGCGACCGCGGGCGGGGCCGTCGGCGCCGTCACGCTGACGGGGGCGGGAGCAGTGGAAGAGGCGGGCTTCGTCTCGACCGCGCGCGGCGCCGGAGTCTCGTCGCCCGGCTCACCGCCAGGGCCATAGACATCGACGACGAGACGGCGCGGATCAGAGAGCTCGGCGGCACGCCAGCGCAGGCCCTTTTCGGCGAAGCGGATGCTCAGGCGCGCCCGGGAGGACTCCTGCTTGACCGCGTAGGAGTCGACGATGCCGTCGTCCACGTCCACCCGGTCGTCGCCCTCGACGACGCCGTAGGGCAAGGAGACTTCGACCGCGCCGACCCCGTGCGCCACGGCCTGATAGGAGGCTCCAGGGGCGAGCGAGAGCGCCAGACGCGTGCGCCCCTTATAGGAGAACGCACGCACGGGCCCCACGGTCGTGCGGCGTTCGACTTCCAGAGTGCGCGTGCCGGCGTCGTAGCGCGCATCGTAGCCGCTCCAGCGGCCGAAAGGCTCCGAGATCAAGAAAGAGATCGGGAGGAAGGCCCTGCTGGCGCGCACACGGACGGGCGCGGGCAAGGTGAAGGTCTGGTTGCCGGCCGCGGCTTTATCCGAGTCCACGACGAACTGCATGGTCCGCCCGCGGACCGTCAGCAGCACGCGTCCTGAGACCGGATACCAGTAGACCTGCCCCCCATAGATGGAGCCCGCACGCTTGGCCTCGAGGTAGAGCTCGGAGCCGATCTTGAAGGAGGTCGCGGGACTGGAGGGTTTGCCGGAGACGATGACGGCGACCTCCTCGGCCGCGCGCACGGACGCCGCCGGGAGGACGAGACACGCCGCCGTCAGGAAGGAGAGGAAGCTCATTCCAGAATGATCTTGTAATCCTCCCACATCAGCTGCGGATCCGATTGGATCTTCACCGAGCGCTGGACGTTCTTCTCGATGACCGCGTGCTGGAACCGGAAGGACTCCGCCACGTCGGGGTGCAGCAGGACGCGGATGGAACCGCCTGGACGTCCGCCGGTCAGCTCGAAGATCTCGCGCTGGATCTTGATGCGCAGGGTCTCGCACGACAGCACGCGGCCGGAGCCGCGGCACTCAGGGCACTCCGCGCTCAGCAGGGCCGCCGTGGACATGCGCTTGCGCTCGCGTGTCAGCTCGATCAGGCCCAGGCGGGTGATGGGGAGGATGCGGATCTTCGCACGGTCCGCCTTGCAGGCATCGGCGAAGGCCTCCATCACCTTCTGACGGTTGGAGGCCTTGCGCATATCGATGAAGTCGACGACGATGATGCCGCCGATGTTGCGCAGGCGGATCTCGTGGGCGACCTGATGGGCCGCCTCGATGTTCGTCTGCGTGACCGTCTCCTCCTGGGACTTGGACCCGGTGAAGCGTCCCGTGTTGACGTCGATCGCGCAGAGCGACTCGGCCTCCTGGATCACGATGGACCCGCCGTTGGGCAGGGGCACCTTGGTCTCCCGGATGCCGGAGATCTCCCTCTCGATGTTGAAGGCCTTGAACAGCGGGGTCTTAGATTCGTAGAGGCGGACGCGCTCCTTCAGCTCCGGCGCGAAGCCGTCGACGAAGGCGACCACCTCGTTGTAAGTGTCCTTGTTGTCGACCATGTACACGTAGACCTGTTCGGACATGATGTCGCGCGCGATCTGCAGGGCCAGGCTCAGGTCCTGATGGAGCAGCGTCGGCGGCGGGGTCTCCTCGAACTTTTTGGTGATCCTCTGCCACATGTCGAGGAGGTACTTCACCTCGCGCTCGAGTTCCTCTTCCGAGGCGCCTTCGGCCTCGGTGCGCACGACGAGGCCCTTGCCGCCCAGGTGCTCGGCGACCATACGGTCGACGATCTTCTCCAGGCGCTGGCGCTCCTCGGGCTCGGAGATGTGCTTGGAGATGCCGACGTAGTTCTGATACGGCGTGAACACCAGATAGCGGCCGGGGAGGGTCACGTCCATCGTGACCTTGGGGCCCTTGGTGCTGATGGCCTCCTTGGCCACCTGGACCATGATCTGCTGGCCCTTCTTCAGGGTGGAGTCGATGGCCGCGTTCTTCTCGCCCAGGACGTCGGAGATGTAGAGATACGCGTTCTTCTCGAAGCCGATGTTGACGAAGGCCGAGGAGATGCCCGGGAGCACGTTCTCGACCGTGCCCTTATAGATGTTCCCCACGATGTTCTGGGAGCTCTTGCGCTCCCAATGGAGCTCGGCGATGCGCCCGTCCTCGAGGATGGCGATCCGCGTCTCCTCGAAGGAGGTGTTCGCGAAGACCTCGCGCTTGACCGGCCGGCGGTTGCCGCGCGCCTCGTTGGTGCGCTCCTGACCCCGGCCGGAGTCCTC
>Ga0208863_1002024_pt1 | contig 11186 bp, 10 predicted proteins | sample RifOxyD3_FD_184040 | JGI IMG/M metagenome (GOLD analysis project Ga0208863, IMG submission 184040) | Soil microbial communities from Rifle, Colorado - Rifle Oxygen_injection D3 (SPAdes) | ecosystem: Environmental > Terrestrial > Deep subsurface > Rock core/Sediment | place: Rifle, Colorado...
AGTTCGTCGGCCTTGTCCGGATGATAGAGATATTTGAAGTGATTTCCGACAATATTTTAAGGGATTAACAGGACTCATACACAGAGGAAAGGGAGGAGTGAATCATGGCAGATAAGGACATGAAGAAAATGCAGGGGCTACCAGAGCCCCCGGCCCAGATAATGGTGGCGGAAGCGCCGAAGGTGCCTTTGAATTGGAAAAGGATGTTTTTTTTGCTGACGGGTATGATCTTGTTTGCAGTAGTTTATTATTCACCCCTGTGGCCCGATGCCGTTGACCCCATGGGAGAACATTTTCTCTTGACTATGGAAGGCAAGGGCGCCCTTGCCGTGTTTTGTCTGGCCGCCACATGGTGGGTATTTGAGGTTGTGCCAATCGGCGTAACCAGCCTCGCCATCGGCACGTTGCAGGCGTTATTTCTTATCCGGCCGGCCAAGGTTGCCTTCAAGGATTTCATGGACCCGTCTGTTCTTTTTATTTTCGGATCCATTGTTATTGGTATGGTTTTTACCAAAACCGGCTTGACTAAACGGATCGCCTATAAAATGCTCTCCATTGTCGGTGAAAAAACCAGCATGATCTATCTGGGCTGTTTTGTGCTGACCGCGGCCCTGACCCATATCATGGCCCATACCGCGGTGGCAGCCACCATGTTTCCGCTGCTGATGGCCATATATGCCCTGTACACGGATGAGCAGACCCCCACCAAATTCGGTAAGGGGCTGTTTATAGGAATGGCTTATGTGGCCGGCGCCGGTAGTATCATTACGCTGCTCGGCGCGGCCCGTGGTGCCGTGGCCCTTGGCTTTTACAAGGACATCACCGGTATCGATATCAGCTTTTTCCAACTCACCTACTACATGTTTCCCATCGGCTGGGGTATGACCTTTGCCCTGTGGGGCTTATTCATGCTTATCTGCAAGCCTGAGAAGGCATCCATCCCGGGCCTTAAGGAAAAAGCGAAAAGAATGTATAAGGAGCTTGGCTCCTGGTCCTCCAAAGAGATCCTGGCCAGTCTCATTGTTGTTTGCACCATCCTGGTCATTTCCGCAAAGGCTTTTGTTCCGGCCCTGGAAGGCCTGGATAAAACCGGTATTCTTCTTTGTTCCACCATTCTTTTCTTCATCTTAAACATCCTGGATATCAAGGACCTGGAAGAGATCCCCTGGAACATTATTCTGCTCTTTGCCGGCGCCATGTCCATTGGCTTCTGTCTCTGGGAGACCGGTGCCGCCAAATGGATGGCCGTTAACTGGCTGACCCTTTTCCAGAATGCTCCGGCTATTGTTTTCATCCTGGGCATGTCCTTCTTCGTCATGATCATGACCAACTTCATCATGAACGTGGCAGCCATTGCCATCTCGCTGCCGGTGGCACTGGTTATCGCGCCTTATCTCGGGGTGGCCGGCGAGGTCATCCTCTTCTCCGCCCTGGTTATGGCAGGCATGCCGTTTCTGCTGCTGGTGGGCGCGGCGCCAAACGCCATTGCCTACGGATCAAAACAGTTTACACCGGGTGAGTTCTTTTTCTATGGCATTCCGGCCAGTATTATACTTATGGTAATCACCTGGATCGCGGTGCAGTTCATCTGGCCGATTATGGGCATGCAGGTTTACCTGCCCACCCCGTAAGCCATGTATTCCAAGTAACATAAAACTTGGAAGAGACTTCAAGCGATTGAAGAAGAGCCTCGAAGTCTCTTTCAACATAGCAGTAATTTTTTAGAAACCCGTCTGGTAGTATATGCCAGGGGGAGGGGCAGAAACGGTTACCATATTTGAGAGGGTCTTGGAGATATATATGCTTATAAAAGTTTTTCTTGAGGAGGGAAGGGATGAAAAATGAGGAAAAAAGAGTGAAGGACATCATGTCTCACATCGGGGAATATGATATGGTCGACGGTGATGCCCCTCTCTGCGACGCCTTGGCTAAATTGAAAGCGAACTGGGAAAAGATAACGGCCGGCGAAAAGGGCAGTTTTCATAAAACCATGTTCGTTACGGATGCCTCCGGCACTATCGTCGGCAAATTGTCCTTCTTCGATATCGTCAAAGGTCTGGTTCCCGAACCGGCAAAGGAAGTGAAGCATTCACGAAGATTCTATTCCATCCTTTCATCCCGGACAATGGAAGTCGCCGATGAAGTAGCAGAGATGCAAAGGCGTTTCACCTGGCTGCACTCCACATTTCTGGACCTGGTGAAACAGGAAACCAAAAAGAAGGTGCGGGATATCATGTCGCCGATTCACCCGTTATTGAAGGAGGAGGATAGCCTGAACAAGGCTATTTTTGTGATGTTCAAAGAGAATATCCGGCAACCGCTGGTCAGCAGAGGCGATGAAATTATCGGGGTGGTGAGTCTCATGGATATTTTCCCTGAACTGCTGGAGATTGCCGGGGATGAGTGTTTTTTGTGAGACCGTTCAAACCGTTCAAACGGCGCAAACGGTTACTGGTTAATGGGGCGTTGTTCCATGCCGCCCATGGGTCGATCATTCAAGCGGTCGATAGCGGTTCCAATGGCCTGCAGGGTTTCCAGTTGGTCCGCTCCTCGGATCTTGAGACTGCGATGTTCGGCTACCTGGAAGAAATAGAGTTTTTTCGTCTTTCTGAGATCACCAAGATAGGCGTGGATCTTCCAGGGTGTGTCAGGTGGCAGCCGGGTATTCCTGAATACCGACAAAAATCCGTAATGAAGTTGCAGGCCGTCCGAGCCGACCGTGACGGCGCTGAAGCCCCACAGCGGGCTGTTGAAGAACCATAAAGCGATCAGGGTCCAGGCGACTACGGCAAGGATGTGCCGAAGGTTGCGTCGCAGAGCGCCCCAGGCCAGCAGGCCGACAAGCAGCAGGACAACCAGGGTCATGATGCTGTTCTGCACGACCAGGGAGCGAATGAAAAAGGTCTGGGTTGTCATCTGCGTATCTGCCCGGTTGTGAATTGCTGTGGCTGTTGAAGGAAAAAGTCGGCAAGGCGGCCTTTCATAGTCCAGGCACTGTCGAGATTATAAGTGAAACCGATAAAAAGAATAATGATAACATAGCAAAAAGAAAAGATAATTCAACCGGAAAGTACGATCAATCTGAAAATGTTTCGCTACCGAAGGGGGGAGAAAAACACAATGCGTACACCAAAAATAGTCATACCACTTATAATAAGCCTTGCCTTATTTTTTATTGGCTCCCTGGCCTTTGCCAGCGGTGGCGGCGGGAAAAAAGCCCCCGAAAAGGAAGCAGTTGAAAACGGCGTACATATGACCATTTCCGGCACCATTCTCGACTCCCACAAGGAACCGGTGGGTGAGGCCACGGTCATCATCCGCGAGAACGGCCGGGAGGTAGCCGAGGTCGAAACCGCCAAAAACGGTCATTATGTAACCGATTTCATAGCCGATGAACAGATCCTACAGGGCGCCCAGTTTGAGCTGGAGGTACGGAAGGTCAGTTTTACCAATAAAAGCATCCCGTTCCAGTCCGCCGATTTTGCCCATAAGGGGGATCGGTATTTTATTGCCGAGGATGTTTCCCTGGACCGGGAGCTGGGGCCGGCCTTCTGGATCGCCACCGTGGTTTTTGTCCTGGCCTACGTGCTCATCGCCTTTGAGCTGCTGCACCGGACCGTGGCCGCCATGTTGGGGGCGGCGTTGATGATGCTGATCTCCTACACCATCGGCACCATCTATCCAGAGTTCCGCATTTATTCCTTTGAACGAGCCATTGCCGCCATTGACATGAACGTCATTTTTCTGTTGATGGGCATGATGATTATCGTCGGCATCCTGAAAAATACCGGCGTGTTTCAATGGTGCGCCTATGTATCCTATAAGGTGGCCAAGGGCAAGGTCTTCCCGCTCACCGTGATTCTGATGGCCTTTACCGCCGTTACTTCCGCCTTCCTGGACAATGTCACCACCATGCTGCTCCTGACCGGGGTGGCAATCGAGATCGCGGTCTCCTGCAGTCTCAATCCGCTCTATCTTCTCATCCCCCTGGTCCTGGCTTCCAATGTCGGTGGCACCGCCACCCTGATCGGTGATCCGCCCAACATCATGATCGGTTCCTATGCCAGCCTCACCTTCATGGACTTTGTCGTGGCCCTGGCCCTGCTCTGTGTGGTGACCATGGTGGTTTTGTCTGTTTTTGTCAAGTTAGTCTGGGGCAAGGCTTTCAACAGTGCCCAGGCGACGATCAGCAATGTGGACACGTTCACCGCTGAATTGAAGGAGAAATACAAGATTTATGATATGCCGCTGCTTACCTATGGTCTGGTTGTTCTCGGGTTCACGGTGTTTCTCTTCCTGTCCCACGGTTATTGGCACATGGAGGTGTGCATTGCGGCGCTGGCCGGGGCCGCCATTCTCACCACGGTCGCCATGGTCACCAAAAAGGTTAATCTGCTGCATATGATCGAGAAGGACATCGAATGGCCGACCCTCATGTTTTTCATGTTCCTGTTCATCCTGGTGGGCGCGGTGGAGGAGACCGGGCTGCTGGCCGTGGTCGCCGACTGGATCCTGAGTGTCTCGGGCGGCGAATATCTCATGTCCATGACCCTGATCCTCTGGGTGGCGGCGATCATGAGCGCCTTTGTCGACAATATTCCCTTTACCGCTACCATGCTGCCCATTGTCGGCTATCTGTCCACGGTGATTCCGGGCGCTGAAAACACCCTGTGGTGGGCTCTGGCCCTGGGCGCCTGCTTCGGCGGTAACGGCACGATCATCGGCGCCTCGGCCAACGTGGTCACCATGGGCATCGCCGAGTCTCAGGGATACAAGATCTCCTTCATAGGATTCATGAAAACCGCTTTCCCCTTTATGATCATCAGCATCATCATCTGTCAGATCTGGCTTATGGTGTTCAAGCCAGCGTAACAGTTCCTTCCCGGGAGGAAGCGTTGCCTCCTCTCCTGCATGAAGCTCCCGGCAGCTTGCGTTGTCGGGAGCTTTTTTCGGCCCATCACGGAAAAGTGGACGCTCTTTCGTTAATACTTTGAGGCGGCCTTTATCATCGTTTCGGCCAGTCCCCCCCGTCGTCACCCTCTGGTCATAGCCTCCTTCGTGCTCAAGGGCAATGTCGTGCCGCCTGACTAAATCGAAAACAACGGCACCTCGCAGTTCGAAAAGAATCTGATGTTCTTCATGGGCATGGGCTCCCTGATCTTCGTGCCGATATTCAAGTCTGTTACCCTGAGGTTGAGGGCGCTGCCTTGTCGATTGACGGATCTTGCTCAATCAGATTATTATACCGCTTATTATGTCGCCGAGGGCAGTATTCATCAACCCGCTCTGGATCGCCACTAGCGGATAACAATGCAATTTGCCTGTCCACATTTATGCGCTTTTCCATCCGGAAAAAACTTTTTATCGTTATCCTGCTGCCCTCGCTGTTTCTCCTTTTTCTTATCTGTCTGGACTATCGAAATTTACAGGTTCTTGGCCGTAGCGCCGAGCTGATTCTGGCCAACAATTACCAGAGCATCAAGGCGGCCCAGCAGATCCGCCAGCATATTGAGGCAGGCCGCAACGAGGTGTTGTTCGCCTTTTTCCAGAAAAAAACGGTGATCCTTGGACACTTCGATAACAGAGAAAAGATCGAGGCACTAATTGCCATCTGTCGAGCCCATATCGTCGAGGCAGGTGAGCAGCCGATCGTGGATAGTCTTTCTACCGGATACGCCGAGTATCACCAAGCCCTCGCCAGGGTGGTCGCCGGCTCCAGTCGTGAGACCTCTGACTCGGATTTCCAGCACCTCATTGCCCGTGCCGACGGTTTGCTCGTCGATATCGATCAGTTGGTTGCCGTCAACGAACAAGGCATGGAAAAAGCCGACGAACGGACCAGGAAGCTGGCTGGCCGCAATCTTCGCTATACAATCATTCTGCTGCTCTGCGCACTTCTCTTTACCCTGGTGCTCAGCTTCATCCTCTCTTCACGAATCTCCAGACCCCTGGTCAGCCTCGCGCACCTGCTCGCCAGGGTCAGGGATGGCAGCGGCGAATATCCGCGCATCCCGGTGACCACGTCCGATGAAATCGGCTTTCTCTCTGCTGAATTCAATCGGCTTTTTGAACATCTCAAGGACTATGACCGGTTGAGCGCCGAACAACTGCTGACGGAACAACAGAAGACCCACAGGGTTGAGCTGGGCAAGACTCGCTTTATCGCCGATCTCTCCCACCAGTTGAAAACCCCCATGACCTCCCTGGCCATGAGCCTCGGCATGCTCACCGAAAGCGCGAGCAGGCTCTCCGCCGACAAAAAAAACAAGCTGCTTGATACCGCCAAGGAAGATTGTGTGCGGCTCACCGCCCTGATCAACGAGCTGGTTGACATCGCCCGACTGGATAGTATGATGAAACCCCGGCGGATGGAACTCGCCGACCTCGACAGGGTCATTGCGGAATGCATCAGACCCCTGCAGTTACAGGCCGATGAAAAGGGGGTGCGGCTTGAGGTGGATATCCGGGGCCCGATCCCGCCCCTTTTTATCGATTCGTTCCGTTTTCCCTGGGTGGTTACCAACCTCCTTGCCAATGCCATTCGGCACACGGAACCCGGCGGCCAAGTTCGGATTACGGCACGTTGCCAGGAGCAGCGCTGTTATGTTGAATGTGCCGACACCGGCGTGGGCATTGAGGCAGAAAACCTTGCCCGGATTTTTGAGCGCTACACCCAGTTTTCCGTTCCGGAAAAAATGGGGGCAAGCGGCCTCGGGCTGGCCATTGTCAAGGACATCATCGACCAGCATGGCGGCGAGATCACAGTGCAGAGCGAAGTGAACCGCGGCACGACCTTCACCCTCTGGGTGCCGTTGTCGCAGGAGAATACCAATGGCTAGAAAGGCCTTGGTCATTGACGATGACCGCAACATTCTCACCACCCTGCTCATCCATCTTGAGAGCCTGGGATTTGAGACCTGCTCGGCGAGTACCGGGGCCGAAGGGATCCGGCTGTTCATGGAAGAGAAGCCGCAGGTCGTTTTTCTGGATCTGAAGCTGCCGGATCAGGACGGGCTCTCGGTGCTGGAGGCGCTGGCCGCTGCCGAGATCAAGAGCTATATCGTGGTGATCACTGCGTATGCCACCATTGACACGGCCGTGCGGGCGATTAAGATGGGCGCCTTTGACTATCTGCCTAAACCATTCACCCCGGTGCAGGTAAGCCACATGGTTGACATGATCGACAAGATCTGTGCCATGGAGGCGGAAATCGCCTCGCTCAAGGGTATTGTCCGGGAAGGCGGCCTGATCACCAGAAACCACCAGATGCATAAGATCGTTGCTATGGCCCGTCAGGTGGCCGACTCTAATGCCTCTGTTTTTCTGAGCGGCGAGAGCGGCACGGGCAAGGGATTGCTTGCCCGCTTGATTCATGACCTCAGCCCGCGGGCTGTAAACCCGTTCGTTACGGTCAACTGTGCGATGCTGCAGGAGAATCTCCTGGAGAGCGATCTGTTCGGACATGTGAAGGGCGCCTTTACCGGGGCACTGCGTGATAAGATTGGCAAACTCGAACTGGCCGCCGCCGGCACCGTGTTTCTCGACGAGGTTTCGGAGATGTCAACCACGATCCAGGCCAAGTTTCTCCATTTTTTGCAGTACCGGGAGTTTGAGCGGCTGGGTGATCCGAAAACCATCCAGGTTGATGTGCGGATGATTGCCGCCACCAACCGGGATCTTGAGGAGCAGGTGGCCGCCGGACTCTTTCGCAAGGATCTTTATTTCCGCCTCAATGTGGTGGAGATCCATGTGCCGTCGCTACGTGAAAGGCCGGATGATATCGAACTCCTGGCCAGCCATTTCCTGAAGCACTTTGCCCGGCTCAACCGCAAGCCGGCCATGAGCCTGGATGTCGAGGCCCTGCAGCTTCTGCAGGCCTATTCCTGGCCCGGCAACGTGCGCGAACTGGTGAATGTCATCGAGCGCGGGACGATCCTTGCCCGCTACCCCTATATCATAACTCCGATCGATCTGCCGGCCCATATCGCTAATTATCTACCCCGCCAGTCTGCTGACGCGGATATGAAAACCCTGGCCGAGATGGAAAAAAACCATATCAACCAGGTTCTCTCCCAGAGTTCCTCCATAGATGAAGCGGCCAAGGTGCTGGGCATTGATCCCGCCACCCTGTGGCGCAAGCGCAAGCGCTTACAGCTTGATTGAAGCGGCATCGTTAATTCGCATTCAATTTGAACCATGACCTACGATAATCCTCCTGGCTTGGCAAGCGGCATCGGCTGTCATCAGTCTCATCTGGAAAGCCCATCAGAATAAGAAGCTGCACCTGAGTCCGGGCCGCAGCCCAAATTTATTTTGCCTGCCGCTCCATTGCATCTTGCATTTTGCAAGGGGTTTTTCTTGCAAAATGCAAGAATTTTGCACCAGCGCCCTTCTCGCTTTTCCTTTCTTCGCCTTAATTTATTGTTTTAACTATATATTTCATGGTGGCATCCATCTTGCTTTGTTTATCTGAAAATACAGGGCAGGACGTAGCTCATTACCATCTGCGGTAATGGAACATATCGAGGAAGAAGGAAATTATGAAAAATGAACCATTAGAAGCGGACATCCTGCTGGTGGACGATGAGGAGCAGTTTGTCAGTACCCTCTCCGCCCGGCTCCAGTTGCGGGGTTTGAAGGTCGAAGCGGCCGGCAATGGCATGGATGCCATGCGCTTGGTGGGGAAAAAAGTTTTCGACGCCATTGTCCTCGACCTGATCATGCCGGGCATTGATGGCATTGAGACCTTACGCCGCATGAAGGCCTTTGATCCGGGTTTGCAGATCATCATGCTCACCGGCCGTGGCACGGTCACGGCCGGGGTGGAGGCCATGAAGGCCGGGGCCTTGGATTTTCTTATAAAACCGTTGGACCTCAATACCCTTCTTGCGAAAATCGGCACGGCCAAAAGTAATAGGATGCTGCTGATCTAGAATAGCCGGAAGGAGTAAGGTAAAAAAACCTGAAAACCCAACCATGGTAAACAAGAAACCTGCGAGTTCATCAGAAAACAGCAGGAAGACAAAAAGGGAGCCCGTGGCCGCGCAAACATTCGTCAGGGACATTGCAATACAACTTGTTGATTATCCGCACATCGACAGCGAAAAGACCGTTTCGGATGCGGTCGATGTCCTGCGTGCGTTTACCTGCGGTGACTTGAGTCACCTCAAGTTCTCCGAACTCATGGTGATGAACAAGAAACAAGCGGTTATTGGCCGACTGCGGCTTCATGACATTCTTGAGGGCCTTGAGCCCAGGCTCTTTGAGGACAAACCGCAAAAATTCGAGGGTCCGGAAGAGGGGCGGGCAGATCTGACGATCCTCTGGGAGGATGTCTTTGAAAAGGATTGCCGAAAGCGAGCCGGCCGGCCGGTCAAGGAATTCATGACCACCATCGGGAGCATGGTGCAGGCTAATGATCACCTGCTTAAGGCCCTCTATATCATGGTGCGCGGTCGCGAGTCCTCCGTACCCGTTGCCGAGGCGGGGAATGTCATCGGCGTTATCCGGATGGAGGAGGTTTTCAACACGATCAGCGTTATCTGTAATTTATAGATTTTTTTCATAAGGAGGGAAAGAGACATGCCAACCGCGAAGGAGTAGAGGCATTCAAGAAAGGCAAGGCAATAAAAATCGAAAAAACAGCAAAAAAATATCGGTTGGAAGCGGGTACCCCGCTTATTTTTAATTAGATTAATTGATTATAACCAATTTCATTATAACCATATTTAATATTTTTATGATCATCACAATCGACAGAAACAGGCCCAAGAAGCTCTACCTCCAGGTGGGCGAGGCTATCTGCGACGAGATAGAAGATGGCAGATGGCCGGTCGGCTCCCGCATTCCGGTCGAGGATGAGCTGTGCAAAAAATACGATGTGAGCAAAGCGACGATCAGGTTCGCGGTCCTCGAACTCGTCCGCAAGGGCTATCTAAATCGCCAACAGGGAAGAGGCACCTTTGTCTGCCGGACGATCCCGGCGCCGGAGATGCGGATGACCACGGAATTTGACGAACTCATGCTCGAACCGCTTGAACCGGTTTCCGTTCGGGTTTTGGCCCAGACGCTCATGACGCCGGTCGATGATTTGGATGTCAAGCTCGAGGCCCCCGGCGAAACGCATGTCATCTATATCCGCAGGCTTGCGCTGGCGGCCAACGAGCCGATCCTCCTGGCGGAATCCTATATTCCTTACCACTTTTGCCCGGAACTCCTTCGGGAGGAGATTGGCAGCCAGTTTCTCACCGAGGTTTTTGAGAAAAAGATCAAGATCCCGATCACCAGAATCAAGGTTTTTATAGATCTCACCCATGCGACCGATAGCGAGGGGCTTCTGCTCGGGGTGCCGAAAAAAACAGAGCTTCTGCTCATCGACCAGCATTTTTATTCGGCAGAGAGTCAGGTGATGTATATGCGGACGGTAAAGCGGGTCGGTCGATTCAGATTTTCACGGGAATTCACATATAAATAACGGAAACTATTTGGGAGTTGCGAAAATAAAAAGCCTAGCGATGTCAAGGGGCGTTCAGCCGGGGAAGTGTTGCCTTGAAAAGGCCGGACATGCCAGCGCATTGTGAAGCACAGAGATGAGAAGGAGACACTATGGCGGAGATGAAGTCAGTAAAGGATGTGATGGTTGATGTCTTCGATTTTCCTCATCTGCCCTATTGGATGACGATTCGGCAGGCAATTGGCGTTGTGAGGAAGTCGCTCTTGAGCGGTGAAAAATTATGTCAGCATCCGATGGCGATTCTCGTGTTTGACGAGAAGTACAATCTCCTCGGCACGCTGAGTCTCAAGGATATCCTGCGGGGACTTGAGCCGCAGTTTTTAAAACCCTCCACCAAGGCCCAGGTCCCTGCTGAAGATGAGCGTGGCCTGTCGCTGCTCTGGGATACCCTCTTCAGCAAAGAGTCCTCGCAACTGGCCGAGCGTTCAGTGGGTGATGCCATGGCCCCGGCCAAGGATTTTGTCAGACCGGGCGATCCCATCTCCAAGGCAGCCTATATCATGCTCCACAAAGACCTGGCGCTCCTGCCGGTCCTCGCCGACAAGAAGTTCGTCGGCCTTGTCCGGATGATAGAGATATTTGAAGTGATTTCCGACAATATTTTAAGGGATTAACAGGACTCATACACAGAGGAAAGGGAGGAGTGAATCATGGCAGATAAGGACATGAAGAA
>Ga0208863_1002025_pt1 | contig 11168 bp, 9 predicted proteins | sample RifOxyD3_FD_184040 | JGI IMG/M metagenome (GOLD analysis project Ga0208863, IMG submission 184040) | Soil microbial communities from Rifle, Colorado - Rifle Oxygen_injection D3 (SPAdes) | ecosystem: Environmental > Terrestrial > Deep subsurface > Rock core/Sediment | place: Rifle, Colorado...
GGGCTCCCTGCCCTTTCATCACTTATCTTGCACATTTTATGCGATACTTCCATTATTTATCCTGAACGCTCTCAATTCCTGGAAAAATTTGAAGCAGGCCAACTTGGGGACGAGGCTGATTATTTCGATTGGTATTCCTATGCGCAGCTCCTCAACGAATGGCAAACGTCCCGTTCCGCCATCCATTCCGCAATTCGATGATCAAAAAGTTCATTGCTGATGTCGATAAAGCCCTTGATTCTTCTCCAATCATCTTGTCGTCGGACATCCAGAAACACTTTGGCCCCAATGGACTTTCCGTATATTTAAAGGCCAGATTAGATTCATAGATTCATCCATATTGGAAATAGCCATATTTACCACCGAATCACCCCTTACCCTCAAAATCGATAAATACAGATTCCATTACATGACCGACAACAGACAGATGCTCTTTCGTTATGACAATGCACCACATCATCCAGACGTAAGCTCATTTCCCCATCACAAACACACCTCGACGGATGAAGTCCAGTCAGACATTCCATCAATAAAGGACGTGCTGAACGAAATAAGCGCCATGATGGTAAGCAGATCTTATTAGCCACAGTGAGCGCTATGCCTCTCTGTAATCAACAAAGCCTATTACGCGCACGCCTCAAGGCGTTCCGCAACCCAAATTCTCAGTCACTAGTTTCCCCCTTGCGCCTTACTCTGCTTTTTCTCTTGCAACTTTTCACAAAACAGCCGAACACGATCGGAATCATAACAATCCTTTTGACATTTAATTGATTAAATGAAATAGTGCTCAAAATTTGTTCATACACTTATATGAAATGTTTCCATGGCACCTCGGCAGAATATGTACAAAAAACAGACTAGGGATATTGACCATATTAGGCCAACATGCTTTATTGTCATGGTGACCAACGTGACTTTTATTTAAAATACAGGAAGTTACGTCAATATCAATTTAAGATATTTTCGAGATTAGCTGGCCTGATGGTATATTAACCGGATCTGATCAAATACGAGTTGTTTTTGAAATCAAGCTATAAATCATTTTGTGAAACCATCCACCGGAAAGGGAATGTACTGATGAAATGCACATTTGGTTTACACCACGTTTTTAACATTTTCACTGTGTCGCTAACACGATGAAATCTCTTGTCGACTGGCTGTACAGGCTAGCCGCAGTTACACCGGAAGTCGTTCCCGAAATCGGATTCTTTCGAGTTTCTGTTTCAGGGATTGAGCCACTTGATGTCGAAAATTGGCTTCTCTCAATTGATCCCCAAGGACTGTTGAGCAATAGTCTGCAAGCGACAGGTCCAGAGTCGTGGTCTGTCATGAGACTGCCGGATCTTCCTCGTAAAGAAGTGAATCTTCACGACCGCCATCGACTAGGTGCAGATCTCGCCTGCGTTTTGTCGCTTGCCTTAGACCGTAGAGTTGTAATTCCAAACGATTTTGCCATGCACATTCCGCAGCTTGAAAACGTGGTCTTTCAGCCAGTTTCTCAGGTCGTTGACCTAGGCATTCTGGGTCCGTTACCCCCTGACGCCAAGCAACGAATAAACGCATACATTTCCTCGGTGGCGGGGCTGGCAAAGGAAGACCAAGAGGTCATCGGCGCTGCATCTTCTGCATACCACGGGGCAATTCTTCTGTTTGATAGAGAACCACGCGCAGCGTACACGTTGTTGGTTGCAGGTGTCGAAGCTCTTTCACGAAAGTATGGTTCGCCTCCTACTGGATGGGCCAATTGGGAAGAGTCGGCCAACTGGGACAAGCTGTTTGACACGCAAGGCCTGACGACCGGACAAGCCGAGGCATTTCGAGACCGACTTATGCATGACAGGCAACTTCGCCTTGCAGCTACGTTTCAAAACTATGCGTCGACTCGGCTTGGAGAAAATTTCTGGAGCAAACCACTAGACCAGTGGGTCTATGGTATCGATGCAAATACTGGTGCATGGCTGTCGCCGACCAAAGTCAAGGAGTGTCGCGTTTCAGATTTTTTATCCTTAGACCGGACCACACTCAAAAAATCGCTTGCTAAGAGCTACAACCTACGTTCAACCGTGGTACATGAAGCCCAGTGGGTTGAACTAATGACCCTCGCTCAACCTCCTGTGAAGGCTCCACAAAGTTCACGTATCCTCCCGTTTCCCATTCTTCGAGCACTGCTTGCGGAGCTTATTTGGATCGAAATCTCCGCGCATGCATTACCTACTGCTTTACCAGACTTTCTGCTGTTGCGTGCACCTAAAACCCCGGGAGGCGGTAGCCCTTGACACGAAACAAAAATGAAAATCGGAAATAAACGCGAGGTTCCAACCAAACGGGAGGACCGGTGAACCCGGTCACCCGCTGACCCGTTATGCAACTAAAGAAATAAAACTTATGCGAAAACTAACTACGGAACAATTTATTTCCAATGCGAAGAAAGTTCACGGTGATCGCTACGATTATTCTGAGGTTGTCTATGCAGGCAATAAAGCAAAAATTACAATTATCTGCCCGGAACATGGAAAGTTTGAGCAGGCGCCCGTTGAGCACGCTAATGGCAGCGGTTGCCGCATCTGCTCCCACAGGAGAGCTGGCGACAATAGACGAACCAGCAAGGAAGACTTTGTACTTAGAGCCGAAAAGATCCACGGTAGAAAGTATGACTACTCACTGGTAAACATTGAGACGCTTGCAACAAGGGTCAAGATTATCTGCCCTGAACATGGTGTGTTCGAGCAAGTTGCTAGTGGTCATGTGGCAGGCAGTGGCTGTAGGCAGTGCGCCAATAAGATTAGAAATGACAACAACAGACTGAGTCTGGATGGGTTTATACGTAGAGCGCGAAAGGTACACGGAGAGTGTTACGATTATTCGGCAGTTGTGTATGTTGGCATAAATATTAAGGTGACGATCTACTGCCCAGTTCATGGCGTGTTCGAACAAGATCCATCTAACCATTTGCATGGGAGTGGTTGTCCCACTTGTGCCACAAAGAAAAGGGGGATGAATAGGCGTTTGGCACACTCTGAGTTCTTGCGCAGAGCGAGAGAAGTTCACGGGGACAAGTATGATTATTCCCATGCCAATATTGAAAACAGTAAATCGAGTGTTAAGATCGTGTGCCCCGAGCATGGGGTGTTCGAGCAAATCCCTTCTAACCATTTACTGGGGAACGGATGCCTCCTCTGTGGGTTCAAGAATGCAGGTCAGTACCACAAGAAGAACACTACTTCTTACATTTTTGAAGCGCAAAAAATACATGGTGATCGATACGACTACTCGGCTACTGACTATAAAGGGGCAAGAGAAAAACTAACGATAATCTGCCCAGAGCACGGCCCCTTCGACCAGGTGGCCCATGTCCATTTGCGGGGAGCAGGTTGTGATCGGTGTTCCTACGAGGCAAGAGGTGACCGCGCAAAGATGCCTTTCGCTGAGTTCCTTCAAAGGGTAAAGCAGGTTCACGGGGAGGTCTACGACTATTCACTAGCCGAAGACCAGTACCAAGGTGCTTCCTCTAAGATAACTATCATTTGCAGGGAACATGGGGAGTTCAGCCAGATTACGCAAGCACACTTGCAAGGGCAAGGTTGCGCCACTTGTGGTGACATCAGGACCGCTGCAATACTCCGCAAAACAACCGATGATTTCATTCGTGATGCAAAAGGAGTCCATGGCGACAAGTATGACTATTCAATGGTCGACTATAAAGGTGCTTTTGAAGGCATTAAGATAATCTGTAAGATAGATGGTATATTTGCACAGAGCCCCACTGCCCACCTTAGTGGGATCGGTTGCCCAAAGTGCAGTAGACGGGGGCAAGGTGCCCCACGGAATTTGACTCGCGCTCTACGTGGTGAGTTCGATAAGCCACAGGACTCGTTTATGTATATCATAACCTTCACGGCGCCTTACTCCGCTACGCCGCTCCACAAAATAGGCAGTGGTACGGGGAGCCGGGGAGACTCGGTGCAGACACAAATACGCAGGGCTTGCGGGACTGACATATGTGCGGCACTATACCAATTTAAGACTATGGGCGAAGCGATTGTATTTGAGCATCTTGCCCATGAGCAAGTACGCGATTATCAGTTTGTCGTACCAGTGGAGTTCAAGTTCCCCGGCCATACGGAAGTTTTCTCAAAGCTTCCGGATCTTGCTGCCGTCCAGGATCATCCTACGCTGTCAAGGTTCAGGGCCGGTGAACGGTGGAATCATAAGAGAAGGAACACAGGAGAATAGGGACTTTGGGGTCATCGGGACCGATGCATAAGAGCTGAATTTACCGGTGAAGGAAGCTGGTAGAATTTTTGGAACCAGAAAATACATAATAATCATTGATCGGTAGTAACATATAGGATACCATTATCGCATGAGTTATAAGGTCGAAGAATATCTCCGCGAAGACGGAACAAGCCCTTACGAAGAGTGGTTCATGAGGTTAGACACCGTCGCTGCGGCAAAGATTACGATCGTGAAACTTAAAATGGAACAAGGCAATCTTTCCAACGTAAAATGGTTTGGGGGAATTGGAGAATACCGGCTGGATTGGGGGCCTGGCTACCGGGTATATATCGGCAAAGACGGTGACAAGCTGATTATTCTACTCGGCGGCGGAACCAAAAAGGGACAGCAAAAGGATATCGACAAAGCAGAAGTCATTTGGAAAGAATACAAAGATCGAAAAGCCAACCAGAAAAAGAAATAGATTTAACAGACATAGGAGGCAAAAATGGCTCTTACAAGAGACTTCAAAGAAACAATAAAAAAGCGGGTTGAATGTGACCCTGATTTTGCAAAGTCACTACTTCATGAAGCGGTCGATTTATTACTGGATGGTGATTCAGCAACCGCCAAACTGATTCTACGCGACCTCATAAACGCAACTGTCGGATTCGAGCGATTGGCTGAAGAAGTTCAGAAACCTAGCAAAAGCCTTCACCGCATGCTTTCCACATCCGGCAATCCTACCATGGAGAATCTATCGGCTATCTTTGCCACTATGAAAAAAACACTGCACGTCAGGATAGATACTACAGTTACTGCTGTTTAGTGCCGCACGTCCTGCCGCGCAATGGTGCCACCATCCTGTCGGAAAAGGTGAAAATCCTATGCAGCTTGCGAAAGTGGCTGTACCTGACGCATCTTCTGAACCAGTGTTTTTTCAGCGGTCTTCAGATCATAACTGGTTTGCAGGTTCATCCAGTAGGTTGGTGTTTGATTAAATACCTTGCCAAGAAGCAAAGCCAGCTCAGCCGTAATCGGACGCGAACCCTTGATAACATGTGATATTCGCATAGGTGAAACGTCAATTGCCTGAGCAAAAGCGTTTTGCGACATGCCAAGTTCATCAAGTATTTCTTTCAGGAATACTCCGGGATGTATGGGGGGAAGGCCATTTTTGATCGACATAAGTTATGCCTCAACCTCTGGCATCGGTTGTATGGTAATGGTCAGTCCCATACCATGGAGAATGTTAAATAGGCTGGTAAGTTCCGGATTACCTCGTTTGGAAAGCATCTGGTAAAGACTCTCGCGTTTTACGTGTGATCTTTCGGCAATTGCTGTCATGCCTCCGTTAGCCTGCGCCACTTCCCGCAAGGCTAACAGCATGGCTGACTTATCACCCTCCTCCAGAACCGCGTTAAGATATGCAGCTGCATTTTCGGGGGATTTCAGCCATTCATGAAGATCGGATTCATAGTCGGTCATATGTTTCATTTTCTTTGCTCCTGATGGTTTTTCCAAAATCTCTGGGCGATTTCGACATCGCGTTGTTGAGTCCGTTTGTGGCCGCCGCACAAAAGAAGAATAATCGTTCCGGCATCAATCGCATAATAAACTCTGTAACCGGGACCATGGTCAATCTTCAGTTCCACAACACCTTCGCCGACATTGCGGACTGGACCAAAGTTTCCTGCTTTCACCCGTGTCAAGCGGGCGCGGATGCGTACCGCTGCTATTTGGTCGCGTAAACCCTGTAGCCATTCTCTGAATGGCTTGTTCCCTTGTTCGTCGGTGTAATACGCTATTCGGTATGGTTCTGTAGGCATTATCGATATTGTAAGTTATATCTTACAGCAAGTCAAATAATTCAATAGATGAGGATTCGTGCTCATGCTGCAATGATGGCTGAAGCAATGCCGAATGGGGTCTGGGCACGACAACTAAATGATATGACAGTGTAATGCTGATTTATGCGTTCTGTAACTAGTTGATATTATTAGACCACATAATCGATTTTTGGGGCTGAAACGAAAATTAAGCAATGCCGACAATAACTGTCAAATTTTCATGGCCAGAGCATTAACAGGAAAACGCTATCATAATGTGATTGCGATTTTAAAATCCTCGCATAGATCCAAAGAGCGATTAATTTAATTGCCTAAAACAAATTTTTACGATCCGGGAGCAGCAGACTGCTTAATTCCCGAATCAGCTCGGCCTTCGGCAAATCATAAAAAATGCCGCAATCCGGTCCCTGCCGGATATCGACTCCCCGCAAAAACACATAATAGACCCCGCCGAAATCCCGCTCGTAGGAGTAGCCCGGCAACCGCAGGGCCAGATGCTGATTGAGCGCCACCGTGTAGATGAGATACTGGAGGGTATAGAGTTCAGACTGCATTACCTGGCGCAAGCGATCAGGGCGATAATCATTCAGGCTTGGCCCCAGAAAGTTGGATTTCCAGTCGAGCAGATAGTACCTCCCCTGCCGACAGATGATACAATCGATAAAGCCCTTCATGAATCCTTGGACTACCGAAGGATCGAGCCGGGTTAGCTTATCGGCGAGACCTTGGAGATCCGGCCCGCCATTACGGCTGAAAAAGGCGGCTAGTTTGCCGGGCGGCAGTGCAACCAGCGGGAAGTAGAACTCCATCTCGTTAAGACGCTGGTCAGGAGTGATGGCCGCGAGGGTAAACCCCGGGTCTTCCCGACACAATGACAGGCTAAAAAGCTGTTCAAGCATGGTCTTGACCACCGGTAACCAGCCCGGCGAAAAGCCGTGTTCAGCTAACTTGCGGCGGATCAGGGCCTCCTGGACACCGACGACCGGCTGCGAAAAATCCAGATGTTCGAGCAGATCATGCAGGAAGGTGCCGGGCCCTGCCCCTTGCGGAAAGGTAAAGATAGAAGGCTGGCCCTTTTCAGCCGTTTTAATGAGCTCAAGCGGGATTGCCTGAGCATGGGTCCCTCTGGTGTCATGGTCGGGAAGATCGGCCGAACGTTTGCCCTGGGCGATTGACGAAAAGCTGGCGATCCTGAAGCCGGTCTCTATCTTGCCGTGAAACTCGGCACAGGCCAAAAGTTCGTCAATAACCGGTCCTGCAAGACGGGTCGTTGCCAAGGTTGTCGGCATATCCTTAACAACAATGGCTTCAGGGGCTGCCAGCGCCAACTCCAGAAGATCCTGGCGCATCTCATCGTCGGTCATCACCTTGACAGACCCAGGCCGATCCGCGTGATCAACATTTGCCCCATGCAACAAATGGGCAAGCGCTGAGCTCTCGGCCCCACTCAAATTTCCCCAGACCAGATAGCAGCGTCGGGCCGCCCTGGTGATCGCCACATATAAGAGCCGGACGTTCTCGGCCAGCTCTTCCCGGTCAGCCAGGGCTGTATGGGTAGTCAATTGGTCTGAGCCCAGGTCAAGCATCGCTTTGAAATCCTGCAGAGGATCATGAAAAAGCACCTCGCTATCCCCCGACTTACGGCCCCGGCTGCCGGACCAGCAGAAGGGACAGAAGACCACCGGGTACTCAAGGCCTTTGGCCCGGTGAATGGTGACAATCCGGACGCAATCCTTTTCGCGCTCAAGCCGGAGCTGATGGGCTTCCTGTTCGACCTCGGTCTCGGCCAGGCGTTCGGCCAAAAACTTGACGACCCCGGCCATGGTGAGCTGCTGTTCCTGAATGGCCTGCTGGATCAACTCGCCAAGCTGGAGCAGATTGGTCAGCCGCCGCTCGCCATCTGGATAGGCGAGCAACCGGGGCCGCACCTCCTGTTCAGCCAGCAACTCCCTGAACATCCTGATAAAACCGGGCTGCTGCCAGCGCTCGTGATAGCGCCGGAAGGCGGCAAGCCGTGATTCAGAGGCAAAATCGTCCTGAGCCAGATTATCCAGAGCCGCGCCGTCCAGACCAATAATAGTGGTGGCGAGCGCCGCCTTCAACAACCCTTCATTGCTCGGTTCGGCAATTGCCAGAAGCAGTCGCGCCAGCTCCCGGGCTTCACGGCTGGCAAATACGCTCTCGGTACCCTGCAGCAGACTGACCACCCCGCGTTCGGCCAACATTTTCTGGGTCAGGCGACCCTCAGAGTTTGTCCGGACCAGGATGGCGATGTCGCCCGAGCTGACCGGAGCATCGTCAATCAGGGCCTGGCCGGCCCGGCCCAGGGTGAGCAGACGGACAATCTCAGCCGCTACGGCCCGCAGGATTGCCGGTCGCACCACATCCTTGGCCATGGGCTTGTCTAGATCGGCAGGTCGGGCCGCAAACCAGATCACCAATGGCGCCGGCGAATCGCCGGCCACCTGCAAGGGTAGTTTCGGCGCGTCCTGTGGTGGTTTGACCGGAAAAAAATCAATGCCGGCCAGGACAAAGGGCTCAACAGCCCGGACAAACAAGGTATTAACCGCCGTAACCAGGAGCGGCGTCGCCCGCCAGTTGATATCAAGGGTAAAACGGTCGCTAACCAAGGCAGTGGCCTTGAGATAGGCAAAGAGATCTGCACCCCTAAAGCTGTAAATCGCCTGTTTCGGATCACCGATCAAACAGAGGAAACCGGCGTCCCGGCCATAGATCTTGGAAAAGATCCGATACTGAACCGGGTCGGTATCCTGAAATTCGTCAATGAGCGCAGCCGGATAACGGCTGCTGACCGCCGCGGCAAACTGCCGGCCACCCGGCCCGTTCAGTCCGGCCAGGACCTGTCTGAGGAGATCGTCAAAGGTTATGGTATTGGCCCGCTGTTTGCGAAACCGGCTCTCCTGCTCTACGGTTTTGACAAAACCCTGGCGCAGGGCCAGGATATGGGCATCATATAAGCTGACTAATTCGGTGGCTAACTCATTAAGCTGTTCGCACTCGCCGAAAAACAGGTGGTCCGGGACGGCATTCCTTATTTTTGTCCCGCCAGCCACCCCGGTCCGGGTAAACTTGTAAAAATTTTTACTGAGACCAAGCAATGGTTGACAGGCAGTCAGGGTATCCATTTCAGCCAACAGACCTGGAATACTCTCCATTTTATAGCTGGTGCGCTTGAAAGGCCCCTCAGCAAAGATCCGCCCGACCTCTGAACGCGCCTCCGGCCAGGAGTGTTTCACCTGTGTAAACGCCTTGATAAAGGCCGCCTCGATATTTTCCGGAAGCGCGCCAACCGGCTCAGCCGCTCCCGGCAAAATACCGATATCCGCACCGGTCAGAGCAATTTTCGCCAGCTCCAGCAACGGCTCCATCGCCAGCCTGCCCCTGGCATAGGCCACGAACAGAGGCGAGGCGTTGTAGAGGGTTCGGCGCAAAAAATCCGCAATAATTTCCCGAAGCAGGGGCCGTGCGTCGGTCAGCAGCTCCTGATCGAACTGGGCCCCGCTTTCCAGGGCGTATTCCATGAGCAACCGCTGGCAAAAACCATGGATCGTATAGACCGGCGCCTCGTCAAAACCGGCCAAGGCCTCTATAAGCCGTTGTTTTACCAGGCCATTATCGGCACAACCGGCAAGCAGCCGGTCAATAAACTCGTCGCCCGACCCACCCTCCAGAACCAGCAGAACATCTCTGATCCGAGCCCGGATACGCCGTTTGAGATCAGCAGTAGCTGCCTCGGTATAGGTGACCACCAGAATCTGCTCAATGGTCAGATCCTGTTCAAGCAGGAGCCGCAACACCAGACCGGTAATCGTATAGGTTTTACCGGTACCGGCGCTGGCGTCGATAAGGGCCCGACCAGAAAGCGGGCAGGCAAAGATATCAAGCGGTTTGTTCACCCTTCCACCTCCCGATGGGCTAAAAGCGGCGTAAAGAACACTTCCGCCTGCTCGACAAACACTTCGTCCAGACACTCTGGGTCAACAAAGCACAATTCGTTATACTGATCAGCCGCTTCTCCGGGTCTTTGACTATTGCCTTCCCAAATCTTCCCGGCTTTGGCAAGGGCGGTCGGCAAATCATTATCCCTGGCGATTTGCTCGCTAAACGCTAAGGAGCTTTCCGGGAAAAAGGCGAGCGGCTGCGCCATCCCCTGCCAGTAAAGAGCAAGAAGTCTTGCCAGGATGGCCGACGCTTCCGGAACCGGCTGAAAACAGATCACCTTGTCCGTTCCGGCAATCTGGCTCCGGCATGGATACTCTGGAGCGGCGACAATGTTCAGCACCAGATGTCTGATCCAGGCCCTGATCAGATCCTTGGCTTTAAGTTTGGTCGGTCGGAAGGCAACCATCGCCTGTTCCTTGATGTTGAGCAGCCGACCCGTAATATGAAAATCCCCAAGAACAAGATCAACAGGCAGATCAGGTAACGGGGTGGCCAGCAATGGCGCGGTCCGGGCAATGAAGGTCTCTACCGGACCGGATAACCCGGTAAAAAGCGCCTCACCCAGAGCAGCCGGCGGCAAGGCGCCGCCGGCCCTGGCCACGGGGAAATACGCTTCCAGAGTACGACCGGCCAGCCGCCATTTAACCATGTCCGACTCCAACTGATAACGCGACAACCCTTCGATACTCAGAGGCTCCTGGTCTTCAAGCAGGGCATCGCCATCCGTCAGGAGCATGCCCAGGCGGTGGCGGCAGAAATATTGCACCGGATGGACAAAAAAACTGCATAGATCATCGACTGTGACCTGCCGAAAGTGGCCATCCGGTTCTGCAAGCGGCGCACTTACCAGGGGTTGCACATTCAGACGAGGGCCGAGGAGGGCTTGGGCAGCTAAAAAATTCTCCCGGGCAAAGCTCCGTTCGGTTGAGTTTTGCCGGAAATAATCTGGGTCAAAGGGTTGCAGTCTCGCGGACCGCACCAGTCCGTAATACGGATCATCCTCACTCTGCGCATCCCTCTTCTGCGCCCCGATTTTTCCGGCAAGATAGTCGAGCAGGGTGCTCACCAGGACCGAAGGGGATCTTTTTTTCGTGTCCCGGGGCGACTGGCCGACAAAACTGATATAGAGCTGGGCCCGAG
>Ga0208863_1002026_pt1 | contig 11155 bp, 12 predicted proteins | sample RifOxyD3_FD_184040 | JGI IMG/M metagenome (GOLD analysis project Ga0208863, IMG submission 184040) | Soil microbial communities from Rifle, Colorado - Rifle Oxygen_injection D3 (SPAdes) | ecosystem: Environmental > Terrestrial > Deep subsurface > Rock core/Sediment | place: Rifle, Colorado...
CGAAGAAATGTTAAGTTTTGTGGTCGAGAAGATTGAAGCGTTCTTTGGCGTGAATTTTTAGGTTGCTATGACAACACCTAAATTCACAGATGTAGAGAGAGCACAATGGATATAGCAAAATTCGAGAATTTAAATGAACTCATCATTCAGATCAGAGGCGCAAGTGTCCTGCTCGATAGCGATGTCGCCCAAATTTACGGGGTTGAAACAAAGAGAATAAACGAGGCAGTAAGAAACAACCCGGAAAAGTTTCCAGATGGTTATATATTGGAGCTTGATAAAAGTGAGTGGGAATTATTGAAGTCGAAATTTTCGACTTCAATAAAAGGGGGTAAGGTAAAGCTGCCAAGCGCATTCACCGAGAAAGGTTTGTACATGCTCGCCACGATACTTAAAAGTTCGGTGGCAACCCAGGCAACCATTTCAATAGTTGAGACTTTCTCCAAAATCAAAGAGCTAACAAGAAGTATCAAAGAGCTATCTACCGTTCAAGACAAAGCCGAACAAAAAACACTGATGCAAAAAAGTGGTGAACTCATTGCCGAAATTTTCGATGATGACTTGCAAACAAGCGACACCGAAACATCTATCGAACTAAACTTTGCAGTATTGAAGTTCAAACACACGATAAAGAAGAAAAACAAATGAAAGAGAATTCCTGCTTGCACGAAGAAATGCTGAGCTTTGTGGTCGAGAAGATTGAAGCGTTTTTTTGGCGTTAATTTCTAGGTGAATATGACTATACCTAAATTCACAGTTGGGGGGAGAGCACAATGGATATAGCAAAATTTGAAAACTTAAAAGAACTCGTTATTCAGATCAATGGCGTAAGTGTTCTGCTAGATAGCGATGCCGCCCAAATTTACGGTGATGAAACAAAGAGAATAAATGCGGCAGTAAGAAAACACGCATAAGCCGCAGCAAATGACGATGCATACAATTAAAAAAATTATGTTGGTATTCGGAACGCGGCCTGAAGCCATAAAAATGGCACCAGTAGTGAAGGCATTGAGCGAAGCGAAACAACGTGATGTAAAAGGCATGTATAAAAAAGCACGCGCCGGACAGATTGCCGAATTTACTGGTATCTCATCGCCATATGAAACGCCGGAAAACCCGGAATTGGTGACAAATACGGGTGGGGCAGCACTGGATGAATGTGTCAGCCAAGTTGTCGGTGAAATGGTGCAGCGCGGTACTGTTTTGCAGTAGTAGTGCATGGTGAAGTTGATGCAACTTTGCGTCATTGCGTAACTCTGTGCCGCTAAAATCAATGGATGCAATTGTAAAGTATGGCCAGATTAAATAGGTTCACCTAATGTCGTTTGGTATGTTGGATTATTCATTTTCAGAATGCCATTATTGACATAGTCAGCATCACGAAAGGTTGTCGCGCCGTAAGCAAATATATGTCTTATAAACTTTCTGTCAGGGAAAAATTGATCAAAGGTGGCGCTTGGGCATTTTCGGGCAAGTTTGTCACCGCGCTCATTGGCCTGTTTCTTAACGCACTACTCGCTCGGTTGCTGTCGCCTGAAGAAATGGGCGCATATTTTTTGATATTTAGTTTGGTGATGTTTGCTGCAATCATCGCGCAATTAGGCTTAACCAATACAATTGTTCGGATTGTTGCCGAGTCAATGGGTACAGGACGTCCTAGTAGAGCACGTCATTCGGTTATTTTAGTGCTGAGAATAATCGCTATTAGCGCAATGTTTACCGCATGTTTTTTGGCATTTGGCGCGGGAAAATGGATTGCAGAAAAATTATTTCACTTAGCGATTATGGGGCAGTTAATGGGGCTGGCGGCTGTGTGGGTGGTGATAGTTACATTTCAACAATTGATAGCTGAAATTTTTCGTGGTTTCCATGATATTCGGCTGGCTACTATTTTTGGAGGTTTGGCTGCAAGTGTGTTTTCTATGGTGTTTTTTTTGACTTTGTGGTTGGTGCAGTCTAAGGGAGATCTAAACCAAATTCTAATCCTCACTTTGGGAGCTGGACTAAGTAGTATTTTGATTTCAAGTTCAATACTGTGGAGTAAGTTGAACAAGTATCCAATATTGGTTAGTAACGCCCCTCCTGGTGATACAAAAGAAAGAAAAACACTTCTGATAGATATTCTTACAATATCTTGGCCGTTGTGGATTACAAGTCTTATTTTATTTGTGTTAGTGCAGGCAGACTTTTGGATTATGGGTTTTTTTGGTTCTTCCGGGGATGTTGCTGCGTATGGTGCGGCATCACGGACTGTAGCGCTCGTCGCTATGCCACTACTAATTTCCAATGCAGTAACAGCACCATTAATAGCTGAAATGTATGCTCAAGGTAATTACGAAAATCTGGAACGAATTTTGCGCTTTGTGGCATCAGTATCCACTATTCCTTCACTGTGTATTTTTGCTGTTTTTGCTGCCTTTGGAGATGAAATATTAGGTATGTTATTTGGAGAATATTATCAGGTAGGTGGAATGTTACTTGGAATCCTGAGTGTAGGGCAAATTATAAATGTATGGGTGGGATCTTGTGGATTGGTTTTAATGCTTACCGGACATCAGATGACTTTGATGTTAATCTCATTGGGTAGTGGATGTGTAACAATAACATTGGCTCTATTGTTGGTGCATGATTTCCACGGCGCAGGAGTCGCAATAGCATCAGCAAGTGGCATGGTGTTGCAAAATTTTCTGATGTTGTATTTTACAAAAAAACAAGTAGGTATTTCAACAATGGTTGATTTTAATACCCTAAAAAATAAGGATATTTGGAAGCAATTAATTCGTTAATTAAAATATGAGGTGGAAGTGATATGAAGAACAACGTCGAAGAAATTAAACACGATGGGAAGTTGCTGGCCATTATCATTGGTAGTCTATTTCAGAAAGAAGGCATCCACTTTTTGACCGAAAATAATTTATCTCAGCAAGTGGCATATATGAAACATCCCAAGGGAAAAGTTATCGAGCCACACATTCATAACCACATACCCAGAGAAGTGCATTTTACTCATGAAGTGTTGTTTATCCGTTCTGGAAGTTTGGAAGTTGATTTTTATGACGATAATAAAAATTATTTGAAAAGCAGGGTTATTTCTACAGGCGACACCATCCTGCTTGCGGGTGGAGGGCATGGTTTTTCGGTCATTGAGAATGTAGAAATGATAGAAGTTAAGCAGGGACCATATGCAGGGGAGAATGACAAAATTAGGTTCCCTGGAAAAATAGTTAAAAGGCATTATTCATGAAAAAAACTTTTATACCAGTAAACAGCCCTTTACTTTCAGGTAATGAGAAAAAATATCTTGAGGAATGTATAGATACGGGTTGGATATCTTCAGAGGGGCCGTTTGTTTCACGATTTGAGAGGGAGTTTTCAGCGGCAGTTGACTGTAATTACAGTGTAGCTGTTTGCAATGGATCGGCTGCGCTGGATGTGGCGGTGGCGGCTTTGAAAATAGGGCCGGGTGATGAGGTGATTATGCCAACATTTACCATTATTTCTTGTGCCGCAGCTATATACCGAGCTGGGGCTATGCCCGTATTGGTTGATTGTGATCCGTATACTTGGAATATGGATGTTGAAAAAATTGAGGGGCTCATTACTGATAAGACAAAAGCAATTATGGCTGTGCATATCTACGGGCTTCCGGTTGATATGAACCCAATAATTGATTTGGCAAAAAAATATAACCTTAAAATCATTGAGGATGCAGCTCAAGCTATTGGTCAGACATATTTTGGAAAACAATGTGGAAGTCTTGGAGATATAAGTACATTTAGTTTTTACCCAAATAAGCATATTACTACCGGCGAGGGGGGAATGGTTTCGACCAATGACCTCTATCTTGCAGAGCGGAGTGCGAGTCTAAAAAATTTATGCTTTGTAAATTCAAGAAGATTTGTCCATGATGAATTAGGTTGGAATTACAGAATGACCAATCTTCAAGCTGCAATTGGTGTAGCACAACTTGAAAATTTATCAGATCACTTAATACGTAAACGTAGAATTGGATTGCTGTATTTGGAATTACTGAAAGAGATTGAAGAAATTCAACTCCCGTTGAAAAAAACGAATTACGCAGACAACTTATTTTGGATATTTGGAATTGTTTTAAAAGACAAAATTTCAATAAATGCTAATGATTTTATGACTAGGCTGTCTGAAAAAGGGATTGGAACACGCCCATTTTTTTATCCTATGCATTGTCAGCCAGCATTTAATAATAATGGGTTATTCCTTAATGAGAGTCATCCGGTCTCAGAAAGGTTGTATGAAAGAGGGTTTTATCCGCCGAGCGGGTTGACGCTGTCAGAAAAAGAAGTTGTAAATGTTGTTGAGGCAATTAAGCAAATTCTAGTTGAAGTAAATTAGGATTAGGGGTCAAGATATTCCTCAAAGGATACTAAAATACAATTTTACATGTGAAATTCAAGCTAATTAGGGGTTGAAATGGACAAGGCTAATAAAAAAATTTTTAATGCGATGTGCTGTCCTACTTGTATGTCAATAAATGTACAAATACTTGATCAAGGTGTCGTATGCATGAATTGTGGAGTTGTCTACCCGATGATAAATCAGCAACCATTAATGCTAGTAGAAGATTCCTTGATTCGTAAATGGTACACCTCAGATAAAAATGAAAAAACTACACCTTTGCACAAGTTTCTTAATAAAGTAGCCTTGTTTCGTCCGGAAGATAGGTTGTGGTCGTTTGATGCTCGTGCTGCAATAGAAAATTTACTATGCAAAAAAAAACCAGATCAAGCTGAAAATCTTGTTGTATGTATTGGATCTGGTTATGAAAATGTTTTTAGGAAGAAGTTTTCCAAATACAAAGAGGTATGCCATGTTGGTTTGCCTCATATAGGAACAGTGGATATTATTGGTGATGCAATGCAGTTACCACTACAGGATGCCTCAGTTGATACTATGTTTTCTTCAGGAGTATTTGAGCATATTAATAACCCAGAGCTAGCTATGAAAGAAGCACTGAGGGTACTGAAGCCAGGTGGAATGATATATGCGGATATCCCATTTATTCGTGGATACCATGCTGAGCCGGTTGATTATCAGCGATACACATATAGCGGAATTGAAACAGTTTTTGCAAGAAATGGGTTCAATTTAGTTGAAAAAGGCGTTTGTGATGGCCCATTTACTGCTGCGGTACTTGGAGCGTTAGATATTCTAAAAATTATTCCAACAAGGGAAGGTTCAGGTTTTTTTAGATGGGCTTTTTCTTGGATATTGCATCCATTGAAATATATTGATGTTTTTTTGTGGCGGACTAAAGGTGCAAAATATTTTGCATGTAATTTTTACTATGTTGGAGTGAAGCCAAGTCTGACAGAGTGACTAATAATTATTGGGTAATGTATTAATAGATACACTTATTAAGTGCTGAACAGTTAATACTTTAGAGGCAGTGTGAGCGTAACACGCACATATAGCTTATTTGAGCCGATAGAAACTAATCCGTATTTTCATAGAGATAAATACATGTGAGAAATGATTATGATTTTACTGATTAAATCGATATTTATTTTATTAATTGGTATGTCTTTGGCGATAAAAGTAGCCTATGGGATGACACTTTATGAGTTGGTTATAATTCCAATATTACCATTCATATTTGCGCGTTTTATGACACGAGAGTTATGGCGTGGTAGCACGTTAATTTTATTTGTTTTATTTTTTATTTTTATTTTTACATTGGTTGTTAGTGGTGTTATGGCTGATGATGGTCTAATGATTACAGCTAAAAATGTGATGCGGTGGTTACTTGTATTTCCCATGGCAATTACTTTTGTTTATCTACATGGTAAATTTAAAAACTTCGTTATTTATTTGTTGATTGGTTATGCAATCGCCAATTTATTAATCGTCATTGATCATCTAGATTTTCAAATCTATGATCGAATTTATTGGCGCAATGAGATTGGAGAAAGTGTATCTATAGCTTTGGTTGCAATAAGTGCAATTTTTGGGAGAAAGGTGCTTATTCCTGCATGCATATTCGTTTGTATGTTTAATTTGCTGATGGATTTTAGGAGCATGGCTTTGGTTTTATTGGTATTTCTTTTAGCTATATTTTACAATTTATTAGCAAGTGGATGGCAGAGAATGATCTCAATTTTAATCAGTGGAGTATTTATTGCAGGATTTTTATTAGCGTATAATAATTTAAATCAAGATGATTTCGAAAATAGACGGATATTATCAAACACGGCTCGTACGGATGTCACACAAGCTGCCTTAAATGATTTAATGAGCATAAAAGTTTTAGGTAATGGATATCTTCATTTCTTTAAAACATTTCGAGTGCAAAGTGGTGATGATTCATATTTTGATATGACCGAAAATGAAATGCCAATTCATGGGTATTTATGGAATGTTTCTTATGAAGCGGGGAAATTTGGCTTCTTATTTATGCTTTTCCTTCTTTTTCGGGTATTTATATTAATTAATAAGTGTAGCAATTTTGAAAATAGTGACAGCACTATAAAATTATTTTTAGCGCTTTACTTTTTGTATGGTAGTTTCATGTTTGCTTATGCCGGATTTGATAGAATATTAATCGCACTGATGATTGGATTTACTCTTGCTGTAAATTTTAAAACTATAAAATTAATGAAACCAAAGCATATAGTTGGAAATAGTTCTGTTAAGCAGTATGGCGAACCAGCATGAGTAAGAAGCGAAACATTTTAGTGTTTCAGTTACATCATTTATTTGGCATTCATCCAATTCATCACACGGTTATCCAATCTTTTTTAGAAGATGGATGTAGTGTTGATTTGGTTTATGCTGATTACCCAGATTCTGAGTCAAATCTTTCACAGTATGATATTTATAAAATAGGACTTAGGTTCTATCATGGGAAAAATATATTTTTGTATTTTTTTTCTTTTATATCGGCATCATATAAGATATGGAAGTTAATTTTTTCACGTAATTATGAAGTTGTTGTGGTTATTGAACCTCAGGCATTGATGGTGATGCTTCCATTTCTTATCTGTATGCGAGCATTCGATTTGTCGACAAAAGTGGTTTATGTATCTTTGGAAATTATTTTTATGAGTGAATTGAAAAGGTGGACATGGAGACAATATAAAAAAATCGAATCGTGGTCTAGTAGGCAGGTCGATATTGTTGTCAGCCAGGACAGTTGGAGAAAAGAGTTGTTAAGTAAGGAAAATAATATTCCGGAAAAATATATTCTGTGTATACCAAATTGTGAACATGGCGCATCAAAATATTCGAAATCATTTTATTTGCATGATCATCTAGGGATTAATCGAGATAAAAGAATTTTGTTATGCTTGGGTACGCCATCATTTATGTCAGTTTTTTTAACTGACCTATTAGATGACAGTCAGGCTTGGGATGAAGATTGGGTTTTAGTTATTCACTCCGGTGTGAATGGTGCGTTGAATGTACCTGAGTTGTTAAATGGAAGGGTGTATTTTACTACAACATCTTTGCCTGCTAAGGATGTTGGATTATTGTATCAGTCAGCTGACGTAGGTCTTGCTATTTATATTGGGTATGATGGCCCAACCGGTGGGAAAAACTTAGATTGCGTTGGCTATTCATCTGGGAAATTTAATATGTTTTTAAAATATGGAAAGCCTGTGATAACAACAAACCAGTATACATTTAAAAATATTTTTCATCAGTCAAAATGTGGTATTTCGATAGAGTCATTTGCAGAAATTCCATATGCAATGAGAGCCATAGAATCAAATTATTCTGAGTTTAGTTGTCAGGCAAGTTGGTTCTATAATTCGGAATTAAATGTAAAGCCTTACATTGAGAAATTTTTAAAGGAAATTGAGTGAATTATTTATTTAGCTACAATTCATAACGTGTCACACAGCCTTATCTTAATATTATCTCCTGATTGTGCACTATTTCAATTAGATTGCTAAGAATGGATATATATCGAGGAGAGCTTATGTTTTCGCTGAAATTTTATAATCTAGTATCATGAAAAGAATCTTTATTGTTGGGTTTGCTAGGTCAGGAACTTCGCTACTTAATTCAATTGTTGCCGCATATCCCGGGGTGTGCGGATTTACTGAATCGAGCTATTATTTTCACAAATATGTGAATCCGCTGGAGTGGCTTCCGATTGCACCGTATTTTTCTGATAAATTTTTCTTACCAAGATTGTTTTCAACATCGAAGTTGGAGGGCTCTTTGGATGAATTTATGTGCGAAAATCTTATAGAGGGAAAGGAAGAAAATTTCATCTCAATTTTAGATAATAAATGCTCTCAAATGGGATGTGATACATGGGTGGAAAAATCTACTGTTCACCTAAGAAGGATACCTGTTATAAATAAGCAAACAGCAGATGCTAAGTTTATTCACATAATTAGAAGATTCCCTGCTGTTCTCCGATCATGGCAATTTGCAAGCGGAAATTTGGGGTTGGATTTTTTTGATGCCCCAGAAGATAAAATTCTTCGTTACTGGAAAAGAGATTTGGCTAGAACTGTTCATTATGCTGTAGCTGACCCAAAGCATCATATGGTAATCAGCTACCAGGCACTTTGTAACAACACTGAGAACGTAATAAATAAAATAAATTTATTTATTGAGAAAGAATCAACGATTGACAACATCATGTGTAAAAGGTCTAGTACGGGCGTTGTCCTTGAAAGAGAACTTTGGAAAAATAATGTGCGATTGGATATTCTTCAGGCAACTGGATTGGACTTGCATGATAACGAATCAATAACAGAATTATTTTATAGCAATATGGTTATGTCATTGATAAATGAAGAGGCATCTTGTTTATAACTACTTGAAATCTATTTATTTATGTTTTTAATTAATATGTTGCTGATTTATCTATACTCATAATTGATAATGTTATTTTCGTTAGAGCTTATTTTTGTTTATAAAGGTGATAGCGGCAGTTTGTTTTATAATTCTGTTTTTTACAAAGTCAGTTTAATTTGAGGTGTTAGTTTGAAATTTTTATCATTATTTCTACTTCGCATTAAAAAACTTCGCGTTATTTTGTTGAAGCCCATGTTGCGACGTGTTTTTTTTCAGCATCTGGTGATGGCTGGAGTTGAGCATCAAGCTGTTCTTAATCGTTCCTTATCAACAGTGGTTGATATTGGAGCCAATAGGGGGCAATTTGCGTTGGCTGTCCGAGCTATTTCTGGAGCAAAAGTTGTTTCGTTTGAGCCCTTGCCAGTCGCAGCAAAGGTTTTTCAAAATATATTTTCTGATGATTCGTCAGTCAGGCTGCATGTGGTTGCGATAGGTGAAAAATCAGAAAAAAAACAAATTCATTTATCCGCGCGTGACGACTCATCTTCTTTGCTTGAAATAGGTGAGGCGCAGCCCAGTTTCTTCCCGGGAACTCATGAGGTTGGTACTTTGGAAGTAAGAGTGGGTACTTTGGATGAGTTTATTTCCAAGGAAGAAATTGTTCGTCCGGCCATGCTAAAACTTGATGTGCAAGGTTTCGAATTACAGGCACTTGCGGGTTGCAAAAGTTTGATCAGTAATTTTGATTATATTTATTGTGAGTGTTCTTTTGTGGAACTGTATAAGGAACAAAAGCTTGCCGCAGATGTGATTGAATATTTGCATAATCTGGGTTTCATCTTCTCTGGAATATATAATCCTTCATATGATTGCGATGGAAATTGTATTCAGGCGGATCTGCTATTTAATCAAACAAAATAATGAGTTTTTAAATTATTGACAAGGCATCGTGATTCCTGGCTGTTCAGCTGGGCGCTGTATTTCATCTATTCGATTCCTCTCTTGGTCATGCTGCAATGCCTAAAACGTCATCACTAACATTAAAAGGAAACTTATGACAATTAAATATGCTCATTCAAGTAAGGCCTGGGTTTCTTCGACTGCTTATATTGAGAATGTGATTAAAAAAACTGGAGTCAAACGCATTCTTGAAGTGGGTGGCGGAGCAAATCCAACTTTTCCTTTAGAGTTTGCGAAAGAGTATGGTTTGGAATACACCGTGCTTGATATTTCGGCGGATGAATTGGCCAAAGCTCCTGATGGTTATGTCAAAGTGTGTGCAGATATTACTTCTGAGCAATTGTACTTGCCTGGAGGGTATGATTTGATTTTCAGTAAAATGCTGGCCGAGCATGTCAAAAGTGGTGAGACATTTCATCGTAATGTTTATCGACTGCTCTCAGCTAATGGTAGTGCGTTTCACTTCTTTCCAACTCTTTATGCACCACCATTTGTACTTAATCGGCTATTGCCAGAGCGTTTGGCGGAGAAGTTGTTGAATATATTGCAGTCCGGGCGCGAAAGAGAAGGGCATTACGCAAAATTTCCTGCTTATTACAGTTGGTGTCGAGGCCCCATTCCTAGTCAAATCAAGCGATTTGAGGCGCTTGGTTATCGTGTTTCTGAATATATTGGTTTCTTTGGGCATGACGGCTACTACACAAAATTACCCACTTTTTTGAAAATTCATCAGGCATTCTCAAGTTGGTTAGTACGACATCCTATTCCTGTTTTGTGTAGTTTTGCGTTTGTCTTGCTTCAAAAGGATGTGGCGGCTTAGCTGTTGTAATTGAGTGTCTGCCTGTAGGTGAATTTTTATGCGCATTCTGATTCACGGTATTAACTTTTCCCCCGAGCTAACTGGTATCGGCAAATACTCTGGCGAGATGGCGGAGTGGCTTGCCGCGCAAGGGCATGAGGTTCGGGTAGTGACGGCCCCGCCTTACTATCCGCAATGGAAAGTGGCGGAGGGGTTTGTGAATGGGTGGAGGAAAGAGCAAAGACAAATCCCCCCTAACCCCCCTTTGAAAAAAAGGGGGGAATGTAGGTCGGGTTTTAACCTGACGGCACAGGATGATGTTTCACAACCCCGTCGGGATGAATCACGACCTATAAGAACTGTGGTGGTTTATCGTTGCCCGTTGTGGGTGCCTGGCAATCCTTCCGGTTTGAAGCGTGTGTTGCATTTGGCCAGTTTTGCGCTTTCCAGTTTCCCCGTTATGTTGTGGCAAATTCTCTGGCGACCTGACGTGGTGTGGGTGGTGGAACCGCCTTTTTTTTGTGCACCGCAAGCGTGGCTGGTGGCGCGTTTGTCAGGTGCCAAAGCGTGGTTGCACATTCAAGATTATGAGGTGGATGCAGCCTT
>Ga0208863_1002027_pt1 | contig 11149 bp, 9 predicted proteins | sample RifOxyD3_FD_184040 | JGI IMG/M metagenome (GOLD analysis project Ga0208863, IMG submission 184040) | Soil microbial communities from Rifle, Colorado - Rifle Oxygen_injection D3 (SPAdes) | ecosystem: Environmental > Terrestrial > Deep subsurface > Rock core/Sediment | place: Rifle, Colorado...
TTCACCCATTTGGTGACTCTCCCTGATAGCCTAAACCTCAATAGCTGCGTACTTTAGCGACTGGTTTTACAGTGTCAACTGCCGGAAGTAGGATAATCCGTCATACCGGCTTTCGCAGGGATGGCGCAATTTTTCTGATCAGCTGCTTAAACCAACGAGTGCACTAGCCGATAACCTTTTCCCCGGCAAACAGCTGCTGCACGGTTTCGCGTTCGCGCACCAGATGCACCTTGTCTCCATCCACCATTACTTCGGCGGCGCGCGGGCGGGTGTTGTAGTTGGAACTCATGCTCATGCCGTAAGCTCCGGCGGACATCACTGCCAGCAACGATTGCGGCGCAATCGCCAACTCGCGCGCATGGCCGATAAAATCGCCGGTTTCACAGATCGGGCCAACCACTTCGTAATTCTGCACAAGATAGTCTTCACACACCACAGGCTTTATGCCGTGATAGGCATCGTACAGCGCCGGGCGCATCAGGTCGTTCATCGCGGCATCCACGATGGCGAAGTTCTTCTCCTCGCCCGGCTTGATATATTCGACGCGCGTCAGCAACACCCCGGCATTGCCGACCAGCACCCTGCCCGGCTCGAATATCAGTTTTTGCGTGCGGCCCTGCAAAGCGCCCAGCAACGCCGCGATGTAATCGGCAATCGCGGGCGGCGTTTCGTCCTGATAACAGATGCCCAGGCCGCCGCCCAGATCGAGATGCTCCAGCGCGATGCCTTCAGCCGCCAGCGCATCCATCAGCACCAGCACCTTTTCTACCGCTGCTATGAACGGGCTGGTCTCGGTGAGTTGCGAGCCGATATGGCAGTCCATGCCGGTGATGCGCAGACCGGGCATGGCATGCGCCTTGCGGTACAAGGCAATCGCCTCGGTATAGGCCACGCCGAATTTGTTCTGCTTCAATCCGGTGGAAATATAGGGATGGGTCTTTGCATCCACGTCGGGGTTGACGCGCAGGCTGATCGCCGCGACTTTGCCCATGCTGCCCGCGACTTCGTTGAGGCGATCCAGCTCCGCTGCCGATTCCACGTTGAAGCACAGGATGTCCGCTGCCAAAGCCAGACGCATTTCCGCGACCGTCTTGCCCACGCCGGAAAACACCACTTTGCGCGCATCACCGCCTGCCGCCAGCACGCGTTGCAGCTCTCCGCCGGAGACGATATCAAAACCGGCACCCAGACGGGCAAACACGTTGAGAATCGCCAGGTTGGAATTAGCCTTCACCGCATAGCAGATCAGATGTTCACGGCCTTGCAGCGCATCGGAAAATTGACGAAAGCCGCTGGTCAGCGCGGCGCGGGAATAGACATAACACGGCGTACCATACCGCGCCGCAATATCCGCCAGCGGAACTTGCTCTGCATGCAGTTGCTTATTTTGATAATTGAAGTGATCATCCATGTTCATTGGCCTTGCGCAGTAGTGGGGGTTGCAGCTTTCTGGGCATCAGGGACGGGCAGGGTCAGCGGGCCTTTACGTCCGCAGCCTTGCAGCAGCAAGGCAAAAACCAGGATAATACCCAAAGAAGTTTTAAGCCGCATTTTTGCACTTCCCTAATAGTAAAGTGCGCGATTATAAAGGTTTCCGAGGACAACTATGAACGAAAGCGAATTCAACCAGCTGGCCGACACCGCCCTGGCTAAAATTGAAACAGCCAGCGATGATTGCGGAGTTGATTGCAATCGCAGCGGCAATCTGCTGGAAATCGAATTTGATAACGGAGCAAAAATCATCGTCAACCGGCACGATATCAATCAGGAGATATGGCTTGCCGCCAAATCCGGCGGCTTTCATTACGCCTGGCAGGAGGGAATCTGGCGCAGCCAGCGCGACGACAGCGAACTCTACGCCCGATTAACAGAGCTATTCGACGCGCAGGGCGAGAAAATCAGCTGGTAGCGCCAAAAATGAATATTGAAGAGATTGCCGCGCAACTGGAGCACACAGGCTACATCGTCCTGGACCAACCTTTCCCTGATTTATTGTTGACTCAGTTGCTTACGCGTTGCCAGAATGACAACACAGCACGGTTTCACGCCGCACATATCGGCAGGGGCGCGGACAAAATACAGAACCATTCGATACGCGGCGATGTCATCAGCTGGCTGGATGACACCGACAACATCGATCAGTCCTATTTGACCCTGATGGAAACATTGCGCACGGGTCTGAATCAGGCGTTGTATCTGGGCTTGTTCGATTACGAATGCCACTATGCCATTTATGCACCGGGCGCGGGCTATGCAAAACATTCGGATGTACTGGTCGGCAAAAAGAACCGGGTACTGACTACCGTACTGTATTTGAATGAAGACTGGCAGAGCAGCGATGGCGGCGAACTGAATTTATTCGAGCCTTCGGGGATAGAGGTGATCGCCACAGTCACCCCGAAATTTGGCACAATGATCATCTTTTTAAGCGAGTCGTTCCCGCACGAAGTCCTCATTTCCCACCACACCCGGCGCAGCCTGACCGGATGGTTTCGTGTCAGCGGCAGTTAAACATACTACGAGCCATCATGAATACCCTACCCGATACCGCCATCGCGCTGGCCGAAAAAAATGTACGCGACATTCTGACGCTGGCCATTGAACACACCCAATCCGCGGTCGTGGTCTGGGACGGGCAGTGCGATCTGGCGCTTGCGCTGACCTGCGCCTACCGGCGCTGCCTGCCCGACGCAACCTTCATCGACTTCGACAGCGTGGCACCGGAGACCGTGCGCGCCGAATTTGAACGACTCGCCCCCGGCGATCTGGTGGTGCTGATTCAATCCACCAGCTTTCGCCTGGACGCGTTCCGCATCCGTGTGGAACTGTTCAAACGCTCACTCAAGGTTATCGAACATCCGCATCTGGCGCGCATGCCGGGCGAGGAAGCACTGCTCTACATCGAATCGTTGGCCTATGATCCGGCCTATGTGCGCGGTGTGGGGCGCGCGCTCAAGGAAAAATTTGACGCCGCAAAAGTGGGCGTCATCAACAGCTTTGGCGAACGGCTGATTTTTTCGGATGGATTTGAACCCGCCAAACTCAATGTGGGCGATTACCGTCAGATGCACAATGTCGGCGGGCAATTCCCGATCGGCGAAGTGTTCACGGAATCAAAGGACCTTGAAGCATTGAATGGCCGCGTGCGCCTGTCCGTCTTCGGCGACACCAGTTTTACCGTCAACAAACCCGAAAAACCCATCACGCTGATCGTGGATAAAGGACGCGTCACCGGCACGGTTGATTCCACACCCGAATTTGACCTGGTGCTTGAAAAAATTCGCGCCGACGAAGGAGAAATCTGGGTGCGCGAACTGGGTCTGGGGCTAAACCGCACCTTTACCCAGGACAGGCTGGTCAGCGACATCGGCACCTATGAACGCATGTGCGGCGTACATCTGTCGCTGGGCGCCAAACACGGCAGCTACAACAAACCGCAAATCAGCAAGAGTGCGGCCAGATACCATGTCGATGTTTTCCCTCTCACGGAAACGGTCACACTGGATGATGAGGTGATCTATCGTGACGGTGTCTGGCAGGTCTGAGGTCATACACAAATGGGTCTGGAAGGGCAATAGCCGTTGAATTTGGCTATGTCGCAATTAACTGTTGGCAGCAATCCGATCGCACTAAAAGGCGATGTTCACGCGGAGACGCGGAGAAAGACAGGCAACCCCCAAAAAAATAAAAATCTAAATTCGCAATATTCATCATTGGTCAAGTTGGCATGTGTTTTCGCTATCGACCCGTTGGTTGATGATATCTCCGCGTTCTCCGCGTCTCCGCGTGAGATATGCAAAATCTAAGTTTCTAGTTTCAACAGGTAACAACCACAGAGCGTTGCATTTTCCGCTTGCATTGATTATTGCCTGCACATAGACTGGCGCGCGTTTTCCTCTTGAAAAAACACAGGACGATATACCCGCTTTAAACACATGCGCACTTTTTTCGAATTCCATCAAATTGAAGTCCTGCTACTCTACGGGCTTTTCTTCATCGTTCTGGGGGCAGTCGTATTTGTGCTGCCCAAACAACATGTCCGACTGCCTTTCGTCCGGCATTTACCGCTGCTCGCCGCCTTCGGACTGATGCATGGCACACTGGAATTCATCGTCCTGTGGAAAGTCCTGCATCAGGCAGAGGGTCCCGCGCTGGAATGGTTGATTGCCTCGTTGCTGTTTGTCTCTTTTCTGCCGTTGCTTGAATTTGGTCGCCGCACCCTCTGGAACGACAGTTCTGCTCAATTCAAGGAACGCAGCGGGCTGTTCACACCCTGGCTCTATGCCGCACTGTTGCTGGCGATTATTTCCACGATGCACCTTGCCAGCGACACCGTAGCCGGGTTCGTAACCGGGACACGTTATTTCCTGGGTTTTCCCGCCGCGCTGCTAACCGGCCTGGCACTGTGCAATCAGGCGAAAAAAAGCCACGCAATATTACTGAACGGAACACTGCAAGGCTTGCTATACAGCGCAGCTGCGGGTTTTCTGTTATATGCCCTGTTCACCATCGTGTTGCCCGGCCATGATCCCGCTCTCCCCGCGCTGTTCCTGAGCCAGCAACAGTTTCTGGATTTTTTCGGGATTCCGGTCCAGGCTGCACGCGCGCTCTGCGCACTGATAATAACGGTAGCGCTGGTCAGGGTGGTGCGTTGTGTCAACCACGACAGTCGCAGGAGCGAAATCGAACAGATACGCCAGACAGAATATACCAATGACTTGTTGAACAGCGAGATTGAGCAGCGCGCCAGAATTGAGGAGGAACTCCAGTTGCTGGCGCTCACTTTTGAAACACAGGAAGCAGTGATCATTACCGATGCGCACGTACGTATTCTGCGCGTCAATGCAGCCTTCCAGACCATCACCGGCTACAGCGCGGAGGAAGTATGCGGTCAGAATCCGCATATCCTGAGTTCCGGTCAGCACGATGCCCGATTCTACAGCGCCATGTGGGCCGAATTACAAGTGCAGGGCAAGTGGTCGGGAGAGATATGGAACCGGCGCAAGAACGGTGAAATTTATCCCGAATGGCTGACCATCACCTCGGTCAAAAACAGGGCTGACGAGATATGCAATTATGTCGGCACGTTTACCGACATCGGCATGCGCAAACACGCAGAGGAGGAAATACGCCAACTCGCCCTGTACGATTCTCTGACCAGGCTGCCCAACCGCCGCCTGTTGCAGGACAGGCTGCTGCTCGCCTTCAACGCCAGCAGCCGCAATAACAACTTCGGCGCAGTGATGTTCATCGACCTCGATAATTTCAAGAACATCAACGATACCAAGGGGCATGATACCGGAGACCTGTTGCTGGTCGAAGTGGCGGCCCGCCTGCTGCACTGCGTACGCGAAAGCGATACGGTGGCGCGCATAGGCGGAGACGAATTTGTCCTGCTTCTGACTGACCTGGATCAGGAAACCAACGAAGCCATTGCCCGGATAGAGAAGGTTGCCGAGAAAATTCTCGATACCCTGAGGCAACCCTATTTGCTGATCGATTATGAATATTATTGCTCTGCCAGCATGGGCGTCAGCTTGTTCAAGGACCATCAGACCAGCGTAGATGAACTGTTCAGGCGTGCTGATACCGCGATGTACCGTGCCAAAGCCTCCGGCAAAAACGCCTGGTATTTCTTCGATCCGGCCATGCAGGCGACCCTGGAAGCACGTCTCGCGCTGGAGGGTGAGTTGCGCAATGCGATCACCCATAACGAATTACGCCTGTATTTCCAGGCACAGTACGACACCGAGCGACGCATCACCGGTGCCGAGACATTGCTGCGCTGGCAGCATCCGCAGCGCGGACTGGTAGGCCCGGGGGAATTCATCACGCTCGCCGAAGAAAACGGGCTGATTCTGCCCATCGGGCAATGGGTACTGGAACAGGCCTGCGCACAACTGAAAACATGGGAATCCGGCTCGCATACCCGTCAGTTGAAGCTCGCAGTCAACGTCAGTGCCGTGCAATTCCGTCAGACTGACTTTGTCGAAAGAGTCGGACGCGTACTTAAACAGAGCGGTGCTGAGGCGACGCAGCTCAAACTCGAACTGACTGAAAGCCTGGTACTCGACGACATCGAAGGCTGCATCGCAAAAATGCGCGAACTCAAACTGCTGGGCATCAGTTTTTCGATGGATGATTTCGGCACAGGCTACTCCTCGCTCTCCTCGCTGAAGCGCCTGCCGATAGACCAGCTCAAGATCGACCAATCATTTGTGCGCGACATCGCCAGCGATCCGGACGACGAGGCGATCGTGCGCACCATTATTGCGATGGCGAAAAACCTGCGCATGGAAGTGATAGCCGAAGGGGTGGAAACCGAAGGGCAGTTTGCCTTCCTCAAGCGCAACGGCTGCATGGCCTTTCAGGGCTATCTGCTGGGCAGACCAGTTCCCGTTACGGATTTCGAGCGGCAATTACCAACGGCTTCTGAACCGGCATCGATCGGCTAACTCAACGACACCGTCTTGAGTTCCCGGCGCAGCTTCGCATAGTCGGGGCAGGCGCTGGCCACGACTTTCCAGAAGGCCGTCGAATGGTTCATCTCGCGCAGATGCGCCAGTTCATGCACCACCACATAGTCAATCAGGCGTAACGGGAATTTGATGAGCTGCAAATTCAGCCGCACCGTGCCGCGCGCGTTGCAACTGCCCCATTGCGTCTTCGCGGTAGAAAGTTTTATTGCATTCGGTGCAACCTTCAGCAACACGGCGTAGTGCGCCACGCGCGCTGCAAACAACAGCCCGGCTTGCTGCCGATACCATTCCGACACCCGCTGTTCGATACGCTTCGCGTTGCTTTCATCCTGCACCGGCACCCGCAATTCATCGCCGCTTTGATGCGCCGGTGCGGCAAACAAACTGCGCTGCACGCGCAACGTCAGTTGTTCGCCCAGATACGGAATAAACTCGCCGTCAGTCAAACACAGGACTTGAGCCTTGCGCGCCTGCCAGCCCTCCAGCTTCTCGACCACCCACTCCGCCCTGTCCTGCAACACGCTGTGCAGCCAGCACTCGGACGCACGCAGCGGTATACTCACGGTCAGCCCCCTGTCATCGACGCGCAAACCAATGCTGCGTCGCCTGGCGCTACGCTTCAAGGTGTAGGTGATGTGTTGCCCCGCCAGTACGGCGGCGCGTTGCTCGGCTACCGCAGGTTTGGCGGCGTGAGGTGAAATCAGATTGCGCAGCCGTTTGAGCATTTTAAAATCTAAAAAATTTCACGCGGAGACGCGGAGAACGCGGAGAAAAACCAAAAAACACCAAAACTTATGCAAAATGTCATAAAAAACTTCCTAACAGTTTAATTTAAAACGATAAAGATTTTGCTCTTCTCCGCGTCTGATAAAGCAACTAGCCATTCGACTAAGCCAGCAAGCTGGCAAGTCGCTGGTTATCCGCGTGATATGTATTGGCAGTCAATTTCAATTTTTTAGTGCGGCAGTTGCTGGATCTCATTTTCTATCCACGCCTCGGTACGCGCATTGATTTCGTCGGCCTTCAGCCCTTGTGTGACTATCGGCGCGCCTATGCTCATCGTGACCAGTCCCGGATGCTTGATGAACGAATTGCGTCCCCACAGACGTCCGGCGTTGTGCGCCACCGGCACCACCGGCACGCTGGCCGAGGTTGCCAGCAGTGCGCCGCCAATCTTGTATTTGCCGCGTTCACCGAACGGAATGCGCGTCCCTTCGGGGAAGATCACCACGAACAAACCCTGCGCGAGGCGCTCCTTACCCTGTTTGAGCAACTGTTTCACCGCGCCCTTGCCGTCGCTGCGATTGATCGCAATCGGACTGGTCATCGCCAGCCCCCAACCGAAGAAGGGCAGCCACAACAACTCGCGTTTAAGCACCCACGCCTGCGGCGGAAAAATCACCTGCAAGGCCAGCGTCTCCCACGCCGATTGATGTTTGCACAACACCACGCAGGGCGCCGACGGGATATTTTCCATGCCCGACACCTGATGACGGATGCCGCAAACCACCCTCAGCAGCCAAAGCATCGTGCGCGCATAGCTGGAAATCAGGCGGTAACGTGTCAGTGGCGAAAAAGGAAAGGTGAAGATCGCCAGTGTCGAAAAAACGGGCGTGAGCAGCAGTTGCAACAACAGGAAAATCAACGAGCGTATGACTAGCATCTCAATCCAGTATTAGATGATCCGATCAAGGCAGCACGGCGGCTACTGCCGCGAGGTTGGCGAAAACCAGCGTCCCCTCCGGTAAACCGCCTTTCGCCTGAGTCTTGACTCCTTTTCCGGTCAGCACCAGATAGGGAGTCGCGCCCAATACCGCAGCGGATTGCAGATCGCGCAGCGAATCTCCCACCACCGGCACACCGGCCAGACTGGTGTTATAACGCGCGGCGATTTCTTCCAGCATGCCCGGGTTCGGCTTGCGACAATCACAACGGCTTTCAGCCGTATGCGGGCAGAAAAATACCGCATCTATGCGCGCCCCGACCAGCGCGCACGCCTTATGCATCTTGTCGTGGATCGCATTCAATGTGGGCATATCGAACAGGCCGCGCCCGATACCAGACTGGTTGGTCGCCACCACCACGCGATAATCGGCCTGATTCAGCCGCGCAATGGCTTCCAGGCTACCCGGTATGGGCTGCCATTCTGCCGGGTTCTTGATGAACTGATCGGAATCCAGATTGATCACGCCGTCACGGTCGAGGATGATGAGTTTCATATTTTAATGGCAAGTGGTAAGTGGTGAGTCGTTAGTTTGGAGTGCGGCGACACGTCGCCGCCTGCCTTTTGCGCAGACGAGTCTGCGCACTCCATATAGCCTGCCTACCCGACAAGTCTTGAAAGATCAGCCACGCGGTTCATCGCCTGATGCAGCTGAGCCAATAGTGACAGGCGATTAGCGCGCAATTTCTCGTCTTCGGCGTTGACCATCACGCTGTCGAAAAACGCATCCACCGGGCAGCGCAAGCCAGCCAGCGCTTGCAGCGAAGCGGTGTAATCGCCTGCCGCAAAAGCCGCATCGGCACGCGGTGCGATCTCGCTCAACGCCTGATACAGCGCCTGCTCGGCAGCCTCCGCCAACAGCGCGGCATTGACTTCGCCGCTCACGCCGCCTTCAACCTTTTTCAGTATATTGCCGACGCGCTTGTTGGCGGCGGCAAGGGCTGCGGATTCCGGCAAGGCAGCGAAAGCACGCACGGCTTCCAGTTGCCGAGGCACCAAATACAGCTGGCTCGGTCGCATGGACAGCACGGCATCCACCTGATTGGCGGTATAACCCTGCTCGCGCATCATTCCGCCGACACGTTCGAATACAAAAATCTCAACCTCTGCCTGCGCCTCACCCAGCAAACCGCTCGAAAAACCGGCAAACGCGCTGGCGATCAATTCGCTCAAGCTGAGCGGCAATTGTTTTTCGGTCAGCATACGAATAATCCCCAGCGCATGGCGGCGCAACGCGAACGGGTCGCGGTCGCCCGTTGGGATTTGGCCGATGCCGAACATGCCGACCAGCGTTTCCAGCTTGTCCGCCAGCGCCACGCAGATGCCGACCTGATTGCGCGGCAGTTCGTCACCCGCGAAGCGCGGCTTGTAGTGGTCTTCGATGGCAAACGCCACCTCGTCCGACAGTCCGTCGTGCTGCGCGTAATAACGACCCATGATGCCTTGCAACTCTGGAAACTCGCCGACCATGTCGGTGAGCAGATCGGCCTTGGCCAACAGTGCGGCCTGATCGGCCTGCATCGCCAGCGCATCGCCGCCCAGTTGCTGACCGATGGCGCGGGCAATGGCTTGCACCCGTTCCACGCGTTCACCCTGCGTGCCCAATTTGTTGTGATAGACCACGCGAGACAGGCCGAGTACGCGGGCATCCAGCGGCTTCTTCCGGTCCTGATCGAAGAAAAATTTTGCATCCGCCAGACGCGGGCGCACCACGCGTTCGTTACCAGCTATCACCAGACTGGCATCTTTCGGGCGAATATTGGAGACGATCAAAAATTGGTTGGTCAATTTGCCCTGTGCGTCCAGCAGCGGGAAATATTTCTGGTTCGCCTTCATGGTCAGAATCAGGCATTCCTGCGGCACTTCCAGAAACTCGGCTTCAAATTTACCCATCAGCACATTGGGGCGTTCGACCAGCGCCGTCACCTCATCCAATAGCGCATCATCCTGAATACATTGTAAATTTTCTTGTTTAGCCGCCGCAGCGAGTTGACGCACGATTTCGTTGCGGCGCTGCCCGAAGCTGGCGATTACCGCGCCCTCGGTTTCCAGCTGTCGCGCGTAGCTATCGGCATCTTCCAGTACGATATTGTCAACCGCCGCCTCGAAGCGGTGGCCTTTGGTGGTGTTGCCCGCCGTCAATCCCAGTACGCTGACCGGCAGCACCTTTCTGCCATACAACGCGACCAGGCTATGCGCCGGACGCACAAAATTGACCGTCGCCCAGCCGTCGCCCGTCGGATCGGGATAAATCATCACTTTGGCAATAGGTAATTTGACCAGCGCTTCATTTAAGGCACGCTGCAAACCATCCACCAGCTTCACCCCGGCAACCACACTGTCGAAAAACAAGGCTTCCGCCTTGCCATCCATTTCGCGCTTCAACCCCGGCACGCTGGAAGCATCCGCACCCAGCGTCGCCAGTTTTTTAAGCAAGGCTGGCGTGGCATTCCCGTCCGCATCCAGTCCGACTTTCACCGGCATCAACTTTTGCGACACTGACTTGTCCGCCGCCTGTGCGATGACGCTTTCCACATGCACCGCCAAGCGGCGCGGCGAGGCAAACGACGTCACCGTCGTTCCGGCCAGCACCAGACCTTGCGCCACCAGACTGCCAGACAATACCTCGGCAAAACTCTCCCCCAGCTTTTTCAGCGACTTGGGCGGCAATTCCTCAACAAACAACTCAACCAGTAAATTTTTGGTACTCATGCTGCCACTCCTTCGGCCTTACTCAGGACAGGCTGGTTCGCCAGCACTTCATCCGCCCAGTTTTTCGGTGCCATCGGAAAGCCCAGACGCGCACGACTGTCGAGATACGCCGCCGCAACGCTGCGCGCCAGATTGCGGATACGGCCGATGTAAGCGGCGCGTTCCGTAACTGAAATCGCACCGCGCGCATCCAGCAAGTTGAAACTGTGCGCGGCTTTCAATACCTGTTCATAGG
>Ga0208863_1002028_pt1 | contig 11148 bp, 11 predicted proteins | sample RifOxyD3_FD_184040 | JGI IMG/M metagenome (GOLD analysis project Ga0208863, IMG submission 184040) | Soil microbial communities from Rifle, Colorado - Rifle Oxygen_injection D3 (SPAdes) | ecosystem: Environmental > Terrestrial > Deep subsurface > Rock core/Sediment | place: Rifle, Colorado...
TTGGGGGGATGTTTTGGTTGAAAAAACTGCTGGAAGATTGCCTGGGACTGGGGGCCGCTCACCCGGATGATGCCGATACCGCCAGAGCCAGGCGGCGTTGCTATAGCGGCAATGGTCGCCTCGTTGAAATCCGGGAAATCACGCATAACACACGTTCCTTGCCTTATGAACTACGGCAGCCCCGGATTTTGACTTTTTACGAGGACACATTCCTGATTCTTTTTTCTCCGCTGAGCAATTACTCTCCGCCTTTCTTTTTCCTTGGAGAACGCCGCCGCCCTTGCCCTGGCAAATAGATGAGTACTTTTTTAAACACACCCTCTCCGATGCTGCGGCTTCTGATCCCGGTATCGTCTTGCAGCGCCATATGCACCATACGTCTTTCCGCAGGGTTGATGGCCGGGATAGTTCTGGTCTTGCCGGTTTCCTTGACTTCCTGCGCCAGACGCAGGGCCCGCTCCTGAAGCTCCACCATCCGGTTTTCCCTGAATCCCCCAGCATCGAGAGAAAAAAGAACCTTCTGTGAAAATTTTCTGGTGATAATCTTGCGCATCACATACTGCAAACCGTCAAGGGTCTGCCCCTCAGATCCGACTATGATCTCGACAAACTCCCCGGTTATCGTGGCATGAACCTTGTTGTTCTGATCCTGTTCAATACTGATTACTGACGGGCAGCCCATAAGTTCCATAATTCTGGCGATATCCGCTCTAATTTCCTCCATCTCCTCGGAGGTAACGGGATCTCCCACCACCTCCTCTTGCCCCTCGTTGTCACCTGACTTTTCTGCCCTGACCCGTGGCGCAACCGGTTTACTTTCCAAAGCAGGCCTTTCAGCTCTGACCTTGGGCGGCCTTGATTTTTTCTCCGCAGTCGGACGGTTCTGCTTTTCCCCGCCCTCTTTTTTGAGAGACACCTGAACCGACGCCTTTTTCCGACCCAGGCCAAAAATACCGGCAGACCCAGTGGAGATTATACGAATATCAAGCTCTTCCCGTGCCACCTTAAGTGCCGCACAGGCATTGCCGATTGCCTCTTCAACATCCGTTCCCTTATATTCCATCTTGGCAGACATCTTGTGACTCCTCTTATCTCAGACCGTCATTCTTGCAAGGCAACCAATTAGTAAGCGTTCACCAGGGGCACCCAAATTTCAGATAAACACGGAACTGTAAGCGTTCAGCAGTGCCGCAGATGCGCGAAAGAGGCCTGTTCGCTATACATATGGTATGCGGGCCAGGCCGATGACAAAGCAGATGTGGTGCTGCTGAACGCTTACCCCAATTACACAGCATCATGCCGATTAACAAGGTACTGCTGGCCAATGGACAGCAGATTGTTAATAAACCAATACAAAACCAACCCTGAAGCAAAGTTCAAAAACATAAAGGTAAAGATCACCGGCATAAACATCATGACCTTCTGCTGAGTAGGGTCACCGGTAGCCGGGGTCATCTTCTGCTGCAGGAACATGGTTCCCCCCATCAGCAGGGTCAACACCGGGATTCCGCCGATATACGGGAGATCAAGGCCGACAAACAACCGATCCGGCGCGGACAGATCCGCAATCCAGAGAAAGAAGGGCGCATGCCGCAGCTCGATGGTCTGGAGCAACACCTTGTACAGGGCGAAAAAAACCGGGATCTGGATGACCATGGGCAGACAGCCACCCACCGGATTTACCTTATAAGTTTGGTACAGCTTGATCATTTCCTGTTGCTGCTGCTGTTTGTCATCCTTGTATTTCTCCCGCAGCTTCGCCATCTTGGGCTGCAGTTTCTGCATGGTCTTCATGGACTTCATGCCCTTCTGAGAAATCGGCCAGAAGAGAAGCTTGATCAACACCGTAACCAAGATAATGGCCAATCCGTAATTCCCAACATAGCCATGGAGAAAATTCAGCAGATAAAGTGTCGGCTTGGCCATCACATCAAACCAGCCGAAATTGATGCTGCGCTCCAGCTCATGCCCCGCAGCCTTGAGTGCTTCCATGGTTTTGGGGCCGAAGTAAACCGAATAGGTGTACTGCTGACGCTGGCCAGGTCCAATGACCTCGCTGGCCCCGGCTAATACCGTGGTTACCCGGTTTTCATCCTGCAGGGAAAAATGGGCCGTATGCTGTGCGCCGGTAAGCGGCACGATCCCGCAGAAAAAATAATTATCTTCGTAGGCAGCCCAACCGATCTTGCCAGTGAAGCTTTTGCTTCCTTTTTTCAGATCATCGGCCTTGATCTCTTCCAGAACTCCATCACGCAATACGGCAGGCCCAACAACAACCATCCCGTTCTCCTTGACGAAAGGACGGTTGTCAAGAGTCAGATACGGAGCGCCCTGCAGAGGAGTGGCCGTGGTATTGATCACCTCAACGGTCAGCTCCAGCAGATATTTTTGCTCAAGAAAACGCATGGTGCGCACAATCTCAAGACCAGAGGGCAACTTGCCCCGCATAGTCAAAACCGCGCCACCTTGCTCCGCCTTGAGCGGGAGAGCCTCATACACCACTGGCGGAATACTGCCCGGTTCAATACCCCAGGAAAAATTCAGGGGCAGATTGTCGCCAGACTTTGGCTGGAGAAGCTCTTTCTTGCCAGAGTCCTTGGCAAGGGCCTCCCGATAATCCTTCAACTGAAAGCTTTTTACCATGCCGCCCGACTCTGTTACCACCGCCGAGTACAGACTGGTAGTCACCGGAATCTCACGCCCTTGCCTGACGACCGCATCCGCAGACTGGGCAACAGCCAACAGGCTTGCCGCGTCAACGGGAACGGGTAGGTCAGCAAGGTTTTTCTGCTCAACCTTGTCGTTTTGAGGAGAGGAGGCAATACTGCTTTCCGTGACCGGAGGGGGAGGGGGGACAAAAAAATACTGATACCCAAGCAAGATGGCCAACGAAAGGAAGATGGCCAAAAACATTCTCTGTGTGTCCATGAAATTAATCCTTTACCTCAAGAAGATTTGTTCACCGGATCAATCCCTCCGGGATGAAAAGGATGACAGCGAAGAAGCCTGCGCAGGGCAAGATAAAGACCACGCACCGTTCCGTGGTAACGCAGAGCATCTATGGCATACTGTGAACAGGTGGGAGAAAAACGGCAGGCAGGCGCAAAAAATGGAGAGATGCACTGCTGATAACACTTTATCAAAACAATGAAAAAATTTTTCACGTCACTCCTTTTTCTGGAATAGTGGACACTGCCAAATCCAGAAAATATGGCGACCATAATAATATCACGAAACCTTTACGGCCTCTACGTCCAGATCTGTTTTTCTGCCGACAATCTTTCGCCGCCCAAGAAGCGCGCCAACAGCTCCCGCAACTTCCATGGGGGAATCCGGGGCAAATCCGGGCCGCACGGCAAAAACCACATCGGAAAAAGGCTCGATAAAATCTCGATGCTGACGGAAAAACTCCCGAATAATTCTTTTAAGCCTGTTACGCTGAACCGCTTGCCTTACCCCGTGGACACTTATGCCCAACCGGTTGCCCGACGTGCCGTTTGGCAACCAGATCAGACTAAAGTTCTGACCACGCATCCTCTTCCCCTGATCGTAAACCTTTTTGTACTGCCAGGGCTTGACCAGCAACATGGCCTTAGGAAGGGACTGAGTTCTCATGCTACGCGAACGGTGCTTCTCATTCAGGCCAGCAGTAACCTAAACAGTCAACCGCTTACGGCCCTTGGCCCGACGACGGTTGATAACAGCCCGCCCATTCTTGGTCTGCATTCTCGCCCTAAAACCATGGGTACGGTGTCTTTTGAGGTTACTGGGCTGAAAAGTTCTCTTACTCATGATCGTCTTCCTTTCTCTCTTATGTTACGGCCTCTCGTTAGGCCTTCTTTGCAATTAGCTGGAACCTTGCATCACACACTCTTTCGATACTATCACGCGTGCGCAAAAAAATCGCCCCAGCAATAAAGCTCGCTATAGTACCCAGAGCCTCACGACATGTCAAACATTTTCCCGAGGCGGTTACTAATCCTAAGATTCTAAGACTCCCTGTCAAGACCAAACAACTGCCGGACAAAGGCCAATTTTAGCTGGGGATTATCGTGGGGATCACTGTTTTTGAGAAATACCATGGGCTCATGCAGCAACTTGTTAACAATGGCATTGGCCAGCAGCTCCACCGAGCGCCGTTCGTTTTCTGAAAGAGATTTAAGACTGCCCAAGGTTTTCGCGACTTCAGCCTCGCGGATGGCGTTAGCCTTTTGCCTTATATCCGTAATGGTAGGAGCCAGCTCCATGCCTGCCAGCCACTGCCCGAATTTGGCCACCTCCACCGCAACAATATCTTCCGCCCGCAACGCCTCTTTTTCTCGATCCGCCTTGTTGACATCAACCACGTTTTTTAAGTCATCGATATCATAGAGGTAGACATTCTCCAGATCATTGAGTTCCGGATCAAGATCACGCGGCACCGCAATATCAATAAGGAAGAGCGGCCTGTTTTTCCGCTGCCGCATCAGCGGTTTCACCTCATCTTTCGTAAGGATCAGGTCGGTTGCCCCGGTGGAACTGATCAGGATATCAACCTCTGCCAGTTGGGTGGTCAACTCAGCCAAGCCCACGGCGGTGCCATTAAACCGCCGAGCCAGCTTGGCCGCCCGTTCTACAGTCCGGTTGGCTACAATTACCCGCCCGATTCCCTGTCGCACCAGATGTTCGGCCGCCAGCTCGGCCATCTCCCCTGCCCCTACCAGGAGAACGGATTTATCCCGCAGACTCCCGAAGATTTTCTTTGCCAGCTCTACCGCCGCGTAACTGATGGAAACCGCGCTACCACCAATATTGGTTTCGGTGCGCACTTTTTTAGCCACGGAAAATGATTTATGCAGGAGCCGGTTCAAAATAACGCCAGTGGTTTTTTGCTCCATCGCTTCGCGATAGGCCTGTTTCAACTGCCCGAGGATCTGGGGTTCGCCCACCACCATGGAATCAAGACTTGCCGCCACCTGATATAGATGCGTCACCGCATCCTGACCCTGATGCAGATAGCTGTACTGTTGGGCTTCGCCATCAGCAAGACCGCTGTTGGCAAAAAGAAAGCTGCGCACCGCCACCGCCGCGATAGCCGGATTGCTTGCCACAAAGATAACCTCCACCCGATTACAAGTAGAGAGAAAACAGCATTCCCGGCAACCCTCAATATTCATCAGCGTCAGCAGCGGCCCGGCACAATCCCCTGAAAAGGCCAACTTCTCCCGCACCGCCACTGGAGCGGTTTTATGATTCACGCCAATGATGACGATGTTCTCAGCCAACATAGGAATGCACTCCACCCAGCAGATAAGTCACCCCCCAAAGGGTGAAAAGCACCGCGGCAAACCCGGCAATGGCCATGATTGCCGCCCTTCTGCGCCGCCAGCCTACGGTAAGCCGCTGATGCAGGATAGCCGCATAAATAAGCCAGGTGATAAGCGACCAGGTTTCTTTAGGGTCCCACTGCCAGTATGTCCCCCAGGCTTGCTTGGCCCAGACAGAACCGGTGATTATCCCCAGGGTCAGCAGCAGAAAACCCAGGGCCAGACAATGTTGATTCAGGTTGTCAAGGGCCTCCAGAGAAGGCAAGCGGCTGTAAAATATCCCGAATTTCTTCTTCTTGATCTCGCGCTCCTGGAGCAGGTACATGACTCCACCACAAAAAGCCAGGGCCAGGAAGCCGTTGGCCATAATGGCGATGCTGGCATGAACCGGCAGCCAGTTGCTCCTGAGAGCCGGAGGCAACGGCGCCATCTCCTGAGAGGAAAAAGCGGCGATCAACATCAAGAGAGAAATAAGCGGGGTCACAAAAACGCCAAAATTTTTCACCCGATACCGCCACCAAAAAGACAAAAAGGCCCAGGTCATCGCCCAGGCAAAAAAGGAAACCGCTTCATGGTTGCTGGTAATAGGGGTGTGCCCAGCCGCCAAATAGCGGACAACGAAATAAACGGTATGCAGGATGCCGCCGGTAAAAAGAATCGCCCGGGCAACGGCCCGCACCTGTTTCTGCTGGGAGAGAAAATGGAACACATAAACGGCGGTGGCCGTCAGATAGAGATACATGGCGAGCTGAAATAACAGGGTCATCACTTCGCTCCTGAGGATTGTTGATATTCCTGTCTGACCTTCTCCAGACAGTCAAGGGAGGCATCCGGGCCCAGAACTTCCTGGATATGGCTGACAAGGTTTTGCCAGAGGCCATCCTTAATCCAGACCGCCATCTCGGGATTGGCCAGCCTGGCAAAAATCAGCTTGTTTTCTGCATGCGGCCTGCCGTTGGCCAGCACAGTCTCTCGTAAAACCCCGAGAATATCCACCATCGCCCCATATTCAGAACCAAACTGAACCTCCAACGCCTGCCGCAAAGCGCTGGCCAGAGCCGGACTTCTTCCCGCGGTTGAAACAGAAATAGACAGATCTCCCCGCCGCACTGTGGCCGGCAGGATAAAATTACACCATTTGGGCACATCCGCCACATTGAGCAAAATGTTCCGCGCTTCTGCCTCGGCATGGACCCGTTCCTGCACCCCAAGGTCATCAGTGGCGGCAATAACCAGAAAAGCTTCGGCCAGGTCGCCTTCCTGATACAGACGGGGCAGCCAGTCAATCGTCCCGGCCCGCAACAGAACGGCCAGCGCCTCGCTCAACTCAGGGCTGATCACCGTTACCCTGGCGCCATGGTCCAGCAGGCCCTGCACCTTGCGTTCACCAACCCGTCCGCCGCCGATGACCAGGCATTGCCGATCAGCGATCTTCAGGCAGACCGGAAAATATTGAGAATTATCCCCGGCCATATTCCACCCGTACCTTGCCAACAAGCGCCGCGGCAAAGCGGGCCGCATCATCGGTTGAACCAACATTGGCCGCATAATGCATGGGTACCGCAATCTTTGGCCCTATAACAAGAGCCGCCTGCGCCGCTTCCTCAGCAGTCATTACGTAGGTGCCGGAAACCGGCAACAAAGCGATATCCGCCCGGATATCTTTCATCTCCGGAATATAATCGGTATCACCCGCATGGTAAATTCGCACCCCATCAACGGTGAGAATAAACCCCAACCAACAATTGCCCTGGGGATGAAATTTTTTGTTAATGTTGTAGGCCGGAACCGTCTCGATGATAATGCCCTCCACTTCGCGACGCTCGCCCGGGCCAAGAATCATGATCTTGCCACTAAGTTTTGCCGCCGCCTCTGTTTCGGTAATAATAAGGGTAGATGGTTGCTGGATCAAAAGGACATCCGCAGGGGAGCAATGATCGTAATGGGCATGAGAAATACAGATGAGATCCGCCAGCGGCAGGCCAGACCCGAGCTGGAAGGGATCGAAATAGATATTCTTGCCCGCAGCCCGCAACAAAAAAGCGTCATGACCAAGCCAGCGCAGGTTTTTAAAAACTTTTTCTACCATCTTCCTCTTCCCTGTTTTCCCTCAATTCGTTCTATAATCAATTTGACACGTTCCGCAATCTATAATCTATTATGATAACTATCCCTCTGAACAGGACAATAACCAAAAATAACCAAAAATTATTTGAGACCGCCATGACCAGCAAAGATACACCCCCAGCCTCCCTAAAAGCGGCAGAAATCTGCTTTGGCCTCAACCGGGAAACCGATGAGCAGTCCATAGAAGCATTCCTGCAACGCTTCGCCGATCCCGCCTTCCTGCAGACCCTTATCCCCCGGCTGGAAGAAGAGGAAATCACCTCGCTCCTTGATTTTCTTTCCCGTCTGATGCATAAGCATTGTAGTGAAAATGAATACCACCGCCTGTTCCTCAAGGATTGAGGTGCCATCTTTATACCCACAAAACAGTAAATCATCAAGGAGAGCGCAAAGGTGAACCAGACTATTATCAAAGATCTTCGAGCCTTCCTCGAAATACTGCGTCAGGAAGACTCCCTGCTTGAAATTACCACCCCGGTTGACCCATATCTGGAGATTGCCGAAATCCATCGGCGGGTGATCGCGCAAGGCGGCCCGGCCCTGCTGTTCACCAAGGTCAAGGGCAGCAGTTTTCCGGTAGTCACCAACCTCTTCGGCACCGCCCGCAGACTGGAGCTGGCCTTTGGCAAACGCCCTCAGCAATTCGTGGCCGATCTGGTCCGGACGGCAGAAACCCTCATGCCGCCAAACTTAAGCAAAATCTGGGAGATGCGCTCATTATTAGGGCAGGCCACCAGGGTGGGCACTAAAAATATCCCGGCCGACAAGGCCCCTATCCTGGAAGTCTGTCAGACTCCCGCCCGGCTGGGCGAGCTACCTTTACTCACCTCCTGGGCCACAGACGGCGGCCCCTTTGTCACCCTGCCCCTGGTCTACACCGAACATCCGGATGGCAAAGGCCACAATCTGGGCATGTACCGCATCCAGCGCTACGATGATCAGACCACCGGCATTCACTGGCAGATCCACAAGGGCGGCGGTTATCATTACCATGCCGCGGAAAGCCGTAACGAATCCCTGCCCATGACCCTGTTCATCGGCGGGCCGCCCGCCCTGATGCTGGCCGCCATTGCCCCCCTGCCGGAAAACATCCCGGAGCTGATGCTCGCCTCCCTGCTGCTTGGTGAAAAACTGCCCCTTACCCGCGATCCAGCAGGTGGCCATCCTCTGGTTGCTCACGCCGAATTTGCCGCCAAAGGCTTTGTCTCCCCCCACATGCGGCGGCCCGAAGGCCCCTTTGGCGACCATTACGGCTACAATTCGCTCACTCACGACTACCCGGTTTTTCATATTGAACGGCTGTACCATCGCCGCGACGCCATTTATCCGGCCACGGTGGTGGGCCGCCCCCGGCAGGAAGATTTTTACATCGGCGACTATCTGCAGGATCTGCTGTCCCCTCTTTTTCCTCTGGTGATGAACGGGGTGCGCCAACTCAAGACCTTTGGCGAAACCGGTTTCCATTGCCTGGCTGCGGCTAAAGTCAGCAACCGCTACCCCCGCGAGGCCTTTGCCGCTGGCCTGCGCATTCTGGGCGAAGGTCAGTTGTCGCTCACCAAATTCCTGATCCTTACCGATGGCGAAATTGAGGTGACAGACTTCAAAAAGCTATGGATCCATGTGTTAGAGAGGATCAACTGGCAGACCGATCTCTTCGTCTTTGCCAATGTCTCCCAGGACACCCTGGACTACACCGGCCCCTCGGTAAACAACGGCTCCAAAGCCATGATGATGGGCCTTGGCAAGGAGCCCCGCCGCATCCTGCCAGAGTCTTTCCACGGAGAACTACCCCAGGGCTGCGACCGGGCAGAGGCCTTTCTCCCCGGCACCCTGGTGGTCCAAGGGGAAGGCTTTAGCAAGCAACAGGATCTTCCCGCTCGTCTGGCCCATTGCCCAGCTCTGGCCGACTGGCCGGTGGTGATTCTGGTTGACAATGCCCAGACTGCCACGAAAAATCTGCAGGAATTTCTCTGGACCGTTTTCACCCGCTTTGAACCGGCGGCGGATATCCATGCAGCCGCAACCGAGGTGCGCCGCTTTCACCCCGGACTGACCCCGCCCATCATCTTCGACTGCCGCCTGAAACCTTGGTACCCGGAAGTTCTTGAGGTGGACGATAAAACCTGTCGCCTGGTGGACGGAAAAATCCACGATATTCTACCGCCCCGCTACCGCTGAGCAAAGAAATTTTGTCTCCTCTTTCTCTTAAAGATTGACGAGCATTATGCCGAATAGCTATGATGAAAGTAGAGTAATACAAAATTATGAGGGCTGTCCATGAAGATTACCGGCATTAGTGGCCAACAGGATGTAACAACCATCGGCAAGGGCCCAACCTCAGCCACAGGGCTCTCGTTTCAGAATATTCTCGCCCAGGAACTGGCCACAGCCAAGAGCCCAAGCGAAACTACAGCCATAGCCGCAGCTTCCGCCACTGCGCCAATCCCCGCAATGCTCAAACTGGACAGTCTTGGTCTGGCGGAAGACACCGTCAGCACCCTGGAAAAATTCAGCTCCGCCCTGGCCAATCCCGCTTTTTCCGCCCAGGATCTTGAGCCTTTTGCCGCAGCCCTTGAAGACGATACCGCAGCCCTGATCAGTCTGAAAAATCAGCTCCCGGGCAACAACCCCTTATCCGCCCTGCTTGAGCGAATAGCCACCACTTCCTATGTCGAGGCTACCAAGCTACGGCGTGGCGACTATCATGCCTGACGCAGCTGTCGCGCTCTACCGCCCCTGATCCGCAAAGCAAACCTTCATGCCCGAAGAACGTCTGCAAAAAATCCTGGCCAAGGCAGGAATCGCCTCTCGCCGCAATGCCGAAGAGTTGATCCGCCAAGGGAAAGTGACGGTGGACGGCAAGGTCATCACCGAAATGGGCTGTCGAGTTGACCCCCACACCCAGGTGGTCGCCTTTGAGGGCCGCCCCCTGTGTCGAGAAGAAGAAAAGATATATCTCCTACTCAACAAACCAAAGGGCTATGTAACCACCCTGCACGACCCACAAGGCAGACCCATTGTCTCCTCCCTGCTCACCGGGATCACCAGTCGGGTTTTTCCCGTGGGTCGCCTTGATTTCTACACCGAAGGCGCACTCATTCTGACCAATGACGGAGATTTTGCCGAACGCATTCTGCATCCCCGTTTTGAAATTGAGCGAACCTATCAGGCAGAAGTGCGCGGCCTGCCAACCCATGAAAAAATCCACCTGCTTGAGGAAGGTCTCGAACTTGAGGGTAAAAAAACCTGGCCAGCGAAAGTAAGCATCATTGCCAAAGAACCAGCGACCACCACCCTGGAGATCACCATCCACGAAGGACGAAAAAGGCAGGTCCGCAAGATGTTCGAGGCCATCGGCCACCGGGTTATCGCGCTTCGGCGCATCGCTTACGGAAGATTACGGCTGGGCACCTTGCCAACCGGCCAATACCGGCGGCTCGCCCCAGCTGATCTTGAGCTTATTATTTCTTGATAAAAAATCATCTTTACAATTGAATAGTTAGCTGTTTAAGATAATTTATCGTAACTATTTTTTGCACCCAGAGAGTATAAGTTTCATTTGAGCAGACAAGTTGCTCAATTCAGCTTTGCACCCAAAGGGTATAAGTTTCGTTTGAGCAGACAAGCTGCTCAACTCAGCTTTAAACAGTAGCACATCGGAGAAGGGCGATGAACAAATCGGAGTTGATCGAAGCACTTGCAGAAGAGATACACG
>Ga0208863_1002029_pt1 | contig 11133 bp, 9 predicted proteins | sample RifOxyD3_FD_184040 | JGI IMG/M metagenome (GOLD analysis project Ga0208863, IMG submission 184040) | Soil microbial communities from Rifle, Colorado - Rifle Oxygen_injection D3 (SPAdes) | ecosystem: Environmental > Terrestrial > Deep subsurface > Rock core/Sediment | place: Rifle, Colorado...
CCAAGCCGATCAGCAAAGCGAAAACGATGAGGCCGAGAGTAAAGAGCCAACGCGATGAGATGATCATTGAGCTGTTTATCATCCCCTCAACCAAGAGTAAAGCGCCAACGCGCTGCGGTGATCATTGAGCTGTTTATCATCCCTTCAACCAATCTTCCCAGGCCAAGGCGCGGCGGGACCAGGAGTGGCGGTCCACGAAGAACTGGCGGCGGAGTTTGAGAATTCGTTCCGGCGGGGGCTGCTTGAGGGCTTTGACCACCGTGTCGGCGAAGCGGGCCAGGTACTCCCTGGGCTCGCTCATGGGGATCAGATCGGCAAACCCGGCGCAGGTTTCGGGCAAGGCGGCAAAGTCGCTGGTCACCACATGGGCACCGGCGGCCATAGCCTCCATGACGCTGATGCATTGCATTTCGGCGAAGGTGTTGGGATAAGCCAGGACACGCACCGACTTCATCTCGCGGGCCAGCACAGGCTGGGCGACGGAGCCGACATATTCCACCCCGTCCATGACTTGGCATTGCTTGTAGAGATCGCCGTAGGGGTCTTCCGCCCCGCCCATGTTGTAAACCGACATGCTGGAAAACACCTTGAGCCGGGTTCCGGGTACGCGGGCCCTGATCTCTGGGAATGCCTTGAGCAGGTAAGCCAGCCCGCGAAACGGCGTGCTGGTGTAGGCCAGGATCGGCTCGCTCTTGTGCGGCGTGATGGCCTCGTCGGGGGCAAACAGGCTCTCGAAGGCCGGGCCGATGGCGTTGCCTAGGTTGACCGTGCGGTCCTCGTCCAGGCCGAAGTCCTGAATGAACTGGCGACGGTGAAATTCGGAACAGCAGGCCACGCCGTTCCAGCCCAGGCGGGCTTCGGGCGTGCCCAGGCTTTTCATGGCAGGCTGGTCGCTGGCGTGCTGCGCCCACAGGATCAAGGGGGTGCTGGTCCCCACGATGCGCAAGCACAGATCCAGGGCTTCCGCCGCGTTGAGCACGATGATGGCGTCAAAGCCGAGTTCTTTGAGGTCTTCCTCGTACAACCCCTCTAGACTGACGCACTGCACGCCGCGAAAGGGTCCGGGGCGGGTGGTGTGGGTCAGGAGGTGAACCTCGTGACCGCGCACGGCCAGGGCAGCGGAAAGATAAGCGAAGGCCGATTGCCCCCCGCCCAACGGCTTGTTGTAGGGGGTGTCGGCGTTGTAGTCCCAGTCGATAAAGTCGATGAAACCGATCTTCATGAAACTGCCGCTCCGTGATAGCGCGCCCAGAGGTCACGATAGACTCCTTCCAGGATGCGGGTGAACCCTTTTCCGTCGCACAAGGCGGAATCGGCCATGCGGGTGCGCAGTCCCGCCCGCAGTGCGCCGAGCCGCTCCGGTGCGCCGGTAAGGGCGGTGACCGCCGCGATGAACGCCTCCGGGGTCTTGGTGGACAACTCGTCCAGTCCCAGGCTGCCCAGGTGGGTGGTGGTGTGGCGGGAGTAATAGGTCTCCCCCGCCAGAGTCACCACCGGCACGCCCATCCACAGGGACTCCAAGGTGGTCACGCCGCCGCTGTAGGGGTGGCTGTCGAGCATCACATCCACCCGGGTATGGGCCATCAAATGGCCCATCTGATCGCTCAGGCCCAGCACCTCCACGCGCTCTACGGGCAGTCCGCAGGCTACGGCGCGCGCTGTCCAGGCTTCCAGGGTCGCTGGATCGGACAAAGCCCCGCTCTTGACCAGAAGGCGGGAGCCGGGAGAGGCGGTCAAGGTCCGCGCATAGAGCTTTAACGCCGTCTCGCTCATTTTGGAGAGGTTGTGAAAGGCCCCAAAGGTGACAAACCCGTTGAGGGTCATGGGCAGTGGGCCGACCGGCGGCACCAACTCGGGCGGGCGGTAACAGATGTTGTCGCCCGGCATCTCGACCACCGTTTCCGAGCAGAGGGCTTCACTGGTCGCAGGAACTTGGCGACGATCGACGATCAGATAATCCATAGCGTCAAGCCCGGTGGAGAAGCAGTACCCTGCCCAGGCCGCTTGCACCGGAGCCGGTTTGAGGGCGAAGGTCAGAAGGTTGGCCGGAGAGGTCTGTCCACCTAAGTCGATCAGCATATGCACCCCGTCGATACGGATTCGCTCGGCCACCAACTCGGGAGGGTCTTGGCCGCAATCCCGCCAGTGCTCGACCAGTCCGCGCAGACGTGCGGTGGTGGCGTCGTGCCGCTCATCAGTGTGATAGGCGTAAACTTCAAAAGCCTTGCGGTCGTGGTGGCCCAGAACCGGCTCCAGATAGGACGCCACCGGATGGGCGCGAAAGTCGGAGGAGACATAGCCGATCTTGAGCCGCTCCGGCGTCACGGCGGGCAGCACATGGGGCCGCCATTGGCGTTTCAAGGGCGCGGCAAAGCGGTCATTCCAACGACGATGCTCGGCCAGGACCGCTGCTCCGTCTAAGCCGTCGTCATAGCAACTGGCAAAGGCAAGGTTGCCGTGCAGGATGAAGTTGCTGGGGTCGGTCGCTAGGGCCGCGCGGTAGAGGTCCAAGCCCTCCCGCACCCGTCCCTGCTCGATGCGGATGGAGGCCAGATTGTTGCGCGCCGATAGGCTGGATGGAACCCGGTCGAGCACCCACTGAAAACAAAACGCAGCGTCTTCCAATTGGCCCTCGGCGCGCAAATGCATGCCCAGGCGATTGCCCCCTTTGACCGGATCAGGGTCGATACTTTGGACCAGACCCGCAATGTCCCCCTCGATCATGCCAAATTACCTTTGCTGTAAGCGCCATTTGCGCACCGACCGCTCCAGGTAGTCGGCGCCATGGGTGTCTTGTTGCCATGCCGCTGCGAAGTTGGCCGAGCCGGAGCGCGGGCGTCGGTCGGCGGGCAAATGGTCGAAACGGATGCGCATGGGCACGGTGACCCCTTCCCCCACCACCACCGCTTCCTGGGAGCGCAGGGAGGGCAGGACGGAGAGTAGACTGCGGGCGTTTTCCGGCAAAGCGCGGGAGACGAAATCCTGGTCCTGGTCGTTGCCTAGGCGCAGAGAGAATAAGGTGCCGCACTGGGACAGGATGCTTTCGTCCAATTCCGAAGGACGCTGAGTCACCAAGCACAGGGAGACGCCATACTTGCGACCTTCCTTGGCGATGCGGGAAATGGCCCGCTTGGTGGAGGAAAACGCGCCTTCGTCCTTGCGGGGGATGTAGCGATGAGCTTCCTCGCACACCAGCAGCACCGGAACGGCCTGACCTTCCGCACTCCACAGGTTGAAGTCGAAGGTCATGCGGCAAATCACCGAAACCACCACATCGACGATCTCCGACGGCACCCCGGACAGGTCCATGATCGTCAAGGGCTTGCCCGACACCGGAATGCGCAGTACGCGGGACAGCACCTCGGTCATACTGTCGCGCACCAGCAAGCCCGAGAACATGAAGGAAAAGCGTTTGTCCGAACTCATGGACTCCAGGCGGCTCTTGAGGCGCAGGAACGGGGCGGAGCGGTCCGGCTTGTCCAGGCGGCCCAGGGCGGCGTCGATGGTGCGGACCAGCTCGGACAAGCGGTAGGGGACTGGGCTGTCCACGGTCAGGGCCAGCCGCACGTCGTCATCGGAGGCGGACTTCTTTTTCACCTCCATCAAGGCATCGCGCAAAATGGCAATCTGAGACTGCTGGTCGGCCTTGTCGCCTTCGCGCACCAGGACCGTGACCATTTCCTCGAAATTCAGCAGCCAGTAGGGCAGGTAAAGATTGGACGGGTCCACCACCTCGGCCACGCCGGGGAACGCTTGGGAATATTCGTTGTGAGGGTCGAGCAGCACCACATGGCCACAGGGGTTGGCCCCCAGGATGGCTTGCAGGATCAAGGTCACGGTGCACGACTTGCCCGAGCCGGTGGTCCCTAATACCGCCATGTGCTTGGACAGCAGGTCGTTGGTCTGCACGAAAGCGGGAATGCTGGATTCTTGATGCAAGTGGCCAATCTTGACGCAGTGGGCGGAGGGCTTGGCGTAGACCAGGGCGATGTCGTCTTTCTCGGCGAGGTATACCGCCGCGCCCAGGGTGGGCTGGGTGGACACGCCGCGCTCGAACCGGGGGGAGGAAGCCTCATCCCCTGTGGTCAGCACCTCGCCCATCATGTCTATCTGGGCGAACTTGTGGTCGGTCTGAGCCGCAGCACCCGGCATGGGGTTCATGGCCATGGAGCCGATGACGCCGTAAACGGTGGACTGGAAGGTGGTCATTTTAACCAGCATGCCGACCCGTGGTGCGGTCGCTGCTTGGCCGTCGCCCATAACCTCGTTGCTCAACAGGCAGGTTAACTCCGGCCCATCGACCGCCACGATCCGGCCAATTGGGACGTTCGCCATGATTTATCTCCCGACCTACTCACCAAGGAGCGTAACCTTAACCCAGTGTGACCCGCAAGGGTGTGACGAACCGCACGCCTTGCTTTTGGGTGGGCTAATCAGAGAACGTTGCAGAGGTGTTCGGAAAGGAGTTCCCGCACTCGCTGGCGGTCTCCGTCCGAGAGTGTTCCTATCCGTTCAGCGACACCGGACTCAATGGTTGCTATTTTAGCCGTGCGGACAATCGAGGGAATGGGCAATCCGCCCAGAGCGATATCTGAAATCTCGACATCACTGGACCACCCACGGTTGGCGGCGCTGGTGATCATCAGCACCCAAAGCAACCCGTGCTCATCCTTCGCGTTGCTCACGGCGACAACCAGAGCGGGGCGATGCTGGCGGATGGGTCGATCCGTGTAGGGAAAGGGCGTCCTGACGATGCTCCAAACATCAAAGTTTGGCATAGGCCTGCCGATCCGCTTCGCTGTCCCACTCGTCGAATTTGGCGAAGGGATTGTCCCGGGTCTCGTGTTTGACCAGCGACAGAAACACTCGCCCATTCTCAATGACGTAGGACAGTTCGTCACCAGCCTTCAGCTTTAAAGCGGCGCGAACGGGTTGGGGGATCGTGGTCTGCGCTTTGCTGGTCAATTTACTTGTGATCATGCAGCACCCAACGGAAAGGAAATTCCTTACATGAAATCTAGTCCTCGCACCCTACTTCGTCAAGCCTTCAGGTTTTTCAATCTTGAACGCAGGGCTTGATAATTCCCCACAAAGGCCCTAATTTGCGCCCGTCCTTCAAGGGCGAGCCGCCTTAGCTCAGCTGGTAGAGCATCGCATTCGTAATGCGGGGGTCGGGTGTTCAAGTCACCCAGGCGGCACCACTCTTTCTTCCCCATTTCCCGATATTCCTTGCTATGAGTGATTAGCATTATCCTGGAAATGTGTTAGGATACCCCCGTTATCTGCTTGTCTCTGGGCTCTTTTTTCGAGTGGGGGTTGTCATTCGAAAAACAAGTGCCTATCTGTCGTGCGCTCCGGGGGACCGGACTTGGACCCGATGGGGAAACGGAACCGATGGCGCCCACAAAGTTAAAACTCGCCAAGTCTGGCAAAGGTAGCGGACCCGATGAAACCGGGACTGTGGCCGAGTTTCCCTCCGCCTCCAAGGCCGAGGGCATTTTCATCCTGGATTCGAACGGGGTGGTGCTTTCCATCAATGACGGCGCTGTCGAGTTGTTCGGCTTTGCCCATGACGACCTTACCGGCCACGACATCGCCGATTTGCTGGCCTCACCCGAAGGGGGGCTAGCGGCTTTTTTGGGCTTTGCGCCGGGATCGGAGGTCGAGGATCCCCCGCCCCACACGGTGATTTGCCGTCGCAAGGATGGCTTCGCCCTGGTCCTGGATGTGCGCGTCTGTCGCCTGCTGGGAAGCTCCAAGGGAAGCTATGCGGTCCAGGTTCGTTATGGCGAGGTCGAGACGGAAGAGGACTGGCAAGAAGCGGAGAGCCGCCTTGCCGGTTTTGCCGCCAACATCCCCGGCATCGTCTATCAGCGCATTATGCAACCGGACGGGGTCATCTCTTATCCCTTTATCTCCAACGGGGTCGAAGACCTGCTGGGTTCGCCCGTGGAGGAGATCAACGTCAACAGTGAAGGCTGCCTGGAGGTGGTGCACTGGGCCGACCGCGACGATCTGATGGCTACGATTCGCGCCTCGGCGGAAGACCTTCATCCCTTCAACGAGGAATTCCGGGCGATTGCTCGCACCGGCGAGGTGAAGTGGCTGAGCGGCATTTCCCGTCCCCAGCGCATGTCCAGCGGTGAGATCATGTGGGATGGGGTTCTGGTTGACATTACCGAGCGCAAGTTGGCCGAACAACGCCTCGAAATGATCATGGACCACGCCTATGACAGCATCGTCACCATTAGCGAAAAGGGCGTGATCGAGTCCGCCAACGGCTCGGCGGAACGTCTGTTCGGCTACCGCTCGCACGAGCTCTTAGGGCGCAACGTCAGCATGCTGATGGATGAGCCGGACCGCTCCCGCCACGACGATTATGTGTCGCGCTACCTGGAAACGGGAGAGAGCCATCTGCTGGGCAAAGGCCCTATGGAGCTGACCGGGCTGCGCAGCGACGGGGCCCATGTGCCCATTGAGTTGGCCTTGAGCGAAGTGCGGATGGAAGGGCGGCGCATTTTCATCGGCGTAGCCCGCGATATCACTCAACGCCGGATGACCGAGGCCCGTTTGCGGGAAACCGAGCAACGGCTGCTCGGCATCGCTTCCAACCTGCCGGGCATGGTGTTCCAGCAGGTGCTGCATCGGGACGGGAGTATCTGCTTTACCTACGCCAGCGAAGGAAGCCGGGAAATTCTGGGCATTGAGCCCGAAGAAATGGTTGATGACTTCGACCTGTTCCTGGATGCTCTCGACCGCCCGGACCGGGAGGCGTATCAGCGCAAACTGCGTCAATCAGCCACAATCCTGGAGGTGTTCACCCATCAGGTTAAGGTCACCACCCGCGCCGGGTCCACCAAGTGGCTCAGCGCGTGGGCGCGGCCCCGACGTTTGGACAACGGCGACGTGGCGTGGGACGGGGTGAAGCTCGACATCACCGATCGCAAGCTGGCTGAGGACCGCCTGACCTATCTGGCGTACTTCGATCCCGTGACCAAGCTGCCCAACCGGGAGAAGTTCTTCCAGGCGTTCGATCTGTCCTGCCAAGCGGCGGATCATTTGAAGCAATGCGCCGCCGTGCTATCCCTTGGTCTGGACCGCTTCGGCATCATCAACGCCAGCATGGGCCATTCGGTGGGCGACCAAGTGCTTAAGGCCGCCGCCCGGCGTCTCAGTCAATGTCTTGGGGCCACCAACGTGGTGGCGCGGGCCGGGGGCGACCGCTTCCTTGGCCTGATTAGGGGCATGACCGCCGAGGTGGAGTTGGTGGAGATCATCGACAACGTCATCCGCCGCTTCCAGGAGCCTCTGGTGGTGGATGGGCAGGAGTTCGACCTGACGGTCAGCATTGGGGCCAGCATGTATCCCCGCGATGGCTCGGACGCGGAAACCTTGATCAAGAACGCCGACGCGGCTTTGAACCGGGCCAAGTCCCAGGGGCCGGGCTCGGTGCAATTGTTCACCGCCGAGATGGGGGCGCGCGCCGCCAAGACCTTGTCTACTCAAGTGCGTATCCGCCACGGCATTGAGAAAAACGAGTTCGTTCCGTATTTCCAGCCCCAGGTGGATGTTTTGACCGGCGCGACGGTGGGCATGGAGGCCCTGGCCCGCTGGCAGGATTCCGAATCTGGTCAACTTATTCCTCCCGTTGAGTTCATTTCCGTCGCCGAGGAATACGGACTGATCGACGCGATTGCGGAGCAAATTCTTCTCAAAGCCTGTCAGACCAACAAGGCCTGGCAAGACGAAGGCACGGCCCATGTGCAGGTGGCGGTCAACCTTTCGGGGCGTCAGTTCCACAACTCCCGCAAGCTCTTGAGCACCGTGGATCAAGTGCTCAAGGAGACTGGACTTGACCCCAAATTCCTGGAGCTGGAGTTGACCGAAAGCTCCGCCATGAGCGACCCAGAAAACGCCATCGCCGTGGTCCGCAGCCTGCGCGACATGGGTATAGCCTGCTCCATCGACGATTTCGGGACGGGCTATTCGTCCTTGTCCTGGCTCAAGCGCTTTCCCATCCACAAGCTCAAGATCGACCGCTCGTTCGTCATGGATGTGATCACCGATCCCAACGATGCGGCCATCGTGGGGGCCGTGGTCGCCATGGCGCACGCCTTGAAGCTCAAGGTGGTGGCAGAAGGCGTGGAGGACATGCGCCACTACGATTTCTTGCGCAAGCTGGGCTGTGACCAGATTCAGGGCTACTTGATCGCCAAGCCCCTCTCCGCCGAGGCTATGCGCGATTTCTTCCTCAACGGCAAATGGCAACCCATCCGGGGTGTGTGAGCCTGATCTGCATTGCACGGGTCGGCAAGCGCGACCGCGCGTATAATGACTACCCCCCCACCATCTCGCGGGTCTTGAGGAACTTCACCGCCGGAAAGTCCTGCATGGTGCGGTCCAAGTGCCAGGCGTTGCGGGCCAGGAACACGGGAGCGCCGGTGTGGTCATCGGCGATGGCGGTCTGAGTGGCGTCCATCATCTTCTTCAAGACCAGCGGATCGTCGCACTCCAGCCAGCGGGCGGTGTAAAGCTCTGTGCCTTCAAAGATCACCGGCACGTCGTATTCGGTGCGGATGCGGTCGGCCATCACGTCGAACTGCAAGGAGCCGACCACCCCGAAGTTATTGACCGCCGAGCCGAAGAACACCGGGGTCATGTGGCCTTCCAGGTTGGACTGCCGTTCTCCGTCGCCACCAGAGAAGGCCCCGCCGCTCCGGCTGGGGTCGCCGCTCATAGGGCAATGATAAAGAATACAAGTTTTCGCATGACCCCAACCCTCCACAGCTCAAGCGTTATCGGGAGAGCATGGCTTTTATATGGTCAATATGGCGAAACTGTGTGTGGGGCGGGTGTCAAACCAGATCAAGCAACGTTTTGAATAAGATTTCCGCATGGGGGCAGCGAACGCGCACCTTGTCTGGCGATATTATTTTAAGAAGCTCGGACGCATGGTTAATCTTATGGTACGCGCCTTTTGTTTTGGTTTTGCTGGTTGCCGCCTTCAGCTTCCTCGCACAGTCTGCCTTTGGCTCTCCCTCAAGGTTTTTGCGTCTAGGAAGCGCGTTTCTCTGAAAACCTTGGCCGTAGTACGCTTCTAACGCCTCTGGATCGGCAACAATCCACGCTTCCATTGACTGAACCATAAGGTGGATGTGGTTATCCGGCACACCGGATAAATCCCACCCATCGCCTTGGCGCTGACGCAAGTGATCGGCACGGCAAGTAGCAGTCACTGGCGCCTCGGAATCGACAAGAAGAATGACGATTTCCCCAGTCTTAGCTTGATTGCGCGCCCAGATAAAACTGTCGAATGCTTCTTGTCGCCCCCCGCAAGCAACGAGCTTCCATCCCCAACGCTTTTCCCGGAAGCGATCTTTCGCCGACTTCAAAAACGCGTCCATTCCCTGGCGCAACTGACCCTTCTGTTCTTTCGTATCGCCGCCACCTTCGAGATAAATCGTTAGAGCGCTCAAAGGTTCCCTCCGATCTCACCTATCCGCCAGATATCCCCTAAACGATATTTCTCGAGCCATGGAGCCAAACGTTCGGCATCCAAGCGCTGCAACACCGTTCCGTTGCCATTGTTTTCGCAAACAACAACCGAGTTGACGTGATTAGAAAGGGCTGAAATCAACACGTCGGAGTGAGTGGTGACGATCAATTGCATTCGTTCTGATGCCCCCACAAGCATTTCGGCAAGCAATCCAAGAGCGTCAGGATGAATACCGAGTTCAGGCTCTTCAATACAGAGAAGCCGTGGGGGTTTTGGGGTTAGCAAGGCTGCTAGAATTGCAAGAAATCGAATAGTCCCATCTGAAAGGCGAGACGATGGAATGGGATCATTAAGGCCATCTTCGTAAATAAAAAACTGCACTGTTCCCCCCTCTATGCGGGTGAACATTCGACGAAACCGTGGAAGAAAACGGCGAATAAGGGCGTCAATTTCTGTTTCCCTGCGATTCCTAATCTCATTCAACACGAGGGCGAGATTGCGCGAGTCCGAGCGAAGTTGATAGATGTCATCGCTCGCAGGTTGCGGACGTCGCAGATCGGCAGACCGTCCAATACGCCATTCCCTGAACGTCAAAATTTCAGCAAATGCACGACCAGTCCATGTCAATTCCGGGTATAAATCGGGGTCTTTCCGCTGCGACAATACCGACTGATTTGGGAGTAGGCTTTCCAGTGGGAGTTTAATTTCACTGTACTTACCGTTAGCACCACCCGCTATGATGTTAATTACGGGCCTACCGCCATAAAAACGGTAGTAAAAGGGGACGTCTGACGCTCCGGCTTTTACGGGTTTATCGTCCTCAATAGCTTCATCAACAATCTCCAAACGCTGCGCCGCCTCAATAAAAGCCAGCTTATAACGTAGCGGTCGCTTCGTCGGAGAGGGACCAATCACGACTTCTATTTGCGCCACATTTTTGTCGTTTTTCCCCTTCCAAATCCAATCTCCAGGGGTTGTTCCGCCGTCTCTAATTACGCTTGCAAAATCCACAGGTATGGAGCTAAGCAACTCGAAGGCTTCAATCAGGTTGGATTTTCCTGCACCGTTGGGACCGATCAGAACGTTCAGGGGCTGCAGTTCGAACGGCTCGCTGTCGGGCGAGAATGACAATAAACCGTTTAACTTTATGCTCTGCACAAACCGATTGTGTGTCACAGGGAAGCTCCGCCAACTGAATCTGCGCGATACGACAATTTATCTCGTTCTAACCTGTCAGGCGACAACGTACCAGAGAGCATATCTTAACGGCAAGCTGTGGATATCTCCACTTTAAGGCTGTTGCCATCCCCCTCCTCCTATCAAATCCCTCCTGTCGTCTTTCCCCGGCCATTATGGTGAAACTGTGCTTGGGCTTGCGCCCCGGATTTTCGGCGTCGAAGGCCACCGTTGGTAGGCGCTACCCCCCCACCATCTCCCTAGTCTTCAAGAATCGCACTGCTGGAAAGTCCTGCATGGTGCGGTCCAGGTGCCAGGCGTTGCGGGCCAGGAACACGGGAGCGCCGGTGTGGTCGTCGGCGATGGCGGTCTGAGTGGCGTCCATCATCTTCTTCAAGACCAGCGGATCGTCGCACTCCAGCCAGCGGGCGGTGTAAAGCTCTGTGCCTTCAAAGATCACC
>Ga0208863_1002030_pt1 | contig 11133 bp, 8 predicted proteins | sample RifOxyD3_FD_184040 | JGI IMG/M metagenome (GOLD analysis project Ga0208863, IMG submission 184040) | Soil microbial communities from Rifle, Colorado - Rifle Oxygen_injection D3 (SPAdes) | ecosystem: Environmental > Terrestrial > Deep subsurface > Rock core/Sediment | place: Rifle, Colorado...
AGAAGCAAGAGAATAGAAAAAACGCTACATAATGTAGCATTTTTAATTAATATGGCGAGAGTATAGTGAAAAGAGGGGAAAAAGCAAAAGGAGATTATTTTTGTCGTACGAGCTTCGAAATCTTCGCATCCAAATTTTCTTGGATATAGGAAAATACGGAAGAAAGAATCTTTTTTCGGTTCTCGGAAATACTTCGAGAATTGATAACTTCTATTTTTGAAGAGACATCGCCTCGAATTTTTTCGAGAAGTCTCGCTTGGGCTGTAGTATCGTTGTTGGTAACACGTTCAATACTGATATTGAGATTGGCAAGTATTCTATCGATCTTAAGTTTGTATGATTCGATAAGGAAAGTATTGATATCGTTAATGGTTTTTTCTTTGTCTTTTTTCTCTTCTTCTGTCTCTTGTTTGATTGAAGTGTCTTCGTTTTCGCTATTCAAGTCACTTGTAGTTGTACCAGTATTTGTACCGAGAACGATAAACATACTTCCAGTCGAAACCGATTCCTGGGAAGTTGCTTCATTAGAGGCATTTACTAGAGAAAAAACACCCATCGAAAATCCGATAGATATTATAAGAATAAGAGCCTTTAAAGAGAAACGCACGAGGAAACGTATGAGAGAATAAAATATTTGATTTTTAATATATCCTTTTTTCTAAGAAAACAAAATCGTCAAGGTGAAGAATTCGTGAAGAGGCCTTACTTTAGGAAGCTCATCTTGAGGCAAAATCATTTCCCAGAATCGCTTTCGATGGAAAGCATTCCTTTATGAAGAGAGACAATTTTTTCTATTATAGAAAGTCCTATTCCGATTCCTCGGTCATTTGAAGAACTTCTTGATTTATCCACCTGATAGAATTTCTCTCGAACAAACATTATTTCTTTCTTCGGAATACCGTTTCCATCATCTCGGAAAATGAGAGTGATTTTCCCATTTCTTTCCATACTTTTTATAGTGAGACTTTTCCCATTTCCTGCATATTTTATGAAATTCGAAAAGATATTATGGAGAAGTTGGATAAATTTACTCTCGTCAAAGTTCAGAATAAAAGGAATTCTGTTTTTTACCAAAATAATTTGTTGTTGTTCTTTCGCGAGAAGAGGAATATACTCCTCTTGTATATGTTTTATAATTTCTTCAAAATTAACTGGCGAGATACTGAGAGATTCTCTATTTATTTGTTCGAGCTTCTCATATTCCATAATGGATCCTGTAATCTCTATCAGACGATTGATTTCTTTATGAAGAAGTGCATAATTCTTCGGATTACTTTCTATGACTCCATCATCCATTCCTTCAAGATAGCATTTGATGGCTGTAATAGGTGTTTTTATTTCATGACTCAAATCTGACAGGAGATCCGATCTGATTTTCTGCTGATGGGAGAGATTTTTATTCAGAGCATTGATGGTATTTATGAGCGCTCCGAATTCATCCTTTTTGGTGTACTCAATCTGTTTGTAACCTTTTCGGGAAATAATATGAGAAAGATTTTCTATGATAAACTGAATGGGACGGAAAGAAAAACGGATCCAAATCCATGAAATAATCAGAGTGAATATGATTATGAAGATGTTTACAAGAGACATTGCTTTGATAACTTTCAGGATGAACTGTCCTTCAGGAGTGGTATTGTGAAGAAATGAAAAATTAAACATTCCTGAGAAAAAAGAATCGATGGCTTTGACAAAAAGTACCTGTTCAATAGAATTCTCGCTTACTCCTATCTTTTGGAGAGAATCGATGACTGATGGAGCATAGGTTCTTGGATTTGCCGAAAAATTCTCCAAAGATGTGGAAATTCCCGAGAGATCAGACAAAGTTTTTCTATATTCTTCTATGGTTGCATCATCGAGATTCTTTGTCTTTGTGAAGACGGAAATAAGGTCGAAATTAATATCCGGAACTTCCTGTTTTATGCTTGTAAGATATTCTGCAAAGTATTCCGTTGCAAAGTATTTGAGCGAAAAAATATTTATCCCGATTGCCATTGCGAGGACGAGGAATATGTAAATGAGGAATTTTTCAGAAAATTTCATGAGGGTTCCGTAAATATTATTTCTGGATAATTCTATATCCGATTCATCGAATCGTTTCTATATTGGCAGTATCTCCGATTTTTTTACGCAGATTTTTCATATGTGTATCGATAGTACGGTCATAGAGATAATGATCGTATCCGATAATCTCTTTCATAAGCGTTTCTCGTTCTACTATATGATCTTTGTGTTCCACGAGATAGACAAGGATAAGGAATTCCGTTTTTGTTACTTTAATAACGTCACCAGAAATCTTCAGAATATATTCTCATTTATCGAGCGAAAGCGTTCCGAAAGAAAGAATCGGTTCCTCCTTACCCGTTTCTGTTTGTTTCCTAAGACGTTTTAAGATAGCTCCTATACGGGCCACCAGTTCTCGCGGAGAAAAAGGTTTCGATATGTAGTCATCGGCTCCGAGTTCGAGAGCACACACCTTATCGTCCTCGCCGTCGCGTGCCGAGAGGATGATGATAGGAATAGTGTTTGTTTCGCGTATCTCTTTACACACGGAGAAACCATCTTTTTTCGGAAGATTGAGATCGAGGATAATAAGATCGAAAGCAGTTCAAGAATCTCTGAAAATCGTCAGAGCTTCTTCTCCGTCGTGAGCGACGCATATTTTTATGTCGCTTTTGACAAGATAGAGCGAAAGGGATTTAACGATTCCAGGATCGTCTTCTATAAGAAGGATATGAGTCATAATAGATTTTTATTTCTTGCAAATAATACCGTAGTAATTACTGATATCTGTTTTCTTTGCGATTTTTCCGATAACCGCTGCATCGCAAGCGATAGTTTTTTCAAAAGCGGTTCATTGAAGAGCTTCTATCTTTTTAATTTCCGCGAGTGAATTTTCATATTTCCCAATCATATAATAACTACGATATCGAATACGGAGAACTTCGATAGAACTTGGATTCTGTACAATATATTGATCGGAAAGCTTCAATGCATCGAGAAGTTTATTTTTACTATAAGCAGTCTTGATTTGAGCAAAAGTAACTTCCGCATCGGTATTGGAAACGGTAGTAATAGGAGAAGGAGTAATAATAGGAGTATTGGGAACAGTACTGGAAGAAGAAGGAATGGTTGTTGCAGATTCTAAAAGTTTCCCTCTATAGCTAGAATTCTTAACACGGGTTCGAGTTACTGTAGAATATGGATTACTTCCAAATATTGTTACGTATCGTTGACTTGCATAATCGAGATCAAATACTCCTGCTTTTATGAAATTGAGAGCGGAATCGTATTTATAGAGAATCTTCGTTTTAAAAGCGGTTACTCATGAGGGGTTATTTCCATCATCCAGAGATATAAAAAAAGCATTTGGACTAATAAATTCGAAAAGCCCAATCGCCGTGTAAGCAGGAAGTTTGTTTTCCGTAAGGATACTCGAGAGATTCGAATTGATCTTGTTTATTATTTGGGAATAAGTATCTGTTCCAGTCGCTATTGCGGAAGGAATATTGGACGGAGATATGGTAGGAATTGTTCCCGTACCAATTATAGTCGCACCTGTTCCTTTGAGGGAAGTGAGTTCCTGTTTCAAAGCGGTATTTTCCGTTTCTAATGCCTGGATACGAGCTTCGTATGTCTGGATAAGTTTTGCTACCGCGTTAGTTAGAACGGTTTTTGCATCGGAAATATCATCGGCCCGAACGAGGGAAATAGAAGTAAGAAGTCCGATAAATACAAGAGAAACAATCTGTTTTTTATGGAACATAAAAATTATTTTTAATTGTAAAAGATATGACTGACTATATGGATTTTGCTCTTAAAATCAACTTTTTTATCGGTACGGAGTACGTGGGAAAAAGCGGATAAAAACACTCCGAAAATATATTTTCGGTTTTTAGCGTATTTCTTTTACGCAGGCGAGTATATCCTTCAATATTTTCTCTTTAATAACACCCCGGTCCAGTATGTGGAATTTTCCGACAATATGAAGCTTTGATTTGATTCCGAATCCTGTCGTAATAAGCTCGATGTTAATGTTTCCGTAGCGTTCGTCGGTATGATGGTGGCGAAACATACAATTTACGATTCGCTCCACTCCTTGTTCTTGATCGTCAATCCGCACTTTTAGGTTATTATTCCCGCCAAGAATGGAATCTACTATGAAATGTTTTCAGGATTCGTCCTCGATGGCTTTCTCGACGATATCCATAGTTTTTTGTAGTTCTTCCTTGTATTTTCCCTGAAACATCACCGTTGAACGAATAGGTTTCAATGAAGATTCTTTGGATTTTTTTGCATATCTTTCCGAGCTTGCAATCATATTTCGCGAGTCAAATATATAAGATTTCTCGCATTATATGAAAATATGGAAATTATCGTAATAATATTTCCAGATTTTAAAAAATAATCGCCTTATGTAAGACGATTATTTGGATTCGATGAAATTTTTGAACTTATGAAAAGGAAGGAATCATTTTTAAAAAATTTCCGAGAGCAAATCCTCCATTTGCTATGAATTTTTGTTCAAGTGCTATACTCTGGAGAGGAATATAGTTGCGATTATATTCTCCGAATTGTCGTTGTAATTCATTTTTATTCACTCCATCGCAAACAAGGGGAAGTTTCATAGTTCGAGCAATTGTTTTCATAACAGCAATTTTTTTCTCGGAAGATAGTCCTTGTTTTGTATCGAAAGATTCGCCGATTTTCACATTTTTCATATGTATCGCCCTCAATATCTGATCCATATCATTTACCATAAAACCGCAACCGATTTCGTGGAAGAATTTTCTTGAATCAATGTAGTTTTCTACTTCTTCCTGAGTTGAGCAGATTTCCGTTTTTCCATTGATGGACAATACATATTTATCATCGTTTTTCGTTACGAAACAATTATCGTTACCGATTTTCTGGAGAAAAACTTTTTTATTTTCTGGAAGTGTTTCTAGATATATTCCTATTTCTTTTCATGAAAGTATTTTTTCATCATTAATCCATTCTTTTTGAGTTCAAGAATATCCAGGGATCGTTCTTTTTATTTCTTGTTCGAATTTTGTATCAAGCTTTTTTGTAAGCTCGGCCATGTTCATATTTGAATCTACTGATTCAAAGAAATTCTCGGTAAGAAGAGAATCCGGAATCTTTCCCTCTTTTTCCAATCGATCATATACTGTATTGTCAGTAATTCCAGCAAATATTTTCACTATTTCTCGTTTTTCAACTTTTTGAAGGGCTTGAAATTTACTCAAAGTAGCTAACAAATCGTTTTCTTTCTCGTTTCTTTCTTGCTTCGATCAAAGATAGGAAATAAGCTCTTTTATAATATCGGGTTTTGTCAGATCAGTTACCTGTTTGAATCCTGGAAATGATTGAACAAAAAGGATATTTTCTGCAGTATTAAGAGTGTTCTTATATTCATTTAGTTCTCCTATTGCATCCATTGCTTTACTAGCTTCCTTAAAAGACAAACCTCATTTTTTTGCCTTTGCAAGAGTAGCGACTGCTTTTGTACTTGTTGCAAGAGTATTTGCTCATTTAGCATCGTGTTCATGTTTATGTTGTTCTTCCAATGCAACAATAAGTTCCGAATCATTATTTTTCTTTGCCAATGCAAGTTTCTCATCAAATGGAAGTTTCTCAAAACTGTTTCCATATTTGGAAAGATTTTCTGTAGTATATTGTTGGATTTGATTTCCGATATCTTGTGCTTCCTTCTTTTCTCTATCGGATATATCTCTCATGAGTTTCTGAAATTTCCCTACATTGGTACTACCACCAATAAACTCGTAACTTGCTTCATAAGCACTGAATCAGTTTTTTAAAAGTTTATCAAATTTTTTACGAAATTCTTTTTTATCTGTTCCGTTTCCAAAAACATCATAGGCTTTATCGATAAGATAATTATATCTCTGAGATTCTTTATCAATTTCATTTCCCCTTTTTTTAAATCCTTTAAAATAGGAGTATTCTGATATTTGAGCGTTATTGTAGATATCTTTTGCCATTTGTATTTCTGTATTACCGAGCAGATCACGAAATATTTCAGACATCAATGTATTGATTTTTTTCTTATCTCCACTAAAGAAATTTTTAATCTCTTTAGTAAGTGTCATATCATTCTCTTTTCTTCCTCCATCAAAAAGAGTATATGTTTTGGAAAGTTTATTCCATAAGTCTGGAAATTTTTGTAAATTTTCAGGACTCATTTTATTTTTGATTACTTCTTTATTGAGTTGTCATTTTTCCAGAAGATAGTGAAGATAGCTTGAAAATTCTTTGACATTAATAGTATTGATGTCATTTTTTTGGAGTTTTGTTTCAAATTCTTTCACTGAAAGAGTATAGTTTCCTTTTTCACTCGTATATCATGCAAGTATATCATCTGAAAGAAATTGTTCTTTCATAACCAAGGCATTTGTTGCAACATTTCGAACAAGCGTTCACACTTTACCACCCTTTTTTTCTCAATAGTCAGCCATTTCAGATACACGGAAAGAAAGTTTCTCTAAAAGAGTTCCTGAATGTCTCAATATTTCATTTCTCTTTTTTTGGTATTCCTCCTCTAGGGATTTTTCTTTATTTTGCGTTCTCTGAAAAAGTTCTTTTGCAGCATTAATATAGCTGTCATATTCAGATTTATCTACTTTTCTCTCCCAAAGTGTTTGGAGATCTTTTTTAAGAGTATTTTTCAGAAGATTTTCACTTTTACCATCAGAGATGCCATCACTATATACATCGATGGCATCTACCCATTGTACCTGTGCTCCATGTATTTCTGTCATATAAATATAGATATAGGAAATAATACTATTCTCGACTATAACACAAAGTCCCATTTAAAGCAAAAAACGGAACATTTTTTATAAATAAATTATTAAAAGATTATTAAAAGAAGATTAAAAAATATGTCAATACATTATTTTCTCAGGTTTTTGCTTTAAGTGCGAGAAAATGGTAGGATAAAAGCGAATCTTACTTTCTTCCACACGATATGTCCCATATAAAAGAATATATAGAGAAATCGATTCTCATTCCGCCGGATATAAAAGAATCCTTATCGAACGAGGAAGTTCACGGAGCGCTGAAAGACGATATGCTTTGTTTTATAGAAACATACACTCCTCTCGAACAGGAGATTCTCGGCGAAGTAAATAAGGAACTCGAGATTCTCAATACACAGATAAAGATCTATCTGCAAAACAAAGAAATAACAACGAGAGAAGAAGAGATGAATAAAGTAGAACTTGAAATCGCCTATCTTTAAATCCTATTAAATAGATAAAAATATGTCAAAAGAGCAGAATTTATCCTATGTTATGAAAGAAGAAACAATCCATTATGAAAGCCAAAAAGGTAATCAAACAGAACATAATTCCTGAGAAATCCTCAAATCATTCCATCATAATGTTTCCCATCTCGATACGATGATTAAGAAAGTAAATGCCTTTGATAAAAATAGCATAAAGAACACGGATACCGTGAGTATCTTGAATACTCTCTTACAAAAATCGGGACTTGGAGGAAATAATAGCGGAATAGATAATAAGGCGTATTTCAGAAAACACGATGGACATATCGTTCTCGTTCTCAATACGGTGGTGGATGGTAAGAATGTTGATAGTTTTGGTGATATACAGGCAATACTTACGACTGCGGACAACGCTCTTTCAAAAAACCCGCTTGATTCAAAAACTTCCACAGAAAAAAAAGAGATTGGAATTAATGAGAAAATGCAACGAGTCAATAGACGACTTTCTATGTATGAGCAACAGATTCAGGAAATGAATTCGTCCTATAGAGAAAATATCAATGATTTCCTTATGGCAGCGGATGCAACGGTGGATTTTTTCTGAGGAGAATCGGGAAAGGAAATATATGAAGGTAATATACGTTCCATACAGAAAAATATCGAGGAAGATTACAAAAATCTCCTTGTTTCTTTCGCAGGAAAGGAACTGAGTGTAGACGAGAAGAAAAAACTTGATTTTTACGGAAAACGAGTGGAAAATCTCCTCTGAAAGAAACTGGAAGACGTACAGTCTTTTACTGGTTATCTCATAACGGAAAAGAAACTCGATTCCGTTTATAATGCTGCTTATGCTATAAAATGAATGGCAGAATGAGCATTTGAGGCTTTTACTGGAACGGCAGTTTTCCTCTTTCTCTACTCCACAAAGCCGGAGATTCGCGATGCGGTACATTCAAGCATCGGAAGTTTTTATGATTATCTGAAGGAAAATCACTCGAATTATGAGAAACTTTGGACGGATTTTCTTCAAGCGTTCGATAAGGAATTTGGCAAGCTTTCCAATCTTCCAGCCGATCAACAGGCGGAAGCAATCGGTAAAATTGCTGGAAATATTATGGCAACTATTATCGGTGCGAAAGGTATGAGTGCTCTTGCAAAATCAGGGAAACTTCGTCTCAAATTCAAAGTACCGGAAGCAAATTTTCCGAAAAATACTATTTCCAGTATAGGAGAGGTAAAAGATTGGGCTGATTTGGAGAGTTTTATGAACACAGTCGATCGTGTTCGTTTCAAGGAATGACTCACAGGAAAAGCGATGCAGGAAATGATCGATGAAGTACGATTATGAACCAGAAATATCAAAGATATTCCAAACTACGGATGAATTCGTGATATCGTGGATAAACTCAAAAGAAATGGGGGAATTATGCCCGAAGCGGAAGGATTGAATAAACTCGTGCAAACAGCTGCACAAACAGCGAAAAAATGAGCGGAACAGATCGGAAACAGTATTCCTTTCAAAGAAGCACAGAAATTTCTCCACAAAAAAATCCTTACTGGATATGATGTTGTCGATGTGAATATCACAAAACTCCGAACGCTCACAGGTGAAAAGATATCATCATGAGTGAATGGAGTTGCAAGAATAAGCCATGCTAAAGAAATAAGTGAATTGATAGATAAAACTCTTGAAAGTATTAAATCCGTTTCTTTTCCAGGAAAGGAAACACTTACGGATAATCTTATCAATCTCCGTTTCTCTCTTTCCATGATAAAATCAGATATAGGAAATACTCTCGATTCTATGGACAAAGTCCTCACAAGAAGGGGGAATCTCACGAAAAAAGAATTTCAAACTCTTCGTTTCGAGGAAGGTTTCGCTGTACGGGAAATAGAAAGAGACGGAAAGATATTTTATGAATATCGTGACGTAAAAGGAAAAAAAGTTTTTGGGGAATATACTTATGCGAGCCATTTTAAAGATGGGGAAGCTGCAGTAGTGAAAATAGTAGATGGGAAAGAAGTGAATTGTATTATAAATAGAAAAGGAGCTATTATTTCAGAACAGACAGAGGCTTCTTTTGGTTCTATCCAACGATTCGGAAATGGAGGATATCGAACGTTCGACGGGGAGTTTTATCAGATAAAATATCCCAATAAAAAGAAAAGTCATTATTATTCTTTTATGACGGAGATTCAGTGCGATATGGTTGTTGGAGTGGACAAAACTCATTGAATAAAATATATTATCAATCAGGAAGGAAAGCGGTTCAAAGCGCCATTTCATTATGTCGATGACTTTACCGAAGACGGAATCGCAGCCATAAAGGAAACTCCGAACGGGAAATGGCTTCTGATCGATAAAGAAGGAAATATTCTCAGGAAAGACGGAAGTATTATTCGTAAAAACAAGGATATTATTTTTAAAAACAAGGATTGAGAACTAGTAGATGGAACAGGAAAGAAAAAATCCCTTGAAGAAAAGATGATACAAGAAAGCGAATTTCATACTGAATGATACCGGGATAATCTCGGTGCTATCAAAGCTCATACGGATGAGCTTTATAAACTGAATAGTCCTGAAATGATGAAGAAAATAGAGGCGAATGCTATAACTCTTCTCAAGAAACACAACATCGATGTCTCGTCTCCGGCATTTAGTCATACGAAACAAAAAGGACTTCTTCTTTTCGAAGATATTTCCTGAGGAACAAGGATTGTGAATATGGAAAAAGGAACGGTATCGAAAGAGGCCTTCTCATATATCCACACACCCGATATTAATAATGGATTCATACGGGTTTCGCCTTTGGATAACACGGAACGTATGGGAGTTATCGATCTGAAAGGGGAATATATTCTTGAGCCGAAATATGTGGATGTTCAGATTCATGATGACAAAAAAAGGCTCTTTAAGGTTTTCGAGATGAGAGATATAGGAGAAAAACTTAAAGACGGTACGATCATAAAAAAACATTTTTCAGATCCTGAGGGAGTTCAACGAGTAAAAAGAATAGGACTCACTGATGGAAGAGGAAATACCATCATAGAAACAGGATATACAGAGATTGCGCAATCAAATGACATCATGGCACAAGGATTTGTCCGATCAGAAAACCATAAGATTCTCAATGAATCCAAAAGATATAATGTTGAAAAATATTCGACTACTGCTACGAATTCCGGTTCATCCACGAATGAAACAATGGCGACACTTACCATGCTTGCTGTAGAATGACCGATGCTTTCGGAAAAAGCGGGAAAATGATCTCTCAATATTCTCAGAAGTGAGACGAGTACCGCCATATCAGAACTCAGAAATAACGAATTATCGCTTTTAATTAACGGAACACTTGAAGTAAATAAAGTATCTTCTTTTCAGATACAGAATTTTCTGAAAAGAAAAGTATCTACTATCAAAGATATTTGAATACTTGAATTGGAAGTATCTAAAGTGGTTCATGAAGAATCAAAGGAAACAGTTAGAAGATATCTTGAGAAAAATGGACTTCAGAAACTGACAAAAATAGAAAGAGCAGTAGTTGCAAATTATGAAATAGAATTGAGAGAAGGAATTATGCAAAAAATTCGTGCCCAGATTCAAAACGAACAAATGATTAACAGAAATAGAAAACTGGGTGGGAAAGAAAGTTTCGTGAATGCTCTCGTGGCCAATCTTGATTCGGAACTCTATAAGAATCTCGGAGGTGGAGCTGACGCTTTTCCGAATGCTACTAAAATGGCTTAATAATACATTAAGGAAATCCATACCGAAAGAAAAAAGTTATCCCCCATTTTTATTGTCTAGGAGTCATTTTTATTCTCCGTGAATTGTTTGAATAATAGTTTGGACGATAGTGCTCTCGGGATTTTTCGATTCTATC
>Ga0208863_1002032_pt1 | contig 11129 bp, 12 predicted proteins | sample RifOxyD3_FD_184040 | JGI IMG/M metagenome (GOLD analysis project Ga0208863, IMG submission 184040) | Soil microbial communities from Rifle, Colorado - Rifle Oxygen_injection D3 (SPAdes) | ecosystem: Environmental > Terrestrial > Deep subsurface > Rock core/Sediment | place: Rifle, Colorado...
TGCATGATCCTCAGCGCCGCGCGCACGACGGCCCCCATGCGGCTGGGATGGCTGACCATCGTGCTCCATTTCGTGACAGGGCGGAAAAGGCCGACCAGGTCGATGCTCTCCGGGCCGCTCTCTTGGAAGGCGCCCATGCCGAAGCGGTGGGTGGGGACCTGCGCCGTCAGCAGCAGCAGGGGGACATGGTCGACGTGGGCGACGGCTACGCCGGTCAGGGCGTTCGTCGCTCCCGGACCCGTGGTGGTGCAGCAGACCCCGATCTTCCCCGAGGCGCGCGCGTAGCCGTCGGCCATGAAGGCGGCCCCCTCCTCGTGCTTGGTGAGGATGGGCTTGATGCGCCCCCGCGCATAGAGGGCCTCATACAGCGGCATGATGGGCCCGCCGGGGATGCCGAAGATATACTCGACGCCTTCCTGCTCGAGGTAGTCGAGAAGAACGTGCACTGCAGGCCTGACGCTCATGACGGGCGCGTTTTCCGGGGCCCTATATTCCCGCGGCCAGGCCCGCGCCGACGCCGAGCAGTTCGTCGGACTTCGCCAGGAGCGCGTCCAGGTCCAGAGGCTTATGGAAGAAGGCGTCGACCTTGGCCGCAGCGAGCTTCTTCCTGGTCGCCGCCGAGCTCTTCCCGGAGACGGCGATGACCTTGACGCCGCGGGTCTCAGGATTGGACTTCAGCACCCGGCAGACCTGAACGCCGTCCATCTTCGGGAGCACGACGTCGAGGATGACCAGGTCGGGCGGCTCCTGGCCGATGCGGATCAGGGCCGCGATGCCGTTGTGGCAGACCTCCGTCTTGAAGAGTTCGGGACGGCGGCCGAAGGCCTTCTCGAGGACGCGCGCGACCTCCTCGTCATCGTCCACGATGAGCACCTTCGTCAGGGTCACGAACTCGGGCGGCAGGGGGATCCGCAGGCGCTGGAGGAACGCGATCAGGTCTTCCCGAGCCACGCGGTTGTGCCCCCCCACCGTCTGGTAGGACCGCAGCTGGCCGTCGTTGATCCACTTGGTCGCGGTGGAGGGATACACGTCGCAGAAGCGGGCGATGTCGTGGGTCGTATAGGTCTTCTCTGGCATGTATACTCTCCTTACTCTGTTTACGGTGTTTGCTGACTATACCTTGTTGACCCCTTGAAGTCAAGGCGACGATATCGCACAATCACGCCGGTGGAACGACAGCGGGTGCTGGCCGTCGACGACGATGAGGATATGCGCCGTTTCTACGAGCGCTTCTTCCTCTCCCTGCGCGGTGAGGGCTTCACCGCGACGGTCGTGCCGGATGGGGAACAGGCTCTCGGGGTGTTGGAGCTCGAGCCCGTGGACGTCGTCGTCCTGGATTGGAGCCTGCCGGGCATCTCAGGGGCCAGCCTCGCCAAAGCCCTGCGCGCGAACGCCAAGACGCGCTCGGTGGGCATCCTGATGGTCACCGGCAAGTCGTCGCCCGCCGAGACGGTCATCGCTCTGGAATCGGGAGCCGACGACCATCTCGGCAAACCCTTCGACGAGAACGTCCTACTCGCGCGCCTGCGCAGCCTGACCCGCCGGCGCGCCCTGACTTTCGACCGGCACCTCAAGGGGACCTTCCCAGGCCTCGAACTCGATTATGACAGCGGCCGCCTCAAAGTAGAGGGAAGGCCCACGCCTTTGACGCCCAAGGAGATGCTCCTCTTCAAGATATTCCTGCGCAGGCCCAACATGATCCACTCCCGGGCTTACCTATGGGAGGCGGTTTGGGGCCACGAGGCCGAGAGCAGGGACCACGTCATCGACGTGACGATCTCGTCTTTGCGCCGCAAGCTGGGTCCCCGCTGGGGCGGGCGCCTGAAGGTCCACAAAGGGGAGGGCTACGCCCTGGAGGCATAGGGCTCAGAGGTTGCTTTGAGGTTCGGCGGCTACACTATCGGGGAGGAATCCGATGCCCCCCGACCGACAAGGCATGGCGGCGATTTTGATCGGCGCATGGTTCTGGACGATGCTTTGCGCACCGGCGCGCGCCGCGCGCCCGCCGGAAGCCGAGCGCCAGTACCAGAAAGGACTGAGCGACTACGCGCAAGGCCGCTACGGGCCGGCGTTCGCCGCCTTCCAAGAGGCCGTGCGCCTCGACCCGAAGGACCTCTCCGCGCGCGCCGCGATTCAACGTATCGCGCTGGAGGCCGCGCAGTCCGGCTCTACGCTCTCGTCGCCGGCGCAGCCGCATAGGTCGGCCCTCGCATCGCTGGAGGAAAAGACCGATGATTTCTTACTGCGACAGGTGCCTCGCTACTTCCGATTCGAGCGAACCGTGGGCGACGCGCGCGCAAACCAAGGGACCCTCCAGGCCATGCAGGGGCGGGTCGCGCAGCTGATGAGCGAACGTCGCCTGGCGCTGGCCCAGCGGAGCGCTTTCGCCAAGGAACAAGAACTGCGCGCCCTGGTACGGCGGCTGCCCCTGGTGCTCGCATGACGCCCCGGACGCCTCCCCCCCAGCAGACGCACAGGCTGAACGTCGAGGGCCGCCCGGACCCCGAGAGGCTCCTCGCGCTCTCCTCCGACATGCTCGGCGTGGTGGGCTTCGATGGGCGCATTCGGAAGGTCAACCCCGCCTGGCAATGCATTCTAGGCCACACCCCGGGCGAACTCCTCGGACGCCCGCTGCTCGACCTGATCCATGCGGAGGACCGCGAGAACGCCCGGGAGACGTTTACAAAGCTCTCGCAATCAGAGGGTTTGGAGACCGCCCTGGTCAACCGCGGTCTCACCCGGGACGGCAAGCCGAAATGGTTGCTATGGCGCCTAACGTCCTGCCCCGAGCTGCAAGTGTGCTACGTCGCGGCCTACGACATCACGACACAGAAGGCCCTCCACATGCAGCTGCTCCGCGCGCAGAAGGATTCCCAGGTCGGACGATTCCTAGCCGGACTGGCTCATGACTTCAACAACATCCTCTCCGTCATCGACGCCTGCGCCCGCATGCTGGCCGAGGAGCCCTGCATGGGCGCTCAACAGGTCCGAGACCTGAAGGACATGGTCGATGCGACGCAGCGAGGCGCCGACCTCGTCCGGGTCATGATCGACCTCTGCCGGCTCGACGGCGCCTGCGAGCAGCACGCCTCGGACCTCAATGAGGTCGTGCGCCGGATGGAGAAGCTGCTGCGCCGTTTACTGCGCAAGGACATCCGCCTGAGCGTCAACCTCACCGAAGGGCTGCGCCGGGTCCGGCTCGACCTGGGACGTCTGGAGCAGATCCTCTTGAACCTCGTCGTCAATGCCCGGGACGCCATGCCCGGCGGCGGGGTCCTCACGCTGAAGACGCTCCAGGCCGAGGCGGGAGCCATACTCATCGTCTCCGACACGGGGATCGGCATGCCGCCGGACGTCCAAGCCCGCATCTTCGCACCTTTCTTCACCACGAAGCCCCCTGGGCACGGAACGGGGCTGGGGCTATCGACGGTCCGGGAGATCCTCACGAACTGCGGCGGCACGATCGATGTCTCCAGTCGCCTTGGTGAGGGCACGATGCTAGAACTGTTCCTCCCCGATGCCGACGCTCCCTGAGAATACAACCTCCGCGATCGCTCGCAGATACCCTGCGAATCAATTCCTCGACGAGGCCTTGCTTTCCTGGCCCGCGCATGCTATCCTGTCGTGCGGGGTAGAGCAGCCCGGTAGCTCGCAAGGCTCATAACCTTGAGGTCGCTGGTTCAAATCCAGCCCCCGCAACCATTTCGCAGTTTCCTCGACGAGAAACAGGATCGAACCTCGGTCAAAAATGACCGGGGTTCTTCTTTTTTGGACCCCACAAGACTGCTAGGTTCGTGGAGGCCAAAATGGCGAAAATCGCGTCTTACATCGCTCCAAAGTACGGTGAATGCTCACTAGGCAATGCCTATGAGGCGTTCCGGCTGCGCTGCCAAGCGCAGAATCTTTCCTCCGGCACCTGCGGCTGGTACGACATCACCGTGCGGTGTTGGAACCGCTTCCTCGAAGCCCGTGACGTGACCAAGGCCAAAGAGGTCACGCCGACCGTGATCCGCGCCTACCTCGAGGACATGCGCAACAGAAAGCTCTCATCGGGCTACATGTGCCGGACCTACGGCGCCCTGCGCTGCTTCTTCGGCTTCCTGGCCCGCGAGCAGCTGATACCGCAGAATCCTTTCGAACTTGTCGAGAAGCCGCGCATGGAGAAGAAGCTCATCCGGCCGCTCTCGATGGATCAGGTCCGGGCGCTATTGGGCGCCATCGATCAAAAGTTGTTCCCCAACCATACCGCATGGACGTTCATGGTCTTGATCCTCGACACGGGACTGCGCATTTCGGAGGTCATCGGCCTGGGCAATGACCAGATCGACTTCTCCGCCGGAGTGCTGCGGGTCATGGGCAAGGGCGGCAAAGAAAGGGAGGTCCCCTTCGGCTCGACCTCGAAGCAGGCTCTGTTGAACTATATGGCCCGCCGCGGCGAGGTCCCGGACCAAAGTCTGTTCTTCGTCAACCGATATGGCGGCAAGCTTTGCCGTATCTGGACCCAGAAGACCATGCGGGTTGTCGCCAAGAGGATCGGCATCCGCGGCGTTCGCGTCTCGCCGCACACGCTCCGGCACACGTTCGCGATCAACTACGTCAAGAACGGCGGAGACGCCTTCAGTCTCCAGCGAATACTCGGCCACTCAAGCCTGGACATGGTGAAGATCTACGTCAGTCTTGCGGATCAAGACGTGGCGACGATGTACCGCAAGTTCAGCCCGATGGATCGGATCGGTCTGGTGCCGGGCGCTAAGAGGCGAGTGATTGTCCACTGAATGCTCTCTGCCATGTGGCATATAGCTCGACACAGTGACGCATCTTTTTTGAAGATGGTATTCTCTCCCCATGCGGGTTAATCTTAACGAGCGCATAGCGGGGCAACCGGTCGCGAAGGTCCGGGATTTACTAAAACGTGGATTCGGATGGAGTTGGGATACTTCTTACGTCGTCAAAAGACTCGATGTTGACCGCGCCGGCGCCAAGAAAGTCGTCGCCGCGCTACGAAAGCGCGGATACATCAGAAAGACCGCTTCCACCAGCAGCGGCGAAGATCTCTGGGACAATACCATCCAGGGCAATGCCTTCGGCAATGCCAGCGCAGCCAAGCCGCTATTGCGGACATCCGCCGATCAAAGACTCAAGGAGTTCCTGGCAAGGATTGAAGATGTCGCGAAGAATCCCCAATTCTTGTACCGAGTAAGCACGGCCATTCTTTTTGGCAGCTATTTGACTTTGAAAGACCGGATCAACGACATCGATCTCTACTTGAACCTTGTGCCCAAGGAGAAAGATGCAGAGAAGCGTCAGCGCCTAGAACAACGCCGGACCGAAGAGGCCGTGCGTCAGGGCCGGACCTTTAACACATTCATTGATCAAATCTCCTGGCCTCAGACGGACGTTCTCAAATTTCTCAAGGCACGATCCCGGAGCATCAGCTTGCATACCGACGATCGAATCTTAAAATACGGCAAGTCGAAAGTAATCTATACGGACCGCTCCTGATCGCGGCTATCGCCGCGTCGGTGGAAAGTATCGGTGATGTACAGGGAGTTCAGTCCAAAATGGATCGGATTGGCGCGGCGCCCGAAGCCATGGCGGCCTCCCCTTCAAGTACCGATCGGTGAATTTTATTTCAGGAAATGGCCGAGAAATTTCGAAATAGATTTCTTGATTGAGTCTAATCCCAAAATATAAGTCGCAACGGCCACGATAAAAGAGCACACGACGACTAAAATGCGTCTGAGGACTCTCCAGATCTTTTGAAGAGGCCGCTGTGCCCGAAGATAGTCTCTCCCCGAATCTCGAATTCCGGTCACGCCAACGCCGCCAACGTCTTTGGCATTCCCACTGACCAATCCCTCTCTCACAAGTTCTCGGGCCACTGATATTTCTGGCTCGCGGAAATAGTTTGCTGCTTGACCATCACCCAGACGGAGTGCCTGCTCAAGAATCTCGATGCGCACATCCTTCTCAGATCGCGGTGGCATGGTCATCGCTCCCTCAGGCGCTCAAATCACCTTCGCGGCCATTTCAGCCACGATTTGGAAAGCGCGGTCCAGATCGAATTCAGCAAAGTCGCTGTCCCTCAACACCGGCTTCAATTGCGGTTCAAGCTGCTGTCGGAGCGCGGCCAATCGGGGCCCGGCTATGTCCACCGGCTCATTTCCGGGAACGGCGAGCTTTTGTTTGACCAGAGCGACCAGTTGCGCCTCGTGCGGCTGGATGCCAAGCTTCCGGACGGCGTGGTCAAGGTCGTAGAAATCTCGGATGGCCGCCTCCCGACGCGAAAGGGCCGCCCTGAATTTCTCGGCATAGGCCTCCATGCGCGATATGCAGCGAACCACGACTGGCTTCAATATCGGCTGACCGGACACCGGATCAAGAAGAAGCGTCCGCGCCGGGCCATCGACCGCGGGCGTCAATAACGGTTCGCGAAGGGCCACCTCGATCTTGATCGTGTCCTCTTGCCGGCTGAGCAACGACGTGTATTGCGCCGACGCGATGTATTGCTTCGAACTGTTCGATCCCCTCATCGCTTGGATGATGCGAAAAATCGGGAGCTGCCGCTCCAGCGACTCGACGGCTTTTTTCAGTCCAGACATTTGCGCGCTGCGCTGCGAACGAGAGGCGTCCGTGGGCATCGGGATGACAAAGTCCAGATCTTCGCTGAGGCGGTAGAACTCCGCGTGAACCTTCGCCAGACAGGTCCCGCCTTTAAAAACGAGCGCGTCGTCCGCCGCCATGAGATAGGCCAACAAGACGGTGCAGAAGTAATCCTTCTCGATGAGTCGCGGCGAAAATGCGGTTTCGGCCGCCGTAAAATTGACGGCCTCCTGGAATAACCCAGGGTCTTCATGAAGGCGAATGGCGGCAGGCTCAGGCTGGCCCATTGAATACTACCCCCCAGCGGCGGTTCACTGTTCCACGTTTTGGCCGAGATGGAATCCACGGAATCAAGCTCGTCGTAGGCTTGAGGGTCCGGGACAATTTGCGCAACAGCCTAGCGTCCACGCCGGCGCGCTCCAGCAGCGCGCCTATGCGCCGGATCGTGCCCGTGTCGCCGTACTCCAAGGCGGCCTTGACCAACTCAGGCGCACCGACTCTGCGGGCGGCCAACTCGCTCTGTATCCACTTATATCCCTGTGGAAGGCTGTTGAAGCGGGACCAGTCATACACGGCATCCACCAGCGCGCGCGCGCGCGACGAATAGACGGCGACCTGCGCATCCGCCGTTTGGGCCGTTTCCGTGCCGCCCAGTCGTTCGTCCGCCACTTTGATCAACGTGAGCTCCACCGAACCGACCGTACGATCTCCCGATACGCGATTGTTATAGGCATAAGTCCGAGTCGGGATTTGCCCGTCGAATCCGTAGCGGTTGAACGTGTTGGGCCCGCAAATCTGATAACGCCCCTTCTGATCCAGCATCAAGGCGTTCAAAGCCGCGGCTTCACTCGGACTCCATTTGCCGCCCAACGGAAGTCGAGGCGGCACCAAATAGAGCCCTCGCCACACGCGAGCGATCAACCCCGCTCTCGCCAATCGGCTGAGAAGGTTGCGCTCCTGTATCGCCGAGAGTTTGAGCGGCGCGCGCAGCTCCCCCATTCGCACTGTCGTCAGTGCGCGCATCTGTATGTAGGCGAACAGCGTCGTTTCGAGTTGACCCAGGCCTCTTCTCACCTATGCATGGTATACCAGGGATAATCATCTGTCAAGTGATTATCTGGTAAATAGGATGCACTCCCCTGGAGAGCGCTCAAGCGGAGATGGGACTCGGAACTCTCGACCGCGCGCTTAACAGCGTCTGCATCGGCGAGAACTTCTTATGCTGATCGGCGATATCATGCCGGGCCAAGTGCACGTACCGGCGCGTCATTTCCAAGGTCGAATGGCCGAGGATCTCCTGCAGGCTGAAGGAATCCCCGCCGCCGCGTACATAAAGCACCGCGAAGGTGTGCCGCAGGGTGTGCGGGGATAGCCTGACGCCATGAATTTCCGCCTTCACGCCGTAATGATGCACCAGCTTGCGAATCTTATTCCTTTCTAGGCCCTTCCCAGTCCGGCCAAGGAAGAAATGCGACGCGCGAATCAACGCCTGAGCCCGTGCCCTCGCGTATTCCAGAAGCGCCTGGCCGGTTTTAGCGGAGAAGGGCACCAGTCGTTCCTTGCGTCCTTTCCCCATTACAGTCAGCGTGCAGTGGAGCCAGTCGATCCTATCGGCCTCGACCGCGATAACCTCGGAAACTCTCATGCCGGAATCGAGCATGAGCATCATCATGGCCTTGTCGCGGAGGCCTTCGACGTTGCCGGTGTTCGGCTGTTCCAAAAGCGTCATCGCCTGCTCGGGCGTCAAAGGCCTGATTAGGACCCGTTCCCTGCGCGGTTTCTCCACCAAGGCCATTGGATTCTGGACCAGATATCCTTCTCGGCTCCAGAAACTGAATGCGCATCGCAGTCCCCCGAAGGTCCTAAACACTGTCTCAGAAGCTTGGCCGCGCTGGCGCAAGTGAACTATGAAATTCCGAAGGTGCGCGGTCCCAACATCCTGAAGGTCGTAGATTCCTTTCGAGTAATGGAAATCAATCAGATCTCGGAGGATAAAGCCGTACCAATTCAAGGTGCCGGGTGAAAGGTTCAGCGCTTGACAGCGCGAGACGAATGCGGCGCAGCTTTCCTTGATCGTTATCCGCGTCGGATTCGATTTCTTTACGAGCACCGGGCCGGCAATCTCGTATGTTCTCGAAACCAGGGGATAGCTCATTCTTCAGTACTCCAACCGTTGAGGGATATAGACCCGTAGACCCGTCTCCGCCTCGATGGTGATGCTCTCGCTCACTTCCTGGCGCTGCGTGTCCAGTTCCTTGACGGCCTCCTGGGCAAGGCCCCCTGTCGCCTGCGACGCGACGGGACTGCCGCCGCTCACGTCTAGCGCGGCCTGCGTGCCGCTGACAAGCGAGCGCAGCACGGTGTTGGCGACCGCCGAATCCTTGTGCGTCTCGACCTTCCCCTTGAGGCCCGCCGAGCCGTCGAGGGCCAGCGCCATGCCCGTCAACTTCACCTCGTCGCCCGTCTCGAAGACGAGGGTGTGGAAGTTGACGAGCACTCGGTCGTGGCTCTTGAGGACGGCAACCGTGCCGATGGCGCGCGTGCCTGCCGGGATCACCACGCGCCGCAGATAGATCACGTCGCGCTCCACCATGGCGATCGCCGGGGTTTCCACGTTGTACGAGTAGACTGCGTTCTCCAGCCGGACTGGGAAGGTGAACCCGGTCGGCAGGAAGTAGTTGGATTTCGTGGGCGTCTTCTGCGTGACGCCCATGAACTTGGCCGGAGGCCCCGCGTCATCCTTCTTCTCGCGGAACGCGCGGCGGACGACCGTCTCCTGGGCCGAGACGGACGCCGCCGCGAGTAGGACCGTCGCCAACAGGTTAAGGAAGCAGGTCATTGAAGGCGAAGTGGAAGTAGGCTTTGCGGTACACTTCGCGGGCCAGCGCGTCGCGGTACTCCTCGGGCTTGCCCAGTCGGGCCAGGGCGACCGGGTGCTCGAAGGCGAAGTCGAGCGCCGCGTTGATGACATCCGAGGCGCTCAGCGCCGGCATGAGACGAGGGCGCTCGCGGTTGTAGTCTTTCATAACGCGCTTGAGCTCGGTCACGTGCTCGTCGCGCAGCACGAACCTGTCGTGGCGGTTGGTGTAGATGCCCTCGTAGTACCGCTTAAAGTCGAAGCGGAACAGTGGGACGACGACCGGCTTGGCCTCTTCTCTAGGCGGCAGGGGCCTGAGCATGGGCATGGGCGGCAACTGCGGCATGGATGCGTGGTGCATGTTTTAAAAGGGATACGGGACGAGCAGCTCGACGACTCGTCCTTTCTCCCGATCCTCCTTGAGTGCGACATGGACGGCGGCCCCGGTCCGGGGCTTTTCGAAGACGACAAAACCATCCCGCGTACGCCCCGGCTCGACGAAGAGTCGGACAAGGGACTTGGAGCCGATGATCTCTTTGCCGTCGCGCAGGGCGAACTCGCGCACGAAGAAGTCGTCGCCGCCGCGGTTGCTCACGGCGACCTTTAGGATGTAGCGGGCGCCGGAGCGGCTCAGTCCACGCAGGCGCAAGATGATGGAGCCTTGTGCTGCGCTCGCGTCCAGTGAGTATTTCGCGGGATCGTTCTCGTAGGTCTCGCCCACCGAGTCCGCGGTCTCGGGCGCGGGGATCGCGGCGAGCGCCGGGGCGTGCGCCTCCAGCTTGACCGCTGCGGAACTCGCGGCCACTGTCAACGAAGCCGCCGGGACGGCAAGCCTGCGCGCCTTGACGCGCGCGGAGTGCGCAGCAGCCTTCTCCGTGGTCTCCTTGGCCTTGGTCAACGACTCGACGCGGCTCAAGAGCGCGTTCGCCTCGATCGGCGTATACCTCTGACGCACGGCTTGCGCCACAAGCCCCCAGGTCTCGCCGCCCGCGGCTGATGTGCCGTTGGCATCCGTGTTCGGAGCCTTCGACGCCTCGAAGGAACCGACAAAGCCCTCAAGGCGCTCATACTGCGTGCGCGCCAGGCGTTCCGCTCCGATGGGCAGGCTGAACGCGACCACGAGGATCGCGCTCGCCAACACCAGAAGGAGCGCCGGGGCCTTATCTCTTATTGGACCCTCTTAAAGACGCTTTCATGGAAGTCCTGGACGAGGATGCCGTAGGGTGACTGTTGCGAGCGCGGGACCTTAAGGAGCACGATGTCGTGCTCGAAGACCACCTCGCCGGCCGCCGTGTCGGGCTTATAGGAGCCCACCTGGCGGTAGCCTTTGACCTTGCACTCAAAGACCTGCGGCGTGTCGCGCAGGACGCGCAGTTCGGTCAGGAATAAAGTCGTCTTGGTCTGGTTCGACTTGAGGTTCTCAACGGTGTTCTCGCGCTTGAGTTGGTCATTCGCCTTGGACTGGAATTCGGGCGTCATCATCGTGAAGGCTAGGCGCAGGTCCGCATCGTAGGTGTAGGTGTTGAGCTCGATAAAGAAGCGCTCGTAGAGTGCCAAGAAATTGCGAACCTCGGCCTCCCCCACCGGCGGCTGGCGGTCGGCACCGGAGAGCGTGACCGACTGACCGCTGCCGTCCACCTTGATGACGACAGGCGGCCGGCGCGACTGG
>Ga0208863_1002033_pt1 | contig 11121 bp, 9 predicted proteins | sample RifOxyD3_FD_184040 | JGI IMG/M metagenome (GOLD analysis project Ga0208863, IMG submission 184040) | Soil microbial communities from Rifle, Colorado - Rifle Oxygen_injection D3 (SPAdes) | ecosystem: Environmental > Terrestrial > Deep subsurface > Rock core/Sediment | place: Rifle, Colorado...
AGGGCGCGCTGTTCGGCATCGCTGATAATGCCGTTGATCATCAGCATGTTCAGGCCATTCAACACGCCATCGGCGGAGACCAGCGCCTTTTGCTGCGCTTCATCCAGCACAATTTCCTCAAACTTATCCAGCGCGGTGCGCTGCGCCAATACCAGCACCAGCAGCAACAGCAGCTGTATGGGAAATTGCAACTTGTTTTTTAACGTAAGGCTGTTCCACCATCTGTTCATTATTATTCCCCTGTCAGGCATACGCAAAAATTAACACTGCCTAGTTAGTGTAACGGCAAAAAATCGGATTTCTTTAGGAGAACAGCGTAGAGAAAAGCAGCCAATTCGCGGGATTGAATGGAGTGCGGCGGCATCGTGCCGCCTGTTCAAATCGCGCAGACCCGTCTGCGCACTCCAACACTAACGTGCGGGAAGCACAGGCAAGGCCTGCACACCCTCATTGATGGCCTCATTGATGTCTTGCTCGTCGCCCTCGGCTTCCACGCCGACGGTGCCGCCGTCATGGGTGGCCGCCTCTTCAGCTTTTTTATTCATTACAATCAGACTAATACGACGATTAACCGGGCTCATCGGTTCATCCTTGCTAAACAATACGGCGGAAGACAAACCGACTACACGCACGATTTTCTCGTCTGCCATGCCACCCGAGATTAATTCCCGGCGCGAGGCGTTGGCGCGGTCTGCGGACAATTCCCAGTTGCTGTAACCCCTGTTTCCACCGCCATACAACGCCGCATCGGTGTGACCGGAGATGCTTACCTTATTGGGAACATCATTCAAAGTCTGGCCGATTGCGTGCAAAATTTCCCGGGTGTACGGCTCAAGTTGCGCGCTACCACTGCGGAACATCGGACGATTCTTTTCATCCACGATTTGAATACGTAAACCTTCGCTGGTGATATCAAGCAGAATTTGACTCTTGAACTGCTTAAGTTTGACGCTGCTTTCGATGGATTTTTCGATGTTGGCCTTCAATTCCTTGAGCTTTTCCAGCTCCTTTTCACGCTCTATGCGCAAAAATTCCTGCTGTGCCGCCTTCATATTGATGACTCTTTTCTCGGCAGGCAGTTCGCCGGACTTCACCTGCCCCGAACTGCGCGTCAAATCCTGGCCGCCGCCCTTGATGATACTGGAACTGTCACCACTACCCGTACCGCCAGACAAAGCCACCTTGAGCGGCGTCTTGAAATATTCGGATATCCCCTTCAAATCCCCTTTGGCGGTCGAACCCAACAGCCACATCAACAAAAAGAATGCCATCATCGCCGTCACGAAGTCGGCATAGGCAATTTTCCACGCACCGCCATGATGGCCCGCAGCCACCTTTTTGATGCGCTTTATTACGATGGGTCTTTTGTTTTTATCTTCAGCCATTTTGAGAGTCGCTAGTCGTTAGTTGCTAGTCGTTAGTTGCTAGTTGCTAGTTGCTAGTCGTTAGTTGCTAGTTGCTAGTGGGTGTTGTCGCTACGCGGTTTTACTAGCGACTAGCAACTAGCGACTCTTATCAACGTTTCTGTTTGACATGCTCTTCCAGTTCGGCAAAACCCGGACGCTCGGTTGAACCCAGCGCCTTGCGACCAAATTCGACCGCCATCGCAGGCGCATAGCCATTCAGGTTGGCCAACAGGGTAATCTTGACCGTCTGAAACATCTTGCCGCCCTCTTCCGCTTTCTGCTCCAGCAAACCGGCCAAGGGACCGACAAATCCGTAGGCCAGCAAGATACCCAGAAAAGTTCCCACCAGTGCGTGTGCGATCAACATACCCAGTTCAGCAGGCGGAAGACTGACCGACTCCATGGTATGCACCACGCCCATTACCGCCGCCACAATGCCGAACGCCGGCAATCCATCCGCCAGTTTGGCAATGACATGAGAGGAGATCATAGCTTCGTGATGGTGCGTCTCAAGCTCAACGTCCATCAGATTTTCAATTTCCATGGCATTAAGATTGCCGCTGACCATGATACGCAGATAGTCCGTGATAAATTCAACCACATGATGGTCTGCAACGATTTTGGGATATTTGGAAAAAATCGGGCTTTCTTCAGGCTTTTCAACATCACCCTCAATAGACATCAGCCCTTCCTTGCGAACTTTGGTCAGCAATTCATACAACAGAGCCATCAACTCCATATAGGAGTCTTTGGAATATTTCGGCCCCTTCAGGATACTGGGCAAGTCCTTAAAAGTTGCCTTCATGACCCCCATGCTGTTGCCAACGAAAAAAGCGCCCAGTGCACCGCCACCGATCATCAGCAATTCCAGCGGTTGCCACAATGCCCCCAGATGCCCCCCCGCCATGGCAAAGCCGCCGAACACCGACCCCATTACTATTACATAGCCTACGATTACTAACATGCAAGCGCTCCTCGATTATTTTTGCCGATGCATTTTAACAAATCAGCGTGACGAATGAGGTCGGATTATACCCAGCAACAATGATTTTGCTTAACGACATATCCAAATAAATTCCAGAGGGGGCGTAAATTTACCGTTTCGCAGCGAGACGAGTCTGTATCGCACGGAATAATGACGCTTGTCAGTCAATTTTCTATCCGCATCGCGACAAACACTCCATTCATTCGACAGCCGTTTCCTGTACTTGCAAAAGACTACAGGGCTGACTGCTCAGAGATATTTGAGGCGTCCCCGGCTGTTTTAAGCGTCAGCCGTGACATGGGCAGGCTTGGCTTTGATATTGGTTTTCCCGGCGCGCGCGGGCGGATGACAAATACCACACACGTAATTAGCGTGCAGTTCATTGGTATGCGCGACAAAATGTCCGCCGCAATCCCGACAAGGAACCAGCTGCATCATTCTCGCATTGAAAAAACGCACCAGAAACCAGGCACGGGTAATGCTCAATACCGCCTCTCCGCCTTCCAGGCTCAGCACCTGATCCAGATAGAGCCGATAAGCAGTAATCAACGCCTGCACCCCCTCTATCCCCGCATTTTTGATCAGGAACTGATGTATTCCCATGAACAGGGATGAATGGATATTGGGTTGCCAGCTGATAAACCAGTCGGTTGAATAGGGCAACATACCCTTGGAAGGCGACTCGCCCTTGACTTCCTTGTACAACTTGAGCAAACGTTCACGACTGAGCGTGGTTTCCTCTTGCAGCACCTGCAGGCGCGCACCCATTTCAATTAATTCGATGGCTATCTTGACCTGCTGCGCTTCGCCTATTACTGTCTTGATCGTCACGTCAGCCTCCTGGCTAGACCATCTCTGCGACGGGCTGAGACGACATCATGATCGCCGCGTGTGCTTGCGACATCATGCGGCTTTTACTGTAATCGGTAACCATATTGAGCAAGATATTCTCATCAAAACGGAAGCCGCACAGCAGCATATTGGCACTCGCCATCTTGATGATTTGCGCGGGAGTCAGCCCGCCGATCAAATCAACCAGATCCTGACTCAGGCCCAGACGAAAAATTGCGGCTGATTTATCCTGCTTGATCATTTGCTGGGCCAGCATCAGATAGGTCAGGTTGATATCGCGAATACCTTCTTGCAATTGTATGGTGTTCATAGCAGCTCCCTTATGTGCGTGTCCGGAGCGGTAGTCATCCGATTTGAAAAACTAACGCTTTGAAACTAACCGTCCAAATTCGACAGTTGCATTTTGCGTGAACGGCAAGGGGAATAAAATCAGAAGCAGGATAATTTTGTTGTAGGCCGTTGGGATGACACCCTGTAGGAAAATCGCCTACAAAAGCAAGTTCCCCCAGCCCGCTATGCAGGCTGGAGGTCCAATGCCGAGTGCTGTTTGCGAGGGGTCAAACTAGCACTCTTGCATATGTTATCGGCCGCATTCTGAAAAACTTTAGGCTTTTTTTGAAATATTTTTTCATTTAAAAACAATGAATTAAAAAATTTATTATTTTTATTTAAAATATCTTTAATCGCGAGCGGGTGTTTTTTCGCGCACGCATACTTGCTATCAGCACTCAGAACAACCACAGAATGAGCGCGCATCAGTATGCCTCCGGTTTACGTTGCTCGGCGCGCAAACGAGGTGCGAGCAATTCGTCGCCTTCATCTGCATCCACCGGATTACCTGCTGCATCTTCCAGCGGCTGCTCATAATCATTCCAGCCGCGCACACCCGTCTTGAGCGACACCACACGGGGGAAACCCATCTGCTGCATCACATCGGCCACCAGGGCGGAGCGGTAACCGGAACGGCAGATCACCACGATTTCCTGTTCGCGTCCGGCTGCAAGCAGCGGCACGGTCTCATCGAAGTCCCATTCACAGGATTGCTCCAGCACCCCGCGCGGCACGTTGATCGAGCCCGGAATCCGCAGCATGGCGAATTCAGCCGGTTCGCGCACATCAAGCAACACCGGCACATCGCCGGCAGCAAGGCGACGACTCAAATCCCACGGCATGATTTCCTGCACACGCGTCAGCGCGTCGGCTACCAGATTCTCATAGCGTTTCATCTCGACTCCTCTCAAATACGGCAATGGATTCCACATGCGAGGTCTGCGGGAACATATTCATCACGCCCGCCGACTTCAAGGTATAGCCGCGTTGCACCAGCTCAAACGCATCGCGCGCCAGCGTGGCGGGATTGCAGCTCACATAAACGATGCGCTCGGGCGCAATCTCGGGCGTGATGGCTTTCACCAGCTCCATCGCACCGTCGCGCGGCGGGTCAATCAGCCACTTGTCGAATTTGCCCAGACTGGCAAGCGAGGCTTCGGTCATCTCGAACAGATTCATCGAGCGGAATTCAGTATTGCCCGACAACTCATTCGTCCTGGCATTTTGCGCCGCGCGTTTCACCAGCGCATCACTACCCTCCACACCCAGCACCTGTGCGCCGCTGCGGGCGATAGGCAGAGTAAAATTTCCCAGTCCGCAGAAGAAATCGACGATACGTTCATTGGCCTGCGGCACGAGCAGGCGCATGGCACGGCTGATCATCACGCGATTCAGTTCGCTGTTCACCTGGGTGAATTCGCTCGGTGCAAACGGCATGGTGATGCCGAATTCCGGCAGGCTGTAAGACAGTGCAGGCGCATCCAGCGGATAGAACGGCACGATGGTTTCCGGCCCCTTGGTTTGCAGCCAGAACTGAATCCGGTGCCGATCAGCAAACGCGCGCAACGCGGTTTCATCCTCAGCCGACAACGGCGCCATGATGCGCAGCACCAGCGCATCGACATTTTCACCCACCGCCACTTCGATCTGCGGCAGCTTGTCGCGTATCGACAGCCCCTCGATCAAGACAGCGAGCGGCTGTATCAGCCCGGCAATCTTCGGCGCCAAAATTTCACAGTTTTGCATGTCGGCGACGAAACTGCTGCGCTTCTCGTGAAAACCCACCAGCATCTTTTCCTTCTTGATCACGTACTTGGCCGAAATGCGCGCGCGCATTTCGGCCAAGTACGTGATCAAGTAGATGGCCGGCAGTATGCTTTGCGGCTTTACCTTACCGATGCGCGCCAGACTGTCTTCGAGAATGCGCTGTTTCACTGCCACCTGCACACGCGTATCGAGATGCTGCATCGAGCAGCCGCCGCACACGCCGTAATGCGCACATCTGGGCTCAACGCGTATCGAGGCGGCTTTGTGCAACTGTGTCATCTGCGCCAGCTCGAAAGCGGGCTTCTTACGGTAGGACGCGTAGCTGACGACTTCGCCGGTCAGTGCACCTTCGATGAAAATGACCTTGCCGTCCGCATGCGCGATGCCGCGACCTTCCTGATCCAGCGATTCAATGGCCACCGCCTGTGACGGTGACTCAACGGCCTGCTTGTTGTTGTTTTTCTTTCTCAATTCAATTCCAGTCTTTTAAAAAATTCAACGCAGTCGGCGCTCGATATAAGTGAATGTATGTCCCAGCGGGGTTAGTGCCAGCAGCCAGCCGGTCAGCACGCCCAGGCTGTTCGCCAGCATGTCCAGCACATCAAACATGCGGTATCCCGTCCAGCCCTGCACGAATTCCAGTCCCACACCCAGCCCGACCAAGGCCGCGACCACTAGCGCGCGTGCCAGGACTGACGCGTAAAGCTGATTGAGCCACAGTGACAACACGGCATAGGCAAGCAGGTGTTCGAACTTGTCCGCATTATCGAACGACAGCGGTTCGGGCGGATGCGGGAGCAGGGAAAATGTCACGACCAGCGCGATCAGCAACCAGCCTGCTCCCGCCCATACCCGATGGTGTTTCAGCATTTAGTCTCAGGCCATGCAGCCAGATATTCCTGCCAGTGCGGCAGACCGAGCTTGCCCAATTCGCTGCGTACCAGTTCGCATTCCTTCCGAAAGGCATCGCGACTGAGCGCACCGCGCATCATCTGGAAACGCGCGAATACCAGATAGGTATTCACCACATCCGTTTCGCAGTAGTTGCGAATTTCTTCCTGCTTGCCCTGCTGGTAGGCCTCCCATACCTTGCTGCCGTCCATACCCAGCTTGCCGGGAAAACCGATCAGTTTGGCCAGATCGTCCAGCGGCGCGTTGGCGCGTCCGCCGTACATGGCCAGCAAATCCATCAGATCGAGATGACGCATGTGGTAACGACTGATGTAGTTGTTCCACTTGAATTCGCGGTCATCCTCGCCCATATCCCAGTAGCGCGCGCACTGCACGCCGTGGATCAGGCCGCGATAATGCAGCACGGGAAGGTCGAAACCGCTGCCGTTCCAGGACACCAGTTGCGGCGTGTATTTGTCTATGCCGTCGAAAAAGCGCTGTATCAGACTGCCTTCATCTTCCTCCAGCCCGCCCAGCGACCAGACCTTGAAGTTGCCGCCCTCGCGCAACACACAGGAAATCGCCACCACCCGCTGCAAATGATGCTGGATAAAATCGCTGCCGGTTTTCTGACGGCGCTGCTGAAAGGCCATCTCCGCCACTTCCGCATCGCTGACGCGCGCATCCAGCCCGTGCAGAATGCGTAATCCGGCAATGTCGGGAACGGTTTCAATATCAAATACCAGAGTAGGATTCATGTCGCGAGTTGTGATGTAAAACAGGTTGAGCATAATACCCGACACAACCTCAACTCACCAAAAAATGCCGCCACGAACTTTAATCTACTGAGAAATCAATCGTACAAGTTATCTTCTGAACCTTGCTAAAATATCGCACCAAATAATTTCACTCATGCAGCCCATGAAAGACCTGTTCGACAACATGCCCCTTACAAATCAGGAAAATCAAGCCCATCAGCATTCAGTCATGCTCGCCATGGCGCTGCTGTGGATGCCTCACCCCGTTACCAATATATTGAACGTGCTGCGCCTGCTTGACTTCAAACACAGCAGCGGCCGATTCTTTAAACATGACGAGGTGAAGCAGATCATCAAGGATATGCTTGCCAAAAAACTGGCCGAAGAGGAAGTCAAACGCGCAGGTTACTTCCGGTTAACCTCCTCGCTACGCACGCCATGCTACGAAGCATTGCTGGACGCCATCGAACCACATCTGCTGCGCCGTGCGCTATACGACACAGTCAGTTTCAGCCCGCAAAATACGCGCTATTACTGGCCGTTGTATGACCGCAATGCCACCATCGCAGTCGTACGCTATGCACTCCTGACCAGCGGATCGCTGTCTGAAATCACACACATGCAGGAATTGATTGCCCGGTCTATGGATTGGAGTGTCATTTTGCAAGAGGCGTTATTGCTTGATTTCAGCGAGAGTACCTTTGCGCGTATCGCGCCTGAGCTGCGCTGGGAATTTTCCTTCCAGGCCGTAGCGGATATGAATGAGGAATGGAATCCCGACCTTTTACCGCTGGTCAATTGGACAATGGCACAAGCCGCTGTGCCTGAATTGAAAATGCCTGTCCACATGCGCTTCGTGCTTGCGGAATTTCTGCTGCATAAAGGTGAACGTGAGGCAGCCGAAAAACTCATAGCCGGCATGCAGCACGGCGCGGCGGACGTATTGCGCGCCTATGCACTGGCACAGCAGGGAAAATGGGAGGAGGCACAGGTTTTATTTGAAATCGGCCTGAAAAAACGCAGGGCAGAAGCCGCCGCAAAAAACCGGGTCATCCCCGCCAGCCTGGCGTGGGTTTATCCGCTCACCCTGCTGGCCCGGCAAACACCTGCGCACCTTGATCTGGCACGCAAATTTTGCCTCGGCGAATCCGGCAAGCGCAATCCGGACAGCCTCACCGGCTGGGGGCAATGGGTACATGCTATCGACGTCAAGCGCGGCGATGCCGAAATAGACCCGGATTTATTCAAGATTGTCGAGCGCATCACACCACAGGTCAGCCTCGATCATTTTTGGCGGGTGCTGCTGGCAGCATGGACAGGCATTGATACCACGCGAGGTGCAACTAAAAGCTATCGCGACCTCCTCTCCAATATGGCTCAACAACAGTCGGAACGACTGAAGCAATGCGGCTTCGTCTGGCTGGAAAATATGGCGTCAGGGGCGAAAAGCATGATCAACGATCAACCGCCTCCGCCCGGATTCTTTGTAGCTGGCAAAGCCGAACACTGGCGCGAACTGCTGACCGCCTTGCAATCATTGGGCAGCGAAGTTCCCGCACGTTCAGCTAGCGGCGCATCTGTCCGTTTCATCTGGATGCTGGATATAGGCAAAAACGGGGAATTGAAAGATATTCAGCCGCTGGAGCAAAAGCACGGCATACGAGGCTGGAACAAGCCCAAAGACATCTCGCTCGCAAAAATAGTCGGCAATACCCACCTGTCGCCCTTTGACGTCAAGGTAGCCGCCTGCATCCGCCCCGACAAATACCAACCCCGCAGCAGCGTTATCGACTTAGCCCAAGCCATACAAGCCCTGGTTGGGCATCCTGCTGTGGTGCTTGACACCAACCCTGACCAATTCATCGAATTGAGCGAGGGCATACCGGAAATTGAAGTCATCCATACCGGCGACAAGATCACCCTCAAGATTACACCGAAGCTACGCGAAGGGGATTCCGCCAACAAGTACTATTATAGTGCGGACGAAAAGCGCGAAGCGGAAGCCTTACGTCTCATCACGCTGATACAGGACACCCCGCAACGGCTACGGCTGATTCGCTTTTCCCCTGCGCAACGTCGCGCCGCACAATTGCTCTCTGAAAAAGTGACTATCCCGGCCAGCGCCAAGCAGGAATTGCAAGCCGCAATGCAGGCATTGACCAGCCATTTCCAGTTGCAAGCTGATCACCTGCAAGCCGCACGTGAAATCCCGGTTGAGACGCACTTGCGTGCCGAACTATCCCCCTTGAACGAGGGCCTGTTGTTGCGACTGGTTGCAACCCCGCTGGGCATCGAGGGTCCGCGTCTGGTACCGGGCAGTGGCCGCACGCGATTGATGGCTCAAGTTGCCGGCGAGAGCGTAGGTACAACACGGCAACTCGATGTCGAGCGCACGCATCTTGAAGCGGTCATAGATGCCCTACCCTTCCTGGAACATTGTGCAGGAGATAGCGCACAGTGCGAATGGGATGTGGCTGAACCGGAAGATGCGTTAGCACTGGTGGAGATACTGCCAGGCCTGCCTGCCATTGCAGCGATGGACTGGCCCAAAGGCAAAGCAGTCAAGGTCATTACGGTTGACCTGTCGCAATTATCCTTAAAAATCAAGACGGAACGCGACTGGTTCAAGGTGGAAGGCGAGGCTCGCGTTGATGAAGGCCTGGTGTTCACTTTTGAGACTCTGCTGGCGGCCTCCAAGAGTTCCAGCCGTTTCATCGCCATGGGAGGCGGCGTATATGCGGCACTCACCCGCCAGTTGAAAGAACGCCTGGCAGATATCGCCTCAGTCACGGAAACTGACAAGCACGGCGCGCGCATTCCGCGTCTGGCCGCCAGCTGGATGGACGACGCGCTGCAAGGCGTCAGCACGCAAACGGACAAGGAATTTCGCGCTGCGCTGGAAAAATTGCGCAGCACGCAAGAGTTATCCATCCCGCTCCCCAAGACACTGCAAGCCGAACTGCGCACCTATCAGGAAGATGGCTATTTATGGGCGGCGCGCCTAGCCCAGGCAGGGTTTGGCGCATGCCTGGCCGATGACATGGGCCTGGGTAAAACGTTGCAATCGCTGGCTCTGCTGCTGGCACGCGCAGAAAATGGCCCCGCGCTGGTCATTGCCCCCACCTCGGTGTGCGGCAACTGGATGGCCGAGGCCGCACGCTTTGCGCCCACTCTCAACGTACATTTGTATAGCGAGTCGGATCGGACAACCGTGATCCGCGAGGCTGCCGCGTTTGATGTGGTGGTTATTTCCTATAATCTGGTGCAACTGGCAGGCGATGAATTTACCGCAAAGCATTGGCACACGCTGATCGCCGATGAGGCGCAAGCCATCAAGAACGCCACCACCAAACGCAGCCAGGCCGTGTTTGAATTAAATGCCGATTTTCGTCTCGCCTTATCCGGCACACCGGTGGAAAATCGCCTGTCCGAACTGTGGTCCATCATGCGCTTCGCCAATCCGGGATTATTGGGAACACTCCCCCGCTTCAACGAACGCTTTGCGATTCCGATCGAACGCGACAAGGATCGCAACGCACAACACCTGTTGCGCCGCCTGATCGCGCCGTTTTTATTGCGCCGCACCAAGACCCAGGTCTTGCAGGAATTACCGCCGCGCACCGAACTCATCATTAAGATCGCGCCGGGCAAAGAGGAGGCTGCACATTACGAGGCGCTGCGCAGGGAGGCAATTGCCGAAGCGGATAGGGCGCTGACCAACAATCTGGCAGGTCAGGCGCGCATGAATATTCTGGCCCAGCTCACCCGCTTGCGCCGCGCGGCCTGCGACCCGCGCATCGTCACCCCGGCTTATCCCGCCATTGGCAGCAAGGTGCAGACCTTCACCGATCTGGCAATCGAGCTGGTCGCCAACGGCCATAAGGCACTGGTCTTCAGCCAGTTTGTGGATTTCCTCTCGTTGCTGCGCGCAGCGCTGGATAGCGCCGACATTTCCTATCAATACCTGGATGGCGCAACCCCTGCTGCCGAACGAACCCGCCGCGTTGCGGCTTTTCAGGCGGGCAAATCCGACCTGTTCCTGATCAGTCTGAAAGCGGGCGGCTTTGGTCTGAACCTGACTGCCGCAGACTACGTGGTCATCACCGACCCGTGGTGGAACCCCGCAGCCGAA
>Ga0208863_1002036_pt1 | contig 11108 bp, 8 predicted proteins | sample RifOxyD3_FD_184040 | JGI IMG/M metagenome (GOLD analysis project Ga0208863, IMG submission 184040) | Soil microbial communities from Rifle, Colorado - Rifle Oxygen_injection D3 (SPAdes) | ecosystem: Environmental > Terrestrial > Deep subsurface > Rock core/Sediment | place: Rifle, Colorado...
CACTTTGAAAACGAGATCGGTATTAATTTTGAGCGTATGGCCGCCGAGATCCGTAAACAGATGAAGGCGCTTTTTTCAAAACAGATTGAATTCATCGCGGAGCCGGGCCGTTTTTTTGCCGGGCCCTCGGGGATCCTCGTGACGCAGGTGATCGGTCGCGCGTTTCGCGACAATAAGAACTTTTACTATCTGAATGACGGTGTTTATCAGGATTTCTCGGGCATGGTCTTCGATCACTGCAAATACGAGTTCAAGACCCTGCGTCGCGGGCCCAAGTATATGAGCGCGCTCGCGGGACCCACCTGTGATTCCCTGGACATTCTCTCCACGAGCGAAGAACTGCCCGAGCTTTACCCCGGAGATGTGGTTTATGCCAAGAATATCGGCGCTTATTCCTCGGCCAGCGCCGTTCCCAACTTCAACGGATTTGAACCGGCCAAAATTATACTGGTATAATTCCAACATTCGCTTTTACGATCCGCAAAATGCTTTAAACCTCGCCCGGCGCTCTTCAGCCGCTGCGGTATAAGCGTTCCAGTCCTCAACTCCCGATGGTTTAGTCGGGGGCTCCATTTCTTGACATTTCTTTATTATCAATTATTATATGCTTACAGATAAATGCTATGCACGTAAACTATAGTTGACAGCGAGGGTTTTGTGGGGTACATTCCTACTGAGGGGCAGAAGATGTTTGGCGCGGGGATCTCCCAATGATCCGCGAGATCCTTCATTATCAGACAGTTACAGGTAAGGATCTGTTCTCTGAGTGGTTAGACGGTCTTCTGGACTTTAAGACAATAAATCGTATTGAGGCGCGATTGGACCAGCTGGAGGCCGGCAATTTTGGCGATGTTAAATTGGTTGCAACCGGTGTTTGGGAACTTCGTTTCCATTTTGGTCCTGGGTACCGAGTTTACTTTGGGTTGGACGGGCAGGCGCTCGTGATATTACTTTGCGGCGGAGATAAATCGACGCAGGAAAGGGATATCAAAATTGCCCGCGAATGTTGGGTGGACTATTTAAGGAGAACGCGATGAAATGCGCAGCAGCGGTAAGCCACCATGACTGGTTGATCAAGAGACTCAAGGCAGATCCGGAAGAAGCGTCGGGATATCTGAACGCGGCTTTGGAGGCAGGAGACAAAAAGGCGTTTCTGATAGCGCTTCGGAACGTGATCGAGGCGCGCGGAGGCATGACGCGATTCGCCAAGGCGAGCAAGATCAACCGAGTGAGCCTTTATAAAATGCTTTCCGGGAACGGGAACCCCGGATTCTCGAACGTCCTTCTTCTGCTTCACCATGCCGGTATGTGTTTTAAAGCCGAGACGAAAAAGTAATGGGAATCGGACATCGTTCCCTGCCACAAAGCTTTGACGGGCAGGTACGTAGGGTGCACCCAACTCCACTCCTACGTGTAATGCTCCCCTTTAATCAAGGATGAAAAACCACGGATTTTCTTCTTACGTTTCCCGTTCCCCGTTTCCCTGTTCTTTGATACAATACGCCCTCTCGTAACCAAAAGATTAGCAAGCATTTACCTAGGATTATGAAAAACTCTATTCCTTTTTACAAAATGGTTGCTTCGGGGAATGATTTTGTGGTGGTGGACAACCGCCGCGGGGTCGTGAAGGACGCGGTTGCGTTTACCCGGGGGATCTGCCGCCCGCATCAGGGCGTGGGGGCGGATGGGGTGCTGCTTTTCGAGAGTTCCAAAAAGGCGAATTTTAAGATGCGGATCCTCAACCTGGACGGGTCTGAGGCCGCGGCGTGCGGGAATGGATTTCGGTGCATTGCGCTCTACGCTCATGAAGTTTTGAAATATTCTTCACGCATGAATTTTGAATCCGGGTCAGGGTTGATCGAGGCCGAGGTTGGATCCAAGGAAAGCGTCAGAGTCCAGCTCATGAAACCGCGTGTTTTTGAGATGGATGGCATTATGGAAGTGCACAAGCACCGCCTTCACTACGCATTTCTTGATACGGGCGTACCGCATGTGGTGATCTTCGTGGAAGGTCTCGAGAAGGTCGATGTCTTTGAGACCGGTAAAGCCATCCGGAATCACACGCATTTCCAGCCGTTTGGTACGAACGTGAATTTTGTGGAAGTGAAAAGCAAAAAAGAGATCACGGTCCGAACCTACGAGCGAGGCGTGGAGAACGAAACGCTCGCGTGCGGTACCGGTTCCACAGCCTCGGCGGTGGTGAGCGTACTCAAGGGATACGCGGAGTCGCCCGTTAACGTACTGACAAAAAGCGGCGAAAAGCTCCGGATCGATATGCGAAGAAAAGGAAGCGAGATCGCAAAAGTCTTTTTAGAAGGCAAAGCCCAATTCGTCTACAAAGGGGAATATCTTTTATGAAAAAAAAGAAATCAGTTTTTGAAGGTTCGATGGTCGCACTGGTCACGCCGTTCCGTAATGGGGAGGTGGATGAGAAGGCGCTCAAGGGGCTTCTCGATTTTCATCTCAAGGAAGGCACGGACGTGATCGTTCCTTGCGGCACGACGGGCGAATCCGCCACAATGACGCACCAAGAACATCGCGATACGATGACGTTCGTGGTGGAGTATATCAACCACCGGATCCCCGTGATCTGCGGCTGCGGCTCGAACAATACGACCGAGGCTCTCGGTCTTGTGCAGCACGCCAAAAAAATCAAGGCCGACGGCGTGTTGGTCGTGACGCCTTACTACAACAAGCCGACACAGGAAGGTCTTTTCCGTCACTATCAATATCTTGCCAGTCGCGTGGATATCCCGATGGTGCTTTACAACGTCCCGGGCCGCACAGGTGTTTGTATTGCCCCTGAGACCGTGGCGCGTCTTTCCAAAATCGATACGATCGTCGCCATCAAAGAAGCGAGTGGGAGCATGGACCAGGCCGATCAGATCATGCAGCTTTGCGACATGCCGGTCCTCTCGGGAGAGGATTCTCTCAATTTCCCCCTGATCGCGATCGGTGCGCGGGGTGTGATCTCGGTGGTCGCGAATGTCGCGCCTCGGCTTGTGAAAGCCCTCGTGGCTTCGGTTTTGGATGGGAACATGGAAGAGGCACGTTCGATCCACAAGATGCTTTACCCGATCTCCAAAACTGTTTTCATTGAAACAAATCCCATCCCGGTTAAGACCGCGCTCGGGATGATGGGGATGATTAAACCCGAACTCCGGCTGCCGCTTTGTGAAATGAGACCGGAGAATGAAAAGAAACTTAAGGACGTTCTTAAAAAATTGGGAGTTGTGAAGTAAATCATCAGCGAAGATATCCCTCTCCCTCCGGGGAGGGAGAGGTTCGGTGAGGGTGGCGGAAAAATCCCCTCACCCTGGCCCTCTCCCGCGGGGAGAGGGGAAAATGGTTTGTAAATTCCAAAGGAGCTTTCAAATGATCAAACTCGTAATGGCCGGTGCCGCGGGACGGATGGGGAAGACTATCCTTCAGCTGGCGAGCCAGGACAAGGCATTTAAGATTGTGGGTGGGATTGAGCAGAGCGGGCAGGCCTCGCTCGGTCAGGACATCGGTTCGCTGATCGGTAAAGATCTGATGGGTGTGAAAGTGACGGAGTTCGTTACGTCTGCCCTGAAAAACGCGGATGTTATGATCGATTTCAGTCATTGTTCGGCGCTTCCGGAGAATCTCAAGGCTGTCGTCAAAACGCACACGGCGTATGTGATCGGGACCACGGGGATTCCGGCGGCCACACTCCAGTTGATCAAAAACGCTTCTCACAAGATTCCGATCGTGCAATCTCCCAACATGAGCGTGGGCGTGAATCTGCTTTTTAAGTTGGCCGCACTCGCGGGAAAAGTGTTGGATGAGAGCTATGACCTTGAGATCATGGAGGTCCACCACCGGATGAAGAAGGACGCGCCGAGCGGCACGGCTCTAAAACTCCTGGAGATTCTCCTTGAGGCAAGGGGGCGGGACATCAAAAAGGATGTGATCTATGGACGCGAAGGGGAGACCGGTGCTCGCGAAAAGGGCAAGATCGGGGTGCTCGCGCTCCGGGGTGGGGATATCGTCGGGGATCATACGGTATCTTTTTTCGGAGATGGAGAGCGGATCGAATTGGTCCACAAGGCCTCCTCACGGGAAGCCTTTGCCCGAGGGGCTCTCTTAGCTGCAAAATTCCTTGCGAAAAAGAAGCAAGGTCTTTATCATATGCAACAAGTGCTGGGCCTGGTCTAGTACCGCGTTCGATAAATTCGTACCAGAATTTCCCCTCTTTCGTAAAGAGGGGTTGGGGCCTGCCTGCCGGCAGGGAGATTTCTTAAATCCCCCTAGGTCCCCCTTTGCGAAAGGGGGAAGAAAATATGGATAAATCCGGTACGAACTTAACGAACAGCGTACTAGCCAGGTTCTTTCCTTAAGTTTTTCAACGAGTTAGAACAAAAAGAAAAAACTTATCGGCGATGAGAATTAAAAACTTTTTAACATTCTTCATCGCCCTTTTTCTGTCCGCAGCTTTTTCCTCTTTCGCCCAAGAGAACATTCCGGCCGTTAAAGTAAGGCCTGCGGCCGTTTCTTCGACTGAGATCCAACCTTCCAGCAACCTTTTTGCCGAGCATTTTTTTGCCCCGCCCTCACAAAAGCTTGATCATAAGATGAGCGAGGTCCGTGGATTTCCGGTCTTCAAGAGCCACTCGCGCGAACAAGACGCCGAATTTTCCATTGTGACGGATTTTGGTGGCGGAGCCGTGAAGTCCCGACACCTTTCCGGTCTTAAGGATATGAAGGTCATCGACGACCACATCAAGAAGAACCTCAAGACGGCTAATTTTGAAGGCGTTGAAATACGCCAACTTTCTATCCCTAACGCGAAAGGCCAGGCCACGGAACTTTATTGGGTCGGGGACAGAGCGTTCGCGTCGTCAGAGGAGGCTATGACCGCGATCATTGCACTCAAGAAGAAGGTGGAGTCGCAGGGAGGAAATTTTTCCGAGAGCGTGCGTGCCGCGCCGGTCTACGTACCTGAGGAGGAAAAGCCTATCGAGGTCAAAACGCCCGCGCAATTCCAGAAAGAAGAAGAGCTCATTCTCAAGTTCACCGACCAGTTAGGCATCGGGGAGAAGATGTACGGAGTTCTTCAGGGCACACCTTGTGGTACGCCAATCACCTGGCAGTCCTTTGGCGAGACCAGTTGGCGCCTGACCAATCTTGCGTCGAATCATTTTGATACGCAGGTCGGTTACTGGACCAATCGCCTGGTTTTTAGTGGGATTCGTTTTCCTCTGCATAATATAGATCCCTTCATCGAAGAAACGATTTCCCTGCAGTCCGATTCCGAGGATTATGCCAGCAATTTACAGCTCTTCGCGGGATTGGAATGGCGGCCTTTGGCGCGCAATCCCTGGCTTTTGAACTTTCAACCGTTCGGGGGGATTCCGATTCTGGAATGGATGCGCAATTACCGTTTCTATATCAAGTACGGTAATCTTTACAATATTAAAGGGAATATCACGAATAGCCGGGACTCCGATCTCATCTGGGGGGTTCAGTGTTACTATGAGTGGGGGACGGAGCTTCCTTCCCTGTCTGAGGGAAAACCCGAAAAATTCACGGATTATCTTCGCCAGTATGTTTGGGGCGAATATTTCGGAAATTACTACGTTTCAAAAACCAATTTCGGTTCCGAAAAGAGTTTCAATGCTTTTATCGCGAATTCCACGGTCACCGTGGGCATCAAGCTTCCCGGTATTCCGATCCCGCATAACTACATTAATGACGAGATCATTCTCATGCCGTACATGCGTTTCGAGCATGTCAATAATGCCTCCTTCTCATTCTGGTACCAGAATCAATTCTTTGTAGCGGCAGGGTTGCGTTGGATGCCTTTTATGGCCTACAAATGGAAAGAGAATGAGTGGCTTTCCAAGCTGGCGGTCTTTGGCGAATGGGACGGGATCGGCGGCGCCCAGCGCGTGAAGCAGGACGGAGAACCGGCACTTGTTCCCAATTACGACCTGCGCTTCGGCGTCAAGTTCTCGAGCCGGCGGTTCTAATTCTATGATGAATCAAAGCGTTATTAAAAAATCGCACGAAAGGGAACAGGCTGATTTTTGCTTGAAGGGGACAGGTACCCCCGCTATTTCGCCTTGCGAAACAAAGCGACGGAGGAGCCTGCCCCACAAAAATCTGCCTGTCCTCCTTTTTCTCGCGCTTGTCCTGTTATGTTTTTCCATGCCTTCCGCTTTTGCGAATAATCTCGGTAATTACAGCTTCGAACAGGCCCTCGGTAGCGGAACCCAATCGAATTGGGATAATACGAACGGAGCAACGCAATTTCTGAATCCACCTGCCGTGCCAGCCTACGAGGGGATATATTCTCTTCTTCTGGGTGCTCCGGCCAATTATACCTTTCAAACGCGTAACAATGTTAAGCCGGGACAGATGGTGACATTTTCAGGATATGGGTGGTCGGACGTGACGGACGCAGGCGCCGTGACTAACGGCGGACAGCTCCGGATAGAATTTCGAAAGAATAATATTGATGGGTCATCGACGCTTCTCAGCGCTACAAATGATAATGAAATGATCAATGTCTTTACCACCGGTGGCGGGGCGGCCTTTCGGGCCAACCCGTTTACCGTGAGCGCCACAGCGCCTGAAGGCACGGAGTTTGTGTCTTTTGTTATCCGCGGGCGAGGAGCATTTGGTTTCGGCGAAAGCGTGTTGGTGGACGCTATGAATGCCGAAGTGAATCCCGCGAAATTGACCGTGTCGGCCTCGAAACGGCGTGTTGCGCCCGGCGACGCGATCGGTATCAATGCCAGTTTTAATAATGCTTCAGGCAATACGTTCACCAATGTTGAATTGAGGGCCACGCTTCCGCACGGATTCGATTACGCAGCTAAGTCGATCCTCGTCAATGGCCGCCAAGTCAGCTACCGGGAGGGGTCCTTGATCATTCCAGTCGGGACCATGATGCCTGGTGAGGTATTCAGCTCCAGCTTTGTCATGCTGGTGACGAGCGGGGTCCAGCTTGGAAAAGAATACTCCATGGAATTCACAATTGTGGGAAGTGGTGCTCTGTCGGAAAAGGCCACGCTGAAATTTATGGTCGAGGGTGATCCGGTGTTTGAACAAGGGACGATCATCGGAAAGGTCTTTAACGATCTTAACCAGAACACCGTTCAGGATAAGGGGGAAGAAGGCGTCCCATGGGTCCGGCTTTACACCGAAGAAGGTATCGGCATCGTGACCGATGAAAATGGTCTCTATCATGTTCCCGGGGTGACTCCGGGCCGACACGTGGTGAAAATCGACGGACACAGCTTGCCCGACGGGACGAAGTTTATCACCGAAGAGGCCTATCTTGTGAAGACCACGGCAGGCATTATGAACAAGGCGAATTTCGCGGTACTTTTGCCGCCGTCCGGGATTCCGGAAAATTTCGAGAAAGATCTAAAGGTGATGGTCACGCAAGGGGTGGACGTTTCGCGGCCAACCCTGGATGTTCAAATATCCCCGGATGTTGTGAAACTCGGGGTCGGGGTCCTTGAAAAAGAGCCTGTGTTCACGTTCGACAATAATTACGGGAAATATATCAAAAGATGGACCGTGGAGGTCCGTGATGAAATGGGACAGCCGGTGTGGACTGGCTACGGGATCGGGCAGCCGCCTCCGGAGGTTACCTGGGCCGGGATCACGGAATCTGGAATTTTGATCAAGCCGGGTATTTATTCCTACCAGCTTAAGGTTCGCGACACGAAGAACCGGGAGGACTGGACCTCCTTGAAATTTTTCGAGGTTATGACCAAGTTGGATCCGAAGGCGAAGCCGAACTATCATCCCGAGATCCCGCCCGTCGGCGATTTTAATCTTTTTAAGGACGGCAAGCAGAGCATTCCGCTTGTGGCGAAGCCCGTGGTTCGCGTTCAAGGAAAAACACAGCCCAAAAACAAGATCAGTATCAATGATACCCCTGTAGCCGTGGACGGGGAAAGCGGCATGTTCCAGAAGGAATTCTTCGTGGAGCCGGGCGAATACGACGTAGCCATTTCGGCGACGACTCCGGAGGGTGAGACGACAAGCTTTACCAAGAAGATCAAGGTGAAGGACAGCACATTTTTCATGGTAGCCTTGGGAGAAGAACAATTCGGCTTAAACGAGGCGACCGGTGCGATGGAGGCCGCGGAATCCGAAGTTTATCGTGACGGGTTCCGCGAAGACGGGCGCGTGTCTTTCTTTTTGAAGGGCAAACTCAAAGGGAAGTTCCTCGTAAAGGCCAAATACGATACCTCCGACAACCGGTCCGCGCTTTTTACGAACCTCAATCCGAACGATTACTATCCGATCTACGGTGACAATTCGACGCGCGATTATCAAGCGCAGGAGACAGCCCAACATCTTTTCGTCCTGGTCGAGATGGATCGCTCTTACGTCCAATGGGGAAGTTTTAAGACTGAATTTACGGATACGGAGCTTGCCACGTACAACCGTACGCTTTCCGGTCTGAAGGTCAATTTTGATACGGTTTCGAGTACGGTCTATGGCGATCCGAAGCGCGGGTTCAAAGTCTTTAGCGCGGATTCCACGCACCGAGCAGATCATAACGAGCTTTACGCCACGGGTGGCTCGCTTTTCTACACGCGTAACCGTAACATCGTAGAAGGCAGCGAAAAGATCCGGGTCGAGATCCGCGACAAGATCCAGAATATGACGGTCGCCAGTTATGATCTTCAGGAAGGTACGGATTATGAAATCAATTACGGGGAAGGACGTATCTTTCTTTCCCGGCCGCTTTCCTCGGTGGCCGCGGCGGATACTCTGACTTCGACCGATATCCTGGACGGCAGTCCGGTTTATTTGATCGTCGATTATGAATATGACCCCAGCTCCTCGGATCCCTCGATCGCGAACCAGGGTATACGGGCTTATACCTGGATGGGCGATCACGTGAGGATCGGCGCGACCGGGATCCAGGAAAAACGGCCCGGTTCGGATTATGACATGAATGGTGTGGACGCCATGCTCAAATTCGGACGCAATACGAAGCTTACCGCAGAATATGCCCAGACGATCAATCAACAGATGGGAGCTTCGATCTCCTATGACGGCGGGATCAGCTACGCGAATCTGAGCCCCCTGAGCGGGAGACATACGCGGCCTCAGAATAGCGCTTATCTCATCCGGGGTTCTTCCGAACCTGTGAAGGGGTTGGAAACGACCGGTTATGTTCAGGGCGTGAATCCGGGTTTTTCGAACGGTTATATGCAGGATCAGGAAGGTTTTGAAAAATATGGCGTGGCCACACGGTACAAGTTCACGGATAACCTGGCCATTCGTTATCGTTTTGATCACAACGCGGTGATGAGTCAGTTGATGCCGCTCAATGTTACGAACACCCAAGCACCGTTCAAAGCGCTTGAGACCCAAACCGCACAGGTCGTTTATGATGACGGGCAATACCTCGCGGAACTGGAGTACCAGCGCCGCAATCTGGATTCGGTTGAAGATATCGGGAACCTGACGCCGGATCTCACGAACCAGCTTCCTTTCAAGAACGGGGTCACAGGCAAACTGGGCTATCACATCAATGAGCGGTTGCTTCCTTATGTGAAGGTTCAGGCTGCGATCAGCGGAAAGAACGACCAGCAGTTTGGCGGCGGCGTGCGTTATGAGATCATGAATAATCTTTTTGCTTATCTGGAGGAGATGATCGGTCCTCTTGGGGATTCCACCTATTTTGGGTTTGAGCGCCAGCATGGGAACGGCGCCCGCAGCTACGCGAACATCCGTTCCATCGATCGCGGGATCGGGGACAAGACGCTCGCGACGGCCATTGGGAATTCATTCGCCCTCACCGAAAAGTCGCGCATGTATTCCGAACGCGAATATTCTTCGTATCAAGGCAGCGACGGCTTTGCGGACATTCTGGGTTATGAAGGGAAGGCGGGAGACCATTGGGATTACGGGGCCAAGTACGAACGCCGTCATTTGCAGAATTCCAGCACGCGTTTGCTCGATCAGGCGGCCCAGGATTCTCTTGCCCGCGCCAATGATTTCAATACCGTCGGTGCGAACCTGGCTTACGCGAGCGGCAAGAAACTCCGGGCGCGGACTTATTGGGAATTGCGCCGCGATCAGGACGCGCCGAAGCTAGGGCAGATCGTTACGCGCAATTCCCTGAGTTACCAGATTACTGAAGATTGGGGTTTCCTTTCCTATTTCAATTATGGAGATACCCGGCAATACGATCCGGGCAACAACCCTGCGACCTTTGTGGAATGCAGCACGGGGTTTGCCTATCGGCCCATTAAAAATGACAAGCTGAATTTATTGGCGCGTTATACTTACCTTAAGGACCTCGGCTCCGACCAGCAATACTATGGCACTCAATATAACGGTTTCCAGTTCGATCAATCGGCTCATATTCTCGCGACCGATGTGGGTTATGACGTGAACCGTTATTTCGGGCTGGTCGAGAAATTGGCTTTCAAACGTTCTACGGTCAATACCTCCGCGGGGGATACGGTGTCCGTCAACACGTTCCTTACCGCGAACCGCATCAATTTCCACGTGACGCGCAAATGGGACCTGGCTCTGGAATACCGGATCCTGATGCAATCGTCCGCGCTGGACACTTTGAAACAGGGCGCGCTGGTCGAGGTGGACCGCGAATTTTATGAATACGTGCGGCTCGGAGTAGGGTACAATTTTACCGACTTCAGTGATGATCTGCGCAACACGAACAGTTTCAAGAGTCACGGGCCGTTTGTGCGCATGACCGGAAAATTTTAACGGAATCTTTTCAAAATGAGCGTTGTCTTTAGAGGGCAGGCATTAAGTGCCTGTCCCCTAAAGACAACGAAGAAGTTTCTTTAACGGGAGGATCTATGAAAATTTTTTCAAAGTTTATTTTTATTCTGGTCCTCGGTCTGGGTCTTGCTGGATGCAATACCGTCGGGGAAGTCCTTCCGCCCAATGATGAAGTGCTCGTCTACAAGCTTCCGTACGATCTGACGTATCTTCGGACAATGGAGGCCCTGAATACTGTCGAGAACTGGGAGCTTGAGGAAACCGATAAGGAAAGAGGTACGATCAGCGTAAGGGACACGAATTATAGCCGTCTGGATGACTCGGACCTGAGGGTCATCACATTCGTGGTCAAACGG
>Ga0208863_1002038_pt1 | contig 11101 bp, 10 predicted proteins | sample RifOxyD3_FD_184040 | JGI IMG/M metagenome (GOLD analysis project Ga0208863, IMG submission 184040) | Soil microbial communities from Rifle, Colorado - Rifle Oxygen_injection D3 (SPAdes) | ecosystem: Environmental > Terrestrial > Deep subsurface > Rock core/Sediment | place: Rifle, Colorado...
GAGACTGCAACCCCGATGACTTGTCGGTTTATGCCAAAAGCAGAAACCTATCGGGGTAAACATCGAAGCTCGGACCTACTGGACCGAGCGAGACTGCAACCCCGATGACTTGTCGGTTTATGCCAAAAGCAGAAACCTATCGGGGTAAACATCCAAATCTCTTCTTGCCGCTCTTATTTTAATAATTCTTTTTGTGCAAATTTTTTAGTGCGCCCGTCCTCAAATTGCACATTAATTTCCGACTTAAAAATATTAACGCCGGTAACCTTTCCTTTGCCCTCAGGTGTTTTAACCTCGCTTCCTACCTGAGGATATTTTTTACTTTCCGATACATAAAAATCGTGTTCGTATGCAATACAACACATTAATCTTCCGCAAACACCCGAAATTTTTGCTGGATTGATAGTAAGGTTCTGATCTTTTGCTATTTCAGTGGTAACCGATGTAAAATCTTTTAAAAATCTCTGGCAACAACATATCTGCCCGCAGTGCCCCAATGAACCCAATATTTTTACTTCGTCTCTGACACCTATCTGAACCATCTGAATTCTTGTTTTAAGCACTGCTCCTAATTCCTTAAGTAATTCGCGAAAGTCAACCCTTTCTTCTGCCGTATAATAAATAAAAAGTTTGGTTTTTTCAAAATTATATTCTATCATTGAAAGATTCATCTTCACTTTAAGCGTTTCCACTTTATCAAGTATTACAGGAAGATCCCGTTTAGCATACCCTTTATTTTTCTCAACACGTTTAATATCCTCTTCCGTAAATAATCGTATAACTTTTTTAAGAGGCTCTTTCGTTTCTATCATCTGTTCGGGAATCACTACCATTCCAACCTCTATCCCATTATCAACCTCAACCAATAACTGAGTATTCATTGAAACATCTATTGAACCTGCATCACAATAAATAATATCCTTTGTTCTTCTTATTTGAACACCAACTGCAAGCGGCATAATATCACCTCATAATAAATTTTGACGTAAAACTTCTAATGTTAAACCTATGTTTGTATTTCTTCTGATATAATTTTGCATCTTTAAAACAATCCCGACTTTTTCAGGCTCATAATATCTAACCTGGCTGGCAAGTATATTCAAAAAATCCACCGCTTCATTTCTTTCATATTTTGAATTTACAAATTTGCCCTTTTTGAAATCCGTTAAAACGTTTATATATTTAGAAATCATATCCTTATCTTGAGCTAATTCTGTTGCTTTACCTAAAGAGCCCATGGCTACGGAAACAACAAAATCTAATTCGTTTTTGGTTAATTCATACTTTTCAAGCTCTTTTTTAATTTCACCGTCACTTAAAACATTAAAAAAAACCGTTGCACATCTGGACAGTATCGTTCTTGGTAATGAATGCGGAACCGGTGTAATCAGAATTATAACGGTATTTTTAGGCGGTTCTTCAAGAATCTTCAATAGCGAATTTGCAGCGTCTTCTTTTATCAAATGGGCGCTATCTATTATTCTTATATTGTAACCGTTCATAATCGTATTAATCTGAAGGCTTTTTATCATGTCTTTTATCTGGTCAATTGAAATCCATGATTTTTCTTCAAGCACGGATATTGTTACAACATCCGGGTGATTGCCCGATTCTATTTTTTTGCACGACGGGCATTCTTCGCAAGGTCTTTTTGATATTTTTCCAACACAATTCAGCATCTTTGCAAGTCGCAAAGCAAACAGTCTTTTACCTATGCCGGATTGTCCTGAAAAAATATATGAAGAATTAACATGGTTCTTTTCAATCGCCCTAAGAAACATCTCTTCTTGTTTATTATGCCCTATCAATTTCATAATTTATTTTTTGTAATTTTCATTTGTTTTGCAACAATGTTAAAAATTCTTTCCGATATTTCCTCTATTGTTCCATTCGGTTTAACAACCTTTATTCTATTTGGGAATTTGCCGGCAAGCCATTTATATCCCATTCCAACTTTTTTATGAAAAACGAAATCTTCATTTTCTAATCTGTCTTTTCCGCGTGCAAACGCTCTATCAAGCCCTTTTTTTACACTTATATCCAAAAGAATGGTCAAATCCGGTTCCAGCCCTGCGGTTGCAATATAATTAAGTTTAAAAATAATATTCCTATCTAAACCTCTCCCAAAACCCTGATATGCAATAGTAGCATCAGAATATCTTTCGCAAATCACGACTTTACCTGAATTAATGGCAGGTAAAATTAGCTCGTCGGTAAGCTGTGCACGGCAAGCTTCATATAATAATAATTCGGCAATAGGAGAAATCCTGCTTTTGGGATGAAGCAAGATTTTTCTGACGGTTTCCGCTACTTTAGTTCCGCCCGGTTCTCGGGTACACACAATATCAAAATTAAGTTTTTTTAGCCTTTTTGCAAGTAATACTGCCTGTGTGGATTTACCACAACCATCTGAACCATCCAATGTAATAAAAAAACCTTTCTTCATATTTAAAAAAGAGATGCAAATTTAAGAATATAACATATATAATAACTCTATTATAAATTTTATTAAAAAAACTACCAAAAGTCAACAAAATTTAGGAAGGTGCATAGACTTTTAACTTTTTTAGATAGGTGAAGTCGGTTTGATTAATTTTTAAAGGAGTAACAGATATATATTTATCGTTTACTGCAACAATGTCTGTATTTTTTATAGAGTATCCGGATACTTGTTTGCTTAAAATCCAGTAATATTTCTGACCTTTTTTGTCAATTCTTTCATCTATATAATCATTATAAATCCGTTTGCCCATTTTAGTAAATGATACCCCTTTTATATTTTTATTATCCGGAATATTTATATTAAAAAAAGTATGTTTAGGCACTTTGTATTTTAATATTTTTTTTATTATCTTTAATGCGTGTTCTGCCGCAGGTTTAAAAATATTTTTACCATCATAAACTAATGACACCGCAAATGACGGATAACCCAATATCGCACCTTCTCTTGCGGCTGCAACCGTTCCGGAATAGATGCAATCCTCGCCCATGTTAGGACCGTCGTTTATACCGGAAACAACCAAATCAACCTTACCTTTCATTACCCACATTATTCCGAATCTTACACAGTCCGAAGGTGTACCGCTAAGTGTATAAATATTCTTTTTTTTAGGAAAAAGTTGCATAGGTTTATTAACGGTTATTGAATGGCTTGAGGCACTTTTATTCAAATCAGGTACAACGACAAAAACATCACCCATTTTTTTTATTACCGATATTAATGGCAAAAGCCCTGCTCCGTATAAACCGTCATCATTAGAAATTAAGATTCTCATAAAAAAATGATTCTTTCCGTCACAGAATTTTTGTTTTCCATAATCTGTGTAATCAGTTTTACTTTATTTTTGACTTTTTGTCAAGAATAATGTAAAATGTATATCGGAAGCCCTTATCACGGGGTTATTTACTCGGTCGGTGCAGTTGCTCCGAATTCCGTGAATAAGGTCGTTCGGTGCAGTGGCTACGAACTACAATGGAGGATCCCGACTTTATTATTTTTTAGTATTGTCGGGATAATATGCTCGTTCGGTCCGGTAGGTACTTGTCCGCCGTAACTTTAGTATAGGCGGGCGAACTTCAAATTAAAAACTTTAGGTATGACCCCGAATGTTTTGCCATCGGCAAAACAAGTCTTCGGGGTTGTAGCCCCCCACGTAGTTTTCTTCGAAAACTAATCACGGGGGCAGGTCGTTCGGTGCAGTGGCTCCGAACTTCAAATTAAAAACTTTAGGTATGACCCCGAATGTTTTGCCATCGGCAAAACAAGTCTTCGGGGTTGTAGCCTCGTTCGGTGCAGTGGCTCCGAACTTCGTGTACAATGTGTTTAGCTATTCCGGGAAAAATTGTTTCTATAAAAGATAAAATTGCAGATGTTGATTTCGGCGGCATAATAAGAAAAGCCGGGCTAGATCTTTTACCTTCTGTAAAAATCGGCGATTATGTTATCGTGCATGCAGGTTTTGCTATTCAGCTACTTGATAAAAAAGATGCTAAAAAAACATTAAAAATTTTAAGGAGCATTAAGGTAAAAAGGTAAAGAGGTAAAGAGGTATAGAAGTAGCCCGCCACTAAGTCGTTCTTGTCCACCAAAGATTCCCTGTCCGCCAAAGTTGTAGTGGCGGAAGTGGTGGAGGTGGATCCGTCATAGAATCTGTGGCGGAAAAGGTAGAAAGTAAATGTCATGCCCGAAATTTGTTATCGGGCATCCAGAATTAATATGGATTCCTGCTCCCCAGACTGTGTCATAATTCCAAAATTGTAGCTGCAGAGCGATTAGCTCTGCTAAAACATGGCAAAGATTACGCTTTGCTGCTACAAAATGGAAAACGAAATACATTTATTAACAATTGCGACACAGTCTGTCCGCAGGAATGACAAATAAGTGGAACATTATGTATAATACAAACAATATCTTAATTGAAAAAATTACTTCCCTTGCAAACAAAAAAGTTAATATCATGGAGGTTTGCGGAACACATACAATGGCAATTGCTTCTGCCGGATTAAAATCAGTATTGCCAAAAAATATTAATTTGATTTCAGGACCAGGTTGCCCTGTATGCGTAACCCCGACATCCATAATAGATTCGGCAATTGAACTTGCAAAAAAAGATAAAATAATCACAACTTTCGGCGATATGCTTAGAGTACCCGGCAGCAATTCTTCACTTGAAAAAGAAAAATCATTCGGTTGCGATGTAAGGATTGTTTATTCTTGTCTTGATGCTCTAAAGATTGCACAAAATAATCCGAAAAAAGAAATCGTTTTTATAGGTGTCGGATTTGAAACAACTTCACCAACAATCGCTGTAACTTTAAGAATTGCAAAAAGAAAAAAAATAGAAAATTTTTCTGTGATTCCTGCTTTTAAGCTTATACCCCCTGCACTAAAAGTACTATTAAAACAAAGAATTAAAATTGACGGATTCCTTTTACCCGGGCATGTTTCGGCAATTATTGGTTCTAAACCCTACCAATTTATAACTGAAAAATATAATATACCTTCGGTAATAACTGGTTTTGAACCATCAGAAATTTTGCAGGGAATCTATATGATTCTTAAACAGATACACTCCGGAAAAACCAGTATAGAAATTCAGTATAAAAAAGTTGTAAAAGACGCGGGCAACCCACTTGCAATAAGACTTTTATACTCTGTTTTTGAGGAAACCGACTCGCAATGGCGTGGTCTTGGAATTATAAAAAATTCAGGATTAAAATTTAGAAATGAATATAAAATATTGGATGCTTTACAAAAATTCAGGATAAAGCTGAAAAATTTTAAAGAACCTGTCGGTTGTTTGTGCGGAAAAATATTAACTGGTACTGTAAAACCGCCTCAATGCAAGTTATTCGGTATAAAATGTAATACAACAAACCCGATTGGACCTTGTATGGTTTCTTCGGAAGGTACTTGTGCGGCATATTATAAATATGGAATTGTTGAAAAATCTAACAATTCCTGATTACACAGATTAGCGATGATTTTTCTGAGAATCTAAATATGGAAAATAAAAAAATAACGTTGTCATACGGTTCGGGTGGAAAATTAATGCATCAACTAATCAAAAATCTTTTTTTAAAAAAGTTCGGGAATGTTATATCCGAAAAATTAGATGACTCCGCCGTTCTCCCGCCTATACCAAACAATTTTAGGATAGTTTTTACGACCGATTCGTATGTCGTAAAACCAATTTTTTTCCCGGGTGGTGATATCGGGAAACTTTCAATCTGTGGAACAATAAACGATTTGTCCGTCATGGGTGCAAAACCGCGTTATATTTCAGTATCGGCTATTATAGAAGAAGGCTTGGAAATTGAAAAACTTGAAAAAATAATAAATTCAATCGCAGAAACATCAAAAAGAGCAGGTGTTCAGATTGTTTGCGGCGATACAAAGGTTGTGGAAAAGGGTGCTGCTGATGAAATTTTTTTAACAACTTCCGGAGTTGGTATTTTAGATAATAAATTAAATATTTCGGGACGTAACGCAAAACCAGGCAATATTGTAATTCTTTCGGGAACGATAGCCGACCATGGAATCGCAATATTGAATGCCCGTCAAGAACTTGAATTAAAAGGAAAACTTTTAAGCGATGTCGCACCGTTAAATAATCTTGTTGAAAAAATGCTTAATGCAGGAAAAATTAATACCATGCGCGATCCGACAAGGGGCGGTTTGGCAACAACACTCAATGAAATTGCAGAACAATCGGATGTCGGTATTGAAATTATTGAAGAAAGAATACCCATCAACAAATCTACAAAGACTGTCTGCAACCTGTTAGGCTTGGATCCTATTTATATAGCAAACGAGGGTAAGCTTTTGGCGATTGTTGAGGAAAAACACGCCGAAAAAATTCTATCTACTATAAAAAAACATCCGCTCGGTAAAAATGCCGAAATTATTGGAAAAATCATATCAAAACCAAAAGCCGTATTTCTAAAGACCAGAATCGGCGGGACCCGTATTCTTCAAATGCTTGAATCAGACCAGCTTCCCAGAATCTGCTGAATTAAAATTTAATTACAATTTAATAAAAATCTTGAAAATCTATAACCAAATTTAATTTTTTTCCGAATTTATATTTTACCTTGACAAAGATTCAAATTTTCTATATACTAAATAATGTGTTTTTAAAATGTATAAGTGTGTGTTAATTCTTGAATTATCCATGTTTTTTGTGGATTAAGCTTATATTCACATAAGGCGGAATTTTAACTATGAAAAAACAAAAATGGTTGGTTGATGTTGTTATTGGATTTGTATTATCCTTAACAATAATTTCATTTTATCTTATGAAAGTAAATTTCTTTGAATCTCTTGAATACAAATTTTATGATTTAAGAAGCAAACTAAGACAGAACCCCAAACCAAGCGACGATATTTTGATTGTAAGTATTGATGATAACAGTATCTCTAATATAGGAAGATGGCCATGGCCAAGGTCTATAATTGCAGCACTTATTGAAGAAATATCGGCTGCAAATCCAAAAGTCATCGGTTTAAATATTCTTTTTAGCGAACCGGAACAGGCGCTTGGATTGGAACAGATAAAAGAACTGAAGCTTCAATATGCCAACTTGCTGGTTGAGATGGACAAACTGAAGAAAAAATATAAAATAAAAGAAAAAGAAATTCTGCCATTCAATACTTTTATAGGCGATATCGCGAATGCAGAAAGCAGCATTGACAACGATACTATTCTTTCCGAAGCAATTTTCAATTCTGAAAAGGTTGTTCTTCCCATGTTTTTTTCGCTTGATGAACCTCTCGGCGAAAAAACCTTTGAAATACCACCGATTCTTTCAACCAATTCTATAACGGGACCGCCGCTACCTGCTACAATCGGATATATACCTATTCTTCCTCTGGATATTTTTTCGGAATATACATTAGGTATAGGGCACGTGGATATTTTACCTGATATTGATGGAACGAAAAGAAGAGAAATACTTTTAATCAAACATCAGGATAAATACTATCCTTCATTTACGCTCCAGTTAGCCAGAATATATTTGAATTTAGGATTGAACGATATAAAATTGCTTAATAGTAGCGAAGTTGCTCTTGGGAAAATCAAGATACCGACTGACGGTTCTATGAATATGTTGGTAAACTTTAACGGTCCATACGGAACTTTCAAATATTGCAATGCTTTTGATGTCCTGACCAAAAAGATACCGCCCGAAGCTTTCAAAAATAAAATTGTATTAGTCGGTCTTACTGCAACCGGTGTAGGTGATTTGAATGTTATTCCGATAGCCAATAATTTTCCGGGTGTTGAAATCAGTGCAAATGTAATACAAAATATAATAAGTAAAAAATTCATTGTCAGACCTAATTGGTCTAAAAATTTTGAATTAGCATGCTTAGCCGTTTGCGGCTTATTTGTCATACTTTTACTACCAAGATTGAAAGCTAAATGGGGCGCTATTTCAACTTTATTTATTTTAGCTATTGTTTCGGGATTCGGAGTTTATCTATTTACCAAAGGTTATTGGATAAAAATGTTTTATCCGAGTGTCTTGCTTGTATTGGGATATACTCTTATTACAACAAAACATTTCCTTTTCACCGAAAAAAGGAAAGAACTTGTAGAAGCGGAAAGCATTGAGACAAATAAGATGTTAGGTCTATCTTTTCAGGGACAGGGGATGCTTGACCTTGCATTTGAAAAATTCAGGAGATGCCCGCTTGACGACCAGATGAAAGAATTGCTTTATAATCTTGGACTTGATTTTGAAAGAAAGCGTCAGGTTAATAAAGCGGTCGCTGTTTATGAACACATTAAAAAGGTTGATTCAAAATACAAAGATATTGAAGAAAAAATTACAACTCTTAAAACCGCAGGTGAAACAGGCATTCTGGGTGCGACCTCTAAAGAATCAACCGTTATAATCAAAGGTTCAAAACAAACACCAACTCTTGGCAGATATGAAATAATGAAAGAGTTGGGTAAAGGTGCTATGGGTATTGTTTATCTCGGAAAAGATCCGAAAATAAACCGACAGGTCGCTATAAAAACCGTTCGTTTTGAAGAAGATGTTCCGGAAGACCAAATGAAACAATTAAAAGAAAGATTCTTCCGTGAAGCGGAATCTGCAGGCAACCTTTCCCACCCTAATATAATAAGAATTTTTGATGCTGGCGAGGATATGGATTTGTCGTATATAGCAATGGAATTATTAGACGGCGATGATTTAAAATCAAAATGCGAAAAAAGCAAGCTTTTGTCTATGAAAGATGTGTTGGATCTCGTTGCAAAAGTTGCAAATGCCCTTGATTATGCACATCAGCAAGGTGTAGTACACAGAGATATAAAACCCGCAAATATAATGCTGCTTAAAGACGGTTCAATCAGGGTTACTGATTTCGGTATAGCGAGAATTTTATCTTCTTCAAAAACCCAAACAGGCACCGTACTGGGAACACCGAGCTACATGTCACCTGAGTCTGTTGCCGGTAAAAAAGTTGACGGTAGAGCCGATATTTTCTCATTAGGTGTTTTACTCTACGAAATGCTGACCGGAGAAAAACCGTTCCAGGGTGAGAGTATAGCGACATTACTTTTCCAAATAGCCAATGAAAAACACCCGACACCCAAACAATACAACGATAAAATTCCTGATTCAATTATCGCAATCATAGATAAATCGCTTGAAAAGGACGTTGAAAAACGGTATCAGCGAGCCGGCGAAATGGAAAAAGACATCAGGGCGGTTTTAGCAGCGATATAATTTATAAAAATATATGAAAGAAATTATTACTGCTTACGGAAAAACTGATCAAGGACTTATTAGAAAAAATAATGAGGATAATTTTTCTGTATCTGAAGATATTAATCTTTTCCTGGTAGCGGACGGTATGGGCGGTCACGCTTCTGGACAAGTTGCAAGTAAAATGGCTGTTGACATTGTCAAAGAACAGATGGAACATGGTTTTAAAAACAATAAAATTGAAGATTATTTCGCTTCAATGGGACCCACCAAATCAAAATATGCAAATTATCTGGTAAACTGTCTTAAAATAGCAAATAACGCCATTTTTGAAGCAAGCCAGAATTATCCGCAAAATAGCGGTATGGGAACAACTATCGTCGCCTCATTGATAATTGATGGAAAATTAATTATCGCTCACGTCGGAGATAGCCGCCTTTATCTTATCCGCGATAACGATATCAATCCGCTGACTACCGACCATTCAGTTGTAATGGAGCAGGTACGCAGAGGATTAATTACATTAGAACAAGCGAGTAAATCAGACATTCAAAACATTTTGACAAGGGCATTAGGCATAGAAAAGACTGTAAATGCGGATGTTTCTGAAATGCCCCTTAATAACGATGACTATATATTATTATGCTCTGACGGTTTATTAAGAATGGTTCCGGATGAGCAAATACTAAAAACCATAAACGAATTTAAAGAACCTAACTTGATTTGTGAAAAGCTGGTGTCAATGGCAAACGATGCCGGTGGCAGGGATAACATCACGATAATTGTTGTAAATATCAAAAAAGGGGTTCCTGTTATGAAAGATAAGATAAAAAACTTTTTTAGAAGTATAGTAAGATAAGGAGGGTTTATGCCGAAAATTATTGTTAAGTTTGGAGCTGCTGTAATTAAGGAAATGCCTGTTGACAAAGACGTAATTACCATCGGAAGAAAGGAAGATAATGATATCTCTATTGATAATCCTGCCGTATCCGGTCATCACGCCAAAATATTTAAGCAGGGCGACGGATATTTTCTCGAAGATTTGAACAGCACAAACGGAACCTTTCTTAATGAAACGAAAGTACTCAAAGCCGGCATACACAACAAAGACCAAGTAGGATTGGCAAAACATACATTAATATTTATTAATGAAGAAGAGTCCGCTGCACCACAAAAACCTTCAGAACAAAAAAGCATGGGCGGCAGTGAAACTGTAATAATAGACGCAACAAAATTACGCGAGATGTTAAACGACCAGCCAAAAGTACAGGGACAGGGAGAAAAAGTCGGTTTTCTGAAAATTATCGAGGGTTGTGTTGATCAAAACACTGAAATAGAAATTGCCGGATTATTAGTTTATATAGGAACGGGCGAACAGGCACAAATAAAAATAAAAGGAATGTTCGCACCTAGCGTAGCAGCTGCCATTTCCCATAAACCTGAAGGCTACACACTAAAAGCAGTTAAAGAAGGATATCCAAAAGTAAACGGAGACGCTATTAACGATATACGACAACTGCACGACGGTGATATGTTAGAATTCGGCAAGACAAAAATGGTATTTCTTTTAAGACAGAAGTAACGAAGCCATCGGAGATTCATAATTTCCTTAACCAATTAACATATTCTTTAAACGATACAGCAAAAATCTATTCTTTTAGTATCATTCAGGGATATTATTCTACCAGCACCTATTTTTAACTTCTCAAATGGAGCTTAAAAATGGGCACGTCCCCCTCCTTAATTTTTGGTTATTTCCAGCAATAAAAACGATATCACTATTTATAAATCCAGTTTCCATAGTATAAGTACTACCGCTTGAGTTTCCGATTACTCCCTGTCCGCCGGCACTAAGTAATTCATAAGTACCACCGGTTGCTTT
>Ga0208863_1002040_pt1 | contig 11088 bp, 10 predicted proteins | sample RifOxyD3_FD_184040 | JGI IMG/M metagenome (GOLD analysis project Ga0208863, IMG submission 184040) | Soil microbial communities from Rifle, Colorado - Rifle Oxygen_injection D3 (SPAdes) | ecosystem: Environmental > Terrestrial > Deep subsurface > Rock core/Sediment | place: Rifle, Colorado...
CAGCGTCAGCGTATTGCCATCGCCCGCGCGCTGCTCAAACGCCCGCGTGTGCTGATTTTCGATGAGGCCGTCAGCAGTCTGGATCAGGCCAATGCCGAACACTTTGCCGGAACCGTCAACAAACTCAAGGGCCGTGTCACCATGTTGTTCATAACCCACCATCTGCCCAAAGTCTTGCAGGTGGACGAGGTACTGAATTTTGGTATGCCTGAAGTGAACGTAAATCAGCCGTGATCCACACCAGGTGAGCGCAATGCAAACAAATAACCTGACAAAAGAACACACTGTGCGAGACAAGCCGCACTGGAAGCCGCAACTCACCGGAGTTGATCCGCTCGACTTCTCGCCGGGATTGTTGCGCATTCAGGCGCAGCCACCCAGGCCGTTCGCTCGTGCAATGTTGTATAGTTTGCTCGCACTGCTCGGCTTGCTGATTCTCTGGGCGATTTTTGGCAGGCTTGATGTCGTCGCCAGTGCGGAAGGCAAGCTGTTGCCGCAAAGTTACCTCAAGATCGTGCAACCCTCAGAACAAGGGGTGATCCGCGAAATCCTTGTGGGCGAAGGGCAGTATGTTAAAGCCGGAGCGGTGCTGATGCGCATGGATAGCACGCTGACCGATGCAGATGGCAAGGAAATCAGGTCTGACTATCTGGGTAAACAAATCACCCTGCGGCGTATCGACGCCGAACTGACCCACAAGCCCTTCGAGCGTCTGCCGGAAGAAAAGGTTGAGCTGTTTAATCCAGTGTTTAACCAATACATCGCCAACCGCAAGGCGCTGAAAACTGCACTCGCGGAAGAACGCGCTTTGCACGACAAGGCGCAAAGCGAACTGTCATCGGCGCAAGCCATCAGTAGCAAACTGATGCAAATATTGCCGCACTACCGCGCTCAGGAAAATGCTTATCATGATCTGGTCAAGGACGGTTACGTCAGCCAATTGTCTGCTACCGACAAAGCCCGCGAGCGTATCGAAAAAGAACAAGATCTCAAATCGCAACAGCACATCATCGCCGCCGCCCGAGCCACGCTGCAACAGAGCAGCGAGCGTAGTGACAAGATCAGCGCCGACTACCAGCGCCAACTGCAAGCCGAACGCGCCGACATCAGCGACAAATTGGAGAAGCTCGAACAGGGACTGGCCAAACAGCAATACCGTCGTGCATTGCATGAACTCAAAGCTCCTCAGGACGGCGTAGTCAAAGACCTTGCCACCCATACTGTCGGCGCAGTCATCAGTCCCGGCACGATTCTGATGACGCTCGTGCCCAACGATGAAATCCTGCGTGCTGAAGTGTGGGTCAGCAATCAGGATGTCGGTTTTATTCACATTGGCAAACACGTCAAACTCAAGCTGGTGTCTTACCAATTCCAGAAATACGGCATGATAGACGGGCAAGTCACCAATTTGAGTGCCGACGCCAGCGATGCTCCCCGGGAGAGTGCGGGGCAATCCGGTACGCCCGGCAATAAACACGGCAACGGACAGCCTTTTACCTACCGCGCACTGATCGACCTCAAGGCGCAAGAACTGATCACCGACGGCGTGCGTCACAGCCTCACACCGGGGATGCAGGTCACTGCAGAGATACATCTGGGTACACGCACTATTCTTGAATACTTGCTGTCGCCTGTGTCGGGGGCGTTCCAGGAGGCGGCGAGGGAGCGATGAGGAGTACGGTTGGTGCTGATCCGGGTATTAGGGAGAGGCTGATTTATTCATGGAATTTGTTAAAGCCGGAATGGCGACGATGGCTGGGTTTGCTTGCTGATTGGGGAGCGACTGTGGGACAATTCGCAGTTGCCCGAATCGGGGCGTCGTTATCAGTCAATTTGAAAGAAACAGAATGCCTATTATTACTTTGCCGGATGGTTCGCAGCGCAGCTTTGAGCAGCCAGTCACAGTTGCTGATGTGGCGGGGAGTATCGGTGCAGGTCTGGCACGCGCCACGCTGGCAGGCAAGGTGAATGGTCATCTGGTCGATGCGTCCAGCCTGATCGAACAGGATGCCTCACTTGCGATTATTACCGACAAGGATGCGGAGGGGGTGGAGATCATCCGCCATTCCATGGCGCATCTGATGGCGCATGCGGTAAAGGAATTGTTTCCCGATGCGCAAGTGACCATCGGTCCGGTGATCGAGAACGGTTTTTTCTACGATTTCTCCTATCAGCGCCCGTTCACCCCTGAAGATTTGCTGGCAATCGAGAAGCGCATGGCGGAAATCGTCAAGCGCGACCTTAAAGTCACACGCAGCGTTTTGCCGCGCGATGAAGCGGTGGCCTACTTCAAGCGTATTGGCGAAAACTATAAAGCCGAGATCATCGAGTCCATCCCGGCCGATCAGGATGTATCGCTCTATACCCAGGGCGACTTTACCGACCTGTGTCGCGGCCCGCATGTGCCTTCTACCGGAAAACTTAAAGTATTCAAGCTGATGAAGCTGGCCGGCGCCTACTGGCGCGGCGACTCCAAGAATGAAATGCTGCAGCGCATTTATGGCACTGCGTGGGCGAAGAAGGAAGAGCTGGAATCCTATCTGCACCGTCTGGAAGAGGCCGAGAAGCGCGACCATCGCAAGCTGGGCAAGCATCTGGATCTGTTCCACATGCAGGAGACCATGCCGGGCATGGTGTTCTGGCATCCCAAAGGCTGGACGCTGTGGCAGGAGGTCGAGCAATACATGCGCGCCAAGTTTCGCGAGCATGACTACCAGGAGGTGCGTACGCCGGCCATCATGGATAAAACGCTCTGGGAGAAATCCGGGCATTGGGAAAACTATCACGACAATATGTTCACTACGGCATCCGAAAATCGCGACTACGCGGTGAAGCCGATGAATTGCCCGGGCCATGTGCAAATCTTCAATCACGGGCTGCACAGTTATCGTGATCTACCGCTGCGTTTGGCAGAGTTTGGTTCCTGCCATCGCAATGAGTCATCGGGTTCGCTGCACGGTTTGATGCGGGTGCGTGGTTTTACCCAGGATGACGCGCATATTTTCTGCACCGAAGAACAGGTGCAGGCCGAAGTGTCGAGCTTCATTGTGATGCTGAATGAGGTCTATCGCGACTTTGGTTTTACTGAAGTGATCGTCAAGTTGTCCACGCGTCCTGAGAAGCGTGTCGGTTCGGACGAGACCTGGGATAAGGCGGAAGCCGGTCTGGCGGCAGCCCTGCAGCAAAATGATCTGGCGTATGAAATTCAGCCGGGAGAGGGCGCGTTTTACGGCCCGAAGGTTGAGTTCACGCTCAAAGATAGTCTGGATCGCATGTGGCAGTGCGGTACGATACAGCTGGATTTCAACCTGCCGGTGCGCCTGGGCGCTGAATTTGTCGATGAAGATAACAGCCGCAAACCGCCGGTGATGCTGCACCGCGCCATTCTGGGCTCGATGGAGCGTTTCATCGGTATTTTGATCGAGCATCATGCCGGCGCCTTTCCGTTGTGGCTGTCGCCGATACAAACCGTATTGATGAATATTTCCCAGGCGCAGGAGCAATATGCGCGGGAAGTCGGGCAATTATTGCGCGATGCAGGCATTCGTGTGCAATTGGATTTGCGCAATGAGAAGATTACCTATAAAATCCGCGAACATAGCTTGCAGAAATTACCTTATCAGCTGATTATCGGTGACAAGGAAGTGGCTGGAAGATTGATTGCCGTGCGTGCCCGTAGTGGTGAAGATCTAGGACAAATGACGCCAGAAGCCTTGGTTGAGCATTTCAAGTCGGAGATCAAATCGGGGAGCACGGCTTAATTTTGCCAAGACGGAGACATTCCAATAGCACAAAATAAATTACAACGCCTCAATGAGATGATTACTGCACCCCAGGTGCGACTCATTGGAGTAGATAAAGAGCCCCTCGGGATCGTGTCCAGTACAGAGGCCTTGCGTCTGGCTGGTGAAGCAGAGCTGGATCTGGTGGAAATATCACCGATGGCCGATCCGCCAGTGTGTCGCATCATGGATTTCGGCAAGTTCAAATATGCCGAAAGCAAGAAGCAGCACGAAGCCAAGCTCAAGCAGAAGCAGGTTCAGGTTAAGGAAATCAAGTTTCGTCCGGGTACGGATGAGGGCGATTACAACATCAAGCTGCGCAATTTGATCAAATTTCTGGTTGATGGCGACAAAACTAAAATTACGCTGCGTTTTCGTGGTCGTGAAATGGCCCACCAGGAGATCGGTATGCGCCTGATTCAGCGTGTCAGAGATGATCTGGAAGAATACTCTGTGGTCGAGCAATTTCCCAAGATGGAAGGCCGCCAGATGGTGATGGTACTGTCGCCTAAAGCGGCACTGAAAAAGTAACAAAATAGACGCTAGACGCTAGACGCTAGACGCTAGACGCTAGACGCTAGCAAGTAGCAAGTAGCAAGTAGCAAGTAGCAAGTAGCAAGTAGCAAGTAGCAAGTAGCAAGTAGGTCGGGTTTTTATTCAGGAATAAAGTGGTTTCATCGCTTATATTCCGTGGAAATGCCATTGCGGCATTAACCCGACACAACAATAAGTGGTGTATGGGTCAACAAGCTTTTCCAGTCGGAAAACACCTCCCACCATAAATTAAGGAGTAGTTATGCCTAAGATGAAAACCAAAAGCGGAGCAAAAAAACGCTTCGTTGTACGTGCTGGCGGCAGTATCAAGCGCGCATGTGCGTTCAAACGTCACATCCTGACCTCGAAGACGACCAAGACTAAGCGTCAACTGCGTGGTACTACGGAAGTTCACTCAACCAATACAGCAGCGGTTCGTCGCATGCTGCCATACGCGTAAGGAGTAGAGCATGCCAAGAGTAAAACGTGGAGTCGTAGCCCGTGCAACGCACAAGAAACTGTTAGCCAAGGCTAAGGGTTATCGTGGTCGCCGCAAGAATGTATACCGTGTAGCCAAGCAAGCTGTGATGAAAGCCGGGCAATATGCCTATCGCGATCGTCGTCAGAAGAAGCGTCAGTTCCGCACACTGTGGATTGCACGTATCAATGCAGCCGCACGTGAATTTGGAATGCCGTACAGCGTATTCATGAATGGCCTGAAGAAGGCGGACATTCAAGTGGATCGTAAGGTACTTTCTGACATTGCTATTTTCGATAAGCCGGCATTTGCTCACTTCGTTGAGCAAGCTAAAGCCAGCCTCGCAGGATAAGCTGTGTCTCGCAGTCGAATTTTGACTGCGTAATTAAAAAGGGGGGCGACGAGCCCCCTTTTTTTCGTTGTGTGGGTGTATTTATGGAAGAACTTCAACAAATTCTCGATCAGGCGCTAACGCAATTCGCTGTCATCAGCGATGAAGCAGAATTAGAGCAGGTCAAAGCAAAATATCTGGGCAGAGACGGGTCGCTGACCGCTTTGCTCAAAGGTTTGGGCAAACTGTCCAACGATGAACGCCCTCAAGCGGGTGCGCGCATCAATCAGGTCAAACAGGCCATTGAAGCTGCGTTGCAACAGCGCCGCGATACACTGGCGCAGGCCAAGTTGGACGCGCGTCTGGCAGCCGAATCGCTGGACGTGACGCTGCCGGGGCGCGGTATCGGCACGGGTGGTTTGCACCCGGTCACGCGCACGCTGGAACGCATCGAACATCTGTTTCATTCGCTGGGTTTTGCCGTATCAAGCGGCCCTGAAATCGAACATGATTTTTATAATTTTACCGCGCTGAATATCCCGGAAAATCATCCTGCCCGCGCGATGCACGACACCTTTTACATCGATCCTGAACATGTGCTGCGCACCCATACCTCACCTGTTCAGGTGCGCTACATGGAAAACAACCAGCCGCCGCTGAAAATCATCTCGCCGGGACGCGTGTATCGCGTCGATTCCGATGCCACCCATTCGCCGATGTTTCATCAGGTCGAAGGCTTGTGGGTCGATGAGCACGTGAGTTTCGCTAATCTCAAGGGCGTGGTGCAGGATTTCTTGCAGCGTTTCTTTGAGCAGGATGACTTGCAAGTGCGTTTCCGCCCTTCATTTTTCCCGTTCACCGAACCATCGGCTGAAATGGACATGAGCTGGAAAGGCGGTTGGCTGGAAATCGGCGGCTGCGGCATGGTGCATCCGAACGTGTTGAAGCATGTCAATATCGACAGCGAAAAATATCTCGGTTTTGCGTTCGGTCTGGGCGTGGAACGTCTGGCGATGTTGCGCTACGGCGTGAACGACCTGCGCCAGTTCTACGAGAGCGATCTGCGCTTTTTGAAACAATTTAATTAAGCCGAACTAACTAAATAATGAATCAAAAGCACCTCACGCGGAGACGCGGAGCGCGCGGAGAAAATCGGAATAAAAACAATTTTGTGTTTAAGCTGAAGTTATGCTTTAAATTTCAATAGAACTTATTGATTCGTATATCGTATGTTGTTTTTGAATTTCTCCGCGTTCTCCGCGTCTCCGCGTGAGGCTGATTTTAGGTTTCGGCTTTGCCGACTTATGGATTAAATAGAATCATGAAATTTTCTGAAAATTGGTTAAGAAGCTGGGTTAACCCTGATTTGTCCAGCGAAGACTTATCACATGTGTTGACGATGGCCGGGCTGGAAGTCGAGGCGCTGGAAGACGTGGCACCTGCGTTCAATAATGTGGTGGTCGCCCAGGTGTTGTCGGTGGAAAAGCACCCCGATGCGGATCGTTTGAATGTCTGTCAGGTGAATGTCGGCGAAGCCGAAGATCTGACTATCGTGTGCGGTGCGGCGAATGTGGCGGTCGGCGTGCGTGTGCCCTGCGCGCGCATCGGCGCGGTGCTGCCGGGCGACTTTGTGATCAAACAGGCTAAGGTGCGCGGTGTTGCCTCCTTCGGTATGCTGTGTTCGGCTGTCGAGCTGGGGTTGGCCACCGAGAGCGATGGCCTTTGGATATTGCCTGACGACGCGCCGGTAGGCCAGTCTATGCGCGAGTATCTGGATTTGAATGACAAGCTGATTACCTTGAAGCTCACGCCGAATCGCAGCGACTGCTCTGGTATGAAGGGCGTTGCGCGTGAAGTTGCCGCGCTGACCGGTAGCTCGCTCAAGCACTTAACAATTGAAGCGCAGCCCGTTGCTTTTGCCGATCAGCTGAATGTCGTCGTTGAAGATGCGGAGGCTTGTCCGTTGTACTGTGGCCGCCTGGTTAAAGGTGTTGATGCAGCCGCCGCAACGCCGGACTGGATGCAGCGCCGTCTGGAGCGCAGCGGGTTGCGTTGTATCAACGCCGTGGTGGATATCACCAATTACGTGATGATGGAATTGGGGCAGCCTATGCACGCCTTCGATGCGGCAATGCTGTCCGGCGGTATCACGGTGCGCCGCGCCAACAAGGATGAGGCGCTGACCTTGCTTAACGATCAGGCCATTGTGTTGGATGAAGAAGTGCTGGTGATCGCGGATGAGGCGCGCGTGCTGGCCCTGGCGGGCATCATGGGCGGGCAGGGTAGTGGCGTTGAAACGAGTACTCAGGACGTGTTTCTGGAAGCCGCTTTTTTTCACCCCGATGCAATCGCAGGTCGTGCGCGACGCTTCGGTCTGGCGACGGATTCGTCGTTCCGTTTCGAGCGCGGGGTGGACTTTGCTGCAACCCGTCAGGCGATGGAGCGCGCCACGCAGTTGCTACTGCAAATCTGCGGTGGTCAGGTCGGCGAAATCACCGAAGTCAGTGGCGCGTTGCCTGTGCGTTCCGCGATCAATTTGCGCGTCTCGCGTGTGGCGCGGGTGTTGGGTATTTCGCTTGAATGCGGGCAAATCGCCGATGTGCTGAATCGCCTGCAATTTGAATTTGTAATGAGCAACCCTCTCCGCAATCCTCCCCCAGAGGGGGAGGAGGCAATAGTCCCTCTCTCCGAGGGGCGTTCATTTGACGATGAATTCAGCGTTGTGCCGCCCAGTTTTCGTTTCGATCTGGAGATCGAATCCGATCTAATTGAAGAAGTCGCGCGTCTGTATGGCTATGACAACATCCCGGCACTTGCACCGCATGCCGCATTGACTATGTTGCCGTACAGCGAATCGCAACGTCCGCTTACGCGTGTCCAGCAAATACTGGTTGCACGCGACTATCAGGAAATCGTCAGTTACGCCTTCGTCGAAGAGCAGGTCGAGCGCGAGCTGTGCGGTAACGCCAATCCGGTCGCGCTGCAAAATCCGATTGCCAGCAATCTGGCGGTGATGCGCAGCAGTCTGCTCGGCGGACTGGTCGGCGCCTTGCGCTTCAATCTCAACCGCCGCCAGGTGCGCGTGCGCCTGTTCGAGACGGGGGCGTGTTTTGCCAAAATAGCTGATGAATATGTGCAAACCCAGCGTTTGTCCGGTATCGTTTACGGCTCGTGTCTGCCTGAGCAATGGGGTGCAAAAGCCGTTTCAGCGGATTTCTATGATGTGAAGGCGGATGTTGAAGCCTTGTTTGCACCGCAAGTTGTGCGTTTTGTTGCCGCGGCTCACCCCGCCTTGCACCCCGGGCGTTCGGCGCAAATTTGCTGCGGTGACAACGCCGTAGGCTGGATAGGTGAATTGCATCCGCACTGGCAGCAACAATATGACATGGCGCAAGCCGGTGTATGGTTCGAAGTTGAATTGGGCGCGTTAATGCAGGCACAAGTGCCGCGCATGAGCGAGATTGCCCGGTTCTTGCCGGTACGCCGCGACCTTGCCGTGGTGGTGGATGAATCCGTCAGCGCACAAACGTTGCTGGATGCCATGTCGCAGGCCTCGGTTGCGTATGTGCAGGAAGTCGTGCTGTTTGATGTGTATCGGGGCCGTGGTGTGGAGCAAGGGAAAAAAAGCCTTGCATTCCGTGTGTTGTTACAAGATACTCAAAAAACACTCACCGATGCTGAAATCGAACCGGGAATGGCGCTATTGGTGGGTGTATTGAACGAGTGCGGGGCGCAATTGCGCATGTAAGGGAGAGAAAGTGATAACAACATTAACAAAGGCCGAATTGGCTGATTTACTATTTTCAAAAGTAGGGCTCAATAAGCGTGAAGCCAAAGATATGGTAGAAGCGTTTTTTGAGGAAATTCGAGTACAGTTGGAGCAGGGTGAAAGTGTGAAATTGTCTGGTTTTGGCAATTTTCAACTGCGTGACAAACCACAACGTCCCGGGCGCAACCCCAAGACCGGCAAGGAAATTCCGATTTCGGCGCGCCGCGTGGTGACTTTTCACCCCAGTCAGAAGCTGAAAACACTGGTGGAAAAATCCTATCATGGAACCCCACAAGCCTAATTCAGAACTCCCTCCCATCCCCGCCAAACGCTATTTCACTATCGGTGAAGTCAGCGAGTTGTGCGGGGTGAAGGCGCACGTGTTGCGTTACTGGGAACAGGAGTTTACTCAGCTCAATCCGGTCAAACGCAGCGGTAACCGGCGTTACTATCAGCATCACGAAGTGGTGCTGATACGGCGCATACGCGAATTGCTGTATGAGCAGGGATTTACCATCAGCGGCGCGCGTAACCGGCTCGACGGTGCGCGTGGAAACGGTAATTCGGCTGAAACGGACTGTCCGGTTATTGTGGACAAGGCTGATGATGCGGCGAAACTGGATCCGGTCGCGTTGAGACGTGAAATCCGTGACATCATTGCGCTGTTGGACGCGTAATAGCGCTTCCAACAGCGGTTTGCTCTGTTATAATTAACAACTTCAGCGTGTAGCGCAGCCTGGTAGCGCACTACCTTGGGGTGGTAGGGGCCGGAGGTTCAAATCCTCTCACGCTGACCAATCAATTTATATCAATAAACACCCTCTATCTTTCTGCCGATGCGCATCCTGATCAGTAATGACGATGGTTATTTCGCTCCCGGCCTGGCGTGTTTGGCCGAGCATCTCGCCAAAATAGCCGATGTCGTGGTTGTCGCGCCCGAACGGGATCGCAGCGGCGCCTCCAACTCACTGACACTTGATCGTCCCCTCAAACTTCGCAAAGCGGCCAATGGTTTTTATTACGTCAACGGCACGCCGACCGATTGCGTGCATCTGGCTGTGACCGGCATGCTCGATCACCAGCCGGATATGGTGGTGTCGGGCATCAATGCCGGCGCGAACATGGGCGATGACACCATCTATTCCGGGACAGTGGCCGCCGCTACCGAAGGTTTTCTGCTGGGTATTCCTGCGCTGGCCCTTTCGCTGGTGGGCAAGGAATTACGGCATTATGAAACGGCGGCCAGGGTCGCCAGTGACCTGGTGCAACGTTTTTCCAGTCAGTTGCATAGCCATCCCTGGCTGCTCAATGTGAATGTGCCGGATATCCCGTATGAACAATTGCAAGGTATGGAAGTCACGCGTCTGGGCAAGCGGCACAAAGCCGAACCTGTGATCAAGGCGCTGAGCCCGAATGGCGAAACAGTCTATTGGGTCGGGGCGGCGGGTCGAGCGCAGGACGCGGGTGAGGGCACCGATTTTAATGCCTTGCAGCAGCAGCGCGTCTCGCTGACCCCGTTGCAAATCGACCTTACTCAATATGCTCAGATCGATGCGGTAAATGCCTGGCTGGAGAAAAAATGAATACACGGGGTATAGGCATGACTTCCCCTCGTACACGCCAGCGCATGATAGAGCGCCTGCGCGATCAGGGCATCAGGGATGAGGTGGTGCTCGCGGCGATGTATGAGGTGCCGCGCCATCTGTTTGTTGACGAGGCGCTGGCCAGTCGCGCGTACGACGATGTGTCGCTGCCTATCAATTACGAACAAACCATTTCACAGCCTTATATCGTGGCGCGCATGATAGAGGTGTTGCGCGATTCGGGCAGCAGACCGATGAAACGGGTGCTGGAAATAGGTACGGGATGCGGTTATCAGGCGGCGGTGCTGGCGCATGTATTTCCTGAAGTCTATACCATGGAACGCATACAGCCCTTGTATGAGCGTGCCAAAAATCAATTGCGCGATTTAAATATCCGTAACGTCAACGTCCGCTATGCGGATGGCAGTGCCGGCTTGTCGGAGGCCGCCCCCTTTGATGGCATCATCATGGCGGCGGCTGCGCCTGCGATGTCGGCGGCGTTGCGCGAGCAGCTGGCTGTCGGCGGGCGCATGGTGCTGCCGGTAGGCAGGCAGGAACAGTGGCTATATCTGGTCGAGCGTGATGCGCAGGGTTTTCGCGAATCCAGACTC
>Ga0208863_1002041_pt1 | contig 11055 bp, 15 predicted proteins | sample RifOxyD3_FD_184040 | JGI IMG/M metagenome (GOLD analysis project Ga0208863, IMG submission 184040) | Soil microbial communities from Rifle, Colorado - Rifle Oxygen_injection D3 (SPAdes) | ecosystem: Environmental > Terrestrial > Deep subsurface > Rock core/Sediment | place: Rifle, Colorado...
AGAGGAAGATCAAAAAGTTCGGACGGCATGGAGGGTGGCGGTAATAACAGCCCCAGGAACAGTTCCTGTGAGGGAATGGGAAACCTCCGTTTTCCCCTTGACTTTACTTATCATGGATGTCCCCGGAATTCCGGGCCGGAATTCCGGGTTGACATTTCTCTCCGAGTTCAAGCATTGGCTCGGTTATACCGGTGTTTGAAATATATTGAGCAAGTCGGTTACAGCCCAGTTGCCAAATATTAAGGACTGCGTCACGTTGCCCCACACCATTATGCAAGAGTCTCACAGATCTGAGTTCCCCAGTTTCGACTTCGATGATGCAAGAGGCGATCCTATGTTCGTTGCCCTTGTGAAAGATGCCTTGCAGAAGTTTGATTTTGCGGAACTGCCAAAAGTTGACCAAAACACCTTCCGGTTAATGAAGCAACACGGGGCAAACTACGCCAAAGAGACACTACAACAAGCAATGGCAGAAATAAGGAAGAAAAATCCAGAAATACCGTACGCTCAGTTGGGTGACATCTTATGGATTCTGAATCTCGGTGAAGCGATATTTGGCAAGATTCCAGAAAAACAACGAGCACAATTCCTTCCTATAAATGATGTCCGGTTTATACCTGTTGCCAATCGCATCGTTGTTCAGTTCAACTCCCTACTGAAGTATAAATCGTCATGGGGAACGACCTATTATTCTCACCTGAAGCCGACAGTCGATTTTAATGGCAAAAGGTACATTGTCGGGTTTTCAAAAGAAGCTATCGATCAGACGTGTAACCGAATCTGCTCTGGTTGGAAGAACTACTCTGGACTTGGTGATGTAAATGGGTACTTCGAACTATGCCAACACTTTGAACCTTGCACTCTACGCGATGGTGGCGACGCGATTACGTTCTTCGATGAATGCACAGAACGATTCTGGAATTATAGGTATGTTGAAGAAGTGCTTGGAGTTACCAACATTAATCCAGCCCAAGGGAAGCTGTACTACCGTGTGGGATATTGCCCAATAGTTATTGATGGGAGGTTCGCAAAGGCAAAGACTCTGCTGTTTCCCGGATTCGCTAAAACACCAGAATATGAGAAATTAGACAAATCAAATTTGCCATTGACCGAGAAAAGGCGCTTAAAGTTGATAGCAAAAGACAGTCAAGCCGCCAACTATTTAATCAAAACCGATGATTTCTCAGCAATCAAATGGTTCCATACTAATGGCGTCCCTCAAGTAATCCAGACAAACAAACGCCTATTTGCGAATTACCCGGTTATGGCTCGGTAACCTCTGTATGAAACGCTCTGTGCGGAACCGCATGCTATGCGGTGTGGGGCCGGAGGGTGAAAAATCCCGGCCACCCATCAGGGTGCCGGCCTCACTTTGTACAATTTAGGCTTACTTTTTTTAACGCATTCTAGATATAATAAATCACGAAACTCTTCTATACTTTTTTTCTGCATTTCAAGGGAGTTGTATCGTGGAATTTCAAAAGCAGCGATGACAAATTTTTCAAATCCTTTGGCCTCACGTAGTTCCATTATTTTTTTCATAGACACTCCTGACTGTCGAGCTTTCATCATTATTTCCCCCATATCGGCGTAACTTCCGCATTTTGAAAGCCAGTCTTCTTCTGCATGTGCAAACGTTGCAATAAAAAATAAGATTACAACAGCTGAATATATTTTCATCTGGGGGTAACTCCTGGACCTTATTGATTACGTTGACAAACTCCCCCACATTCAAGACTGCCGAGAAGGACGAAGGGGACGCTGGTACTAAAACAACTTATCAGCGAAAAACTCCGAAAACTCCGTTATTGACTACGTTGACAAACTTTTCAGGCTCACCCCCCCTTGCTCATCCCGTCACCGAAGTATTTTCCGGCCAGAACCTACTGTTTATTGAACAATTCCGTCATCTCAACACGCCTGATGAGCTCGCGACAACCTCTGTCATCGGAACCTTTGGCATTGCGGGCCATTGCAATGCTTTTATGCATGATGCTCACGGCGGCCCAGACCTTCCGCCAGCAGCATTGTCACCATGGTGTTGAGTGATGTGCCTTCAGCCTTGGCCCGCGCCTCCAGGTTGGCGTGCAGGCTGCGTGGCAGACGCTGCATCAGTCGCACCGGCACGGCCGATTCGCCGTGCCGGGTTGGCTTCGGGATGGGCTTTCCGATGTGGATACGTGCCGACATCCAGGCGGAAAACGCATCGCGGCCGTTGGCAATCGCCTCGTCAATGGTCTCCCCATCGGACATGCAACCCGGCAGGTCGGGAAAGCTGATCAGATAACCACCGCCGTCTTCTTCGGTCAGCGGCTCCACTACATGCGTATACGCCTCGAACGGATACGGTGGTTCAACGTGCGGAACAGTAATCTCACTCATGATTTCAACTCCTTTATCTTGTCGACCAGGGGGGGGTAACTCCGGAGGGAGAGAGGAATAGGGTCACATCTTAAAATTTAACTATTGGCGCGGCCTGGCCCTAACTCCGCCTAAAAATTCAGTCAATACACAGACTCAGTGCACAGTGACAAATGGGCCCTCATCCTGCGGCCAGCCGTCGTCAACGGGTTCGTAACGTCTTTCACGGATTGGCACCGGCGGGGCGCGTTCGGCGGACGTCTTTTGTTCCCATAATAATAACCTCCCCGCGTGCCTCGACAAAGGAGAGGAAGTCGACGGGCAGGTCTTCGCCAGGCTTCATGTCGATCGCGACCTGATCCAGACCAGGCCAGTTCTCCAAGGCCAAGAAGGCCGCCGTCCACTTCGCGGCTGGCAGTCCGTAAACGACAATATCCAGGTCGGACCGTTCGTGAAAACGGTGCGGGATCAGGATGGAACCATAAAGCAGGACTCGTTCCACACCAAGCGTTTGCAGGGAACGCGCTGCCTCTCGAACTGCTCGCAGCAGTCTCAACCGCCGTTCTTCCTGGTCGTCACGCCTGCGCTTCTGGCGCTCCAGATAATTACGGCGGCACTCTTCAATGCCTGCCGGTTCCATTCATTCCCTCAAGAAATTGCTGAAATTCAGTCAAGTCGCTCTTGACCGCACGCCAGGTTGGCTCAAGAGACGCCGCCAGGATGAAAATCCGTTCGGGTCGCAGGGAATGTACGTACAGATTGCGAAACAGATGACGGAAGGCTCGAAATTCATCAAGCATGGCGCATGTTGACTCGGAAAGCACGGCAGGTCGAATGCCAGGGGCCGCTGAGGACATGAGCAGAAGCAGTTTTTTGTGCCACTGCGTTCCCTGCGGCAGTTCATCGAATTCTTGGGCGATGGTTTCCAGCAGGCTCTCCAGCCCAGTGTAGAAGGAGTGGAGACAGGCAGCCATGCTGTCGGCCAGGATGTCCTCGGTGCCCGAGGCTGCGAACTCATGGCGCCTATCCAAACGTGCGGCGCAGAGGTTTACGGTTTGCTCCAACTCCTTCGCCTCCCGTACCAGGAGGATTGTAAGACTTGCCAAGGTCATGGCACTACCTATTTTAGAAGGGTGATAGGTGGAGGCTGAGCTGATAAGATATCGCTCTTTCGGCATGCACAAAAAATAAAGCGGTCATGGTAATCCACCCCATGCCTGACGTATAGTTTTGTTATAATGAATCTCGGCACAGACCGTCAACAAAAAAATCAGGCTGGCCGACGGGGACACAAACAGGATCACATCTTAAAAATTAAATATCCCGTAATCCCCCCCGGCGAACCGTTCCCTAAATATCATCACCCCGACAGCGGCCCCAGCAGATCGGCCGGCTGCTCAATAGCATAGCCCATCTCCCGGTACGCCTTAATGCGGTTACGGTACATCTTGAGGGTCACGGCGCAAGAGGAATCGACGTAGTCATAAACCACCACACCCGTCTTCCCTTCCGCCAGCCGATGCAGCCTTCCCGCATACTGCACCATCCGGCCCTTGAATGAAAGGGGCATGGCCAGCACGAGCGTATCCAATTCGGGCAGATCAAAGCCTTCACCGATCAGGGATGCCGTCGCCAGAATCGCCACCGGAGTACTCTGCTCCAAAGCCGCATGGACATCCGCCATGACCTGCACCCGAGCCTTGGCGGACAACTCGCCATCCATCCGGAGCAGTCGGAGTCCGGCAAGAGCGGGTTTGTGTTGAACCCCTTCGGTTATCAGGGCCGCCAGCTGGGCCAGATGATTCTTGCGGTCTGAAAGCAAGAGCGGAAACCGCCCTTCCCCGAGAGCCCGGATAACGTCGCCGGCTATCAACCCGGTGCGTAGAGCATTGGTTGTCAAGTGATGCACGAGGGCATGGTAATCCGGCTTGGGTCCGGCCTCGTCCGGCAACCTGAATCCCGTCTCCTTGATGATCACCCGTTTGGCGAGCCTGCCGTTATCCGCGCTCCTGATCTCATGCCTGACCGGACCGCATTGGTGGAAAAGAATTTTTTCGAGCCTGTCCTTACGGTAGGGTGTCGCGGTCAACCCCAACACGTAACGGGCCGGGAACCGCTTCATCACGGCCTCGAACGAGGCTGCCGGAATATGGTGGCACTCATCCACGATGATCTGCGAATAGGCGCCGGCGATCTCTTCAAGCTCTTCGGTGCGGGTCAGACTCTGGAGCATGGCGATATCGAGCTTGCCGTTCCGCTTTTTCGAGGTGCCGGCCAGGGTGCCGATTTCCTTCTTGCCGAGGCCCAAAAACTCCATCAGCCGATCACGCCACTGCGTCACCAGTTGTTTCCGGTGCACCAAAATCAACGTGGGCGCCTTCCTGTGGGCGACCATGGCGCAGGCCATGACAGTCTTGCCGGCGCCGGGCGGGGCGCTCAAGATACCGGTATCGTGCTTTTTCATTATATTGACCGCGGATTCCTGACTTTCGCCAAGCGTGCCCGTGAATGTAAAAGCCAGCCCCTTTCTGTTCAACCGCTCGTCACGGACCACGACTCTGGCGCCAGCCTTGCGCAATATCGCGGTTGCTTTTTCGAGAACCCCTCTCGGCAGCACGAGCCGGTCGTCCTGCAACTCTCCGGAAAAGATAAAGGGCCGATGCCGGTAAGTGGACATCCGCATGCGCTGCGACTTAAAAAACTCCGGATTTGGGAAGCTCGCGGTACGTTTAAGTCGGCTGATCAACCTTGATGACAGCCCGGCAAGAGGAATTTCGATCTGCGCGCCGTAGCCGATTTCAAGCACCCGGCCGGCGAGCGTCATACTATCCTCGGCGAGGCAGTCATCCTTCATATTCTCAAGGATATTATCGGCGGTGAGCAAAGCGGCATCATCTTCAGGTGATTGAAGCTGTAACTTGGATGGCAGGAAATCCCGCACAAGCGACATGACTTCAGGAGAAGAAAGCCTGCGGACCCGCGCCAGATACTCCCACTGATTGGCGTGAGGCTGCCCGAACGGATCAATGAAGACGCTGTTGTCCTGCTCTCGGGCGCCATGTTGCAGAGGAAGCGCGATCAGGTTGCCGAACCCGCCCTTGGGCAAGAAATCCTGATTCGGAAAAAACCGGTCATACGACTCGAGTTCGATGGTGTGACGGATTTCGTTGCAACGCGCCAGAATCAGGGTTCCCAATATCCTGGCCAGGCGGGCCGGGACCGATTCAACGAAAAAAATCCAGGCATGGCCGCCGTTGCCGGAGCGTGATCGTTCCACGGCGACTTGTATCCCCAGTTGTTCACCGACCGTGCGATAGCACTCGATATCGACATGCCAGCCCGGGCCATCAAAATCACAGGCCAGAAATACACAGGTATCATCCTCGCGGATGGCATAGGTGCCGATGGTCATCTGGCCGCGTAGATGGGCATCGGCGGCCACTGCGTCAAACGGCTGGAAATCCTTGTTCGAGCAATCGATGCACTTGATCCTGGGCTTGTGGCAAATAGGCGCCCATTCCTTCCGACAGGCCGGCGAGTAGCCTTTCGTGCCTTTCTTCCGGTTTTCCCAAAGTTTGGGGTACACGGACTCGCGGCAGCGAAAGAGCTTCAGGAAAAGATTGATCTTCTCGGTGGTTGATTCGGGAATTCGATCAGAAACCGGCCGGCCCAGAACTGGACAGGCCACCAGCGGACTTTCAGCCGCCTTCAAAACGGCAAGACGGGTAAGGAGCCGGGTTTTCTCCTCTTCGATTTCCCGAAGTCGGTTTTCGAGAGAACGAATATCGTCTACGGTCTGCGACCCCACTGCGTTTCCAGCCCCTGGTCAGACTTGCCAAATCTAGACTTTGGTCAAAATATGATACATGGCGAAGCGGCGCCTCATAAGATCATGGCGGGATCAACGCATGATATCTAAAAACAACTTATTCTGCGTATCGCCTACGCGCAGGCAATCCCTCCTAAAATTGGCAAGATCCGGACCCGGGATTTGCTTTCATCTATGACTACCAGCGCCCCAGAAGATAAATCAGCTTCATGTTGCCTGAGGGCTGCAATGACAATACCCTCCAGGTGGTCAGGAAACACATCCTCGGCACGAACCTGAAGCACGCTCGGACCCTTTGCATACGTCAACGCCAACATCGTGCCGAAATCCAGGTCGTGGGTAAACACTATGTAGCCATTCGCCACAGCCCAATCCATGATCATCCGGTCGGCGGCGTGTGGATCACCCACCGTAGACCAGTGGACTGCCGGCCAGCCGTGGCCCGCTAATACCGGCACCCAGTCTGGAGACAGATTCATGTCGATCAGGATTTTGATGCTCATGCGACAGCCAGAGGCACTTCCCTCTCCTCGACCCGCCATGTCGCGTAGGCCAGTGCTTGGTTAATGTCTTCAGGCTCTAAATAAGGGTAGGCCTTCAGTATCTCCTCGCGAGACCTACCGGCCGCCAACAGCCCCACAACCGTGCCAACCGTCATCCTCATGCCGCGAATGCACGCCTTGCCGCCCATGACAGCGGGATCAAGAGTAATGCGCGATAAATCTTTCATTATGAACCTCCCATCTATGCAGCCGCTCGTTGAACTAAGGCCCGTGCATGCTTCAATGCTCTACCGTCGCGCCACACGAATTCTTATCTCGTCCGGTAGGTAACGCCCTTTAATTGACTTTTTTCTGGCCCGCATCACTTCCCTTTTCCTGCTGGCGATTCCATTCAATTCGGGAGGTAACTCCGTTATTGACTACGTTGACAAACTCCCCCGCATTCGAGACTGCCAAGGAGACGTTGCCCGTACAGGGGACAGGGGCACAGGAGCTCAAAGACATCAGAGATGAATTAAAGACGCCCTATTTCCCCTTGCTGCCCCCAGAGCTCAAGCTGCCATGAGTTCGGCGCGCTGCACCTTGGGCGCACCAGCTTGGCGTGCTTGCCAAAGGTCGTAAGCGGCCTGCTGGCCGATCCAGAGATCAGCACGGCCACCGTTTTCAACCCCTAGCCAGCCTTCCAAACGCAAGGCCATCTCAGGAGAAATGGCGGCGTGCTCGTTAAGCACTCGGGACAAAGCGGCACGAGTAACACCAAGCTGCTTTGCCGCCTCGGTAACGGTTAGTCCGAGGGCGGGCAAAACGTCTTCCCTTAAGGTCGCGCCCGGGTGTGGTGGGCTGTGCATTTGAGTCATGGTGTTTCCTCCTAACCCCGATAAACGGGATAAGTACCTTCACGAAATAATTTTCTGCCAAAAACGCGCAGAATATAATTTCTAAGGTACTAATGGTAGTCCTGGTAATCAATCAACACGGCGTCCTCACCATCAAAATCGAACGTCATTCGCCAATTGCCATCCACCCATATAGACCAATGTCCGGTCGATAACTTGTGCAGTCTCCAGCCCGGCACATTCATGTCGCTTGGATTTTCGGAAAGGTCTAAGCGCACTAACTGCCGTTTCAACTTTGACGAATGATGTGGTTGTGTGCCTGCTTTGCTGCCTGTCTCAAAGAAAACTTGCAACCCTTTGTGCCGGAATGATTTAATCATAGCCTAGTGTATAGCGTAGCGTTTCGGATGTCAATTTAAAATCGTGCTACCATGGGGCTGCAACAGAGAAATCAAGAGTCACATCGTAAAATGATAACTTCCCCGCGTGCCTCGATAAAGGAGAGGAAGTCGACGGGCAGGTCTTCGCCAGGCTTCATGTTGATCGCGACTTGATCCAGACCAGGCCAGTTCTCCAAGGCCAAGAAGGCGCCGTCCACTTCGCGGCTGGCAGTCCGTAAACGACAATATCCAGGTCGGACCGTTCGTGAAAACGGTGCGGGATCAGGATGGAACCATAAGGGCGGCGGACGGCAGACGGGACGGCAGACGGGACGCTGGTACTAAAACAACTTATATCTTGCGGGAAAAGCGCGGCCGGCTCAAAGTGGCTTGCGTCAACCGGAAGGTCAGCCATGTCGGCCGCATAGCAATTTGATAATTTTTATGCATTGAATATGCCTCCTCGCCATGCTATCATGCATCAGAAATAATCTCGAACCGACCAGGAGAACATCCCGTGCGCACGACACTCGACATTCCCGAAGACCTTTTGGCCGAGGCCATGCGGGTTGCCAAGACCCGCTCAAAGACGAGCACCATCATCCTCTCCTTGCAGGAACTCATCAACCGAAAAAAGATCGACCGCCTGCGGGCCATGCGCGGCAAGGTCGCGCTTGATATCGATCTCGACGCCCTGCGACGCGACCGGACCGGTGCATAAGCGTGGTCCTGATCGACACCTCGGCCTGGATTGATTTCTTCCGGGACGCCTCCTCCCCTTATGGGCAGATCGTGGACAATCTGCTGGCGGATGATTTCGTCTGCACCTGCAATCTTGTTATCGCCGAGCTTGCCCCGGCCGCGCCCACGCGCAGGAAGTACGAGGAAATTCTCGACTCGCTGAGAGCTCTGCCGGTACTCGGTGATCCACCCGACATCTGGGAACGGGTTATGGAGGCCGGCTTTTCCTTGCGCCGCAAGGGGGTGAACGGCGTCGGCATTCCGGATCTCCTCATCGCCGCGGTCGCTGGGTTTCACAAAGTTCCGGTATTCAGCAAGGACCGGCATTTTGCAGCCATACACGATCATCTCGGCCTCTCTTTGTTCGAGCCGTTTTGATGCGTTCTTCCCTCGTCTCTCACCGGTAATAAGGACTTCTTGGGGAAATCCTCAGAATCGCCTGCCATGCCAGCGCGACCAAAACACAGAAGATGGATTCAGGCTGTTGCCCAGCCACCAAGGGGGGACATCCTATCTTCCCCCTGCCTGTCCTATCACCTATCACCCTCACCAGCCGACCGATCCGCGTGCGGTTCACGGCATGGCCGTGACGGCGCAGATGCCACGCCATTTGCGGGAACCATACCAAGGTTTTTCGAGATACTGCTCGTTGATCAGGTGCATCAACTCCAGATTAAGCGCGGTTTCGCCCGTTGGTTGATAGCAATACGTCGAGCGGTTGACCGACAAAAGTTGCAGAAGGACCTTGCACAACATTATCCAATCAGCTTAATATGGTATAATTGATAATAAGCCGTAAACCATATTAAGAAGAAGCGGGAAAAGATGAACTACTTAACTAAGGATATTCAGGACCGTCTGGATGAAAAATTGGCCTTGTTGAATTCCTATCGCCCGCTCCCGGAGGTGGCAGTCCGAAAACTGAGGGAGCAATTCGGGATAGAGATGACATACAATTCAAACGCCATCGAGGGAAACAGCCTTACGCTCAAAGAGACTTTCCTCGTTATCAATGAAGGCCTTACAATCAAGGGCAAGCCGCTCAAGGACCATCTTGAGGCTAAGAGCCACACCGAAGCGCTGGCGTATCTATTTGAGTTGGTGGACAAAGACAGCCGCAATACGTTCTCTGCGCGGTTGATCAGGGAATTAAATAAGATCGTGATACAGGACATTGATAAAGAATGGGCCGGAAGATACCGCAATAGCAATGTAATCATCGGCGGGGCCGACCATACGCCTCCGGAAGCGGTCGAGGTGCCGCAGTTGATGCAGGGGCTTGTCGACTGGTTGCGGCAAAACAGGAAAGCCATGCATCCTGTGGAGTTGGCGGCTGTTTTGCACCACAGGCTGGTCCACATCCACCCATTTTTCGACGGCAACGGGCGGACCTCACGGCTGGTTATGAATGTTGTCTTGATGCAGGCAGGATTCCCGCTGGTGGTTGTTCTGAAAAATGACCGGAAAAAATATTATCGGACCCTGGGAGAGGCTGACAAGGGAAACTACGCGCCATTCGTGCGGCTTATTGCGCAGGCGGTCCAGCGGTCACTTGATATATACCTCAAGGTGCTGACCCCGGCACTGAAGGACAAGGAACATTTTATTTCGCTTGCGGAGTTGGCAAAAGACTCTAAGTTCACGGACAAGTATCTCAACCTTCTGGCACGCAACGGAAAGCTCGCGGCACATAAAGAGGGCCGCAACTGGCTATCGTCAAAAGATGCCCTTAAAAAATATCTGGATGGAAGGGAAAGAAAAAGAAACTGAAAAAATAATCTAAAAAAATCCGGATCAGCTCAAGGAGATGCAGTCAGCCACCCATGCGTCAACCAGTTATGACGGAAAATCCGATCCGCACCGCGGCGATGGCAATCACGCAGGCGAGCAGCAGGCGCAGGCCGGCGACCGGCACCCGGCGGCTGGCCAGGCCGCCGAGATAGGCGGCCGGAATCACGGTAAGCACGATGGGCAGAGTCAGGGCCCAGGCGATCTGACCGGTGGCGGCCTTGCCGAGAAAGGCGGCCAGCGAGGAAAGAAAAACAATCGCCAAATTGCTGCCAATGGCGATCCGGGTTGGCACCTGCACGAATGAGGTCATCAGGGGGATGAGGATAAACGACCCGCCCTGGCCGACCAATCCGCCCAGCAGCCCGACCGCGCCGGCAGCGATCACGGCCCGCGGCCTGCTGAAACAAAGTTTTTCCAGATCGGGGTCCTCGCTGTCCTCTTTGACGGGGACGAAGATAAGCAGCGCGGCAACCACGGCCAGCAGGGCAAAGACGGCGAGCAGCACCCGGTTGGCCAGCCAGCCGGCGCCGGCGCCGCCGAGCAGGGCCGCGATAAAGATGCTCCCCCCCATCCACAGGGTCAGCCGGCCGGAGACATAATGGAATTTTCGGTGG
>Ga0208863_1002043_pt1 | contig 11028 bp, 7 predicted proteins | sample RifOxyD3_FD_184040 | JGI IMG/M metagenome (GOLD analysis project Ga0208863, IMG submission 184040) | Soil microbial communities from Rifle, Colorado - Rifle Oxygen_injection D3 (SPAdes) | ecosystem: Environmental > Terrestrial > Deep subsurface > Rock core/Sediment | place: Rifle, Colorado...
GAACCAGCGGCGAGCCGGTGCACACCGAGCCGGAGTTTGTCAAATACATAATGGACAGCGGCCAGAAGGACTCCTTTGTCCTGGTTGACCTGCGCAGCCCGGACAAGGCTAAGGCCGAACACCTCCCCGGCGCGGTCAACCTGCCGGCCTCCGATATGAAGGCGGTATGGGAGGCGTTGCCTTCCGACAAGAAGGCCCGGATCATCCTCTACAGTGACAACATGGCCGAAGCGGAAAAGGCGATGCGCGCCCTGCGGGTAAACGCCTATGACGTGGTCTCGGTCCTGGCCGGCGGCGTCAAGGGCTGGAAGGCCAAGGGCTACCCGATGGCGGCCAACAGCCTGGCGGCCGAGGTGAAGTACAAAAAGCAGCTTATCCCCGGCCAGATCAGCGTCGAGGAGTTCAAGGCCATTGCCAAGGACATCCCGGCCGACAAGGTGGTGGTTGACGTACGCCGGCCGGACGAACGGGCCAAACGCGGCAAGATCGCCGGCACCATCAGCATTCCGGTCGATACCCTGGACGCTCGCTGGGTCGAGCTGCCCAAGGACAAGGAGATCATCGTTCACTGTCAGGACGGCCCCCGGGCCAGCGTGGCCTTCGATGTCCTGAAAGAGCATGGCGTCAAGGCCCGCTATCTCTTCGGCGGCTTCAAGTGGAACAAGGATGGTTCCTACGAGGTGCAGGGCAAGTAAACCAAGTGCAGACTGAAATCCGGGAGGCCCCTTCTCCTCCAGGATTTAAGGGTGGCAGCGCCTGGCTTGCTGATGGCCAGGTGCTGTTTTTTATAATTTTTATTGCAATTTGCAATGATTGAGGTTGAATGCTTCCTATGAATAAACATTCTGCCAAGATCATCATTTTGCTTTTCTTCGTTGTTTTTTTTGGCAGGCTATCTTCGGCCCACGGGGAAGAACTTGTTTTCAGCACCCATCCCTTTGCCAACCCCGCCACCATTCACAAGACCTTTCAGCCGCTGATCGAATATCTGCGCAGAGAGACGGGCGTTGCCATCCGCCTCAAGATTGCTCCTAGCTATACCGCGCATGTCACCGCTGTGGGCCAGGGTAAGGCCGATCTGGCCTTTGTCGGGCCAGCCCCTTATGTGCGGATCAAGGATAAATTCGGCGGGGTCGAACTTCTGGCCCGCCTGCAGATGACGGACGATATCAGCGACAAGGTGGTGGTGGTCTGTCAAGCCTCGGCTCCGTTTGCCGCACTTGCCGATCTGCGGGGGAAAACCTTTGCTTTTGGCGATCCCCAGTCTTACGGCAGTCATTACCTGCCGCGCTGGCTGCTCCGCAACAGCGGGGTGCCGGTCAGTGTCCTGGCCGCCTACGATTATGTGAAAAGCCATGATAATGTCATCCTCTCAGTGCTGCATGGTGATTTCGATGCCGGCGGCGTGCGCCTTGATGTGTACCGTAAATACGCCGACCGGCCCCTGCGGGTGCTGGCCGGTCCTTTTCTTACCCCGCCTCACGCCTTGATCTGCCGCGCCTCCCTGCCTCAGGCCCTGCAGGATAAGTTGCGTCAAAGTCTGCTTGCCCTGCGTGACCGCGAGGTGCTTAAGCGGATCGATCCGGCCATGCAGAGATTCGAGAAGGTGACGGACAGCGATTTTAATCCGGCCCGGCAGGTTATCAACGTTATCGAGGCCAGATGAACGTAAGCATCCAGCAGCACCACATCTGCTTTGTTATCGGTTTGCTCCTGTGCAACAGCACACTTCGCAGACCTCTGCCTCGCATCTGCGGCACTGCTGAATGCTTACATTTCCGGGTTTATCTGAAACTTGGGTGTCCTCAGTGAACGCTTACAGATGAACCGCTCACTCAAACATATCTTTTTCCGGCGTCTCAACCTGCTGGCTGTTTTTTCGGCGGCCATTTTCGGTCTTTTGCTGGTGCAGGCCGAACGGGTTATTCTGCTTAACGACCTGCATAATAAGGGGGAGAGCATCGCCCGCATCCTGGCGGCGGTCACTCTCGACGCGGTCATGGCCCATGATTATGCCACGGTGGAACGCTATGTCGGCGACATTGTGGCCGATACCGAGATCATCTCCTTGGTGGTAAAACGTGCCGATGGCGAAATCCTTGCCGCTTACGGTGAGTCGGCAAGCGCGAAGCATCTGCTGACCATCTCTCATCCGGTTATGATGGGCGACGAGGTTTTTGGCGAGGTGCATCTGGATTTTTCTACCGCACGGGTGCAGTATATTTCTCGGAATCTGCTGTTGGCAACCGTGGCGGCGGTGATCATCTTCCATCTGCTTGGAGTGCTGATCAGTCGCTCCGCCCTGAAGAATGCTGTGATTGTGCCGCTTGACAAGCTGAACCGGGCTATTCATACCTTGCGTCAAGGCGATCTTGACCAGCATATCGAGATCGGCGAACCAACCGAATTTGCCGATCTTGGTGGCTCGTTCAACGAGATGGCCGCCACCATCCGGGAGACCTTTGATGATCTAAAACAGCAGCAGGAACGGCTGCAATTTGAGCAAAGCAAGCTGGCCGCCATCGTCAACAATATGGCGGACGGTCTCTTTGTTACTGATACCAGCGGGGTCATTATCTCCTTCAATAACTCCGCCGAACGGATCACCGGTTTCAACGAGGCTGAGGCTATCGGTCACAAATGTTCTGATCTCTTCCGCAGTTCATTGTGCCGGGATGCCTGTGCCCTCTATCACGCCGGTGAAACCATCAATAACCGCTCGACCACCTTGACCACCAAGGCCGATGAAATTATGGCGGTGGCGGTCAGTTCTGCCATGCTTTTTGATTCAGCGGGTGAGGCGGTGGGTGGGGTGCAGACCTTTCGCGACATCACTGCTGATCAGAAGCGGCAAGAAGTGTTCTGCCACACCGAGAAGCTGGCCGCCATCGGCCAGCTGGCCGCAGGCCTGGCCCATGAGATCAACAATCCCCTTGGTAATATCCTGGGCTACGCCAAGTATCTGAACCAGAGCGCGCCTCCGGATGAATTTGCCAAACGAGTGGAGATTATCATCGAACAGACCAAACGCTGTAGCGGCATCGTCAAGGGTTTGTTGGATTTTGCCCGCCGCTCGGTTTCGCGTCCGGAAGTCATTGCCCCTGACAGCCTGCTGGCCCGGATCGTTGATATCGTCCGCTTTCAGGCCGATAAAAAAGGTGTCGTCATCCATCTTGATCTGCAATCGGCCGGGATGATCGTTGTCGATCCACAGAAGATTGAACAGGTGATCATGAATCTTCTGCTCAATGCCATCCAGGCCATAAAGGGATCCGGTAATATCTGGGCAGGCATTGCCAGGCGCGGGGAGACGATCCTGCTGACCGTGGCCGACGATGGGCCAGGGGTCGCGCCTGAAATCAGCAGCCGGATCTTCGACCCGTTTTTCACTACCAAGCCAGTGGGCGAAGGTACCGGCCTGGGTCTGGCGATTTGTGAGGGCATCGTTACTGAGGCGGGCGGGGCTATTGATGTTGAAGATCGTCCAGGTGGCGGGGTTATTTTCACCGTTATTATGCCTGGGATTTTTCCCTTACCCGGTGCTTCACCTCACCTTGCTCCAGAGAATGAGAGAAAAATATGACCCAGCTAATACCCAACAAACAACACCTGTTATTGGTGGATGACGACCAGCGGATGCGGGAACTTCTGGCCGATGTTTTCATCGGCAAGGGTTATCAGGTTACCGCTACTGCCGATGGCCGCGAGGCCTTGCTGCATCTGGAAACGGTAGCCTTTGACACGGTAATTACCGATTTGATGATGCCACAGGTCAGCGGCACCGAAGTGCTGGAAGCCGCCCAGCGGCGAGATGCCCAGTTGCCGGTGATCATCATTACCGGCTACGGGACCGTGGATTCAGCGATCGCCGCCATGAAGATCGGGGCGCATGATTATATCCAGAAGCCTTTTGATCCAGAAGAGCTGGCCCTGATTGTGAAACGCGCTCTGGCTCATTATCAACTGGTCAAGCAAAACCGCGACCTGACCGCCAGGGTCACTATTCTGCAGGGCTCGGAGCTGATTGGCTCATCTGCCGCCATTCAGGGAGTCAAGGAGATGATCGTTCGGTTCGCGCCACTTGCGGTTTCCTTGCTTATTTGCGGCGAGACTGGCACCGGCAAGGAGCTGGCCGCCCGGCTAATCCATAAACACAGCGACCGGGCAGCACATAATTTCCTGGCGATCAATTGCGGGGCCTTAAGTGAGAACTTGTTGGAATCAGAGCTCTTTGGCTATGAGCGGGGGGCGTTTACCGGAGCGGTGGAACAGAAAAAGGGCCTGCTGGAGGCCGCTCAGGGCGGTACCCTTTTTCTTGATGAGATCAACAGCATGCCGCTCTCGCTTCAGGTCAAACTGCTGCGGGTCTTGCAGGATGGGAAATTTCTTCGGGTGGGTGGAGCAAAGGAAATCAGCGTCGATCTGCGGGTTATCAGCGCCAGCAATATCGATCTGAAAGAGCTTATCAGTAAAGGCTTCTTTCGTGACGATCTCTATTACCGGATAAACGGCATGGAAATCGACCTGCCGCCTCTGCGTGATCGGCGTGAGGATATCGCTGAACTGGCTTATCATTTTTTAAACCGTTATTCCCGCAAATACGACAAGGCGATTGGCGAAATCGCCCCCCAGGCCCTGCGGATGTTGAGCGATGCCCCCTGGCCCGGCAATGTTCGAGAACTGGAAAATGTCATGAGCCGGGCGGTCATTATGGAGCCTGGCACTGCCATTACCACCACGGCTCTGCCGTCCTCCCTTGGCGCGACAAGCCTGCCGCCCGTGGCCGCAAATCTGATGACTCTTGAAGAGATGGAACGATACATGATCAATAAGGCTCTGGCTGCTACCAACGGCAACCGGGCCTTGGCCGCCCAAACGCTTGGCATCGACGCTTCAACCCTTTGGCGCAAGACCAAGCGTTATGACCTGTAAGTCGTTGTTCACAACTAACCCCGACTTGAAAATGATATGTGCGGCATAAAGCTGAGTTAAGCAGCTTGTCTGCTCAAGCTAAACTTATGCCCTCTGGGTGCAAAGGGGTGTTAATGAAGAAACAATCATACCCTGTGGCTATTTTTTTCAGTACGTTCATGGGGGGTAAAAGTGATCGTGATATGACAGCCGTTGCTTTTCCAGCTCACGCTGTCTGCACAGATCATGATAATGGAAAGTCCTCGGCCATCTTCCGCGGCAAGCCGGTCTGGAGTGAAGGGATCGGTCTGAGTATGGCAGGCAAATCCCTGGCCTGCGTCCAGAACTTCAAAGGTAACCTCTTTGGCAAAGCGCCAGCGAAAGGTGATTGGCAGATCAAGTCGTTTGTGGTTGCCATGTTTCCAGGCATTAACCAGTGCCTCATGCAGAGCGAGATGGATTTTTGCTTCCCGGGGGCCATAGCCTCGTTGGATAAGGTTGTCTTTTACTGCCACCCAGCAGACTTCTGCCAAGTCGTCAATCCCGGCGAAATCAGCGGGGTACAGGCGCTTTTCTCCGGTGGCCTGGAGATTGGCCAGGGATGATGACATCCTGGCCTTGTCACAACTTGGGTCATGGCGCGGGGCCGCAGTCATAACCGTGGCCGCGCTATTGGGATTCCAGAAGGCTTTTGGTGATCCGAGTGCCCGAGGTAGCTAAGGGATAGCATGGTGACATCATCCGGGAAATTAGTCTGGTTTGAGAATTGCAGCATTCTTTCGAGCAATTCTGCCAGATTTTTTTCCGTTTCCGGGAAGCCGAGGACATCAATCAAGCCGCTCATGCCTTTGTTGCCCAACATTGTATCTTTATTATCAGTTATCTCAATAGCTCCGTCAGTGAAGAGAAGCAGGCCATCGCCTGGTTTTAAGGGCATGAAAGTCATTTCGTAAATATGGTCATGGATCAAGCCCAAGGGTAAGCCGGCCAGAGTAATCCGGCTGGTTTGGCCCTGGCGGGTTATCAAAAAAGAGGGGTTGCCCGCCGCGCAGAGGGCCAGCGTCTCGGCTTGCAGGTCGATGTAGCCGAAAAGTCCGGTGGCAAATGATTCCTCGTCCCGCACCAGCTGGCAGAGGCTTTTATTGAGTTGACTGACAAAAGAAGCTGGTCGGTCCAGCAGGCGGCGGTTGGCCTCCCAGAGTGAGTGCAGATGCATGGCGTAGAGGCCGGCGGCGGTGCCGTGTCCCATGACATCGACAATACAGAAGGCATAGCGGTTCGCATTCAGTTTTTCTATCGTGTAAAAGTCCCCGCCGATGATGTCATGAGGCAAATATTTAACCGCGAACTGGAGCCGGGGATCGTCGTTGGCTGGCATCCGCATGGAAAGGGTTTGAATGGAACGGGCCCGTTCCAGGTTCCGCATCTGCTCAGAGGCATCCCGGAAGATTTCTACTCCGCCGATTACGGCGCCCTGATCGTCGTGGATGGGAGAAACACTGATCTGAACCGGAATCTTTCTGCCATCCTTGCCATGCGCGAAGATCAGGACTGGGGTAAGAGAGCCGGCGCCGGTAATAATGGCCCGATGCAGAGGACAATGCTCCTTGCCGCAGAGGCTATTGTTGTCCTTGTCGGTATGACATAGGACATTGTCATGGCAGTTGCGGCCCACCACCTCCTCGGCCGACCAGCCGGTGATCCGCTCGGCCGCCCGGTTCCAGTAGACAATCTGCCGGTTAAGATCAGTAATGTACATCCCGTCATTCAGGGCTTCGAGGATCTGTCCCGTCGAATACTTGAGAATAGCCGTGGCGCTCATGACTATTCCCCTTTTTCTGGGGTAAATTTTGGCCCTGGTTTGCCAACATGATAACCTTGGGCGTAGTCGATGCCCAACTCGCAGCAGGCTTCAAATATCCGCTGATCCTCCACGTATTCGGCCACGGTCTTGACATTCAGTTCTTTGGCGAGGGTAACGATACTCTTGGTGTAGGCCATGTATTCGGCATCTTCCAGCATGTTGCGGATAAACTCGCCCTCGATCTTGATGTAGTCGATGGGAAATAGCTTGAGGTATTTGAAAGAGGAGAAGCCGGAGCCAAAATCGTCTACCGCGAACTTAAAGCCCAAGCTTTTCATAATCGTTACAAATTGCTGGAGCATGGTTATGTTGCGCAAGGTGTCCCGTTCGGTAACCTCGAAAACGATCCGGTTGGGGTCGATCTCGTACCGCTTGGTCAGGTCGAGGACAGTGGGCATAAACTCTGGAATAATGAGAGATTTCGGGGTTAGATTGATGAAGAGTTTGCCAGTATACCCATCGACGTTGGCTCTTTCATAGGCTTTCTGCATTAGAAGCTGGTCAAGCTTGGGCAGCAGACCGATGCGCCCGGCCGCCTCGATAAATTCGCCGGCTTGCAGAACAAGGCCTGCATTGGTTGGTATCCTCATCAGCATCTCGTGGGCCAGGATGCCGCCGGTTGTTAAATCGAAGATGGGCTGGAAATAGGGGATGATAGTCTGTTGTTCCAGAGCCTGGTAAACTTGGAAATTTACCTCGCTTTCGTGCTTGAAAATCTCGATGATGTCAGTTTCATCAGCAACGCCCAACGCGTTTTTCCCCTCGCCCTTGACCTTGTACATCATGTTGTCGGCCACCAGGAAGATATCCTTGGCGGTGCGGCCATGCTCCGGATACATGGCCATGCCGATAGAAAGAGTACACTGGATCTTGGATCCTTCTGGAGTCATGATGTTGAGGGCGCTCACTGATTCGATGACCCGGTTGACTACCATATGGGCCTGTTCCTTGCTGGTTTCCGGTAGCAGAAGGACAAATTCGTCCCCGCCGTAGCGGGCGACCACATCGCCATCTCGCACTGCTGGCCGCAGGGCATCGGCGATCTGCTGGAGAAAGAAGTCGCCAAAGATATGGCCGTAGCGATCGTTGACTGTCTTGAAGTTATCCAGGTCAATAACCAAAAGGGCAAAGGTGGTGTTATGCCGGTCGGCCCGACCAGTTTCGTAGCCAATCAGCTCCCAGAACATCCGCTGATTATAGAGATGGGTCAGTGGATCACGGGTAGAATAGTATTCCAGATCCTTGGTGTATTTGTAGATGGCCTTTGCCGAGCCTACCAGGTTAATGAGGGTGGCCAGAACGCTGTCAAGGACAATGTGGTAAATAGAATCCATTGCCAGATTGGATTGGACGCCGATACCTACAATGCCGCCCACCTTGGGTGCTTCCAGAAACAATGATTTGGTGCGCAGTTCAAAATCCTGTTGGGCAAGATTCTTGGGCAGGGGAATATCAGAGCCACTGTCATGGTGGATAACCCTGACCGAAGGGCTGTCGGAAGCAAGCTGAAAATGCCGATAGATCTGCTCTTGAATCAGTTTTTCAAAGCCGAACTTTATCTGATCGGAGGGAGTGCTGCGCCAGAAGATATCCAGTTCGTAATCGTTTTCGCCCTCCTGGAAAAAGGCCATCAGCGCATAGGTGTCAACAATGCTGTTGATGTCCACCAGGAGTTCCTTGACAAAGGTGTGCCAATTCTGCACCACATTGGAGGTAATGATGAACTTGCTTAAAATCCTGATTTCAAACTCAAGCACCTCTTTGTCCACGGCCACGGTTCGGAGTCGTTCGGCCAGATCTCCCACCGCCAGGAAGGCCTGGTTGAGTTCCGCAAAACCGAAATTTCTTTTTCCGAGTACGCTGATGGAGGACAGATCGATGACGGATTTGATCTCCGAGGTTTTTTCCCGAAACTGGTCCACTGCCCTGGTCACCTTGGACACCACCAGCTTGGTAACGAACACCACCAGAGCGATGGTCAGACCGCCGTAAAGGACAAAAATCCAGAGGTATTCGGAGCGCATCCGGGCCGATATTTCTTTGACGTTCTGTTTTACCTCCACTACCCCTAAAACCGTACCAACCTTAGCGCCGATATGGCACTGGTTCAGGCAGGAAGGTTTGGCCATCAGCGGATAGAAATGGCGAATCCAGGTGCCGTTTTCCAGGATTTCCTGCTGAACAGCTTCGGCCATGATTGTGTTGATCATGTTGGAGGGGGAAGGAGTACCAGCGACAGCGCCGTACTGATTGTCCACCAGCTTGCTGCGATAGACTTCGATTTGATAGGGAGAGGTGGAATGGGCTTGCTTGATTGCCTCAATGGTGGCAAGAAGTTCCTGGCGACTTGGGCCATAAGGCATGAGCGCTTCTATGGAGACAAAGGTCTGGCCGGCGATGCCTTTGGCGGTGTCCCGGGATTGCCGGAGGATCAGGCGGTCATACAGGATGGTGCTGGTCGCCAGCACCAGGATGAAAACCAGCATGGTCACGCCCATGATCCGGGAAAAGAGGTAGTTGCGCAGCGAATTGTTGAGAAACGACAGGTCGATTAATCGCTTCAGGTATTGGTGGCGGAAGAGAAAAGATTTATTGGGCATGACTGGCTACTCCTTGGTGAAGTCTGTGCGAAAGGCCTGGCTGCTGCCTGGGCCGGGAAGCTTAGGAACCATTGAGCTCATCCAGATGATGACCTTGTTTTGTTACAACGGTTTAGCTGGTCAGGCTTATGGTAAAAAGAGTGTTGAGTTTAAGCTCGTTGAACAGTTCGAACATGGGGTCAGGCAGGTTGATTACCGAAAAGGCTCCTCCTCGCGAAGCAAGCTGCTTGTAAATGAGCAGCATCTTGCCGATGCCGGAGCTGCCGATGTGTCGCACCTCCCGGCAGTCGATGATCACCTCTCGTACCGAGTGGAGGTTCAGTTGTACCACATGCTGTTTTAACTCCTCAGCCCCTTTTTCGTCCACAACCCCCCGGAGGACAATGTGAACCTGATCGCCGTTCTGGATGGTTGCGATATTCATGCAAGGCTCGCTGTGCAAAATGTATTTCATGCGCAACGGTTCGAAAATCGTTACCCTCTTGTCCCTGATGGATAAATATACGGGGAGTCATATAGAAAGACAATATATTTTCCATTTCTAAACCGAAGATTTAATCATCCAGTAAGGGCACGGCATGCCGTGCCCTTATTCCTCGTTCGCGGTATCCGCAGCAAAATTCCGCCTTAGTCCTTGAGTCTCTCGTAGATGGCCTCAAACTCCGAGGTGCTTTTTTTAAAGGTAGCCAGAACCTGCGGGTCGAAATGGGTCGGCATGGTTCGGCCATCGCCCTTGGTGATGATGCCGCAGGTTGTCGCGTGGTCAAAGGCGGGCTTGTAGACGCGCGGGTTGCGCATGGCATCGTACTGGTCGGCAAGGTTCATGATCCGGGCGGCGATGGGGATCTGTTCTCCGCTCAGGCGGTTTGGGTAGCCGCCGCCGTCCCAGCGTTCGTGGTGTGACAGGGCAATTTCCGCCGCCATGGTAAGACGCGGATGGCTGCCGAGAATCTTGGTCCCGTAAAGCGGATGTTGCTTGATCTGGGTAAATTCCTCGTTGGTAAACTTGCCGGGTTTTTTCAGGATATCCGGAGAGATATGGATCTTTCCCACGTCGTGCATCAGGGCCTTTAGTTTTATGGTGGAGATGAATTTGTCGGACAGGCCGAGTTTGCTGGCGATCAGGGCGCAGTACTCACCCACCCGCAGGATGTGATTACCGGTATCCTCGTCGTTGGCCTCAGAGGCCCTGGCCAGGGCATGGACGGTGTATTCAAAAGCGGATTCGGTCTCGCGTATCTGGCGGGAAAGGGACCTCATGAACAGGCTCTGCATTACAAAGCTGTTTAGTACCGAGGCATCATAATGGGTGACTTCTCTGCCGTAATTCACGGTAAAGATGTTTAGCGCCTTGCTCAAATAGCATGCCATGTTGGATACCGCTATCGACAGCGAAGCCAGCGTTTTTATAACTGGTTGGCATTCCACATGGTCAAGGTTGTGTTTGTTGTAAAAAACGATCTGCGAATTCCCTGCTTTACCCAGGTAGTGCGGGAAGGCAACGGTGAGAGACGTCCTGTTCAACGTATCCAACATATATTCGTACTGGTACCATTGCCACGCCTGGCGCTCATCAGGCACGCCAACGATAACCAATTGCGGTTTGTCCAAGGCATCGGCTGTTTTGCGGATGATCTGGTTGACAATGGCATC
>Ga0208863_1002044_pt1 | contig 11027 bp, 11 predicted proteins | sample RifOxyD3_FD_184040 | JGI IMG/M metagenome (GOLD analysis project Ga0208863, IMG submission 184040) | Soil microbial communities from Rifle, Colorado - Rifle Oxygen_injection D3 (SPAdes) | ecosystem: Environmental > Terrestrial > Deep subsurface > Rock core/Sediment | place: Rifle, Colorado...
TACTTTATATTAAATTGGAATACAAATGTGTAAATAAAGTGTTATCTAACTGTTTAATAAATTAATATATATATTTTTAAGTTAAATCTCTTTAAATTTAGTTTATAAGTATTTAACGTAAATTTATGACAAGTTATAGGACTAAATTGCTAAATAAAGTACTAGAGATTATTGGAATGTAATTGTAAGTAAGAAAGTGGAGTTTGAAAAATGGCATTAGCAGCAATTCAATCTATTGGTTATCTTAATCAGGTCAATCCCTTACCCTTTATACCGAATTTAAAGGTACCCCTTGAAAATGCAACTGCTTTAAAAGGAGATACCCTTAACAGAACGGTAAATGTCGGAAATTTTGGAGCCGTCAATCTTTTTTCAGCCAGAGCAGAACAGCCTATTCTTACATTGTCCGGGTTTAATGCCGGCGATAAGGTGGAGTTAGACGGACCTCTATGGTTTAATGGTAATGGTAAAATTGAACAATTGGATTCTAAGGCTTTTGCCTTTCAATTCAGCATGAAAGTTCCGGATTCTGCCGGAAAATATTTTAAAATGGTAAATGGTAAAATTAATTTAACCGTAAAAGTTGCAAAAGACGGGAATAACCAGATTAAAGTTACAACCCGGGATAATAATGCAGGAACGGAAAGGGTTGATAATGGTGGTTTTACCCAAAATGGAAATACAATTACAATTACCGGTCAGGGACAAACAATAACCTTAAAAAGCACTGGTAACGGCAAAGCAAATATGACTTGCAGCAATATGCCAGGAAGTATTGATATTATAAAAAGATAAATTTCATTGTTACCCGAAGGGGGCAATTTCTAATTGCCCCCTTATTTTTTTTGTAAGGAACAGGCATGCCTGTTCCTTGCTTACAGCGGATTTTCAAAAGCATTACGTATTAATTCAATTTTGTATTCCCCATTCTGTTCGATAATTTCTATTACATCAAAACGAACATCTTTATTCCAGTTATGTTCATTAAGATACCATTGAGCGGTACGGCAGATATGCAGGATTTTACGATAGTTGATGGATTCTAAGGGAGTGCCGTAATTTGTATTCGAACGATATTTTACTTCTATAAATGTCAGAGTTTCTTTTTCTTGGGCAATAATATCAATTTCTCCGACTTTGGAAAGATAATTCGTGGTTATAATTTTATAACCATGCTTTTTAAGATATTCTATTGCTATTTTTTCTCCTTTTTTACCCACATCTCTTTTTGAAAGTTTAGCCATATTAATCTGCTCCCTCTGTGGCTGAATTCGGAGATATAAATGTCTGATGAAACTGATATTTCAAATCGTCAAATGCAGGCTTCCTTGTTTTATTTGATTTTCTGACTCCAAAATTATTTTCAATAATTGAAATAGTCGGAACGCTTGAACTTTTTTGATTTGAATCCCCATCATTTAATTCATAATAATTTAGCATTACCACCGGAAATTGTTTTGAACTGTTAGTCGTATTAATAAGTTTTCTTAAATAAGGGATTGCACGATTTATCCATTCCGATTGATTTTCTTCAAGATGATTGGTTAAATTGGCTCCAAATATTCCTTTATCTGACCATGAAGAAAAACCTGTCTCCATTATAGCTATTTTTTTACCGTACCATTTATTCCCTTTGGTATTAGTACGCACTATTAAAGTTTGTAGCCCTTCCCATTCCTCGGCAGGAGAAGTTGTCCATGTGGAGGGATAATGGTCAAAGCCTATAATATCAATATATTTACCAGCTTCAGCCAACCATTTGTTTACAGAATCTTCCCATGCAGGGTCGCATAAAGAAAATAACGGATAATTACAATCGTAAAAAGGATTTACAATTGTTTCGAACTCATTATCATAGTCTTTTATTCCCTCATACGCATATTTAAACGATAGCCGGTCATGCTCCCTGTTTATATTATCATGAGGTGTATTGGGTTCATTTGCCAGTTGATAATAATATATATAATCACCAAAATATTTAGCTATATTTTGGGCATAAGTCTTCCAATATTCAAAATAATTCACCGGATTATATGAAAAATTATTATTCGGATTACAGGATAAAATATTATCAATATATTTACATGAAGTATTTAATGCCCAGTCAGGCGGATGCGATAAAATCACTATTACTTCAAGTCCAAAATTTTTAGCCCGGTTTATAAAACGTTGATGAAAATCAAGCATATTTTTATCCCATTCTCCCTGTTTAGGCTCCAGTTTATTCCAACTAAAATCTGTACGCACCATATTAGCACCTAGTTCAACAATTGTTTTGAAAGTTTCATCCATATTTTCCGTTTTGCCTGTTTTGATATCCTGCTCCATCTCATCCGCATGAATACATATTCCAAGACCAAAGATATTTCGTCCCGGTAATTGTGGGCTTTGTTGATTTTTAGATGCAGGTTGAGGGGCTATTGAAGGTTTGTCCTGAATTGCCGAAGGAGAAGGAAGCGGAGCTAAAGACGGTTGATAAATTTGCGGCTGGGACTGTTGATAATTTGTACAGCTTATAAATAGTTCAATTAAAATTATTAATAAAAATAAAGGTTTAATAATTATTAAATTTTTTATTGTTTTTCTCTCCCTACAACTTTAGACTAGCAACTATTTATAGTATACTATTATAATATGCAGGATTTAATATTTATATTTTTCATTATTGCAATATATTTGTTTGTACAACTTTATCTACTTCCCAAAATGGGCATAAAAACCTGACTGAGAGATGCCTGCTCAGGTGAGCAGAGAACCAAAGAAAAAGATAAATAGCTTGAATTTTTTTTAAAATTTTGCTAGAATTAAAATGTGAAAGAGGGATTTAATTATGGCAACAGTTGCCGATAACCCGGTTTATGCCGAACCTAAAAGAACAGAAACGTTTGAACATTATTTTGATTATCCGAATTATTCTATAATGCTTGCCGATACCCAGCTCATAAGAGCCCGCGGGCAGGTCGTTCAGGTTATCGGTTTGACACTGGAATGTTTACTCCAGGGTGTGCAAATCGGAGAACTTTGTTATGTTCGTTCCCCTGATAAAACAAAAGTGTACCCGACCGAAGTAGTAGGTTTTAAATCCCGCAGGGTTGTTTTGATGCCTCTTGCGAACATTGAAGGTATTGGAGCAGGTGCTGAGGTTGTCGCAACCAACAGACAGGTAAGCGTTAAAGTTGGCAGAAGCCTTTTTGGTCGTGTTGTAGATGGTCTTGGTAATCCGATAGACGGTAAAGGTCCAATCACTGCTGAAGCTGTGTATCCGTTAAAAGCAGAGGCACCTAATCCCATGAAAAGAAAACGTATAGATACTGTTATGTCAACAGGCGTAAGAGTTATAGATGGAATATTGACATTAGGGGAAGGACAGCGGGTCGGATTGTTTGCCGGGTCAGGCGTTGGGAAAAGTACATTGCTCGGTATGATTGCCCGTAATGCAAAATGCGATGTTGCTGTTGTTTGTAATGTCGGGGAACGTGGAAGAGAAGTTTTGGAATTTATTGAGGATAGTTTGGGTGAAGAAGGCTTACTGCGGTCGGTAGTAGTATCCGCTACATCGGAAAAATCCAGTTTGGAGCGTGTCAAAGCAGCTTACACTGCTACTGCAATTTCAGAATATTTTAGAGATCAGGGGAAAAAAGTATTTTTAATGATGGACTCTGTAACTCGTTTTGCAATGGCTCAAAGAGAAATCGGGCTTGCAATTGGTGAACCCCCTGCAACTAAAGGTTATACACCTTCTGTTTTTGCCTTACTTCCCCAATTGCTTGAAAGAACAGGCACAGCAGACAGGGGCTCTATTACAGCAATGTATAATGTACTGGTCGAAGGCGGAGATATGGAAGACCCTATTGCTGATGCGGTCAGAGGTATTCTTGACGGACATATTGTTCTGGCAAGGACGATTGCACAACAGAATATATATCCGGCTATTGACATACTTGCAAGTGTGAGCCGTCTATTCCCTGCTTTAGCTGCAAAAGAACATCAAAAGGCAGCAGGGGAAGTTAGAAACATTCTTGCCACGTATAAAGATGCTGTTGACCTTATAAATATCGGAGCTTATGTAAGAGGCAGTAACGCACAGATAGACCATGCAATAAGTATGATTGACCAGGTTAACAGCTTCCGTAAGCAGGGTATTCATGAGCCAACGGCATTTCAGGATTCGGTTAATGCAGTACTTACATTAGGCTCTAAGACAGCAAGTTGGGCTGGATTAGCATAATAAAATTACAAATTAAAAATTACGAAATTATATTATGGATGCAAAAAAAACTGATATTCTTGGTTTACCAGTAGATTGTATTGATTTTAATTGTGTTTTAGACCATATAAAATACGCAATTGATAAAAGGGAACTCATTAATATTATTACCTTAAATGCCGAAATGACCATGTTGGCTTTAGAGGATAAAGAACTGGCAGATATTATTTTAAATTCATCTCTTGTTATTCCTGACGGTGTTGGTGTTATATGGGCATTGCGGCGTAAAAATGTTAATGTACAGCGTTTGGCAGGAATTGATCTTGTTAATGCTTTATTTCCTCATATACAGGAAAATAAATATAAACTGTATTTTTTAGGTGCGGATTCAAGTGTTGTAAGTACAGCTGCAAAAAATGTTCAGCGACAATACCCGTCTCTTGATATTACAGGCGATCATCATGGTTATTTTCATACAGAAGAAGATGAAAACGTTGCCAACATTATAAAAGAGGCAACACCTGACATCTTATTGGTTGCCCTCGGGGTACCTAAACAGGAAAAATGGATTGCAAAATGGCAAAAATTTATTAATGTTCCGGTATGTATCGGGGTTGGAGGAACTTTTGATGTTTTGGCAGGCAGAGTTAAAAGAGCACCTTCAATAATAAGACGCTGCAATATGGAATGGCTTTACAGGTTATATAAAGAACCGTGGCGATTGAATAGAATGCAGGTATTGCCTAAATTTGTCCAGGCTGTAATGAAAGAAAAGAATTAATTCAAATAAGGTAAAGGATTAATATACTTACCGTTCTGTTTTACTCCAAAATGAAGATGTGGGCCGGTGCTTCTCCCTGTACTTCCTATTAATGCGATTGTTTGTCCGCGTTCTACTCTTTGTCCGGCTTGTACGGACAATTTGCTTGCATGACAGTAAAGGGTTTCCATTCCATCGTCATGTTTAATCATTACATAGTTACCTTCACCTGAATTGCCATACCCCGCAACTTTTACAATTCCGCCTTTAACGGCTTTTATCGGCATTCCTGTTGGTGCCGGAATATCTATCCCCCCCCGCCACCGGTAAATGGGTCTTTTCTCCAGCCAAAATATGAAGAAAGACGATGATATGTAGAAGAAACAGGCCAGCTTAGATATGAGAAGGTATCTTTGACCATAGAACCTACTCTGCTGATAAATGATGGTTTAGTAGTAGTAGGATTATTATTACGGCTGTTAATCAGGGAATCGAGTTTGGACATTGTAGTGGAGCCGACACATGCACTATAAACATATTGACCTGTTTTTAAATCTTTATAACCCTGATGAAGGTTATATTTATATTTAAAAGATACAATAGCGACCATTGTATTAAAATCAAAATATCCGTTAGTCGGAACATTGTATCCAAGAGCTTTCAGTTTTTGTTGTAATATTAAAACATTCTGTCCTGAAGAACCGGGACCGATTTGATTAGTTGCAAAAAGTTTATCCGGAGATGCCAAACTATATGCAGAATTAGTGACCTGACGACTCCATGTTGTCCTTACCGGATTAGTTACAGAGCCTGTTTGCGGCGATAAACTAATGTAATTTATTCCATTTATACCCATTTTTTAACCTCTCAATATAAGTTTATATAGATAGAAAATGGGTATTTCTTGGTTAATAAAGAATTGAGATTTGCTTAAATTTAGGCTAATTTTTAAAAGGCAATTAAAATTTAAAGTTGAGCCCCACTAAAGGATAAGAATTATTAAAAGAATTAGTCTCCTGTTTTTTTATTAATTCTTCTTTTAACTTTTGATTATATTCCAAAACAAGCTCTTCAGCCTCTTTATCAGTTAACATTGTCGGATTTTCGATTCCTGTAATGTCATTTAATAAATAGACACCGTACATTACCCCAAAAATAGTGATAATAGTCCCTCCTGTTCCCAATAAAAAGGTGCTGATATCAAATGTAACCGCATTAGACATTTGAGGTAAAACAGTCAGACGCGAACTGGCAAGTGAAATTAAATAACTGCCCACAGGTAAGCCTAATCCTGCGATAAGAGCATAAGTAATACGTCTTTTATTCTGTTCATCCAAAAGACGGTTTTTCATATCCTGATTACCTAAAATATCAACTAAATAAATATCATGAACTCTTATTCCCCCAACTGAAATTTGTCTTATAATTGTAGTTTCTCTTTGTTCATATTTAATGTCAGCTTTATTTTTTAAATATTCTTCACTTTGTTCTATATCTTTTAGATTTATGATTTCTTCTGCATAAACGCTTTGTATAAAAAAACAAATAATAAAAATCAATATGCCGTAAATCTTAAACTTGCCTTTTAATTGATGTTTCATGATATTATTAAACTCCACCCAACTTATCCAGATTAGTCAAATTTAATATATGGCTCTCATTGCTAAGGGATTATTCATATATACCGGTAATGTAATATTTACCAGTTGTTTTAAATTAGTATCATAAAGTTTTATTGTTTTTAAATTATGAAAACCCGCATCAAAGGAGAATGTATTTTTTACTTTATACGTTTTTAAATCAATGATGCTTATAGCACCATCCTGAGAATTAAGAACATAAAGTTCGTTTTGTTTATTGTCAATTATTAAATCCTTTGGTTTGAGTCCGACTGTAACCGTTTGAACCGGAGATAAAGTCGAAACATCATAGATTGTTACATTATTCTCTTCAAAATTTGTTGCATAAATAAATTTTTGTTCTTTGCTTAAAACAATAGAATCTATATTATTCCCGATTTTTTCTCTATTTTTGGGGCTTTTGTCATCTTTTGCCGGTAAGTCTTCTCCAAAAAGTTCATTGGATTTTAGATAAAATATTTTTTGTGCAGGAACAGAAACCAGTCTTTTTTCTTTTAATTTTAAAAGTTTGACATCATTAAAAGGTTTATCAAACATAGTATAATAGGTATTAATATCAATAGATGCAATTATTTTATCCTCTCCGTCCCAGATGAAAATCTTATCTGCATCCTGTGCCAACTGCAACCCGTCTTCTTCAAACCTTTTGTCTATTATCCTGTTTACTACTGAGAAACGTTTGTTCGAACCTGGTGTTAAAACGATTACGGAAATTTGCCCCAACAATTTATGGAGAACAAAGGCTTTTCTCTTATCAGCTGTAACTAAAATATCATCTACTCCGGCATCAAGCGGAATTAACCCAATTACACGCTTTGTTGACGGGCTGATAAGAGATATAAAATCATTGTTTTTGCTTGTAACAAGAAAGAAATCAGAAGGAATATTTTCCTTAAGGACAATCGGAACGTTCATTCTGATTTTTAACGGAGCGACATTTGCAAAAGAGCCATAACCTGGACTCTTTACCGTTTTTTTATTAATATCAAGATAAAGATATGGAGAAATACCACCTTTTTTATATTGAGGAATAATACCTATTTTAGATTTGGAGAGCAAAAATAATTTTTTCACATACCCGACAGAATCCGGCAATTCCATATCTGTTATTGCTTTACCTGAAACAATATCTATTTCCTGTATTTTATTACCTGCTACAAAAAGTTTTTGTCCATAAGGAGATAAAACTATATCCGTAGGATTATCAAGAGTAGGTATTTTTCTTATTACCATATCGTTTATCGTATCAATTTCCCATACATCACCAAAATAACCCGAGCAAAGAACATAAAAACGATTTATTGCAGGATTAGGTAAAAATTTTATTGCTCTTCGCCCGACTGAAATATATTTTATAATCTGTTTGGTTGATTCATCTTTTACAACAATGAGTGATTCATAAGTCTCTGAATCTGATGAAAGAAAATATGTTTTGGTAATATGGGCACTGGATTTGGGAATAGAAGAATAAATTGGCGAGTAATTAGATTTGACAAAAACAGGCGTAGAAGAAGGAAATTTTTTGGGAATCTGTTTTAAACTGTCTGAAAAAACTGCTCCCGTACTTAATTCTCCCATGATTTTTTTACTGATGATAAGCTGGGTTAGTGTCTCACTATAAGCAGAGGAGCTAAATAAAATTGTTATAATACCAACAAGTAAACAAATATAATACGGTCGTTTATTGTTTTGATTATATTGAGTGTTTTTTCGCCTTCTTAGTGTTTTTAAAAACGGTCTTAATACAGGAGAATAAAGAGACCAGATAACGACCAATCCGACCAGAATAATTATTCCTAATGATTTCATAAAATTAACTTTTCATTTTCTTTACCTGTTCGATTATTTCCGGCACTATTTTAAATAAATCACCAACAATACCGTAATCGGAGATTTTGAATATCGGTGCGTCAGGATCTTTATTAATCCCTACTATGCACTTGGAAGATGACATTCCGGCCTGATGTTGAATAGAACCCGACATTCCACATGCAACATAAAGATTGGGGCTTACCACTTTACCTGTTTGTCCTACCTGGAAAGCATGAGAAATCCAGCCTGCATCAACAGCAGCTCTTGAGGCACCTATTGTACCACTCAGTAACCCCGCTAATTCTTTAAGTGTTTCAAAATATTCGCCCCCTTTTACTCCCCTGCCGCCGGAAATAATAACATCAGCTTCTGTCAAATCAATTGTTGCCCCGACTATTTTAAGAACTTCTTTTATTTTAGTTCTGATATCGCTTTCAGAAAGCTGGACATTTACTTTAATTACTTCTGCAGGTCTGTTTTCATCTTTTGGCAATAAATTTAAAACATTGGGACGAACTGTTGCCATTTTGGGTGAATCGGTGCATATAACTTTTATAATGGATTTTCCGGCATATATAGGACGTTTGAATATAAGTTCATTATTTGCATCAAGTTCCATATCTATGACTTCACTTGCCAACCCGACATTAAGTTTTGCTGCCAATGCCGGCATAAAATCTTTACCATTGGTTGTTGCACCGGTAAGAATTATGTCAGGGTTATGTTCTTTTATAAGCTCATAAAGAACCTTTAAATATCCATCCGTGGAATAATTTTCCAATAAAGGATGTTCTAAAAGAAATACTTTTTGGGCTCCGTAATGACCGAGAGGGGCTGTCAAATTAGAAACATTATTTCCGATTAGGACAGCATTTAATTCTCCGTCTAATTTTTGGGCAAGTTCCTGTGCTTTGCTTAATAACTCAAAAGAAACTTTTTTTAAATTATTTTCTCTTTGTTCCGCAATAATCCAGATTTTTTTACTCATTTTTATTCTCCTTTTCTATATAATTAACAAATAGAAATGTCTGTTCTACTACTCACTATTCACTCGTCACTATTCACTAATTAAATCACTTTAGCTTCTTCTTTAAGAAGTTTTACAAGTGTTTCTACCGCATTATCACTCATTTCAATAATTTTACCTGCCTGACGTTTTAATGGTAAGTCCATATCTGTCATTTTAAGTTTAGCAGCAGATTTATCAACATCGTTTTGATTTAATCCAAGGTCTGCCAGAGACATATTTTTAATTTCTTTTTTCTTGGATTTCATAATAGCAGATATTGTCGGATACCTGGGTTCATTTAACCCTTTCTGTGAAGTAAACAGAGCAGGAAGAGACGTTTCCAGCACTTCTGTCCCGCCTTCTATCATACGGTGGGCAACAGCAGTTTTTTTATCATCTGCAATTTCAAGTTTATTTATTACACAAACCTGTGGAATATTAAGCAAAGCCGCAACCCTTGCTCCTACCTGTGAAGCATCGTCATCAATTGCCTGTCTGCCACAGAAAACAATATCAAAAGGAATTTGTCCAATAGCTTTTGCCAATATTTTAGCAATAATGGAAGAATCCCACACCTCTATCGAATCATCCCAGATTGAGATTGCATTATCTGCTCCCATTGCAATACCCTTGCGTAATTGTTCTGTAACATTATTTCCAATACTGATTAATGTTACATTTCCTTCACCGAATTTTTCCTTAATACGAATTGCTTCTTCAATACTAAATTCATCATAAGGATTAATAATATAATTGACGCCTTCTCTGTTTATATCTGTTTTATCATCTTTTAACCTTATTAATGTTTCAGTATCAGGTGTCTGCTTCATACAAACTATGATATTCATTTTATACCCCTTCCAAATTACAATAATATGCTTTCAATATACAGCTTAAACCGTACGTTTTTATTATACTAAAAAATGTAAAGTTTGTCATGGAATTACATGACAATTTTCTTCTATCATTTTTTTTTGAGTTATAATATTATTTAAGATAACAGCAGTATATAAATAATTTTTGTTTTATAATTTTATGAAAGAAAATATAGGTGTTCTTGGCGGTGGTTCATGGGGAAGTACTATAACAAATATAGTAACTGAAAATAATTTTAAAGTTATCCAATGGTTACGGGATAAACAAATAGTAGATGAAATAAATCAAAACAAAACAAATACAAAATATCTCACGGATTATATAAAACTCAATGAAAACATTGAAGCAACTACTGATCTGGAATTTTTGGCAAAATCATGTAAAACAATATTAATTGCATTGCCATCAGAGGCTATGAGAAAAGTTATGTATAATCTGGGAAATTTTGTTACCGGTGAGTATATATTAGTTCATGCAACAAAAGGAGTAGAAGAGAATCCATTTAAAAGAATGTCAGAAGTAATAAAAGAAGAAACCTGTTGTAAAAAAATAGGAGTTCTTTCAGGTCCCAATCTTTCAAAAGAAATCATACAAAAGCAACCTGCCGCAACTATTGTTGCCTCTAACTTTAAGGAAGTGACAGACAAAACAAGGGAAGTATTGACCTGCCATTATTTTAGGGTATACGGAAGTATGGATGTAATAGGTACGGAAATCGGGGGA
>Ga0208863_1002047_pt1 | contig 11015 bp, 9 predicted proteins | sample RifOxyD3_FD_184040 | JGI IMG/M metagenome (GOLD analysis project Ga0208863, IMG submission 184040) | Soil microbial communities from Rifle, Colorado - Rifle Oxygen_injection D3 (SPAdes) | ecosystem: Environmental > Terrestrial > Deep subsurface > Rock core/Sediment | place: Rifle, Colorado...
AAATATAGATATATATTATTTTTTTTATTACAATACCATAGACAAAATTATACATGAATACGTCCGATAGAAATTAATAATATCATAATCATCAGGCAATAAAAAATTAGGATTGAATTTTGCGACTAATTTTAAAGTCTCAAGAATATATTTATTAGCCCGATAGAAAGAAATTAAATCTCGAATACCCAACTTAGAATTTTGGTAAGAATTTCTAAAATCAGATAGAAGAATATTAGAAACATTAACCATAAAAAAGGATAAATTAGCAGATTGAAAGACAGTAAATTTAATATACCCCGACACCTACAGTGTCCATTTTTATGAAATTGCCGTCAAGTAAAGAAGAAGAGGCTGGCTTTTCGTTTTTTTTCATACCAATCTGCTCCAGGATTTCATCTGCCAGCGTATTTAATCCAACCGGATTATGAAAATTTACTAATTTTGAATTAACCCGTTTTACAGGGGAGAGTTTAAAAGAGCTTGTCCATTCTTCATAAAAAATATTAATATTTTCCAGATATTTTTTTTCTATATTTTTTTCATAATCCCGTCCTCTTGCCTGGATTCGCTCCATCAACGTAGCAATGTCCGCATGCAGATAAACAACCAAATCAGGAGGCATAAAAAAATCAGACATGATTTTAAATAGTTCTTTATAATTTTTAAAATCCCTGTCATCCATAATACCGGTTTTGTGCAGATTTTTCGCAAAAATAGCTTCATCTTCAAATACACTTCTATCCTGTATTATATTTTTTCCCTCCTCTATAATTTGCCTGTGTACAACAAAACGGTGTCTTAAAAAATATATTTGCAGGGGGAAACTATATTTTTTCATGTCTTTGTAAAAATCTTCAAGATAAGGATTTCCGACTACTTTTTCATATATTGGGCTAAAACCTGTTATATCTGCTAATTTTTGAGTAAGAGTTGTTTTGCCGCTTGCTATATTCCCTGCCACTATTATATATTTATTATTATTTTTCATTCCATACCCCTTTTTTGATTTAAATTAACAATTCAGCCTGCTCCATTTCTTCTTTGTCTTCCTCTTCTCCTATAACCGGTGCAACAGCAACTACAAAATCCTTTTTTTCAAGTTTTTGTAACCTTACACCCTGAGTCGCCCTGCTTAATTGAGAAATTTCCTGTACCTTTTGTCTTATAACTTTACCACTTGAAGTTACTATAATAATTTCATCATTTTCACTAACAGCAAGAATACTGGCAACTTTACTTTTTTCTTTTAATCTGATATTTATTATACCCTGTGAACCCCTTGCCAGCCTTGACGGATATTCTTTAATCGGAGTTCGTTTTCCGTAACCATTGGTTGCCACCGTTAAAAGGTCTCTGTCAGATTCTATAATTGTAAAGCCAATAACTTTGTCTCCGGGTTTTAATGTAATGGCTTTAACTCCACGTGCGTTCCGTCCTGTTGAACGTACCAATTTTTCGGAAAAATGAACTGCTTTACCTGCTTCTGTCGCAATAACAAGATTGTTATTCCCTTCACTTTGGCAAACCCATCCAAGTTCATCATCTTCATCAAGATTAATGGCAATTAATCCCATTTTTCTTTCAGAATGGAAGAATTCGGTTGTTACAACTTTTTTTATAATACCTTTTCGTGTAAGCATTATAAGATAACGTTCCTGTTCCATATTTTGTGAAATAGGTATAACTGCTGTGATTATTTCATTCTGCCTTAGCTCCAAAAGATTGGCAATAGCCGTCCCCTTAGCCTGACGGCTTGCTTCAGGAATTTCATAAACTTTAAGCCTGTACATCAAGCCTTTATTTGTAAAAAACATAACATAGTTATGGCTTGAACTAATAAAGAAATGCCTTATAAAGTCTTCTTCCCGTGTTTTCATCCCGCCAACGCCCATTCCGCCCCTTTTTTGTTTTTCAAAAGTATCTAAAAGTATTCGTTTAATATACCCCTGGTCAGTTATAAAAACTGCCATTGGTTCATCAGGAATTAAATCTTCATTACATAATTCCCCTGGGTCAGCAATAATTTGTGTTCTTCTTGGACTTTTGTATTTTTCTCCTATTTTTAATAATTCTTCTTTTATTTTAAGAGATATAAGGGATGGGGTGTTGAATAAATTAGTTAAACCATCGATTTTTGTTAAAAGTTCATTATGCTCTGTTTGTATCTTTTGTTTTTCCAGACCCGTTAATCTTTTTAAAGGCATGTCCAGAACAGCAGTTGCCTGTGTATTGGTAAGATTGAATTTATTACAAAGTTCCTGCACTGCACCGTTTGCATCATCCGAACTTCTTATCAATGCAATAACTTCATTTAAATTATCAAGTATGAGCAAAAAACCTTCTAAAATATGATTTCTTGCAGAGGCTTTATCCAGATAATATTTTGTTCTTTTGGAAATAACATGAAACCGGTGTTCCAGATATTCCAGAAGCATATCCCTTAAATTTAATATACACGGCTGTCCATTGACCAGGGTGAGCATCATAAATGTATAATTTTGTTGAAGCTGTGTATGTTTATAAAGATTATTAAGAACTATTTTATGATTTGCATCCCGTTTTAATTCAATAACAACACGCATGCCGGAACGGTCTGATTCATCCCTCAAGTCAGCAATACCTTCTATTTTTTTATCCTGTACAAGACTTGCTATTAATTCGACAAGAGTTTGCTTATTGACAAGATAGGGTATTTCTTCAATTACCAGCGTGCATCTTCCGGTTTTACTGGTTTCCATCTTAACAACACCACGTGTTGTTACCGAACCGCGACCACAGGTATAGGTTTCATAAAGTCCTTTGGTTTTTAAAATTATCCCGCCTGTAGGGAAATCCGGTCCCTGAATAAATTGTAATAAATCTTCATCTCTTGCATCTTTATTATCAATAATATACACAAGAGCATCAATTACTTCTTTTAAATTATGCGGAGGAATATTAGTTGCCATACCAACAGCAATTCCCGTTGACCCGTTAATCAAAAGGTTGGGGATTGCAGACGGTAATACCTGCGGCTCTTCAAGCGTTGCATCAAAATTAGGTACAAAATCAACCGTATTACATTCAAGGTCAGCAAGCATTTCTGTAGCTATGGGGCTTAATCGTGCCTCCGTGTATCTCATCGCAGCCGGGGGATCGTCGTCGATCGACCCAAAATTCCCCTGACCGTCTACAAGGGGATAACGGGTTGAAAATAGCTGTGCCATTCTTACCATTGCATCGTAAACAGCCTTGTCACCGTGCGGATGATATTTTCCAAGACAGTTTGAGACGACCATTCCATTTCCAACAAATTCATGTTCATCTTCAACTTGTATATCATAAGTAACATCTTCATAAGTTTCTTTGACGTTTTTGACTTTAATAAACCAGATATTATTTTTTAAAAATTCTTTTAATAATAAAAAGTAAATAGAGCCTATCAATTGAAGTTTTATTAATATTCCTAATGCCATCAGATTTGATTTATATACTCTTATTGTTTGGACTAAATCTTTAGAATACCGTATTTTAGTTCCATCGGGATATTTTAATCCTGCTCTGATTTTTTCCCCTTCAGGACTTAAATACCAGCCTCCGCCTAAATGCTTTTCATGAAATTCTTTAAATATATATTGTCCGATATAAGGGACTTCTTCATATTTGGAAGGCTTAAAATTTTTTATTCTTTCTAAATTAAATTTTTTTACTGTATTATAAAGTTTTAAATGTTTTGCTAAATTATCAAGGTATATGCTATTAACTTCTAACGAATAAACATCTGAGTTGCCTTTTATTAATTTTTCCTTATAAAAATGTATTTTTTTAGAAGATTTATAAATTTTACCAATAACCCCAAGATTAAGTAATAAAACTTGCAACTGTCTTATAAATGTTTCAGAAATAGAAGTAATATTTAAGGTATTTCTATTTTTATGTACAGAGCCGTCACCATCTATAACACCACTGATAAATGAGTAAATAACTTTTGGGGGAGAACTAAACATAAAATCCGGAATTTTGATATTAGAGGCAAGTTTATCTTTAATATTAAAGATTTTTATTAACTTTTGATTTACATTATGGGTATTAATTCTTAAAAAGAAAAATCCTTTTCCTTTTTCAATAATATTAACAGATATACTAAATTTAGTCTCTATAATCTCTTTTATTTTTTCTAAGATTTTAATGTTTTTGCCTGCAAAACTTATTCTGTCATAACCTCGTTTATCCCTGTCTATCCAGCCATCAGTTATAAAGAATCCGAATAAATACGCTAAATCTTCATCAATAGCTAAATCATCTATCTGAACATAGTCATTTATTTCAGGGTAAGCAGATTTTAAAACCATATAGTCGGTTTCTTTTAATTCATCTGCTCTTTTCCAGACAAATTCAAGCTCAGGTGTAAAGACTTTAAACTTTTGCCCGCCTGTACAGATATTTTTTAAACCATTGCCAAGTTCAACTTCAATAAGTTTTTGTTTGGGCATAATATAAAGTTCAGTTACTTTTTTTATGCCTTTTTGGGTATAAACTTCATCGCTTTTTTTGAGTTTTTCTATTGGAATAAGTCCTTTAGGTGTTGAAACAAGTGTGCCTTTAACAAAACATTCTCCAACAATACGGGCGGATTTTTTATACGGTTTATCCGGGGTCATGTTCAAATCATGCATTGCATAAAGGATACGACGGTGAACGGGTTTTAATCCATCCCTGACATCAGGAATTGCACGGGCTACAATAACCGACATTGCATAGTCCAGAAAGGACTGACGCATTTCATCCTGTATATTAATATCTATTATGTTTGAGTCACTTTGAAAGGGAAGCGTATCTTGCAATGTTGTTACCTCATTAATATTCAAATAAACCTCGATGATTCATATTTACTAATTATACACTATTTGAAGACCAGACTCAAGACAGATAAAAAAATGGAATGGTTTTTATTTAAAATTATTTACGTTACAAATGTGGCGTATTTTTTAAACTTAAATATTTTGACCAGATATTTTGGATTGTTTCAGTCAGGGTCATTGGGTCAAATGGTTTTAAGATAACATCAATACCACCAATTTCTTTATATATCTCTATTTCCTTTGTTTGAACCTTGGCTGTTAAAAATACAACAGGTACGGATTTAAATTCCTCTATTTTTTTTAATTCCTGAAAAGTTGTCAGACCGTCCATTCCCGGCATCATAACATCCATTAATATTAATTCCGGTTTAAATTCAGGGATTTTATCCAAAGCTTCTTTACCTGACGAACAAACTTGTACTGTAAATTCGCCCACTGATTCAAGAGCCATTTTGGCAATAAACTGTATATCTATATCGTCTTCTGCCAATAAAATCCGGGTTAAAGATATATTTGCCATAAACTATTACTCCTTTTGTGAATTTTTATCAATTAAAGATATTATCGTATCCCGTAACGTTTCATTTGAAATATTTGATTTTATCAATACGGAATTTACTTCCTGAGAAATATTTTGAGAAACATTATAAGCAGAAAATACAATTATAGGTATAAATTTATTTCTTGATTTTTTCAATAACGGGACTAGTTCAGCACCATTACCATCCGGTAATTTTAAGTCCAGAATCATCAGGTCAAAATTTTCCTGATTTATTTTTTCTTGTGCTTCCTGTCGGGTTGAAACGGGAATAATATCTGCCATATCCTTAACTAAGGAAGAAACCAGAGAAATAATGTCTTTATCATCTTCTATATGAATTATTCGTAGCTTTTGATGGATAGTTTTATTAATTGCACATTTTAATGCTTTAATTAATCTGTTTTCATCAATAGGCTTGGTTAACCATTCAACAATTCTAAGAGTATTTTCTTTAATTTCATTTGTATCCGGCTTGTCAAGAACTGAAACTACTACAATAGGTAAGTCTGAGGTCTCCTTATTTTTACGTATTTCATGAATAAAAGAAATCCCGTCCTGGTCAGGAAGATTTATATCAAGGGTCATTGCAGCGTATTTGTTTTGGGACAATAACATTTTGGCATTATATGCATTTAATGCAATATCTGTTACAAAATCTTTTTCTTTAAGTATTAAACTTAGAAATCTCGCAATATCCTGATTAGATTCACATATAAGAATATGTGGCTTGCAGATTATACCGTCATCTGTTTCATAACATACTAATCCCGGCTCAATATATTCAGGCAGAGTAAAGAAAAAAGTGCTTCCTTCTCCTTCCTGAGATTCAAAATCGATTGTGCCGTCCATTTTTTCTATAATGGCTTTTGAAATACTTAATCCAAGTCCCGTTCCTTCCTGCCTTCTTGTATCAGATGAATCTGCCTGTGCAAATTTACTGAAAATTTTTTTCTTAAAGTTTTTATTGATGCCAGGTCCCTTATCTTTAACAGATACCCGGATAAATTTATTCTGCCGGGTAACAGAAATAATAATGTCTTCACCAGAAGGAGAAAATTTTGCGGCATTTGATAATAAATTGGTAATAACCTGTATCAGTCTATCCCTGTCAACATTAATTTTTGCTTTTACTTTTTCCTGTAAAATAAACTTTACATTCCATTTATCAGCATAACCTTTATCTGCCTCTAATGTTTGTTCGATAAGCGGTACAATCTCTATTGGTTTTAATTTAAATTTCATTGTACCTGATTCAATCTTTTCAATATCAAGAATATCATTAATAAGACGTATTAAACGATCGGTATTTTTTAGGGCAATTTCTAAAAGTTGTCTGGTTTTTTCTGATAATTGTCCTGTTACTCCACCCATAATCAAGCCTAATGAACCCCGGAGAGAAGTAAGGGGAGTCCTTAACTCATGATTCACTATGGAAATAAATTCATTTTTCATTTGTTCAACCTGTTTACGGTTAGTAATATCACGAAGGATTCCTATGGAATTCCATTTATTTTTAATCTTTACAGCTGACAGATTCAATTCTATGGGAAATCTTGTCCCGTCTTTTTTTAATGCACTTAATTCCAATAACTTTCCAATAGCATCCCCTTCCCCGGTTTTTTGAAATTTTAAGAATGCTTTTTTTTGTGCGTCATGAAATTCAGGCGGAGTTAATATTTCATGTAAATTTTTACCATATATATCATCTGATTTATATCCGAATATCGTCTCCGCAGCTTTATTCCAGTAATTAATATTTCCATCGTTATCTATCATGATAATGGCATCTAATGCATTAGATGCTATATTTCTAAATTTTTCTTCACTTTCTATTAAGCGTTCTTCAATTTTATTTATTTCAGATAAAACAGAGGCTTTTATCATAACATAGCCTTCATTATCTGCTTTAATTATTTTTCGCGATGGAATTGGGATTAAATCGTCAAGTCTTTGCTTAAGTTTTTTGCCGGTTGTTTTTTTTTTCATTTTTTACTTTAATATCTAAATATAATATATGAGCAATATTTTCAATTTTACTTGATTTTTAGTTTTATGTAAATGAAAATGATGATAAATGGGTGTATGAAATTTAATGAGGTATATAGAGATGCTGAAATAAATTCAGCATGACAAACCTGTCAAAAAGCCAATGTCACCCTGAACTTGTTTCAGGGTCTAAGTCCTATTTTGTTATATACCTAACCCTTTTTCGTTCACCCAATGGTAAAAATATTAAAATTCAACCAGAGAAGGTGCTAATTCTTGAACTTTACCTATTTGGGAAATAATTTCCGGTTTACTTTCTGTAACTGAATTTTTACTTAAGTATGTTTTAGGCTGTCTTTGAGAAATGATTTTATGTAATCTTAAAAATTCTTTTACTGTAAAACCAAATATTATTATTATTTTTAATATTTCAGATATGCTCATTTTGCCAAATTCTTTTTGATATAATCCATAAAGCTCATCTACTCGTTTTTTATGGGAAGGATTTTTACAATAAAGTTTTATTAATGGCAGTAAAGGATAACACTCAAGGCAAACGCTTTTAAAATAATTTGCCCTCTGTCGTAAGATATAATCAGGAGCATCTTTAAAATTTATGTAACCTTTCATGTGAGTTTCAAGCCTGCGTAGAATAGAAGGCCCATTTTTTTCAAAATCTTTTATAAAAGCCTGTTTTAATATTCTTTGAGTGTCCTCTGGTGTAAACTCAGGATGATTAAACCATATTCTATGCTGTCCATGCCATTCTTCATAAGGAATATCAAATTTTAATAATCCTTTTTCTTTGTAATCAAGATAAAGTTGAGTCTGGGGCATGGGGCCCAGTTGCATAAATTGGGTATAAGTTGTTTCCATTTGTAAAAGATAATCTATATCTTGTGAAATATTTTCTTTAGTATGGTGTTCCAAAAATAAAATACCTGACCCCAATATGTTAATACCATTTTCTTTAAGTTCGGCAATCAGTTTTTTTATATCAATGCCTTTATTTTTTTCATAAACATCAACTTTGGATTCTATTCCGAGCCATATAAACATAACTCCTAGTTCCGCAAGCTTTTTTATACCAAAATTAATAATTGTTTCTGCTGATGAAAATATGGCAAAATTAAAAAGATTGTTATCTTTTTTCATATAATACAGTAATTCATCAACCCTGTCTTTAGCTTTTAAAAAATTTTCATCCATGACAAAAAAATCATGGGTTTTTAATTTGTCGCTGATATTTACCATTACATCATATAATTCTTTACCTGTTTTATAATATGGAGTGTATTTTTTTTCAAAAAAATGCGATGTAGCACAAAAGCGACAGCCGTTCGGACACCCGACACCCGGCATTATAACCGCACTATATGTAGGTAACGGGACACCCATTAATTGTTGGGAGAATGCCGATTTTATTGCAGGATGCTTAATAGGTTTTTCCGTGTCTTCATTGAAGAATTGCCGTAACCAGTAAATTCCGTCACCTGTTGCCACATAATCACAATCAATAAGATTTTTTATATCAGGAATTCTGGTCCCATGACCGCCAAGTATAATTTGGGTTTTGGGAGAATGTTCCCTTATTAATTCTGCCATGGCTTGAGCTTTTTTAAAGTTTGGAGTAATAAATGATATTCCGATATAATCGTATCCTTTTTTTATTTCTTTTATAAATTCTTTTATGGTTGGAAAATCAAGGACAGTTGTCGGTACATTTATATTTTCCGCAAGCAGGTAAAGTCCGAGACTATTATGGAAAAACCTTAAAGAAAATATACCCTGTTCTCTGGTAACCTGATTATCAAAAAGTTCAATTTTATTTTCTTTTCTTCCAAATTCATCATCAACCCCAAATGGTTTAAATACGGATGTCAAAAGTAATTTCATTATCTTTCCTTTCTTAAATTCGGCATGTTTCATTTCTTGTGTCATTACGAGGAGTGAAACGACGACGTAATCTCAAAAAATCAGATTGCTTCGTATGCACTCGCAATGACATGTGAAAAACACCTAATTTTTTTTTCATAGTTGTGTTTATCACTAATTCGATTATAGTTGTATCAGCAGGCATTAACGTACCCGGAGTGTAATATTTATGTAAAACTTATGTAAAAGTGCCTGAAAAGAGTTAAAATTATAAATAATGAAAAAGAGTCTTTTCAGTCCTATATTTATATTTGTTGTTATCCAGATAGCATGGGTAGGAATGCTGGTTTTATGGATTTACTGGTATGTTGATAAACACTTATTATTAAAAGAATTTGCTGAAAAATACCAGCCCATTTTACTTGAAAAAGGTTTTTCAGGCACATGGCTTATACTCCTCGAAGGCTCATTACTCATGTTATTAATTCTTTTGGGGATTAGTATCATATTTGTTTTTTATATAAAACTACACAATTTATCACAACTCCAAAATAATTTTATTTCATCAGTGACACATGAATTAAAATCGCCTTTAGCTTCGATTCAACTTTATCTTGAAACAATGAGATTTAGAGAAGTATCGGCTAAAGACAGACAAATGTTTATAGATTATATGTTAAAAGATACATTTAGACTTTCAGATTTAATAAACAATATTTTAAAGGTAAATAAATTTGAAAAAAAATTAATTACATACAATTTTCATGAAACTGATTTAAAAAATTTTATAGAAGAATATTTTTATGAACAGCATATTATTTTAAAGGATGAATATACAATTAAAATTGAGAATAATAATGGTTTTAATTGTATGCTTGACCATGAAACACTAAATTATGCCATAACTAATTTAGTGGATAATGCCAAAAGATATACAAAACAAAAATTATTACTGGAAATTATTCTTAATTCAGATAATAAAAACTGTTTTTTAACATTTAAAGATAACGGAATAGGAATAGAAAAACAATATTTAAATAAAATCTTCAATAAATTTTTCCGTATAGGTGATGAACTAAAAAGAACTGATCAGGGAACCGGATTAGGACTATTTTTGGTTTATAAAATTATTAAAGCTCATAAAGGGAAAATAACTGTTATAAGTCCGGGAAAAAATAAAGGAAGTACTTTTAAAATTAAACTTCCCAAAATCGGGGATAAAAAGAAACTCCCAAAATTATTTCGCAAGGAGATTTAAATGCAAAATATACTTGTCGTAGAAGATGAAAAACACATGGCAACAGGACTAAAATTTAACCTTGAACAGGAAGGTTATAAAGTTAAAGTTATTGATAATGGAAAAGATGCGATTATAGAATTTGACAGGAATGAATATGACTTAATGGTATTGGATATAATGTTACCCGAAATTGATGGGTATACCGTAGCAAAAATAATTAAGGAAAAAGAGCCGAAGTTCCCTATTTTAATATTAACAGCCAAAAGTTTAAAAGAAGATATTATAAAAGGTTTAGACATAGGTGTTGATGATTATTTAATAAAACCTGTTCATCTTGAAGAATTTATATTAAGGGTTAAAGGTATTTTAAAAAGAAGTTCATGGTACAGAGAAGATAAAAAAGAAAAGAATTTCATATTAAATTTAAACACAAACAAAAAATAAAATAAAATTATTGAAATTAACAAATAAATAATATGTCATTCACAAAAAAGAAACATTACTTTAAAAAATATATTTATTAAAAAAT
>Ga0208863_1002048_pt1 | contig 11015 bp, 7 predicted proteins | sample RifOxyD3_FD_184040 | JGI IMG/M metagenome (GOLD analysis project Ga0208863, IMG submission 184040) | Soil microbial communities from Rifle, Colorado - Rifle Oxygen_injection D3 (SPAdes) | ecosystem: Environmental > Terrestrial > Deep subsurface > Rock core/Sediment | place: Rifle, Colorado...
ATCCGAATTATCCAATGCTAAGTGAAGTCTTTTTAACAAAGCTTCTTCAAATTTAGTGTCATTAAAAAATCTTCTGCCTGTCCGTGTATAAATAATACCAATTCCTTCGTCTTTAACACCAAAATGCTTAATAGCTGCTTCTTCATCCTTACAAACAATAGCAACTGCCCTTGACCCCATATGCTTTTGTTCACATACTACTTTTGGAATACCCTTGGAGCGAAAATATGCAAAGGCTTCTGTCGGGTATTCAAGATAACCTTCTTTTTTAGTTGTTTCCGAAGGAGACATGGTTGGCGGAAGATATATAAGCCATTTGGGATTAGCAGCATATCTGCTCATGACTTCAAGTGCAGCAGTTGAATATGCCTGTGAAATTATAATATTGGAACGCAATCCGGTATTAATAATACGTTTTCCGATTACATCATCAGCATCAAGTAAATCATCAAATTTTTGCTGTGCGGAAAACGCTTCAGCATCAGGATTTTCAATGTCCAAAGGCCGTGCTGGTTCACAATATACTTTTTTTGCAAGGACAGAAACATGTTCTCCTTCAGGGTACCTGAAAGCAGTCAATTTTCCTCCGAAAACGCATCCCGTATCAATATTTATTGTGCGATTAAGCCATTCTGGTTCCGGTACGGGCGTATGTCCATAAATAACACGTGTCTGACCCCGATATTCAGCAGCCCAGTTATAACGGACAGGAAGACCGAATTCATCCGTTTCTCCTGTTGTTTCACCGTATAAACAAAATTCACGGACTTTACCCGAACCCCTTCCCAGCAATTCTTCCTTTATTCCTGCATGAGATACGGCTAATTTTTTGTTATCCAGTATGTAGTGGCTTACCCGTTTATCAATAAAATCAACCGTGCCTTCACAAAATTCTTTTTTAATATCTTCCGGCAATGCTTCAATTTCTTTCAATGTTTCAGCTAAACCGTGAGTAATTTGTACAGGGTTTCCTTTAAGCTTTCGCATCAGTTTTATGTCATGATTGCCCGGAACACATAAGGCATGACCGTTATTAACCATATTCATGACTAATTTTATTGAATCGGTTATTCTTGGCCCTCTGTCTACAATATCACCCAAAAATATGACTTTTCTGCCTTCTGGATGAGCATAAACAGGCCCGGTAAATGGACCTTCTTTTATATTTTCTGTTATTTTATAACCAAGTTGTTCCAAAAGTTCTTCCAATTCATCGCAACATCCGTGAATATCCCCTATAATATCAAAAGGTCCGTGTTCATCTGTTTTATCATTCCATAAAGGAGTTCTTTTAATAGTTACTTTTTCAATTTCTTCTTCTGAGTCCAGAATATAAATATGACGAAAACCAATTTTCTTTAAGTTACGAATACCCTGTGTCATACTGGCATATTGCTGTCTTATAACATGTTGTCCAAAGTTTCTGTCATCTCGATTTTTATTACGTTCCTGACATATTTTTTTTGGCACTTTAAGCACAATGGCAACCGGGATAACATGATACTCTAATGCTAAATTTATCAGAGGTTTTTGGTCTTCAGTTTTGACGTTGGTTGCATCAATAACGGTTAAATTCCCACGTTTAAGTCTTTTTGAAGTAATATAATGCAGTAAATCAAACGCATCGTTAGTAGCATCAAGATTATTTTCATCATCTGACACAAGGGCACGGCAGTAATCAGAAGATATAACTTCTGTTGGCAAAAAGTGTTTTCTGGCAAAAGTTGATTTTCCTGAACCTGATGTTCCGATAAGTATTACAAGTGATAATTTTGGTATCTGGATTTCCATGATTTAACGTCCTTTAGGCGTATAATTTCTTAATTTCTTTTAAAATTTCTGCATGACTCATTATTCAACTTGACCTCCATAATTATTATTATACCCAACTGGATATAAAATTTATTGCTCAAAAAGATATTGTTTTCTACGGCGCATAGATTATATTGTTGTTATAATATTTAAGTTAGAAGGTTATATTATTAATTTAATTATAGAGAGTCAATATTATCCAGATAATATTTAAGTAAAAACAACAATTCTTGTTTTAATTTTGCTTTGACCCAGTCTTTTTGTCTTTTGTCTAATATTTCTCCAAGTCCCTGTAATATATCTTTTTCATTTATTTTCTCAACAACTTTTATACACCTCTTTAAAATATCCTTTATTTTTTCTCCTGTCCTTAATTCGATTAATTCACTATTTATTGACCAATTATTTTTAAAAAAATACCAAACATCAAATAAATCCCTGTTAGCAAGAGATTTTCTCTCTAACAATGCCACTAATTTGTGAGCTGTCATATCTTCCGGTCTCATTACTAACATTGGAATACCAAGATAATTTTTAAGTTCGTATTTATCAGGATATTTCCTTTTGGAAATTTCTACTTTAACATTCGTATTTTTTTCCCCATAAGATAGAATAAAAAATAATGTAAATCGTTTTTGTTTTGTTTCTTTTAGCTTGCCGTATTTAGTCAATATATTTTTTATTTTACCGAAAACCATGTTCTTTTTTGTTTCATCTAAAAGGTTAAAATCCAGGTCAACTGAAAATCGTGGCAGGTTATAAAACAAATAAATAGCCGTATCGCCTTTAAAACCTACAATCGGACCTATATCTTTATCTGAATATATTTCCTTTAATATCTGGACTAAAATAAATTTATGGTTCACAAGATTAAGCATTTGAAAATATTTCCTTTACTTTTTCAGATAATTTTTTTGACATGTAAATAGGAAGAAGCGAAGCAATTTTTTTCTTGTCTAATACTTTAACATTATCAAAATAATAATTTTTATAAAAATATAAAGCATCCAGAAAAGCTCTTTCTTTAGTAGCAATAGCATAATTTTCTTTTTGTATGATACCTTTTGAATTCAATAGGATACTATTTTTTATCTTTTTATATTGAATTTTCGTCTTATCTACTTCTATTATTCTATTCAAATAGCTGACGACAAAAATATTTTCATAGTATTGAAATATCACGCCTTCTTTTGTCAGAACTGTTTCAAGACTAATGTATGACGGAGTATAAATTTTAGCAGCCAGTTCCAGCTGGTCATAGTCAGGTTTGGCATAAAATCCTTTTCTAACGTTTTTTAATAATCCGTTCTTGACATAGTAATTGATTTTTGCCTTTAAATTCGCTCTTTGTGTCTCACCAAAAAGCAAAGCAATCTCCTGAATAGTAAAAACAGTGCTTTTAGTTTTATACAGTTTTAAAATAAATTGTTCTTTTTGCATAGAGTTAGACTGATAGTAAGAATAATTCTTACTATCAGTCTAAAATATATTACATAATTTTGTCAAGCGAATTTGTCTAAATATATAGCTCACAGGGGTAGAACCATCGTGCATTAATTTAGGGGCAAAGTAAGAAATTTCACATAGTAATAATGCCACATTCTCGCCAGAAGAGATGGCAGGGTGAGGAGGGAGGACTAATCACCCTTACTCTGCTTTACTTGTAACCTGAATCAAAATATTTATGGTTCAATCTGCAAGATTGAACCAGCAGAAAGAAGGGCGTTCTTTTGAATGTAATTGGCTTCTCTCCTCTTATTTTTTTATGATATACTTTATTTATAATGAAAAAATATGATTCTGTCTTAAAATTTTTACTTCAATATTTTGCTGACGATTATTTAAAACATTTATTAGGATTAAATATATCTAAAAAGCCAGAATTTTTAGATAACGAACTAAAATTCTCCACAAAGTTTGCTGATGCTGTCATTAAATTAGATAATCTCATTCATATTGAATTTCAAACACGGTATAATAAAACTTTACCACGAAGGATGTTGGAATATGCAGTAAGGCTGGAAAGTAGGTATAAATTACCTGTAAGTTCGTATTTAATAATCCTTGCCAAACCTGCGAAGAAATATTTTCCAATACCTGAGCAATATGAATGGAAAAATGAAAAAGGAGTATTAATTTTAAGTTTTAGGTATAAAGTAATAAATATTTGGGATTTACAAAGAGAAGAATGGGAAAATTATAATGGTTTAATTCCTTTATTGCCATTAATGAAAGGTACAGAAACTATAGAAGAATATATGCCAAAATATAGAAAAAAAATACAAAATTTAAATGCAACAAAAGAGGAAAAAGCTGATATAGCTACTTGTTTGGCATTGATAAATAGTGTATACTTAAATATAGAAGAGTTGAAAAAAATTTGGAGGGATATAATGATAGCGTCTCCGTTATACAAGGAAATCCTAAAAGAAGGTAAAGAAGAAGGCAAATCAGAAGGTTTACAGGAATCTATCCTAACCATGCTTGAATTAGAATTTGGTAAAGTGCCTAAAAATATAAAAACAAAGCTACAACAAATAAAATCTATAGATAAATTAAGAGCTATTTTAAAAAATTTTAAAAGTATATCTTCTTTGAAAGAATTAGACATCCTTTTAGATTAAAAACATAACAAATTCCTTACGCTGATTCAGGTCTGTAGCCTCCATCAAAATATTTATGGTTCAATCTACAATATTGAACCAGCATAAAAAATGGTTAGGAAATCACAATAATGTAGGGATAGACCCCCGTGTCTATCCTGTTGAATTTGGACAAACGGCGTTGACCCGTTTAATGAAAAGGGCGAACGGCGTTCGCCCCTACACCATTTATAATTCCATCACATTCCTTATAAAATCATCACCGTGACCAGCTTGGGTTTGTTTCTCTAACTCCCCTAGCCCCTCTTTACAAAAGAGGGGAAATTTGTTGGGTGACGAGTTTTTACAAAAAAAATTTAACGATAAAAATTTCATAACCTTTAACTCCCTCTCTTTTATATGAAAGAGATTTTTTATATAAGATAGAAAAGATGCATAAATTGTCATCCTGAACTCGTTTCAGGATCTCTTTCATCCTTCGTTGTGACCGGCAGGTCATGGGTTGTTAGTTATTCTCCCTCTCCTGCCAGAGGAGAGGGCAGGGTGAGGTGGGAGGACTAATCGCCCTTACTCTGCTTTACTTGTCGCCTGCATCAAAATATTTAGGTTCAATCTGCAAGATTGAACCAGCAGAAAAATTAATTCATTTCTTTTTTAAATTTTTAATTTCTTCTTTTGATAAACCAGTAAGGGCAACAATATCAGAAATTGCCATTCCTTTTAACAACATCTTTTTTGCAATTTCAATTTTTTCTTTTTTTGATCCTTCTTTTAAACCCTCCTCTTTTCCCTCTTTTAGAATCTCTTTAAATAACGGACTTACAACCATAATTCTTCTCCATAAATTATTTATCTCTATACCATATTTTACACTACTTATCATTGCTAAACAAGTGGCTATATCGGCTTTCTCTTCTTTATTCATCGTCAATTGGTCTATTTTTTCTTCATATTTTTTCATACTTTTTTCTACGTCTTCATCGCCTTTCATCAAGGGTAGCAGTGGGATTAGACCTTTATAATTTTCCCACTCTTCTCTCTTTAATTCCCATAAATTTATAACTTTATAGTTAAAACTTAAAATATTTTCGCCTTTTAGCCCTTTCCATTCATATTTATCAGGAACAGGGATATATTTTTTAACAGGTTTGGTTAAAACTATCAAATATGAAATTACCGGGAGTTTGTATTTATTTTCCAGTCTTACCGAATATTCAAGCATTCTACAGGGAACATTTTGAGTAAATTTATGTTGAAATTCGATGTGAACTATTGCAGATTCAAGTTTTATGGCTACATCCGCTATTCTTGTCCTGTATTTTAATTCAGTATCTAAAAACTCCGGCATTTTAGAATATTCCAGACCAAGCAAGTGTTTTAGAAAATCTTCCGGGAATTTCTCCAGAAGATATTTTAACGTGAAATCATAAACTTTCTTCATAGAAAGAAGTATATCACCTAAAAATCAAAATGAAAATTTATCACTGTGACCAGCTTGGATACCTATCATCAGCACTATCATTAGTTAATTTGGTTTGATTCGTTCCATCTGCATTCATTACATAGATTTCATAATTACCATCCCTATTAGAAGAAAAAGCAATCTTAGTTCCATCTGGCGACCAGCTTGAATACGCATCAGAAGCACTATTATTAGTTAATCTGGTCTGGTTCGTTCCATCTGCATTCATTACATAGACTTCATTGTTACCATCCCTATTAGAAGAAAAAGCAATCTTAATTCCATCTGGCGACCAGCTTGAATACACATCAAAAGTAGCACTATTATTAGTTAAGTTGGTTTGATTAGTGCCATCTGCATTCATTACATAGACTTCATTGTTACCATCCCTATTAGAAGAAAAAGCAATCTTAGTTCCATCTGGCGACCAGCTTGGAATGTTATCTTCAGCACTATTATTAGTTAATTTGGTTTGATTAGAACCATCTGCATTCATTACATAGATTTCATAATTACCATCCCTATTAGAAGAAAAAGCAATCTTAGTTCCATCTGGCGACCAGCTTGAATACACATCAGAAGCACTATTATTAGTTAATCTGGTCTGGTTCGTTCCATCGGCATTCATTACATAGATTTCATAATTACCATCCCTATTAGAAGAAAAAGCAATCTTAGTTCCATCTGGCGACCAGCTTGGATTTTCATCAGCAGCACTATTATTAGTTAATCTGATTTGATTAATTCCATCTGCATTTATTACATAAATTTCAGCATTAACAGAATCACCGGAATAGAAAAGAATCTTCCCACTTGCAGTATTAGCCGCAGTTGTCACACTTAACGCTGTTGATTTCAAAGAATCTCCTCCACTATTTACAGCAATAACCTCAAAACTATAAGTTGTGCCTGCTGTTAAGCCAGTGATGTCTTTCGAGGTTCCGGTTACATTATCAAATAGTAAAACGCTATCTTTATAAATTTTATAACTCGTTGCCCCTGTTACTGCTGTCCATGTTAATGTAAAACCAGTCTGGGTTACGCTGGTTTTATTTAATCCTGTTGGTGGTTGTGGTGTTGGAGTTGCCGTAGGGGTTGGGGTCGGAGTAGGTGTTGGTGTAGCTGTTGCCGTTACAGTAGGTGTTGGGGTTACTGAGGGAGAGGGAGAGGCGGAGAGAATTGGAGTAGGTGTTGCTGATAATAATACTGTTGGCGATGGGGAAACCCTTTCTTTAGGCATTATTGTTACAGTAGCAGTTGTAATTTTTGTGGGATCATTTTTTGCCTTAGCTGTTATTGTTACATTTCCTGCTTTTATAGCTGTAATAATGCCTTTACTGTCTACTTTGGCTATAGTGTCATCAGAAGATGACCATATAACGTCATTATTTGTATTTCCGTCTGTTAATGCAACTGTGGCACTAAGATTAATTGTTTCACCTTCTTTGACAGTATTGGCAGCACTTGAAACCATTTTAATTGTTGATACTAAAGCTGGCGAAGCTTCTTTTTGTGACTCCGGTGTACCTGCTTTATTTACTCTTACACTGGCACTGGCAGAGATTGTTGCATCTTTGATTGAAGTTGCCGTAATAACTGTTGTGCCTTCGGTCATCCCTGTTATATCTCCGTCTTTTACAGAAGCTACGGAGGAATTAGAAGAACCCCATAATATTTTATTGTCAGTGGTTCCGTCACTTAATTTAACAGTGGCAATAAATTTACCTGTTTCACCAACGTTTATACTTAAAGATGATGGTGCAATTCCTACTGATGAAACAACAATCTGAGCCGGAGGAATAACTACTGTTACGGCTTGTTTGGTATCGCCTACATTCGTGCCCACTGTTGTATTTTGTCCGGTTGTTTGATTTTGCCCGGTAGTCGGGCAACCGGTTAAAAAGAAAATTGGTAAACAAAGTGGGAGGAATAATTTTAAAAGTGGCTGAAACCTAGATTTTGCAGAGAGAGAGAGAGAGAGTTCTATTTACCTTATTTGTAACCATTTTTACCTACCTTCTAAAACAAATCCCCTTTTATATCATATATTTTTTTACCTGTTTTTAGTATAACATAAAGTTTGGATGTTGTGTTATAAAAATCAGTAAAGTGAGCAGACACGTGTAAATATTGCCATCTGTGTGGGTGCTCCGATATTTTCAGCTTCAGCCCCGACAGATAAAAACCGTAAATCATAACCAAATTTATCTGAAATTGTTTTTGCCCATATCTGAAATTCTTTTCTCCTCCATTCGAATCTGTGGTCAGAGTGCCTTAATTTTTCCGTTCCTATATTTTCCCACATAATATTATATTCTTTGTTCGGTGTGGTAAGAATTACTGTTTGAGGATGTGCAAATTCAAACAGCACCCTTTCGAATGCAGCAAACCTCGGAGGGTCAAGATGTTCAATCACTTCAATTACACAAGCAGCATCATATCCTTTTAAACGTTTGTCCTTATACATCAGGGAACCATGTATTAGTTCAACCCGTTCACGTATATGAGATGCCAGATTTCCCAACTTTAATTTTTCAGAAGCAATCTCAAGGCTTCTTATAGAAACATCCATGCCAACAATCTTTGTGAACTGTTTTTCTTTTAATAAAATTCTTAAAAGTTTGCCTTCACCGCATCCCAAATCAAGAACTGTTTTAGCCCCTGACGCACGGAGAGCAGCAATAACAGCCCCTATTCTTTCGTCATTTAATTTAAGGGTTTTCTCTATTTCTACTTCAGGTAATGCAATTTCTGGTTGAATTTCTTCTTCTATCGGGTTTTCATCAATCAGTCTCGCAAGTGCTTCCCGTTCCAGGCTTATCTGATGTTTAAGGTAACGGCGTGTAATAATTTCTTTTTTAGGGTGCGTTGCCAGCCATCCTTTACCATGAGCCAAAAGTTTTTCAACTTCAAGCGAATCTATATAATAATGCTTAAAATTATCCATTACAGGCACAAGAACATATAAATGATTAAGTAATTCAGAAACAGTGGTTGTTTTTTGCAACTCCAAAGTATAATAAACACTGTTTCCCCATTGAGGGAATGTTTCATCAAGAAGATGCTGTTTTGCAGTGACATTATAGCCCAATGGCTTAAATAAATCATGTAAAAATTGTTCCCCGCCCCGGCATGGCAGGACAGCAATTTTGGCAGTTAACGGGATTTCTGCTTTTATTAATTCAGGACGTTGTTTACATTCGCCTTTCAGAGCTGTTGCAAATATTCTTGAAATCACAACACTTAAAAAAGATGACATAACATAGGGACGGTCATTTACATACTGGTCCATTAAAGATGACCCGCCTATACCTTTTTTACCCCGCACCATTTCAATAGGATCAACATCTAATAATATAGCTGCCGTGCATTTTTCTTCCGTTGCCTGGGGGTAAAAAACATTTACATGCCCAAAAGGTAAGTCAAAATTTTGGCACCTGAATGGGTTCTTTTGGAGCAAAAAACCCAAATCTGTTGCTGGTTTATGTGTTGTTGTAATAGTTAATAACATTTTTTGATTCTCTTTAGTATAATAACATTTAATTTAGCATAAGAGCAATACTTTTTTCAATTTGTCCACCCGGTATATATTAACTATTCATTAAAACAAAATTATGCCCTTTATCTTGAATAATAGTTCCTTTTCTCCCACTTCCATATATATAATACTTTGTTGGCGGATTTCCTACAGGGTTATATAAACCATACCCTGAAAATCACATGGATTTAAGATAAAAGTTTTAAAATCCAGTACTCCACTGATTTCTGAAGTATCTTTATATTCCCCACACAGGTTGTATTAAAACTAAAATAAAAAATCCGAAATATCCAATGTTAAAGATTCTCAGAATCAGATGAAATTTGATATAATAAAGTTATTAAATAAAGGACAGAAATAAAGGAAAAAATTATGAAAATTTTATCGGCTTTTTTACTTCTTTTAGTATTTTTATTGGTCATTAGAGGAGAAACACTTAATGCAAAGGAGCAATACAATGATTTTATTACTAAAAATAATATCAGGGTAATTGGCAAAGAGCTTAAAACAAATGAAATAATAGCTTTTGATATGTTTTTCAAAGGCGGGTCATCTCTTTTAAATTCATCCAACGCCGGAATTGAAGCGTTAACTTTAAATGTGCTCCTTGAAGGGTCTAAAGAATATCCGAAACAAAAGCTTTATGAAGAACTGATTCCAATGGGTACGGAGATTACAAGCAGAAATAACTACGATTATTCTGTAATTTCAATGAAGTGTTTAAAAAAATATTTTGAAAAGTCCCTTTTAATTCTTGCTTCTCTTTTAAAAGACCCTTTATTTGAAGAAAAAGAAATAAAAAATGCAAAAGAAGCAATGCTTGCAGAGATTAAAAGAGACTTAGACAATCCTTCCAAATATATATGGCAGTTAGTGAATAATTCTTTATTTAAAGACCATCCTTACAGAAATTATCCTAACGGATTGTTAAATACCATTCCTCAACTGGAAAGAGGAGATTTAATGAACTGGCATAAAAAAATGTTTGATACTTCCCGGATATTAATGACTTATGCAGGCGATTTAGAACAGAATGTATTAAAGCAATACCTGGAAAAACACTTTGATTTTTTCCATAAAGGAGATTATAAAGAAACAGAAGTTCCTGATTATTCAAGACAAACACAGATTAATTTTGAACAAAGGGAGATACCTTCAAGCCATGTTATATGTAAATTTCAGTGTCCGAATATGAAAGATGATGACTATCCCGCACTTTCTTTAACTTTGGCATTACTAAGCCAGAATCTCAAACAACGCGTAAGAACTGATGAAGGACTGGCATATAGCATTTATTCAAATGCCAGTATTTACAGAACAAATTTTGCTTCTATTTATTTTAGTTCCCCAAAGCCTGATGAGGTTTTAAAACTTGTCCGTGATGAGATAAATAAATTGAAAAATGAATTTTTGCCGGAAAAATTCATAAAAGATAATGTCAATTTATTTTATACGTATCATTTTTTATCCCAGCAATCTAATTCTGGTTTAGCCGCAAGTATGGGAATTCATCAAATATTAAGTAAAGGCTATAACTATGATTTTGTCATTATGGAAAAGGTAAAAAAAGTAACCGCGTCTGACATTAAAAATGTGGCAA
>Ga0208863_1002051_pt1 | contig 11002 bp, 4 predicted proteins | sample RifOxyD3_FD_184040 | JGI IMG/M metagenome (GOLD analysis project Ga0208863, IMG submission 184040) | Soil microbial communities from Rifle, Colorado - Rifle Oxygen_injection D3 (SPAdes) | ecosystem: Environmental > Terrestrial > Deep subsurface > Rock core/Sediment | place: Rifle, Colorado...
CTTGCCGCTTACAAAGACGCCCCCGCCGATCTGCTACGAACCGTCACGCGCGATGCGTTTACCCGCTTGGTGGATGAGGCCATCGAGGAAACTGTGGATTTCATGGTCATCGCAGGCGATCTTTACGACGGTAGCTGGAAGGATTACAACACCGGCCACTTTTTTTGCCGCGAAATGGGACGCCTCAACAAGGCGGGTATTCCAGTCTATTTGCTGTTGGGCAACCACGATGCCGATAGCGAGATGACCAAGAAACTGACGTTACCGCCCAACGTCCATCAGTTTGAAACTCGCAAGGCCAACACCTTCCGCATTGAGGAACTGAAAGTTGCCCTGCATGGCCGCAGTTACAAGGAAGCCGCGACGGTGGAAAATCTGGCTGCCGGTTATCCGGCACCGGTCGTCGGTTGGCTTAATATCGGTGTGTTGCATACGGCGCTGGAAGGTTATGCCGCACACGCAAATTACGCGCCTTGCTCCCTGACCGAACTCGGCGCCAAAGGCTACGACTATTGGGCGCTGGGGCATGTGCATGAGCACGCCATCTTGCAGCAAGACCCGTGGGTGGTGTTTCCGGGCAACTTGCAGGGACGGCATATTCGCGAAACGGGTGCGCGGGGAGCGATAATGGTCGAGGCGGATGGATCAGGCATCCATTCGGTAGAGCGTTTACTGGTGGATGTGCTGCGCTGGCATGTGGTTGAAGTGGATGCCGCAGAAGCCATAACGCTGACAGATGTGGTCAGGCTGGTCGGACGAGCTTTCGAACAATTGGTCGCCGAAACTCCCGATAAAATCTATCTCTCGGTGCGCGTTCACATCAAGGGTAAAACGGCTGCGCATGGCGAGCTTTTCGGCCTGGAATCGCAATTGCGGGAGGAAATACTCGGACAGGCTGCAGGGCAAGGCATTGACCGCATGTGGGTAGAGAAAGTGCGCATTGAAACTGAAGCTGTAACCGATGCGCTTCATATCGCGGCACGTTCGGACGCGATAGCTGATTTGCAAAGCTTTCTCGCTGCAGCACCGGAAGATGAGGCGTTATTGGCATCGTTGATGGAGGACTTGCGACCGCTGGTGGACAGGGCTCCGTTTGAATTAATTCAGTCTCTGCCAGAGATGGATGCCATTCGAAACGGAAATATTGCCGGTATTGTTAAATCCGTCACGCCTGGCCTGCTGGCTTATCTGGCGAACGGGCATGGCGAAGCATAATGAAACAGCGAAATGTAGGTGCGCCGACTTCCCTCCCCTTCAAGGGGAGGGCTAGGGTGGGGATGGGTTTTAAAACATGCCTAAACTGTAACAAATTGAATTTACATGCATAACGCTTACCCCATCCCCCTCCCAACCTCCCCCTTGAAGGGGGAGGAGCTCGCTCTGGGCGATGGGCCAGCTGCAGGATCACCCCTCCCAATCTCCCCCTTGAAGGGGGAGGAGCTCCGAATCCCTGCTTGTGCGCATACGCTAGCGTACTATTTCACGTAAAGCGAACTGAGGAAAACCATGCGCATTACACGTCTCGACCTGCTGCGGTACGGTAAATTTACCGACAAGTCTGTTTCGCTGCCGAGTGCGGCGCAAGATTTCCACCTGATTGTCGGCCCGAACGAAGCGGGAAAATCCACGTTACGTAACGCCATACAGGACCTGCTGTTCGGCATCGAAACCCGATCACGTTACAACTTTCTACACCCGCACAGCGAGATGCGCCTGGGCGCACTGATCGAGCATGGTAACGACAAACTGGATTTCATTCGCACCAAGGCGCGAACCAAGACGCTGCAAACGTTTGCCGGCGGCCCCTTGCCTGACAGTGCTCTAATCCCTTTTCTGGGACAGATTGACCGCACTTTTTTCGACCAGATGTTTGGCTTGAATCACGAGCGTCTGGTCACTGGTGGCCAAGAGATTTTGAGCGCCTCTAATGACATCGGTCAGATACTTTTTCAGGCTGCGGCAGGTGTAGGAAGCTTGGGAGAGATACGCGACAAGCTGGAAACAGAAGCGGATAAACTTTGGGCCAAACGAAAATCCAGCGATCGCGAATATTATATTGCCAGTACCGAACTCGATCAGGCTGAGGCAGCACTCAAGCGGGCTACCGTACGTACCAAGGATTGGCAGGAGGCACGTACCAAGGTTGACCAAATTGGCGATGATCTCAAATTGGCGCAAGAGCAATATCGTGCGCTGGAGCAGAAACGTATTCAGCTGGAACGGGTGAGACGTGTGGCACCGATGCTGACCACTCTGACCGAGCTGGAGCGCCAATTGGCCAGCCTGGGTGTAGTTATTTCACTGCCGGAAAACGCAGCTGAGCAGTTCGCCCATGGCGGGCATGAAATCGCTATCGCCACACCGTCGCTGATTCTTTTCGAAAAACAGGCTACTGAGCTGCAAGAAAAAATCGAGGCACTCCTCCCTGATGAATCCATCCTTGCCCGTGGCGCGGACATTGATGCGCTATCCGAGATGCGCCAGCAGTTACGTAACCATGAAAGCGACATCGGTAAGCGCGAGGCGGAAATCCATGTGCTGTGGCAAACCGTAGAGGAATCCATGCGCCAACTGGGATGGTTAGCAGAAGGCGAAGACGCTGTTGCCCAGCGCCTGCCGGGCAGCCTGGTGCGATCAGCCATCGACAATCTCATCCGCCGCCATGAAGCGCTTGAGCAGGCGCTTTCGACCGCCGAAGAAACGCTCAGAAGCCGGGGAGAAGAAGCCAAAGTCATCAATGCTGAAATCGCAGCACTACCCGCTACCGAGATCCCCGTTACGCTGGCCGATGCATTGGCGACGGCCAGATCGCTTGGCGATGTAGCTGCCCAGAAAAAGAGGATCGAGACCCAAATTGGTCGGCTGAAGCGTGAGCTGGAAACGACGGCGCATGAATTGGGCGTATGGAACCCCGGCACGGATAGCCTGCGCAAACTGTTGCCGCCCACCCAGGATGAAATGAATGCCCTGATCAAGGGCCGCAACGACCTGGAATTGACCGCCTCGACAACCAGGGAACGGCTTGCCGAAGCCAACTCCGAAGTGCACTCCCTGCAACTGGAGATTTCGCAATACAAAGCCGCGCACCATCCGGTGACGCTGGCAGATGTTCAGCAAGTTCGCACAACCCGCGATTCGACCTGGCAGTCCATCAAGACCGGCGCTGTCTCCGTAATGGATGCGGCCCCCGGCTATGAAATAGAGGTTGCCGAGTCCGACACACTTTCCGACAAACGCCATGACAAGGCGCAGGAAGAAACCGAATTTCAGTCACGGCTCGACCGGTTGCAACGATTACAGCAGAAAATGACCGACCTTGAATCGCGCTTGCACGAAAGTACGCAGGCGCTGACCAGGCTTGATCAGGATTGGGAAGTTCGCATCAAGGACATGGGGCTGGCGGGTATGCCAATTCTAAAGGCCAATGATTGGCGCTCTGCACGCGAGCGTGTCCTCAGTGCTGACTATGCCTTGGTGGAAGCGCAATCCTCACAAGCAGATTTTGTAGCGAGTGTCGCGCATGCCAAATCTGCATTGACGGAAGCCATGTTGGCTATCAAGCCGGAGGTCAGGAATATCAATCTTTCCGCGCTGATTCTGCTCGCGGATGAAGTCGTGAATACCGCAACCCGCGTGCAGGAGCGTCGCAATACGCTCGCGACCCAGAAAATCCGTGCCGAGGCGTCCATCCCTGAATTGAACAACCGGGTTGGTCAGGCGCAGCTGGCTATCGACACATGGCGTGCCGACTTACAAAAAAATCTTGCGCTTGCACATCTTCCACCCGATGCAAATACCGGCACGATAGCAGGCGCCCTCGCTCTGTTTGAACGCATGGATCAGTATCTCCAGAAAATCAGGGATATACGCGTTAACCGCATTGACATGATGCGTCGTGATCTCAATAATTTTGCCGATACCGCAAAATCGCTGGCTGTGGATGTTGCTCCGGCCATTGCGATAGAACACGCAGCCCAGATCGTATTAGACCTGGAAAGCCGGTTGAAGCAAGAGCTATCGGCTTCACAGGAGCTGAGCCGTTTGAAAGCCGAACTTGAGAAAGCCGCAGAGCAAGCCACGGCTGCCCGCAGCAGGATCGCTGAAGCCAAAGCCAGCCTGCAACCCCTGTTCCACTTGTCTGTAGCGATAGACAACGATGGCTTGCGTGCCGCGATTGTTAATTCGGATCGCCAGCGTTCGCTCACGTCCGAAATGGATCAAGCCATCAAGCAGTTGTTGCAAGCGGGCGATGGATTGGGTCGTGAAGCGCTTGAATCCGAGTTCGAAGCCATTGATGCCAGCGCAATATCAATTCGCCTGTCCGAGATCAAGCTTCTGATCGATGAAGTGGTTGGTCAGCAAAACAGGCTGTCCGGCGAACTGAATTCCGCCGATACTGAACTTGGCAAAATTGCAGGGCAGGATGAGGCGGCACGGGCTGAATCGCAGCGGCAAGAAGCGCTTGCCAGAATGTCAAACGCTGCGGAACGGTACATCAAGGTCTATACGGCGGCCAAATTGCTGCGCTGGGCTATAGAACGGTTCCGTGAAAGCAAACAGGGGCCCATGCTCGCCAGGGCGAGCGAGGTTTACAGCGGCCTGACCCAAGGTGCTTTTAACAAGCTGGTTGTCGATTACGAAAGCGAGCCATTAAAACTCTCCGGGCAGCGCGCAACCGGAGAGTTGGTGGATATCGAGGGAATGAGCGAAGGCACCCGCGACCAGCTCTACCTTGCGCTGCGTTTGGCTGCACTGGAACTCCATCTGGAGCAGACAGTCCCCCTGCCCTTTATCGCCGACGATCTTTTTATCAATTACGATGATGGACGTGCGAAGGCCGGTCTTGAGGCGTTGGCCAAGTTATCTGAAATGACCCAGGTGATTTTCTTGAGCCATCATGAACATTTGATTCCAGTGGCTCGGACTGTTTTTGGCCATCGCTTAAATGTTATAAATCTAATGGACTAGCACGGTTTTTTAGAGGTGGATGACTGTTTTTTTGAGGTGTATAGGATGGCTGACAGAGAATTTCAGCCAGATGCAACTCCAGCGTTTGCGAAAGATTGATATCACGCATCAAGCACACGCGTCAATGTCTGCGGTTCAGTCTGCGCAGCCAGCGCGATCCACGGGTTATCACGGAGATAACGGGCTAAAATTCCCCGCCGTATAACCGCAGCATCTCCAGCATCGCTGATGCCTTGTCCAGTGTCTCCTGATACTCGGCATCGCATTGCGAGTCGGCGACGATGCCGCCGCCGGCCCAGCAGCGAATCTCATCATGCGCATAAACCAGCGTGCGGATGACGATATTGCTGTCCATATTGCCGTCAAAACCGACATAGCCAATCACACCGCAATACACGCCGCGCCGGTTCGGCTCCAGTTGTTCGATGATTTGCATCGCGCGCAGCTTGGGCGCACCGGTGATCGAGCCGCCTGGGAAGCAGCCCTGCAACACGTCCAGCGCACCTAGTCCTTCGGCCAGTTCCCCCTGCACCGTACTGACCAGATGGTGAACATTGGCGTAGCTCTCAACTTTGAACAATTCAGGCACGCGCACTGAGCCAGGCTTGCAGCTCTTGCCCAGATCGTTGCGCAGCAGGTCCACGATCATCAGGTTTTCGGCCCTGTCCTTTGGATGGCAACTTAATTCTTCAGCCAGTTGCCGGTCGCGCACCGGATCCCTGTCTCGCGGTCGCGTGCCTTTGATCGGCCTGGTTTTTACCAGACCGTTGCTCACGCTGATGAAGCGTTCCGGCGAGGCGCAGAGAATCTGAACTCCAGGAAAATCAAGGTAAGCGGAGTATGGCGCGGGGCTCAATTCTCGCAGCTTGAGATAAGCGCCTAGTGCATCACCTGATGCGAACGCAGAAAAGCGCTGCGCGAGATTGACCTGGTAGCAGTCGCCAGCCTGCAAATAGCCTTGCACCCTGGCGAACGCCGCCGCGTAACCATCCTTGCTAAAGTTGCAGCTGATTTTGCCTTGCACGCTGAAGGTATCGGCGGGCAAAGCCGCTCCAGATTGCAGACGCTGCAAAATATGCGGCAATAACTGCGCTGTTTCTGCAAATCGTTGATGTGAAACCAGGCGCGCCGTATGCTTCTGATGATCCAGCACCAGCGCCCAGTCGTAGATGCCGATAGCCATGACAGGCAGATGCTCGCCCTCATCCGCAATGCAGGGCAGACTCATCATGTTGCGCGCCAGGTCATAGCTCCAGTAGCCCAGCGCACCACCGGCAAACGGCACATCTGCCTGCGGTGAAATATGCTCACCCAGTTCAGCACACAACAAGGCAAATGCATCGCTGCCAGCCGCCGTATCGTCCAGCACTCGCGTGTGGTGCGGCGCCGCCGTCAGAATATCGAAGCGCGCCATTCCGCCGCTATCCAGCCAGGCCGCCCAGGGCAGTTCAGCCAGCGCGGCGTAGTAGCGCGCTGCATCGAACTGATAGGGTAATTCCCGACAATAGAAGCTCATGATGACGTCATAACTTATGACTGCGGCACTGCACGTGCAACTGTTCACTGCGCGTATAGCCAGGCGCGGAGCAATCAAACTGCTTCAGTTTGCCCCTACCTCCGCCACACAGGCAAGATTTAACCGCCTGCGCCATCAGACTTTCTGCTTTATCGCCAGTACCGCCTGATTGCGCAGTGTGCGCAGCAACGACAGTTGATGCTGTGACACTTTCAGGCCGTTCGCTTCCAGCATGTCCGCGTAAAACATGCCGATCGCCTTATCTTTTACCATGACAGGCAACAGGATAAAACACGGCGCATTAATCGTGTTTCTATACCATGCAGGAATCTTGTCGGCGATATTGGCGGCGTCTATATTTTCGATTGCGATGTCCAGCCCCTTCTCAAGTGACAGATGGAACACATCCGCAACAAAAGGCAAGGGAAAGCGGAATTTAGCGATTATCGCGTCAACGTCCTGACCGAATCCGAATCGTGCCACCATCGCATTTTGCTTATTGTCCCGTATCAGGATCACCGCGCGATTAAAACCGATGCCGCGATAAATCGTCTCCAGCACCATCAGCAATACATCGTTCAAATTGAAATCGCTCACCAGTGAAGCAGTGACATCCTGGATGCCCGCGCCCAGTATCGCCTCCGGGTTGGAAGGGCGTGTATCAGCAGACCCGGGTTCCGCAGCCTGATCCAGACTGGTGATTTCACTGAAATCCTGCTCTTTTTTTGCCTTGCCGATGTCAGGCTCATGCCCGCACCACTTACGCACCCGGGTCAACAACGGACTCTTGCCTATCCCTACTCCCATCATCACGGATCGTTGTCCCAATTCACTCACGCCGACATCGATTGCCGCAGACAATTCGCGCTCCGAAACACGCGTAGCGCCCTCATAGCGCTTACTCAGCTTAACCAGGGATTCGTGCTTGGTCTGCGGGGTGCTGGACGATGCGATCTCGCACAATTCGTTGGCCAGGTTGATGGTAACCGTCAGGTAATCCATATCCCCGACTGCCGCCCCCACCTTGCCCGCAGGCAGCTTGCGCATCCCGGCAAGCAAGCGCGGCGGGAAATTCCAGCTGCGCGCCACCGCCGTACCCAAGTCCGAATAACTGATACCCAAGACTTTAATCGCAGCCTGCGCCTCGCTTTCTCCCTGCTCCATCAGTCGGGAAATTTCCTGGCTCTCATCGAAAAAATAGTAGGTGGCCAGCATTCGGCCCAGATTGTGAAACATCGCGCAGACCATCACTTCTTCGGCATCGCGAATAGCGTGTCCGACCGACAACTGCGCCGCCACGATGCCGGTAAAAATCGCCTGAACCACTTCTTCCCTGAGCTGCACAGCCTGAGCCTTGTTTTGCATAAAGTCCATCAAAATCAGCGACATGGCTATATTTCGCACCGTCTCAAAGCCTAATATCACCACCGCCTTGGAAACAGTGTTGATTGAGCCGCCGAACTGCCCGAACGATGCGGTATTAACCAGTTTCAGCAGCTTGCTGGTCAAGGCAAAATCCTGAAGAATGGTGCGCGCCAGCTTGTTGCTGCTCTCGGACTCGGAAGAGACAATCTGGTTGATTTCAGAAATGATATTGCTCAACGCCGGAAAATCGCTCTTGCTGCGCATGCGGCGCAGCAGGAATTCCAGCGTACTGTGCGCGCCGCCCTGTGAAGCAATCGCCTGACGTGTCTCGCCGAGATAATCCTGCAGAGCCTGCTTCATAGCCGTCGCGCCTGAATAGCGTTCATCCGGGTTTTTCGCCATCGCCTTGGCAATGATGGCCTCAAACTTATCATCCAGCCGCGCATTGTGTACCGAAGGCGCGGCGACTTTTCCGGAGCGCGCCCGCCCTTTATCGCCGTTAACCTCCCCGGTCACCATCTCATAGAGCATCATGCCGACGGCATAAATATCGGTCAGGAAGTGCCGCTCCCCGGCAATATCCTCTGAAGCCGTATTGCGCGGCACGCCGCCCGGCGTGAGATCGTGTTCCGGCATTTCGTTGCCCGCCCTTGCCATCCCGAAATCCATCACCATCGGCACGCCATTGGCTGCCATCATCACATTGGCTGCGCTGACATCCAGATGAAAGACACCCTGTGCGTGCGCATAGGCCAGCCCTTCCAGCACGCCGCACGCGATTTCTGCCGCACGCACGAATGACATGTCCTGATGCAGCATTTGCGCCAGAGTCTGCCCTTGCACATAAGCATAGACCAGATAGACGGAGCCCTGATACTCGCCCGAGTCATACAGTGCAATGATGTTGGGATGCTGCAGACGGCTGACGATGTGCGCCTCGTGTACCAACTGTTCGCTCTTGTGCAGCGTCTTGATGGCGACCTGACGGTCGAGTTGGGGATCATGCGCGAGATACACAGCTCCCTGAGCGCCCTTGCCCAGCTCCTTCAGTATTTCAAAACGACCTATTTTTTGTCCGGACATGATTAAGCAGAATTAACTATCTACAACTTTCAAGGATTATTCGATGATGAAAAACGTGCTTTATTTTACACCAGAGAAGTTGCCGCAAACGCAATTACGATGCAGGCACGTTGGGCACCCCATCCGGAATAAAAAACGCTCTGTCCTAGTTGGCTGTTGAACACTACCCCATTGCATGAAAAAGCGATTTCACGCGGAGGCGCGGAGAACGCGGAGGAAGGCGGCTTCTCACGAAATTACTCCTATCGCTAATGCCGTTGCGACTTCCAGGCTATATGACGAGATTTTCTCCGCGTTCTCCGCGCCTCCGCGTGAGTAAGATTTTGATTTTATTTTTGACCCTTTAACTTAATAGCGACAGAGCCAGTAAAAAACGCTCCCGCATGGGAGCGCCCGACTGGCATTCAACACAACGGGCTGCCCGCGATTATCTCAGAGAGCAACTTTACAGCATTGCCCTGAGCAGTCGTTCTAAAAACAATTTACGCATAATCCCGAACAGCCGCGTTATTTGAAATGATTCCCGAACGCACGGGTTATGGCCCGCATCTATCTGACAATCACCTTGTTGCGCCCCGATTCTTTAGCGGTATAGAGCGCTTCATCGGCGCGCTTGACAAGGTCCTGCTCACTTGCCACTTCAAGTTCCGGATAGGAGGTGGTCCCGAGGCTGATCGTGACGCGGATCATCTGATCGCCGTCTGCGACCGACGTTTCTTCCACCATACGCCGCATCCGCTCTCCGACATCACGAGAATTTTCCTTGGAAGCGGCAGGGAGGATGACCAGAAATTCCTCGCCGCCGTAGCGCATGAGAATATCCCCCTCGCGCAGAGCCGCACGCACTGTTTTCGCGACATGAATGAGCACCCGGTCTCCCGCCAGATGCCCGTAGGTGTCGTTCACCTTCTTGAAATGATCGATATCGAGCATCATGACACCGAGCGAACCGGTCGTGCGGACCGCACGACTGAACTCCTCGCTGAGCCTCGCCATGCCAAAACGGCGGTTATAGATGCCAGTCAGCGGGTCAAGCGCCGCGAGCTTTTGCAAGCGGTCGTGCGTAAGAGCGTTGTTCATCGCGAGCGCCATACCCTGACCGAACAGGTCGAGGCGCGACTTCAGCTCATCGGCAAATCCGGCAGCGCTGGCCAGGATGATCGCACCGAGCGGTACGCCCTTGTAGAGCACCGGTTCGACGATCACCTCGCGCGGACGGAAGTCCGTCAAAACACCTTCAACAGCGACATCCTCGGGCAGCGTCACACACAGGCGTTTTTCGCTCTGCAAGGCGAACCGAACAGAGTCGCTGCTTTTCAGGGAGTCGGGGGTGCGTATCCCGCGTGATGCGGCAATCCTTATCTGCCCTTCTGTGGCAATCAATATGGCGCCTGCGTCCGCTTTCATATGCTGAAGCAGTTGCTGAAGGGCTTCGTTCACCAGAGCCTCCAGATCCAATTGACTCGCCAGCATCGCGCCGAAGGAACGGACAGAGGCATCATTCCTATGTGATGCCGCAAGGGCCTCGACGAGGTAATTGAAGGCCTTGCCGCTTTCGCCTATTTCATCCTCTGAATCCACTGGAATGTGACAGACTTCAGGCGTGCAATTATTTATATCCCCGGTCCGCGAAATTTTCATGAGGTTGGATTCAACGAATCTCATGCGCTCAGCCAGAATGTGCAACCGGCTGCCAACGATGCTCCGGGCCAGCCAAATATTGACTCCGCCAACAATGAAGCCCGCAGCCATGGTCGCTGCAAAAAACCCTGGGGTCAGCACATATTCCGTCGGCACGCCCATCATGACAGTGAAAAACGGGAAGAGGACACCCATGACAAGACCGAGTCCCGTCATCCAGATGGCGAGATCGGTGAATACTTTACGTGTCAGACGAATCATGGCATTCCTCCTGTTAAACGGTCATCTCTCACCAGGTTACGGGCAATTCTCGACGAGTATGATAAACCTTAAAACCTCATTTCATCCACGAAAGGCACGAAATTCACGAAAGAAAACAATCGACTACATAAATTGAGCAACGCACCCAACGGGTGATGCAACAAATCA
>Ga0208863_1002052_pt1 | contig 10998 bp, 10 predicted proteins | sample RifOxyD3_FD_184040 | JGI IMG/M metagenome (GOLD analysis project Ga0208863, IMG submission 184040) | Soil microbial communities from Rifle, Colorado - Rifle Oxygen_injection D3 (SPAdes) | ecosystem: Environmental > Terrestrial > Deep subsurface > Rock core/Sediment | place: Rifle, Colorado...
GCGACCGCGCAAACCGTCCCTTCTGTCAAGTGTATTTTGTTCATTTCGTGATTATTCCTACGTCAAAATTGCAGTTTCGCTACCGCCTTAACGGCCACTGTGTAGACGCTGAATGTCTAAACTTGAGTCAGGCAAAGAATCCGCTATCCCACAGTTCGCGGGTTAACGCCTGGTAGTCTGCCGCGCCCGGGCTCTTGGGTGCATATTCAAAAACGTCTTTTCCGTACATCGGGCTGGTTGCCAGCGCGACCGTTTCAGAGATGCGCGTTTCACACACCTGATCGCCGAAGCGCGATTTGAGTTTATCGTAAATCTCGAATGATAACTTGCGACGGGAGTCGAAACGCGTCACCAGAATGCGACGCTCGATCTTGCGCTTAAGCTTAACCTCCAGCACGTTGAGCGCGCTGTCCAACCGGTGCACACCTTGCAACGACAGGAAGTCGGCGGATACGGGAACCAGCACCCTGTCAGCGGCCAGCAGGGCGTTTAACGTGAGCACACCCAGCATAGGGCAGCAGTCGATCATGATCGGTGCGCCGGTGAGTGCCAGATCCTCTCTTAGACCATTCTTCAGCATGGTTGCCGCCTGAGGATTACTGCCCAACATGGCATCCAATTTAGCCAGCTCCAGCGCTGCAGGAATCGCCTGCCAGCCGCGTGACGTATCTCGTAGAAGTCCAGCCAGAGGAGTCTTGTGCTTGAAGAAGGCGACCATACTCATCTCGGCACGAACGTCCTTGATGCCGCTGGCGAGCGTCAAATGCCCCTGCGGATCGAGATCCAACGCAATCGGCGACTGCTGTGCAATGCTCAGCGCCGCCGTCACGTTCAGACAGGTGGTCGTTTTACCGACCCCGCCTTTTTGATTAAATACGGCGATGACCGCCATTCTTCATCCCATTATGACGGGTGGCCACCCCGTTGTTATTCGACGGTCACTGACTTGGCTAAACTTCTAGGCTTGTAGCTTCGAACTATGGTTAGCCATTTGTCTCGCTGCAAACCTCGAACCTATTCCACCGTAACCGATTTTGCCAGGTTACGAGGTTTGTCGACGTCAGTGCCCTTTTGCAATGCGACGTAATATGCCAGCAATTGCAAGGGGAGAGTGTGAAGAATAGGGCTTAAATATCCTGCGTGTTCGGGCATTTGCATGATGTGTACGCCCTCTTCCTCGCGGATATGGGTGTTTGCATCGGCGAACACGAACAACTCACCACCGCGCGCGCGAACTTCATGCAGGTTAGATTTGAGCTTTTCCAGCAGCACATCGTTAGGCGCGACCGAAATGACCGGCATATCCTTATCGACCAGTGCCAGCGGGCCATGCTTTAGCTCTCCCGCAGGATAAGCTTCGGCGTGGATATAGGAAATTTCCTTGAGTTTGAGGGCTCCTTCCAGCGCGATCGGATAGTGCATACCTCGCCCCAAAAACAGTGCGTGCTGCTTAGTGGCGAACTGCTCGGCCAGTTTGGCGATTTTAGGTTCCAGATCGAGCACTTTCTGCGTGGCGGCAGGCAGATGGCGCAAATCGTGCAAGTGCTGACGTTCCTGTGCTTCCGTCAGGCGTCCACGCTGTTTAGCCAGTACCAGCGTCAACAGGAACAATGCAACCAGTTGCGTGGTGAACGCCTTGGTTGAGGCAACACCGATCTCAGGGCCTGCGCGGGTCAGGAAACGCAGCTTGGCCAGTCGCACCAGCGCACTTTCGGCCACATTGCAGATCGCCAGCGTGTGGACATGACCCAACGACATCGCGAAGTTGAGCGCAGCCTGAGTATCTGCGGTTTCTCCCGATTGTGAGAGCACCACGACCAGCGCCTTCGGATTAGGGACACTGGTTCGGTAACGATATTCGCTGGCAATTTCAACCGTGCAAGGGATGCCGGCAATTTCCTCCAGCCAGTAGCGCGCCACCAGGCCTGCGTGATAACTCGTGCCGCAAGCCAGTATCAATATGCTGTTGATGTCCGAAAATACGGCAGCCGCTTCCGCGCCGAACACACCGGGAATAATCGAGGTGCTGTTGCAAACCGATTCCAGCGTATCCGCGATGGCCTGCGGTTGCTCGTGGATTTCCTTCTGCATGTAGTGGCGGTAATTACCCAGCGACACACTTTCATTGCTGATTTCGCTCACCTGCACCGGACGAATTACCTCGGCACCGCCGGCGTTGAAGATGCGATAGCTTTGGCGTTGAATCTCGGCCACATCGCCTTCTTCCAGATAGATGACACGGTTGGTTACCGGCAGCAGCGCCGACACGTCGGAGGCAATGAAATGCTCACCCACACCGACGCCCATCAGCAAAGGGCTACCGCGACGCGCGCAGATCAGTTGATCCGGATTATCCAACGCAATGACACCGAGTGCGTACGCACCGATCAGCTCAGTCAAAGAGGCGCGGGTTGCCTCCAGTAAACTGGCTCCGTTCTTGTAATGGCTGTGTACCAAGTGGACGATCACCTCGGTATCGGTGTCCGAGGTAAACACGTAACCGGCAGCGCTCAAACGGCTGCGCAATGACTCGTAATTTTCGATGATACCGTTGTGCACCACACCGATTAGATTATTGCTCAGATGCGGGTGCGCATTGCGCTCGCTGGGCACACCATGCGTCGCCCAACGTGTATGTGCTATCCCTAGCATACCGGAAGTATCATTGGTCTTCAGTCGCAGATCTGCGACGCGACCCGTGCTGCGCTCGCGCTGCAATTGTCCGTCCTGAATGACGACCAAACCTGCCGAGTCATAGCCGCGATATTCCAGACGTTGCAGCCCTTCCAGCAAGATTGGCACGACATTGCGCTCTGCTACCGCGCCTACGATTCCACACATAATTTAAGTCCTAGTAAAAATGATGATAATTCAGTGAAACGTGAAGATGAGACTGTGAAACGTGAAATGAAAAACCCTTCCACATTTCACTTTTCACAATTTAGCCTTCTTGACCGGACGACTCCATCCCGGTATGGTCATTTGCTTGCTGCGCGACAAGGTGAGTTCGTCAGGCGGCGTATTGCGCGTTATCGTCGAGCCCGCACCGATGGTAGAACCACGGCCTACCGTGACAGGAGCGACCAGCTGGGTATCCGATCCGATAAATACATCGTCTTCGATGATCGTACGGAACTTGTTCGCCCCGTCGTAATTACAGGTGATGGTACCAGCACCGACATTGACCCGACTGCCTATCGTGGCATCCCCGATATAGCTTAAGTGATTGGCCTTACTGGCTTGTGCAATTTCGCTGTTTTTGATTTCAACAAAATTTCCTACATGAACTTCATTGTGCAATTTAGTACCGGGACGCAGTCGCGCATAAGGGCCGATGTGACAGTTCTCTCCGAGCTCGCTGGAATCTATATGACTAAAAGCAGCAATCTGAGTACCTTCCGCGATTGAGGCATTTTTAATGACGCAGTAGGCACCGATTTGTACGTTACTACCCAGCTTGACGTTACCCTCGAAGATGCATCCTACATCGATCTCGACATCCGGAGCGCATTGCAGATTTCCCCGCACATCGATGCGCGCCGGGTCAGCCAATGTCACCCCTTGAGCGAGCAACGCGGTAGCCTGAACCTGTTGCCAGGTGCGCTCTAACACGGCTAACTGCGACTTATTGTTGATCCCGTGTATTTCCCACTCACAGGCTGGCTGTGCGGTATGTATCATTACACCCTGCGCAACAGCCAGCTCGACTACATCGGTCAGATAGTATTCGCCCTGTGAATTATTGTTTCCCAATTTTGCCAGACACTCCCGCAACAAAACGGTATCCACCAGCATGATGCCGGTGTTAACTTCTGTAATCAACCGCTGCTCATCCGTTGCATCTTTTTCTTCGACGATACCGATCACAGAACCCGATTCATTGCGAACGATACGTCCGTATCCGGCGGGATTAGGCATATTGACTGTAAGCAGCGTCATCAGTCCACCCGACTGCAACATCTGATGCAAGGTTTTTTGTTGGATCAGCGGTACATCACCGTACAAAACCAGCGTCTGTGAGTTTTCAGATAAGTGTGGCACGGCCTGCTGTACGGCATGCCCTGTGCCCAGTTGCGGCTCCTGCAGCGCATAACTTGCACCGTACTTTGCCATCGCCTGCGGAACGGATTCGCCGCCATGACCATATACCACGCAAATCTTTTCAGGGTTAAGAGATTGCGCACAATCTAGCACATGGGCAACCAGGGGTTTGCCGGCAAGCGCATGCAGTACCTTTGGTTTCGAGGAATACATGCGCGTACCCTTGCCCGCAGCGAGAATAACAATATTTAACGGTTTCATAGGGCTCCTTCGACGCGAGGTACGATTATAATCAAACTTGATACTGCAGGTAATATCCCATTTGCAGTACGAATCTCACAAGTGATTACGCTAAAGAGAAATATTGCATGCACAAAAAAAGCAGCCTAAGCTGCTTTCTCTGTTGAGCTGACCAGCTATTAGTGCCCAGCTCTTTTGCGTAATTGCTGTATTACCTTCAACTGTGCAATCGCATTGACCAGCTCAGATTCTGCCTGAGCGTAGTCGATGTCAGATGAACGATTCTTCATCGCTTCTTCAGCCGCCTGCTTGGCTTCCAGGGCGCGAGCCTCATCCAGATCCTTACCGCGAATTGCCGTATCAGAAAGTATCGTCACGACATTAGGCTGAACTTCAATCATTCCGCCTGAAACGTAAATCAACTCATCCTCAGCCTGATCCGGACGCTTGATCCGGATCGAGCCTGGCTTGATGCGAGTCAGTAATGCAGCATGCCGTGGATAGATGCCCAGCTCGCCCATTTGCCCTGGAACGATAACCATCTCTGCCAGGCCGGAAAAAATGGATTCTTCCGCACTTACTACGTCGACATGTACTGTCATTGCCATTTGAATTCCCCTTATTGGAGTGTCTTGGCTTTTTCGACTGCTTCTTCGATGCCGCCAACCATGTAGAACGCTTGCTCAGGCAAGTGGTCGTAGTCACCGTCAACGATACCCTTAAAGCCCTTGATCGTTTCCTTCAGTGTAACGTACTTACCAGGGCTGCCTGTGAACACTTCAGCAACGTGGAAAGGCTGCGACAAGAAACGCTGGATCTTACGAGCACGAGCCACTGCGATTTTATCTTCAGGAGCCAATTCGTCCATACCCAGAATCGCAATGATGTCACGCAATTCTTTGTAACGTTGCAGATTTTGCTGAACGCGACGGGCAACAGAGTAATGCTCTTCGCCGACAACCAATGGATCCAGTTGACGAGAAGTTGAATCCAGAGGATCAACAGCTGGATAAATCCCTAAAGATGCGATGTCGCGAGACAGAACAACGGTTGAATCCAGATGCAAGAAGGTCGTAGCAGGAGCAGGATCGGTCAAGTCATCCGCAGGAACGTATACGGCCTGTACAGACGTGATCGAACCCACCTTGGTTGAAGTGATACGCTCTTGCAAGCGGCCCATTTCTTCAGCCAGTGTAGGTTGATAACCCACAGCAGAAGGCATACGACCCAGCAACGCGGATACTTCGGTACCGGCCAGTGTGTAACGGTAGATGTTATCAACGAAGAACAGAATGTCACGGCCTTCGTCACGGAATTTCTCAGCCATCGTCAGACCGGTCAACGCAACGCGCAAACGGTTACCAGGCGGTTCGTTCATCTGACCGAACACCATGGATACCTTATCCAGAACGTTGGAGTCCTTCATTTCGTGGTAGAAGTCGTTACCTTCACGGGTACGCTCACCTACACCTGCAAACACCGACAAACCAGAATGCTGCTTGGCGATGTTGTTGATCAGTTCCATCATGTTAACGGTCTTGCCCACACCCGCACCACCGAACAAACCAACCTTACCACCCTTAGCAAACGGGCAAACCAGGTCAATAACCTTGATACCGGTTTCCAGCAGGTCAACAGAAGGTGACAACTCGTCGAAACGTGGTGCCTTCTGGTGAATAGGACGGCGCTCTTCACATGGAATCTCGCCTGCGTCATCAATAGGACGACCCAGCACATCCATGATACGACCGAGCGTACCAGCACCTACAGGAACAGAAATAGGATTGTTGGTGTTAACCACAGCCATGCCGCGCTGCAGACCATCCGAAGATCCCATCGCAATGGTACGAACTACGCCATCACCCAATTGCTGTTGTACTTCAAACGTCAAACCCGCTTCAACGATAGAGCCTGCTGCAGCTTGCAACGTCAGCGCATCGTATACCTTAGGCATTTTGTCGCGCGGAAATTCAATATCCACCACCGCACCAATGCACTGAACTATCTTACCTTGAGTCATTTGGATTTCCCCATCAAATTAATTTTAGTGTTACCGCTGTATTCAACTATACAGGCACTAGCCTACCGCTGCCGCTCCGCTGCAAATCTCGGAAATTTCACGGGTAATAGCTGCTTGACGCGCCTTGTTATAGACTAACTTCAGATCAGCGATAACGCTCTTGGCATTATCAGAAGCAGCCTTCATCGCTACCATACGTGAACTCTGTTCAGATGCCATGTTTTCCACGACGCCCTGATACACCAAAGACTCTACGTAACGCAAAAGCAATTCGTCAACGACCACCTTAGCATCAGGTTCGTAGATGTAGTCCCAGTTACCTTCAGACAGACCCATCTTTTCACCACTGAGCGGCAACAGTTGCTCGATGCTCGGCTCTTGCTTCATGGTATTCACGAAATGATTGTAACAAATGTGTATCGCATCAATCTCACCGGAGACATAGGCATCCAACATCACCTTGACCACGCCGATCAGACTTGCATGGTGCGGTGCGTCACCCAGACCAATCAGGTTGGACTTAACTTCGGCACCGATACGGTTCATGAAGCCCAAACCCTTATTGCCGATTGCGCAAACACCGATCGCTTTGCCTTCTGCTTCCCAAGTCTTCATCCTGGTTACCACCAGGCGCAGCAGGTTACTGTTCAAACCGCCGCACAGACCCTTATCAGACGTAATCAGAATAACGCCAACTTTTTTGATGGCATCACGCTTAACAAGAAACGCATGCTTGTACTCTGGGTTAGCGTGTGAAAGATGAGCCGCCACTGCACGAATCTTTTCAGCATAAGGACGGGCAGCGCGCATGCGCTCCTGTGCCTTACGCATCTTGGCTGCGGCAACCATTTCCATGGCGCGTGTAATCTTTCGTGTATTTTCTACACTCTTGATTTTCGTGCGGATTTCTTTACTGCCAGCCATTTTTCACCCCGCCTTAGTAAACTGCAGTTGCTTTGAATTCCTCAATCGCAGCAGCCAACAGCTTTTCATTATCCGCGCTCAGGTCTTTCTTGGATTCAATCGTATCCATCAGTTCCTTGTTCTTGGACTTCAGATAGGCGTGTACTGCAGATTCGAATGCCAATGCCTTAGGCACTGCAACGTCATCAAAGTAGCCCTTGTTCACGCAGAACAAAGTCACAGCCATTTCAGCAACAGACAGCGGGCAATATTGCAATTGCTTCATCAGTTCTGTAACCAGCTTGCCGCGTTCCAATTGCTTACGTGTCGCTTCATCCAGATCAGAGGCAAACTGGGCGAAAGCCGCCAATTCACGATACTGAGCCAGTGCCAGACGCACACCGCCACCCAGCTTCTTGATGACCTTGGTCTGTGCAGCACCACCCACGCGAGACACGGAAATACCCGCGTTGATCGCTGGACGAATACCGGCGTTGAACAAGTCGGTTTCAAGGAAGATCTGACCGTCGGTAATCGAAATTACGTTGGTTGGAACGAATGCCGAAACGTCACCGGCTTGAGTTTCAATGATAGGCAACGCGGTCAAAGAACCGGTCTTGCCCTTCACTTCACCCTTGGTGAACTTCTCTACGTATTCAGCGTTGACACGTGCAGCGCGTTCGAGCAAACGTGAGTGCAGGTAGAAAACGTCTCCAGGATAAGCTTCGCGACCTGGTGGACGACGCAGCAACAGAGAGATTTGACGATATGCCCAAGCTTGCTTGGTCAAGTCGTCGTAAACGATCAGTGCATCTTCACCGCGATCACGGAAGTATTCGCCCATGGTACAGCCGGCATAAGGTGCCAGGAACTGCATCGCAGCGGAATCAGAAGCGGTAGCCGCAACCACGATGGTGTAACCCAGCGCGCCGTGCTCTTCCAGCTTACGAACCACGTTAACGACGGTCGATGCCTTCTGACCGATCGCAACGTAGATACAAGTGATACCCTGGCCCTTTTGGTTGATGATCGCATCGATCGCAACCGCTGTTTTACCAGTTTGACGATCGCCGATGATCAGTTCGCGTTGACCGCGACCTACAGGCACCATAGAGTCGATTGACTTCAAACCTGTTTGTACAGGCTGATCAACAGATTGACGTTCGATAACGCCAGGCGCTACCTTTTCAATCTTGTCAGACATCTTGGCGTTGATAGGACCCTTGCCGTCGATAGGCTGTCCGAGCGCGTTAACTACGCGGCCGCACAATTCAGGACCTACAGGTACTTCGAGAATACGTCCGGTACACTTAACAGTGTCGCCTTCGGTAATGTGTTCGTATTCACCCAGAATAACGGCGCCTACAGAATCACGTTCCAGGTTCAAAGCCAGACCAAATGTGTTGCCAGGAAATTCCAACATTTCACCTTGCATAACATCGGACAAGCCGTATACACGTACGATACCATCAGTAACACTGACCACCGTACCTTCGGTGCGCGCCTGAGTCAGCGCTTCGAAGTTCTCGATGCGGCTGCGAATCAAATTACTTATTTCAGAAGGGTCAAGCTTCATCTGGATTTCCTTATCTTGATAATTCTTTTATCAGGCTAGGGCGGTTGCCATTTCGCCAAGACGGGTTCGTGCAGAACCATCGATCACCTGGTCTCCGGTACGGATGACCACACCACCCAGCAAATCTTTATTGATTTTACAGACAAGTTTAATATCGCGGCCCAAGCGTTTCTTCAGTGAGCTGATGATGTTTTCTTGCTGCTTATCTGACAATTCGAAGGCTGAGTCAACCTCAACGAGCGCGGTCTTTTCTGCATCTGCACGCAAAGCCTCAAAGAGGGTTGCGATTTCAGGGAGAATTTGCATACGCTTGTTTTCGGCCAGCACTCGCACAAAGTTGCGAAGCTGAACGACGGCTTTAGCGCCCAACAGTCCGTCCATCAAGCTCTCAATATCAGCCTGCGCAACACGCGGACTATTGATGATCGCCTGAACTTCAGGATGGTTGACCGCTTCGGCCAGAGACAAGATAGCCTCTGACCAGCCCTTCAAATCTGCCAGTTTTTGCGCAGCATCGAAAGCCGCTTGCGCATAGGGACGTGCTGTGGTTATGGCTTCAGACATGGTGGTTACATTTCCGCAACAAGTTTATCGAGCAAGTCGTTGTGCGCCTTAGCGTCAATTTCACGGCCCAAAATCTTGCCAGCGCCTGCCAATGCAATGGCCGACACCTGGGAACGCAATTGCTCTCTGGCGCGGAATACTTCTTGTTCGAGCTCAGCCTTGGATCCAGCGATAATGCGATCGCCTTCTACCTTAGCTTGAACCTTAGCTGCTTCAATGATTTCGCTTGCGCGCTTATCACCAGCAGCCAGGATATCTGCCGCTTTTTGCTTCGCTTCGCGCAACATTTCTGCTGAACGCTTTGCGGCCAAATCCAGATCATGCTTACCACGCTCACCTGCTGCCAACCCGTCCGCAATTGTCTTTTGGCGGGTTTCTATTGCCGTCATCAACGGCGGCCAGATGAACTTGGCTGTGAACCAAATTAATATTGCAAACGTTAACGCCTGCGCAATTAGTGTAAATGTAATATCCATTTCAGATCCTTACGTTGGCCAACACAGCGCTTGGCCAAGCACAAACTAGTGAATGACGCTCAACAGTGGGTTAGCAAATGCAAACATCATAGCCAGACCAACACCGATAATGAAAGATGCGTCGATCAGACCGAGCAACAGGAACACTTTACCTTGCAATACTGGGATCATTTCTGGTTGACGAGCTGCGCCATCCAAAAAGCTGCTACACATAATACCAATACCGATACACGCGCCCAATGCACCCAGACCGATGATCAGGCCGATGCCAATGCCGGTGAACGCTTGAATCTGTGCCAAAAGTGCCAAGTTTTCCATAGTGTTTCCTTTCAAGTTACTAACAGTGGTTATAAAAATTACTTTTGCTACAATTTGCTACAACTAGTGACTTTCGTGAGCCATCGCCAGATATACAACGGTCAGCATCATGAAAATAAAGGCCTGCAATACAACAATCAAAATATGGAAGATCGCCCATCCGGCACCCAACATTGCACCGAATATCGTACCTACCAGACCGGTCGCAGCCCACATCCCCAACAGCAGGAAGATGATTTCGCCAGCGTACATGTTACCGAACAGCCGCAGTGCATGTGACAGCGGCTTGGAAACATATTCGATCAGGTTAAACAAGAAATTAGCAGGCCAAATCAAAGGATTAGAGCCAAATGGTGCGCAGAACAGCTCGTGTATCCAACCGCCCAGACCCTTGACCTTGATACTGAAGAAAATCATCAGGAACCATACCGACAACGCCAGTGCGAAGGTGGTATTGATGTCTGAAGTTGGAACCGCGCGCCAGTGTTCCTGTCCGAATACATGCTCATAAACCCATGCCATCACATCGATAGGCAGGAAGTCCATGGCATTCATCATCAATACCCACATGAATACGGTCAGCGCCAGCGGAGCAATGAACTTGCTGCGATCGCCGTGAAAGATACCCTTAACCTGATCATCGATAAACTCTACCAGCAATTCAACGACCGCCTGACGCTTGGTCGGTACGCCCGCCGTTGCGCCGCGAACAACCCACCACAGGAGACCGAAAGTCAGCAGACCGAGCAGACCGGACACGATCAAAGTATCCATATGCAACGACCAAAATCCGCCATTGCCGATTGATTGGGAGTTGAAGGTTAAATGATGGGTGATATAGCTAGATGGTGTTAGCGCGT
>Ga0208863_1002053_pt1 | contig 10998 bp, 11 predicted proteins | sample RifOxyD3_FD_184040 | JGI IMG/M metagenome (GOLD analysis project Ga0208863, IMG submission 184040) | Soil microbial communities from Rifle, Colorado - Rifle Oxygen_injection D3 (SPAdes) | ecosystem: Environmental > Terrestrial > Deep subsurface > Rock core/Sediment | place: Rifle, Colorado...
TGGGTGCTTGCCCAGCTTCATATGCCACCAATACTTCATGTTTAAAGGAATATTTTCACGATTTCTTATGTCTAAAACAATTTTGCCGTTAATCTTGACAATCCTCGCCAACTCGCCCAAAAACGGCTCCAACTCAGCCAAAGAATAAAAATTGTACAAGGTATTGAAACATACGGCAATATCCATAACATTATTTCTAATCGGCATTATGAACATACTACCCCGAACAACTGCCATTCCATTTGCTTGAGCAACGGCTAATTGATCGGGGGCATAGTCGAGCCCTATCACACTCTTATTGGTATGTCGGCGAACCTCATCAAGCAACACGCCTTTACCGCAAGCAATATCCGCCAGTTTCCCGCTGTACCCCTGAATCATATCCGCAGCCAGCTTCACCACCATAGTCGGCAAATGACCTTTTTTATAACCTATATCCATGCTGTCCAAGCCTCAATGTGTCGGATAGGAGCTTGAATTGCTCCCACACCATATCTACGGATACCGGTTCAAGACAGTCCATTCTGTTGCATTGATACTCGGTACATGGTCTACAACTAATATCGTCGAGAAAGACAACGCGCTTCATCTTTTCAGGTAAATAAGGTTGATACCTGTAAGGGTTTTCCGGACCAAAAACAGCAACAACCGGGGTCTTGACTGCAGCGGCAATATGCATTGGGCCTGTATCATTGGAAACAAATATATCCATCCTTGCAACAGCAGCAGCAAGGGTCATAAGATTAAGTCCAACCAGAGCAAAAGCGGCTTCATTTCCCAATTCACATAGAAAACGGTCGATAATCTGCTGATCATCTTTGCCACCGACGATGGCGATCTTCACCCCATAATGATCACGAATCATCTTGGCCAATAGTATATATTTATTTACACTCCAGAGTCTCGTTGGCCTGAAAGCATTCGGATTTATCCCCACCACAAAATCATCGTCTGATACGCCATATTGCTTAAATATATTATCTGCTGTTTTTCTGAATTCATCTCCTATTTCAATACTGATGTCCTTATTCGACACATCACATCCAAGAGCGCCAAGAATGGCAATTCGTCGTTCAACTTCATGTTCGTGACTTAAAAGTACTTCTTTCGCTTTATAATCAAGGAAAAAACCCCGGCCATCAGTATCACGTCCAGCAAGGCGCTTTGGATTAATAAACTTGTACAGCAGAAATCGTTTGTAAGCAGCCTGTTTTGTTTCTATCGATTCCAGATCTATTAGCAAATCATACTGGTTTCTTCTCAGCCTGAGATAAAGGTCATAATTCAACACTAATGACCTCGTAATTGTTTTTTTTGTCATACCATTATCCCAGACAATGATTTCATGCCATTGAATGAGATTATCAATCACATCTTTTACACGTGACGATATTGCAATATCGATCTTTGCCTCTTTAAAACATACTCCTAACGAGCGTAACACCGGAATAGACATTATAATATCGCCAATGCCACCACCGGTGAAAACAAGTATCTTGTTTACATTTCGCACGTTACAAGCCAACCTGTTGTATTTTTATTTTTGGCTCGCGCATCATTATTTAGAAGTGGCCCCATTCGTTTGGACAGCAGTCCGCATTTTGCAAGTGGATTCTCTGCTGATTCTTACGCTGCCATTTTAACCGTCGGCAGCATCACGGTATACGCCTCACCGGGTGTATTTCGCCCAGGTTCGAAGCGGTCTGGATCGCTTGTGCCAGTCCATATAAGGTAGTAAACGAAATGATGCCGTTACTCATCGATACTGCTATAGCAAACCAAATCTTGATCCAGAAGTAAAATTCATCAACACACACCCTATGTGTCAACCAGTTGCAACCGGTTACAGAGCAAGATCTCGGACGTTATGGTATTGATCATGTTATCAACATAAGGGATCGAGCTGATCTTGCTGATCACAGGACAGGCGACAAAGTTTAGAGCTGTACCCAAAACTGTAATCGCTTACGTCTTATTTACTTTCTTGCGCTAATCAACCATTCTCTGGCAAATACTTAGGATTTCTACCGAGCTTCCCAGCAAAACCATCGCAAACTCCAGCAAATACGGCTTTTACAAATCCAAGACTCCCAAGTTTCTTAAGCACAACAAATAAACAGATAATTTTTAGTGCATAAAGCAACGATTTTGCCATCCGGTACCACATCCTATATGTCAAGTACATATCTATTTGGTTTCTAAAGGAATAATAATATCTGAACCTTTCTTTATACAGCAACCGATTTCTACCCAAAACAGACAACTCCAACTTCGCTTTCTTTCTTTTATCAATGAGCAAATGCTCTGGAGCAATAAACAACTCCCATCCTTGCCGCTTAATTCTGTATGCATATTCCGCATCTTCGGCATATAGGAAATACTCTTTCTTGGGTAGCCCCACCTCTTTGATTGCTTCTTTGTTTATAAACGTCCCGCGCCAAGCAAAATCTGACACCTTTCTTATATCCTTTACCTCATTCTGACCAATGAACCAACACCTTACCGCCCCCAGCTTATTCTGTTTCGACAAACTAACAATATGCTTCTCCATCACCTCAACGGTATCATGTCTCATCTCTATATCATCGTCCAATGTCATAACAAAATCATTATGTTCACTGGCGATTTTTATCCCTTCATGAAACCCCCCGGCACTACCGATATTCTCATTAAGATGCACATACTTTAGCTGCTGAAACTCCTTAACCACACTCTCGGTATTATCAGAACTGGCATTGTCTATAATGACGATTTCATCCGGCATTCTTGTCTGAAGCAAAAGCGACCCGATAACTGAACGTAACATTTCAGCATTATTAAAGGCTACGATAACAACACCTATTTTAAGTTTTCCCGTCACTATCGGCACCACCTTTATAAGGCCCTTTTTTTAATAACCTTTGCAGGCACACCAACCGCCACCGAATAAGGCGGGATATCCTTCGATACAACAGCGCCAGCACCAATCACCGAACCGCTTCCAATTGTAACACCATCCAATATAATAGCCCCAGCCCCGATCCAGACATTATCCTCAATCTTTATACCGGTTCCTTTCATCCCCTGCTCATGAATCAGCACATCTGGGTCATCAAAAACATGATTCTGCGCCAAAATAGTAACATTGGGTGATATTCTCACATGATTACCGATCTCAAGACCGCCGTTACCATACAGAATAGACGCCCTGTTTACGGTGCAATTATTTCCTATCTTAATCCAACCCTCAAATGTCCTTAGCTGACTATATGGGAATATATATGTTCTCTCCCCTATCTCCATACGGCCATCTGACAATTCAACAATAAGCTCAGCAAACTCCCTTACCCCGGAATTACTGCCAATCCTGATGTGACTGGCCCCTTTGATTACAGCTCGCGGAGAAATATAGACATTTTCACCACAACGAGTCAGTCCTTTTGCGAAACATAAGATCCTTTTGAAAAGAAATTTCAAGCATATAAACATGTTAACAGCATTAAGAGGATCACTTATCCTGCTATTCATTCCTTTGCCAAACCAGTTATTGTCAGAATCTGTTCAACTCGATGCCGGTATGTATGATTCTGCAGAACTTCTCGACGTCCATTCTCTGCTATCCTTTTTCTCTCAGTATCATTCTCTATATAATACAACACCTTTTTCTTCAAGTCTGCAGCATTATGATAAATAACAAGATGTTCATCCTCCTGAAACAACGTCCGTATATCCTTCTGATCGTCAACAAGCAAGAAAGCTCCGCACGCCAAAGCCTCAAACACCCTCGGATTTACTTGATAGTTAGCGTAACCTCCCAAAGGATCCTGGTAATGAGAATGAAATATGATTTTTGCAGCACTGAATAATCTCACCCATGCCGCTGTTTTCAAAGAAGAACCACATATCTTTTTTTTCAAAGGTGAGGTATCGGGCAAGGTTTCCCAGCCCGGTCCCCACACGCTTAAATCAATATTCAACTCCGCAAGACTTTCTAACAATCTAATCCTGTCAGGATATATTTCTACATGACCAGAGCCTACAAAACACACATCACTCTTATATGCTTTCTTGTCTGTATCAGTTAACATCACAGGCTTTTGAAAATCAGGGTCGCATGCAAAAGGCAACAAATGCAACTCATTAATATCTTGAAATGGTTCTACAGCTTCGGTACCTGTAATAAACACAAAATCATAACATGGAGCAGCATTTTTTATCGGTTCAAATTCAGCAAGCAAATCTCTCGGAGGATCATTAGTCCAGAGAGCCGTCTTGATTCCGGCCCCTTTCAACACATTTAGCGTCTTCGGTAATATATTCCACCCTCCATCCTCCAAAAACAAGTCTGGCTTGAAATCATGAGCCATTTTAAGGACTCTTTTATTCAGTATATTAATGTCAAAATCATGCAGAAAAGCAAACCGATCCCGTATCCTCCCGGGTATAACAAAATCCCGGTTTTCAAAAAACACAATCTCACATCCAACTTCCTTAAAAGCCTTCTCAATATAATCTGTGAAAGTTTCAAAATTAGGATTTTTATTGGAAGAAAAAAGAACCCTTACCTTTCTTCTCATGATCTGATCATTCTCCATTTTTGGAAATGCTCCAAGATTATCTGTAAACTATTTTTAACAGACTGAAATCGTGTCTGCCCTATCACCGCCTTCATGACTGCAAACCAAAACTCATTTTTTGTTACAATTGACGGCGCCATCCTAATAGCAATCAGGAGCGCCCTTAGTGAAGACACAGAATAATATCCAGCATTCGCACGAGACAAGGAGAGGATTTTTCCAGAGATATCCAAATTAAGTTCTGCTCCCAGATTACTATTTAAAAACTCTGACACATGTTGATTAGACAAAAAAACCTCTTTGAAGTTCAACCAGCAATTAATCGCCTCTGCAATTAACTCACCTTTCGCGACAGGGCAACTTCTCACATTCTCACTATCACATAATGCCTGAACCAACTCACGAGACACATCCTTCTTGAAAAAGAACCGAATATTTCTCTGGACGACTCTCAGTGATGTTTCAATTTGTTTATCATTCAATCGAAAGGAAATCGCCTGCTTATTTTGCCGATATTGTATTAATATTTCTGGTAGTTGACAAATTTCAGCATTCAGCGAGAGCAATTTGGCCCACAGATCATAATCTTGGGCGACAAGACAATCCGCAGGATAACTACCCGAACGGACTATTACATCCCTTCTGAACATTACAGTGGAATGTAATAAACAGTTACCAAACAGCAAGCGCCATTGTAACAAAGCAGAAGACAATACCGGATTATACTCAGCAGTTATATGCCCTTCTTCATTTATGATCTCAGCCCCTGAACTTAACACCGCAATCTCAGAATAAGCATCCAGGAAATCTTGCTGCGTTTGCAATCTGTGCCTTAGTGAAATATCGTCCGCATCCATACGGGCGACATATTCTCCCCTGGCAAATTCCAGGCCCCTGTTTAATGATTTAGTAAGTCCTATATTATCCTGAGAAAATATCCTGATCCTGTCATCTTGCCTGGCATACCATCCAAGTATCTCTGGGGTAGAATCTGTTGAACCATCATTAATAATGAGAAACTCAAAATCTGTCAGGGTCTGATTTAATATGCTTTCTATAGCTTCAGACACATATCTTGCGTCATTAAAAACAGACATCAACACCGTGATTCTGGGAACACTAATTGCCAAAGATTCAGCTGTTATACCGCCCATTTCATAACTCTCATACACCATTTCAGCCCTTAGTTTTCAGATGACATACAACATAAAATTCGCCGAATCGGGCATCAAACCTGCTCACCTCCAGTCCTGCCGCATCCAGTTCCGTAAAAAGTTCCTGCCGAGTATGTTCAATCGCATGTGTACGGTCAAGACGGTATTCAACATTATTCTCTTTCTTATAGACGGCCAACCATTCACGTTCAATCGTAGGGACTCGAATAAGAAACAAAAGTGAATCAGGTTGACGCCACGGCAATCTAAGACACAACATTTTAAGAAATCCGATACGATCTTCAATATGCTCCAACACATTAGAGAGTATAACGCAATCAAGCAAAGCATATCCAGAATAGTCAAAGGTAGTAGCATCGCCTGTAATAAACTCGATATTAGAGGCAGCATTTATACGTTTCGCAACATCTGTCAAACGTGCATCAATTTCAATTGCGTATACATATTTTGCTTTGCTGGCTACGAGTGCGGCCATGGATCCGGTGTTGGAACCTACATCCAAAACAACAAATTCAGGACTTATCTGGGCAAGAAACCACTCTTTATATTTCAAAAGTCGATGTTTAGGATGTATGCCACCATTTACCCTAACCGCAAGTAGTCCGCAAAGATCATATAGGAACGTGTGTGCTTTAAGAGCAAATCGAAGTGCAGTTGGTGCAATTTTTCTACTAGTAACTATTCTGACTAATAAAGAACGAATCATGACGTAAAGGAGTCTCCTTGTTTCAGAAAAGCCAATTTGTAGATAGCCCACTACCTTTTGATAGCCTTTGAGAGATATAACTATGGAGCAGTTCAAGAGGCAGCAGTCAACACTTCTTGAAGCATTGCTAACTCTTGTTTTATGATTTTATCTAACGAGAAATTATCAACAGAGGGTGTAAAATAGTTTGTGTAAATGGCCATTCAGGGGTACTTCGAGACCCCACTCTAAATAGGAGCTCATATGGCCATTGAAAAAGAACTGAGGTAGGTTGAAAAAGGTGGACACCAAAATTCTGATCATTCATATTACAGAACGGAGGTGTCAACATGGAAAAGATTCCTTATGGCCGGTACACGAAGGAGTTTCGGGAAGAGGCCGCCCGTTTGGTGTTGGAGGATAGGCGTTCCGTAGGAGAAGCAGCCAAACGTCTTTCTTTGCCTAAAAGCACCCTGGAAGCCTGGGTGCGTGCGGCTAAGACCGGTAAGCTTGGCAATATCGGCAAGAATCGACGCCCCTTGACAGAGGTTGAGGTTGAGCTGGCCAAGGTCAAACGAGAACTGGTTGTGGTCAGAATGGAGCGCGACATCCTAAAAAAAGCCGCCGCATACTTTGCCAAGGAGTCGCTGCCTGGTACGCGCTGATGGATGAAATGCGACTCACCTACCCATTGCCGCTGCTGAGCCGGGTTTTGTCGGTTTCCTTGAGCGGTTATCATGCTTGGCGCACTCGGCCCCCGTCGCAACGGAAACAGGGCGATGCCTGGTTGGCAGTAGAGATTAAGGCCGCCCACCGTCGAACCAGGGAAAGCTATGGCGCGGAGCGTTTGCGAGAAGATTTGGCGGACCACGGAGTGCGAGTTGGTGTTTGCCGGATCAAGCGTTTGCGCCGGGAGCTTGGGATTTGCTGTCGTCAGAAAAGGAAGTTTAAGGCTACGACAAACTCGAAGCACTCCTTGCCGGTGGCGGACAACCTGGTGGCCCAGGATTTTGTGGTTCCAGCCCCGAATCTGGTCTGGACAACCGACATCACCTACATCCCCACCAACGAAGGTTGGCTTTATCTGGCCGGGCATAAGGACCTGCATACCAAAGAGATCGTCGGTTATGCCATGAGCAGCCGCATGACCAAGAATCTGGCAAACCAGTCTCTGCTGCAAGCGGTTGCCGCCAAACGGCCTATGGCTGGTCTTATTCATCACTCGGATCGTGGCAGTCAGTATTGTTCACGGGAATACAGCAACCTGCTGAAAAAATTCAAGATGCAGTCCTCCATGAGCCGCAAGGGCGACTGTTATGACAACGCCCCGATAGAGAGCTTCTGGGGCATACTGAAAACTGAACTGATCTATCACCGGTGTTATCAAACCCGGCAAGAAGCGATCCGGGATATCCGGGAGTACATCGAGATTTTTTATAATCGCCAAAGAAAGCAGAAAAAACTTGGCTATCTTTCCCCGGCCGCCTTCGAGCGCCGGTTTTACGAATTACAACGAGCTGCGTAACAATTTGGTGTCCACTATTGACGACCGACATCATGCCGACTTATTGAAAATGAAAAATCAAAACCCATTTACACAAAATTCTTTACAGGCCCAATTTTAACTTGACCTTTTTCAACTGTCTACTTGACAAGGAAGCTTACGGTATTTCATAGTATAATTTTCGAGAAAATTATCTTAGGAGCTTTCCAACTCCAATGTGTATCGTCAGAATAATAAATATCCTTTTCCCCATTTCTCAACGCAGTGAGCAATATATCCTTCGTATCAATAAACAGATAATCCTTATGCAGGGGTCTTAGTAATTCAAAAAACTCACTTTTATGATAAGGATTATTTTTTATAAATTCACTATATAGAGTATATTTATCAGGTATCGGCATAAAAATCAATTTGCAACCTTTCTCTTCGAGAGTCATTGCAAGCAGATTTAAGTTATTATTTAATTGTTGTATAGATTCGTTAGTTGACAACTTTAGATTTACAATATCCTCATGATAAAAAAGCAGTTTTGCGCTGTTTTTCACAGAAAAAAAATCTTGATCCAAATTTAATTGGAATACCTTAGAGTAATAAGCATTATTAGAAAAATAATATAAAACATGATATATTAATGCATTATAATTATTAAAATTAATAAACTTTAAATTTAATTTGGGATCGGCATCCTTTTTTTCTCTAATTATATACAATAACTTCTTAATATCCATCGATAAGTCAAAATCAATTTTTTTTGAAAAACCAGGGACACATTGCCTTTCTATTGATTCAAGCAACACATATTTAGGTCTATATTTATCAATAAACCCACTATTTATCAAAATTATGATTGTTTCAATACTGTTTTCAAGGGGCCTAACATTCAAGACATTTATGTTGCTATTATTTGCAATATAATCTTGATAAAAACTATTTTCACCACCACCTGCGCCCCTTGAAAATGAAGTGCCTACGGTTATCATCTCAATCTTTTGTCCGCGAAACTCATCTCCTCTGATAAGCTTATTTGGCTTTTGTAAATTTGTCCTATTAGTTAAGGAATCAACTATATATGACATTCTGCCAAGATCACCAACCATTTCATTTTCAGATAAATTAAAGATTTTACTCGTAAATTTATCCCATACAGTATAGTGAAACATCAAAAAAAGAATAATGATTCCCAAATAATATTTCAAAAAAGTATCATACTTGTACAAATTATCTCCTAAAAATTAAAATATAAAAATTCAGATATTCTGTTCAATAATGAAAGAGACAATAAAGTCAAAGAGATAGAAAACATCAAATAGTATTTACTTGGATGAAACTTGTTTTTCATTTCCATAGAGTTTTTACAAAAAATAGTAATAAAAAAACATAGAAAAAGTATAAGGATGGTATCCATCGACCCATTAATGTTTTCAGCCCAACTCTTAAAAGTAAAATTAAACGTTGTAATTAATATATCAGGAAGAACATATGCCAACCTTTCAGGTAGTACTATGGTACTTAGACCGACCATCCCTTTTAAAACCTTTAAGGCATCATCCCAATCTTTTGCTCTGAAGAAAATCCACGTAATATTAATAAAGTTAAATGTAATCAACCATGATAGATTTTTTTGCATTACTCTCCCGGAGTTATGCCATATTCTATGCATTATCATTGCAATTCCATGTAATACACCCCAAAATATAAATGTCCAGCCAGCACCGTGCCATATTCCACCCAATAAAAAGGTCAAAAACAAATTAAAATATATTTTAAATCTTCCACTTTTGTTACCACCAAGCGGAATATAAATATAATCTCTTAAAAAGCGGCTCAAAGTAATATGCCATCTCCGCCAAAACTCCTGAATGTTCATCGATTTATATGGGGAATTAAAGTTTACTGGTAGTTTTATGTTAAAAAGTAGAGCAGCACCTATAGCCATATCTGTATAGCCACTGAAGTCAAAATATAATTGGAAAGTAAAACTCAGGCTTGTAACCCATGCCTCTATAAGGTTAAGAATTTTAGCCTTATCAAATCCATTTACTGCCCATACAGCTAAAGTATCTGCAATAACTACCTTCTTGAATAGTCCAATGGAAAAAAGAAAAACCCCTGATGCAATTTGTTTATTGTTTTTAAGCAAATTTTTTATTGAAGCAAACTGAGGCATCATTTCAGAATGATGCAAAATTGGGCCTGCTATCAAATGCGGGTAAAATGTTACGAAGAGAGTATAATTTAACAAATCATACTCTTTTACCCTACCTCGATAACAATCAACTAAATACGCCGTCTGTGTAAATGTAAAAAAACTAATGCCAAGCGGAAGCACAATATTCAACAACGGCAAAGATGAATCGAAAGACGTATTGATATTATGAATAAAAAAGTTTGCATACTTATAATAAGAAAGAAGCCCTATGTTAAAAATAATACCAATAATCAATAGATGTCTCTTCTTCATCGTATAATTGATATTTTTTGTTATTGAAGAACCAAATATATAATTTATGATAATAGAAATTCCAATTAGAGGGAGATAACTTATATTCCACCAACCATAAAAAAAGAGGCTGCATCCAACAAGCCATATTTTTCCGGCAACTATGAGACGTATTTTATTCAGATGAAAATATATAAAAAACGAAATTGGTAAGAAAAAAAATATAAATTCGAGAGAATTAAATAGCATAAATGAGGCTCAGAAATAGCTCTAAGAATTTGAACAAGCCTATAAGTAGCGAATTTGCTCTACTACCTTTTGGAGGTCTTTGAGAGGCATAACTATGAAGCAGAAGATGGCAAAAAGATCAAGGCGGAAACACTCAGCGGTATTCAAGGACAAAGTTGTGTTGATCGTGATGGCAGACGACAGGACGCTGGCAACATTAGCTTAGCATAGCGGGGGCCTGTAAAGAATTTTGTGTAAATGGGTTTTGATTTTTCATTTTCAATAAGTCGGCATTCTATCGCCAAACAAAATGGCGAAGCGGTTCAAGGCGGCCTTCCAGTCCCTTATTGGCAGGGTCCATTTCTTGGCAATATTGTTTAACGCCAGGTAAAGTAGCTTGAGCATTGATT
>Ga0208863_1002056_pt1 | contig 10988 bp, 13 predicted proteins | sample RifOxyD3_FD_184040 | JGI IMG/M metagenome (GOLD analysis project Ga0208863, IMG submission 184040) | Soil microbial communities from Rifle, Colorado - Rifle Oxygen_injection D3 (SPAdes) | ecosystem: Environmental > Terrestrial > Deep subsurface > Rock core/Sediment | place: Rifle, Colorado...
GAAGAAGCGTGAAGAAGATGATGTTAAGCGCTGCTTTTTTCAGAAAACTCACCATACCCTGCTTTCAAACATCAGACACAAGACCTTCCGCTTTCAAAATTAGCACAAAGCGGTGTACGTCCCCAAGGGTTCTGATCTGACGGACTCTTTCATCATCTCGAATTCGAATTGAAAATTTTTTCTGAAGCGCAACGATCAGATCCACGATATCCAGACTGTCCAGGCCCAGATCGTCAAAGATCCTCATTTCGGGTTTCAACTTTTCCCGGTCAATTTCAAAGGAATTCTCAAAAACAGAATTTATGCGGTCAATCACGTCCTGATCGTTCATGCACTCCCCCAATGGTCATTAGCTCCACTTCTTACAAACAAGTGACGCGTTAATTCCACCAAATGCAAAACAGTTTTTGAGTACAACATCAACCTTCCTATTCAGAGGCTCCATAACATGCCAAATCCCTTCGCACTCTTTGGCAATAGTTTTAAGATTCAATGTGGGATAGATACGATTCTTTTGCATCATCACAAGCGATGCGATAAGCTCCAATGCCCCCGAGGCTCCAAGCGTATGCCCCATATGCCCTTTTAAACCGCTGACGGGAACACTGGCTCCAAAAATATCCCTTATCGCTTCCGCTTCAGCTTGATCCCCTTGGAGAGTCGCCGTAGCATGCGCGCTAACGTAATCAACCTCTTGGGCAGAAATGCCTGCGTCCTTCAAAGCCCGTCCCATGCAGTTTAAAATACCCTGGCGATTCGATTCGCTGACATGTTCCCCGCTTCCGCAAGTCGAATAGCCAATCACTTCCGCAATGATTTTTGCGCCTCTCCGAAGAGCATGCTCACTTTCTTCAAGGATCAAAACCCCCGCACCATCCCCGCAGACCAGCCCATCACGTTTTTCATCAAAGGGCCGCGGTGAAAGGTGAGGTTCGCTGTTGTAATGAGTAGAGGTCGCAAAAAGAATATCGAAAGTGGCCGTTACTATCGGATGTAGCTCCTCGGCTCCACCACACAAAAGCACATCCTGTCTTCCCGAACGGATCAATTCAAATCCCATCCCCAACGCCTGAAGGGCTGAAGCACATGCCGCTGAGGTAGCCAAAACATATCCCGTAATTCCAAAACACTGCGCCACGTTCATCGCCGCTGTATGCGACATGCATTTAAAAAAACTCATGGAAGAAAGAAGCGTCAGATCCTTGGTCGGGATCAAAAGCTCAAAGATGCCATTGGTCGCTTCTACACCACCCATCGTAGAACCGAGAATGCATCCGGTACGGCCTGACGTCATATCAGGCAAGCTCAACCCTGCCTCGCTAATCGCCTGTTCCGCGGCCTGCACAGCAAAAATACTCATCCGTCCCATCGAACGTCTTTTTTGTCGTGGAATGGCCATTTCGTTTTTCAGTTCCGCGGGGGCCCCGATAAGAGAATGCAGTCCTTTGTACTGATCCCATCCTTCCATGAATCGCACGGCTGTCTTCCCGTGTTCCAGCCCGTTCACCATCGAAGCCACGTTTTCTCCCAGAGGAGAAACCGCTCCCATTCCAGTAATCACAACACGCTTCATACGCAGTTCCTCGCATCTATAAACTGTTCATAAACCTCTTTCCCGAGAATCCATCGAGCGACAATAAAAGCAGACATCATGGCCCCCAAAAGCCCCGGAAGAAAAGCGCTTTGCCCCGCCACATAAATATTCCGATACGGCAATTTACCGAAAAGATTGTATTGTCCCATTTTCTGCTTCACACCGTAGGCGGTCCCGTCATAGGAATGAAGATAATCCCGAAATGTCAGCATGGAGGCGGAATCAAGAACCTTCAAACTATTGCGATACTGGGGATAGAAATCCAAAATTCTCTTAACGATATGATCCACGCGTTTCTGTTTATAGACGCGGTACGAATCCGGCCGACGCATCGCGGAAGTTGTTTTCCATGCTTCCACTTGCTCAAAACAAGCAAGCTCCAAAGCAGTTAATAATTTGCAAGGTTTTCCGTTGAATGTCTCCTCACTCGTAAAAACACCCAACACCGTGGGGCTCCCGTTTACAGAGCCCATCATCCCATCAACATCCGAAACAGGAAATAACGACGTAATACCCGGTTGAAAGTCTTCAACCGAATCCTCAATAACCGCATACACAGAAAAAAAACCTGACGAAGGCTCGAAACTCTCCACGCGATCCAGAAACGCTTTGCTTAGACGGGATTTCGGCAAAACGTTTACAATTTCTTTGGGGTGGATGGTGAAGGTGCATTGGTCAAACTCGATTTCTTCGCCCGTATTTAATATGAACCGGCCCACCTGGTGCTCGCTTACATCCGCGCAACCCGTAATGTAACTATTGAGCCGGATATCAATATTCGAATACGCTTCCTGGTTTTGAAACGCCCTGATCACAGCATCTCCGCCATCCTTGATCCGCGAGATCCCTTCATAGAATCCGTAAGCGGCGTGGCAATGCGTGGCAAATGAAACTTCCGACGGACGAACCCCATAGCACAAGCAATGAGTAGAAAGAATGCCCTTCAAATGCAGATTCTCAAACAAAGAATCTAACACCTGTTGCAGACTTACAAGATGCTCATCGTTAGAAAAGGGGCTCTTTAGATTTTTCCGAAAATCTAAAGAACGGTTCTGCTCAGAAACCTTTCCCGCTCTTTCAAAATACCGGTCAAGACCATTAATCTCCTCCGGGAAATACGACTTTAATTTTTCCTTAAACGCTTTTACCCCCATCGGCACATCATACGTGGCATGATCCTGCTCAAAGACATAGCGGTTTGATTTCTCGTCCGACCAAGAAACCGTTTCTATTTTATTGCGGATCCCAAGCACTTTGAACATTTCGGACAAGAGCCCGCCTTCGTGCAGCCCACTTGTAAAATGGAAACCTGTATCAAGGGCTACTCCATTCTTTTTAAAACGCGCCAAACCACCGCCCACATGAGGCGCCTTTTCCAACAGAAGAACGGATCGCCCGTTTAAAGCTAGCAAGTAAGCGAGCGTCAAACCGCTTGCCCCGGCCCCCACCACAATATCGTTATAATGTTTCACAGACACATTCCCTTTTATATTGCCAAACCACCGTTAATTCCAATAACCTGTCCATGAATATACATGTTCTTTTCACTGCACAAAAAATCGATAACAGCAGCAACATCCTCCGGAGTCCCGAATCGATGAATAGGGATCAAAGGCAATAGCTGCTCCTTCGGCAAATCCTGGGTCATATCCGTTTCAATGACCCCTGGTGCCACCACATTGACAAAAATATTCTTCTTTCCCACTTCCCTGGCTAGCGCCTTCGCCGCACCGATCAACCCCGCTTTTGAGGCGGAATAGTTGACTTGCCCGGCTTGTCCGATCTCCCCGGAGGTGGAGGACACTACAACGATCCGGCCCTGTTTTTCCCGCAACATCGGGAACATGACTACGTGCATTACGTTATAAAATCCGTTCAAATTCGTTGATATAACGTCGTGCCACTCCTCGGAAGTCATGAATACCAAAACATTATCCCTGGTAATCCCCGAGTTATAGACCACAACATCGGGAGCCTGAGCTTCCGTTCGTTCTTTCAGCGCTCGCTCGGTTTCTTCTTGATTAGCGACATCGAATGCAATGGCCTCACAAACCCGTCCTATTTTTCTCACCTCTTGGCATACTTCTTTCGCCGCGTCATGATTAGAGTGGTAGGTTAAACAAATATCGAACCCGGAGCGGGCAAGACGGAGTACTGTCGCCCTACCAATCCCCCGGCTTCCTCCTATAACCAAAGCGATTTTTTGCTTTTCCATTTTTTATCTCCTGGCCGTTGTTTCTTCCATTTCAAACGATTTCTTTGATCCGAACGACGAGTCGGACTCGACAGACCTTAAAACTCTCAGCAGCTCCTCTTTCTTGTAAAGGCGATACCCATTGATCGGATTTCTGTGGGGCTTTAGCTTGTCCTGCTTGTCCCAGTTCCGAAGCGTCATCGGACTCACACCCAACAGGGTCGAGGCCTCCTTGATTCTCATATATCCTTTTAGATTGGTCATGGAAAATTCTCCTTTAGAAAGCCTGTCAAACCTTATAAAGCTTTATAATTATAAAAGAACCACTTCTCCCTGCAAGCGATATTTCCCTATTTTCCATCTTTTTGCTCAATGACTGGCTATCGCTCTAGCGACAATACCCTCCAGGCCATTTCATCGACGTTCAGATCCTTTAGCGCCGTCTTCGCGAAGCTCAAGATGTAGTCCGGATCCCCTAGAATTGCGAATGGAATCCTGAATTCTATTTCGTTACCATGCGAACCGAACCGCACACCTTTCAAAGCCACACCTCGTAATTGATCCTTCACGTGTAAACCGCCAAGGCCGACCTTGACTTCTACCTTTGGCATACTCGCAAAGAGGGTTCCTTTCTTATAAGGCAAAAGAGAAAGCGAAACGCCAAGCTTCTTGTTGATCCTTCGTTTCAATGTGATCCGAACGAGAAGATCACTACCCTCACGAGCATACGACAATACCGACCTAGGCTTCGACTGGCCCTTCAAAACCTTATCTATAGACATTTCACGGCTGATATTCACAACCGGATAGTCTCCAAAAAATTCGTTCTCTCGTGCAAACGAGATCAGAAATTTTGGGGCATACTTGATCTGCGATGGATAATCTTGAATGGCATTGTATTTGTTTGTGACCTCTTCAGGAGCAAGCAATAAGGTCAGCCAGCCAATTTCACTTTCCGAGAAAATAGGAGGCGGTATCAATTTTAAAGTTGGGTTATAGCCTCTAGGCTTAGGCCATCCGGAGGTATGGACAAAATACGGATAGATTTCCGGAACATTAATCTTCCCGTCAAGATTCCAGAGAACCACTCGCAGAAAGAGATACAACGCCCGATGATCCCTGTTCGCATCCGCGGGATGAGAGACAAAGATCTTGGTGGGTTTGTAGTCTGACAAAATCCGCTCGAGATCCTTTAAAATGCTCTCCCCTGAATAGGGTGCTCCGGGCGACATAGCTCCCGGGTAAGGCACTTTTTCCGCCCTTGCCAACGCGCTGCGAAAAGGGCCTGCTTGATCCCAATGCCGGGCCATAACCTCCAATGTCCCGCGATCCGGATAGCCCAGGGAAATAACATCGTTCTCGGTTAATCCAAGCCATGTCATCGCCTTCACGGATTCCTGCCTGCGAACCTCCCCCATACGAAGAAAGTCCTTACGCCCCAAAAAGGGGTGTTTTTTATAAACGATAAATGCAAATAGGTTGTTTTCCCCATTCGTCAAAAGAACTACTTTGACCTTGGCGCCTACCTTAACGGCCCTTTGGATCGCGCCTCCAACACCGATAGTTTCATCATCCGGTTGGGGCGCAAGGACTAAAACCTTATCACTGCTAACAAACTCGGGCAAAGTACCGGAGGGATTAGCAAAAGCGTTTTGCGCGAGAAAAAATGAGGCGAAAATAAATACGCCAAAAAAAATCCGCCTGAAGACTTTCAGCTGGCATGAATTTTTCATTTTTACACATTTTCCCCCACCTAAAATAAAAAGGACTTACAGGGCTGATTTCCCCATAAGTCCAAGACAGCTGTCATACGCAACAAATCTTTCTCCGCAGGGTTGTCATCCTGACTCAGCCAGACAGCGGAGCCAGGATCCAAGAAGGAGATTCCCCCATGCGTGGGAGAATGACAACAACCGCTCAAAACTGAATCCCGTCCAGCAAAATCATACTGTCCGATACCGTTTACTGGGAAATGTTTTGTTCTATTTATTCTTTAATTCGATAACATCCGCCGTGACATCACATGTTTTAAGAGTGAACAAAATAAAATAATGGGAATCTTTCTCCTGATAAACATTGGCCAGGGAGGTTGCCTTTCCGTTTACATTTATGTTTTCGTACAAGTTGTTCACAGCTCTAGAACGTGTGGCGAACAAAAATGGAATCACGCCCAGCAACCAAAAGCCTCTCGACTTTCCATGGGCTGCAGGAACAATCACTGTGTAATCACCCGGAGCTAAAACCGTCTGATTGTTGTCGTTGGTAGCGGTTCTTGGATAGCCCTGGACATACCTCTTGTCTGCACAGTACACGGGAGGAGCGGCAAGGAGCAACAACAGCACGAATGCGATTATCTTCTTCATGGTAGGCGTCCTTTCTTTAGTTGATGGAAACTATTACTCAAAAGTCGAACTCTCATCCAGTGAGATTATACTAGACTGTACATTTATTTCGAAGCGCTCATTTTTTGGAACAGTTTTGTAAAAGTTTTGTAAAAACGGAAATGGGAAACGCGAACGCAAACACCGGATAACCCAAGATCACCTCGTAGGTGCACCTACGAGGTGATCTTGGGTAGAAATAGGAATAAATAGGTGCCAGGCACCGTTAGGGGACAGGCAGTCATTAATTCCGGGGACACATCACTTAATTCCAACATGACTTCTGGGACCGGGCTTAGCTTTTTGAAGGACGCGCCCTGTGAACTGCTCGAGCTTACGAAGAAACCTATCATCTCCCATCGGCCGGCCTGTTTTGCTATGCCGGATGAGCCGTTTTGTCTGGTTTTCGTCAGATATGCAAAGATATGCCGACCAATCCTGAATGCGTTCGTCAAGAAAGCTTGGGCTTAAAAGAGGATCCGATGTCCCATGAACATGCGCTTTAGCACTCGACCAAGAATAATCTTCAGCTCTACTGACAATCCCCGCCTCCACGGGGTTCCGTTCAACATAACGAACAGCGCTTAAAAGATAAGGCTCATCCATCGGAAAACTGGAGAACCTCCCCTGCCAAAGATAGCCTCTCCACTTCTCCCGAAAATTGATCCTACGAGTATACCGTTTATGAGTGTCTCCGAAGACCTTTGCAAGACTTTCTTCCGTAGATGGAACCGCGACAAAATGAACGTGATTATCCATCAGACACCACGCCCAAATGAGAACCTTGTTTTTCGTGGCTTCTTCTTTGAGAAAATGGATATATTCCGCCTTGTCAGCATCAGAGAAAAAAACAGACTGCCTGCGGTTACCACGTTGAGTAATGTGATGAGGGATATCAGGGACAACAACCCTTGCCATTCTTGCCATTTTAGTGATTCATTCCTTCGGAGTTAAGTGATGTGTCCCCGGAACTTACTCCAGCTACCATTTGAAGGGTATCTGAACGGTTACGTATTTCTTTTCTATCGAACGCGAAAAAATGTGCGCGTAACATCCATCGAATAACAGCTGCCGCCGCGAAATCCTTCCCATATTGACCCTTCACCCTACTTGTCCCTTCCTTGAGATCATTGCCTGTCCCCTAATGGTGCCTGGCACCTACTGTTTACTGTTCACTGTGCTTCAAAAATAATCCGATTGGATGAGACGGGCGGTGGCGCGGCCTACGCAATACTTACCGTCATCCCCGCAGATCTTCGGCATACCCTGCTTGGATTCCTCAAAAGCGCGTAAAAGGGCTGCGTATTCGTCCTGCGTGCGTTTATCTTTCGAATCCTTTTCGCGGAATGACTCCACCCACTTAATGCCGCTGTCATAGTCGCCGATGAGATCGTAGAGTTCGGCGATATCAGACATGTAAGTTGTCGAGATTGGGACAAGTTTGTGCGGGGGAAACCAATCCTTATATTTATTCTTAATTGAGTTGATAAATTCGCATATCGACTGCTTGTTACCCGTATTTTTCCATTCAATCAACGCCTTTAGCTTCTGCTCTTCTTCGAAAAGGGAGTTACTTTTTGGCCCATACTGACGAAACCAGTCGAGTCCAATTAAAGCTTTTTGATACTCACCCTGATAGCGAAAAATATGATTCGTGCGCCATAAAGGATACGATTTATTTCTATCTTCCATCAAATATTGCGGCGATGTAGCTTCCTCATATTTCGCTATTGCGTCACCGAACCGAAGCTGTCGCTCGAATTTAGTTCCTTGATTTATGATTTGGCCCTGTTGGAATATCTTGCTAAAGGCTTCCTTGCTGCTCGCCAATCCTGGCTTGGCTAATCCAGTCGGAATACAAAAGATAACGAAAATAGAAACGGTTATTATGAAACTTGAGAAAAATAAACGGACATTCATGGCTGTGTTCCAAAAGGCCAAAATTCGTACGTTCCGTCGGAATTTTGCTTAACAAAATTCGCACTGGCGGGATCGTTTAAGAATGTCTTTGCGCCATCCATTGTTACTCCTGCAACCAGTAACTGCACCACAAAATTCGCGACACGGTCGTCAAAGTCTTGTTGAAGCGCTTGCTCGACAGGATCATCGATCTTGGAATAATCCCGGGTGTCATGCATGTAGATGTAATGGTCCGCATTCGCCGTTTTGCCGGTCGCCGGGTCCGTGTAAGATTTGATCTCAATATCCAATACTTTGTTCCCCGTAAATCCCGCAATACTCGACATTTTCCCAGCCACTCCAAGATCGACTAATATATCTCGATCGCCAAAGATGTTCAGCACCCCTTGGGCGTCATCAACGCTCGACAGGCCAAAAATGGATTGATTTCTGAGGAGCCACTGGATCCTTGTCGCTTCCAGTGTTTTCCCGACCATATCAACCAGCGCATTAGCCGCTTCGACTACCCAATCAATTGTTTTTTGAACGGTGCCAAACAACCCGTTTACGATCGCTTTGAACAAGTTGCCAAGTATGGGTATTCTTCCCACGGTGTTATCGTAAACAGTGCTAATAACCGCCTTGACCTTCGAGACAAAATCACCGAAATTTTGGTCCAAAAATCGTTCGTTCTCCAAAGCAGCGATCGAATTGACCAGCATGTGAAGAGTATCCTCGATCTCCACAGGATTAATCGTTGCCGCCCCCACTCCCACGATCATCTGGGTATGAACACCCATAGCATTCATCGCCTCCAGCATCGGAGCAAATCCTCCCGAATATCCGAAACCCAAGACAGGTCTTTCGGCTCCGCGATGACTTAACATTTCACTCATGATATCACCAACAACACCCAAATGCATCCACGGCACATCGGCCTCGGCCCTCAAAATAAGAATATCTTTAAATCGATTCAAATGCTTCTGGAGAAAAGCTAACGGCTGCGGCACCGGAATATTCGGAAAGATTGATGTGATCGCAATATCGTCGTTTGTGATTTGATTGGAGCTGAACCATTCCAAGTCTTGACGCAAATTAACAAAATATTCAGGTTTCAATCCGGTATCTTCCCAAATTAACCGATCACTATTATTGATGCCATTCGCTAGCAGATAAAGCAACTTATCAGGATCCGTTGTTTCTGATGACCCGCTTCCGGAACTGGTTGTAGTGACTTCGGCTTTTCCTTGCTGGACCTGACTGTTTACGATCCTGAAGAGCAAGCTGTAAGGGATGTATGTTTGCGGAGGCGTATTGGATAACCGGACGCCGTCCGAAAGGGAGGGGTTAGATGTCTAATCACCTAACAATCCCCGCTCTTTCATTTCTTCATAAATCCGGCTTTCACAAACATGTTTCCGGTAAAGTTCTTGCCGCTTCTTCGAATCTTCACTCAACCCAAGATACGCAGGCGATGGCGTCAACAAATCATCACTTTTTCCGTCCGCATAATACCGATAGCTTGAAGCCTCATGTTCTTCCGGCGCCTTCACCATCTTTGCCCTCACAGGGTTTCGTTCAATATACCGCCCGCATTCCAGCAGATATTCATCCCGGTCAATTACGAAACTTTTATAACCACGCTGGAATACACTCCCGGTCCATTTGTATTTCTTGCAGTAATAATATGCGTACCGCCTTTGCACATAATGAGAAAATCGAGATAACAACTCCATCTTTCCGGCCCATACCAGCATATGCACGTGATTCGTCATCAGGCAATAATGATAAATCAAAATTCCATTTTCTTTTTGATACTCCTTCATCAAACTGAAAAATTGAACGATATCTTCCCCATGATGAAAGATCTTCCGCTTGTTCATCCCACGAACGATCCAGTGATAGACCCCTGTCGGACTTTCTTCCCTCTTCTTGCGTGGCATTCATCAACACCTTCCTTCCCTAAAACTCACCCCTTACCCCTCCCCGCCGGACGCCGTCCGGTTACCCACACCAGCATATGCACGTGGTTTGTCATCAGGCAATAATGATAAATCAAAATCCCATTTTCTTTTTGATATTCCTTCACCAAATTGAAAAACTGACCTCCATCTTCCCTATCATGAAAGGTCTTCCGCTTGTTCATTCCACGGACGATCCAATGATAAACCCCCGTCGGACTTTCTTCTCTTTTCTTTCGTGGCATTCACAAATACCATCCTTTCCTCAAATTCACGCCTTACCTCTCCCCGCCGGACAGCGAAGCAGTACCGTGGTACGCCGTCCGGTTATGTTAATTCACGCCTTACCCCTCCCCGCCGGACGCCGTCCGGTTATTTACACCAATCCCTAAAAGAATAATAACCGCGTTGATAACCGCTTTCGATAACTTCTTTGTTTCACTCGCCGGGGTGACAGGCAAAGCAAACTCCGCTGCGACGCAAATAAAAAGGAACATAATGACAGGCACGACATAGCTCGGCGGGCAAAAGGCAAGCACCAGAATAACCGATATCCCGGCCAAAACAATAAGCGCCCGCACAAATATTCGTTCTATTGGCATGGACAGACCTCCCACATTAGCTTTTTTATACATGCATAGTCCATCGGATATTTCGAAATGTCCTATAGGAAATTCATGGGGCTTAGCAAGCGGGATAAACAAAAAACTAACAGGAGGAGAGACTTACCAGGGAAAATAGTCGGACTGAATAAGGGCCTTGGTAGCGCGGCCCATGCAGGCATCGTCAGGTTTGGCGTCAAGGCAGCCTTTAAAACTTTCTGCTTTATCCTGCTCAAAAGCCTGTTTGATTTGGAAATAGGGATTTTTCATCGAATAGGCGTACTTTCTGGAATCATTGCCACGACAAGATTTTCCGGATGCGCAAAACTCTATCATCTCATCACAAAACGCAATCCC
>Ga0208863_1002057_pt1 | contig 10985 bp, 11 predicted proteins | sample RifOxyD3_FD_184040 | JGI IMG/M metagenome (GOLD analysis project Ga0208863, IMG submission 184040) | Soil microbial communities from Rifle, Colorado - Rifle Oxygen_injection D3 (SPAdes) | ecosystem: Environmental > Terrestrial > Deep subsurface > Rock core/Sediment | place: Rifle, Colorado...
CATCGACGGGTACGCGGCAGAAACCCTCCATGGACGAGCAATACCATTCGCCATCGGGGTCAAGCTCGCGAATCCGAAAACTCACGTAATCTGCATCGGATGAGACGGAGATGGATACGGAATCGGTCTCGGACATTTTCTCCATGCCTGCCGGCGTAACAATCCTATCACGTATCTCGTGCTCGATAACGAAAACTACGCCCTCACGACCGGTCAGGCTTCATCGACCACTCCGCTCAGTGCCAAAACCAGAACTACAACCAATGGAAATACAACTCCCCCATTCAACCCCGTCGAGCTCGCAAAATCCGCCGGATGCCAGTTCTCACGAGAAGCGACCGATTCAAATATAGTCGAGCTAAAAGAAATCATCAAGGAGGCGATTCTCTTCAATTGATTCGCCCATATCAACATCAAACAGAAGTGTCCGAGTTGGAAGAGATGGTAAACCTCAAACAAATTGCTCGAAGCTCGCCTATCGGCGAACAAGTCAATATCAGAAAGAATATATTTCTGAGAAAAAACAGGAAAACCAATTTTATTTTTAAATTTTGATTTTTATAAATAAATCATTACAATTCTCTTAGTTATATTTTTTCATATCTAATAGAAATGAAATATACTGAAATTCAACAAAATTTAGAAACACTGCAAGTCTTTGGAATAAGCGATCTAAAGATACTCGATGATAAATTCAATAAATCAAAACTTTCGGACTGGAAAAAATCCGGATATATCAAGCAAATCATCCGATGATTTTATCTCTATGGAAATGCTAAAATAAATCAGAATTTGCTGTTTAAAATATCGAATACGATATATACTCCGAGCTATATATCGCTCGAAAGTGCTTTTTCCTACTACTGACTTATTCCTGAACAAACCTTTAGTATCACTGCTATTTCTACGAGTAAAACCGCTCGTTTCGATAGTGATTTCTCTCATTTTACTTATAAAAAAATCAAACCCGCCCTGTTTTGGTGATATCAGATAATCACTGTCAATCAAACAAAATTCCTGTTGGCGGAACCAGAAAAAGCGATTATTGATTATCTGTACCTCAATACTCATATAAAATGAACGGAAGACTTCAGATGATTACGAATAAATAAAGAAGTTTTCAGAGAAAAAATAGATGAAAAAAAACTTTTAAAATATGCCAATATGTTTGGTAAAAAAACAGTGATAGAAACAGTGAAACTTCTCATAAACTCCATAAAAATATGATAGATCTCGATTATATTAAATCCTTCTACTCGGGCAAAGAAAAGATATTTGAGCAGTTTATCCTCAAAGAATATCTCCAGTACACTATATTGGATATTATTTTTTCATCAAAATACGCTTCACATCTTTCATTTCTCTGATGAACCGCTATTCGACTCATTCATCATTCTACGAGATTTTCGGAAGATTTGGATTTTGACAACTTCTCTTTATCGGAAGAGGATTTCGAATGACTCTCACAAGTCGTGAAAGGAGAACTTCAAAAACTCTGATACGAAGTAGAGATAAAAAATGTCTATAAATGAGCTTACCGGTGCTATATACGACTCCCGAAAATTCTCAGAGAACTCGGATTTTCCGCCCTTGATGATGAAAAAATACTCATACAGATAGACACAGTAAAACAGGATTATCGATATAAATCCGATAAAAAAATCATCGATAAATTCGATGTCTATAAGATGATAAATGTTTGTCCTCTAAGTATTCTTCTCTCTAAGAAAATACATGCACTCATAGACAGAAAGAGAACAAAATGAAGAGATATATTCGATATAGTTTTCCTCTATAAGTTCACTTCTCCCGACTTTGACTATCTAGGAGCAAAAACGGGAATCAAAGACGCTACTAATCTTCGAAAAACTCTTCTGGATTTCTGTAAAACCATTTCTCTCTCTGAAATGGCAGACGATGTAAGTCCTTTTCTTATAAATCCAGATGAAGTACAGAGAGTATTGTGATTTAAAGAGTTTATAGAAACGATATAGGAAGCGATTCTCTTCGATGGATTCGCCCATATCAATATCAAACAGAAGTGTCCGAGCTGGAAGAGGTGGTAATGGTATTCAGTTTGACTTTAGAGGGGGAATTTGTAAGATACAAAAAAGACATGAATTTCATTACTAATCTCCTCTTTTATGTCCTCTGTTCCACAACTCTTCTCCAACTTCGTTATCTTTCAGACTACAACTGGCAAAATCAATATTGATGTCTATTTTCAGGATGAGACACTCTGGCTGACCCAGAAAAATATGGCAGAGCTTTTTGAAGTGAATGTACCTGCTATTTCCAAACATCTCAAAAATATATTTGAGACGGGAGAACTGGAAGAAAATTCAGTTATTTCCATTTTGGAAACAACTGCGGAAGATGGAAAAAATTACAAAACAAAATACTACAACCTCCGAGCCATACTCGCCGTCGGATACCGAGTGAATAGTGGGCGTGCGATAGAGTTCCGTAAGTGGGCGAGTACTATTTTGGAAGAATATATCATCAAGGGTTTTGCGATGGATGATGAGCGGTTGAAACAGATGAAGCACTTCGGGAAGGATTATTTTGATGAGATGCTGGAGCGCATTCGGGAAATCCGAGTGAGCGAGCGACGACTGTACCAAAAAATCACTGATATTTATGCACTGTCGGCAGATTACGATACAGAGTCCGACATTACCAAACATTTTTTTGCAAGCGTCCAAAATAAACTCCACTGGGCTATCACAGGGAAAACTGCAGCAGAAATCATCTATAGCGAGGCAGATAGTACCAAGGCTTTTATGGGACTCAAAACTTGGAAGCAAGCTCCAAAAGGGAAAATCCTCAAAAGTGATGTGGTGGTCGCGAAAAATTATCTGAATGAGGAGCATATAAAAACACTCAATGCTCTCGTGAATTCTTATCTCGATCTCGCTGAAAGTAGAGCTACCAATAGAAAAGTGATGAATATGAAGGATTGGGATAGTTATCTCGGGCAGTTCCTCGAACTCGCGGGCCATCCCATTCTCGACCATGTCGGCGCCATCTCGATGCTCGAAGCGAAACTCAAAGCCGAAAGTGAATTCGAACAATATAGGGTTACCCAAGATAGATTGTATGAGTCGGATTTTGATAGATTAGTACAGAATATTAATCCTTCAAAATAGGAGTGATTCGCTCATATCAACTTCAAACAGAAATGTTCGAGTTGGAAGAGGTGGTAATGGTATTCGGTTTGACTTTAGAGGGGGAATTTGTAAGATGAAATTGAGAATTAAATAAAGTTAACTTTCATTCTATGTCATCAACAGAATCTTACAAATCTTACTATGGAAATATCAACGATATTTCCACTACTTTTTATGAATCACAAATATACCGATGTAAAAAATATCTCCTGCCAGAAATAAATAAACTCAAGAAAGATATAACCGAGCTTTCTGTGTTGGAGATTGGAAGTGGTCCTTGATACTTTGCAGCATTTTGTAAAAATGCCTGAATACGAGATTTTACTGGTCTCGATTTGGATGAAAATATCGTCAAAGCTACTTCGGAGAAGTTCTCACCATATATTTTTCTTCATGAAGACGGGGCTTCTTTTTTAAAGAAAAACTTAAATAAAAAGTTTGATATTATCTTTTTGTCACATGTTTTTGAACATTTTGATACAGAAGAATCAAAAGAAATAGTTTCTCTTATTTATGAAAACCTTGCACCGAATGGTGTCTGGATAAATATCATGCCTAATGCAGCCAGTCTCAACTCAGGATTTCTTCGTTTTCATGATTATACCCATCGTATGATTTACGATGATAATAGCTTCAATCAGTTTTTACGAGGGATAGACGGTGTAAATATTTCTGCTTCACACTCAAATATCGAACCCGTATATTCTCAAAAATCTCATCGATATATTTTCCCAATACTCCTCTTTTTTAGAAAATTATTTCTTCTATCTATGGGTTGGTATTATCCAATTTATACCAATGAAATACTTTCGTTTATTTATAAAAAGTAATCTCTATAAAGATGAAATTATTACTGTACCACAAAATATTGATTGGGACAAACTTGATCCACTTCAAATATAACAATCCTATGATTAATTCTGAATCATAGAAACTCTCGATGCTGCAAAAAAAATAGCAGCCTTACTTTCCTAAATATTTCTGAAATGATACAAAACTTGTACAAAAATTATTTTAAAAATCATTCATATAGTGATATTAAAAATCAATTTGAAATTTACTTCTGAACTTATAGTTTAAATTTTAAAAACGATGCCATTAAACCAGGATTAAAAGTATTGGAAATTTGATCTTGACAGTGAAATTTTGCTTCTTTTTGTCAAAAGATGTGAATTACTAATTATACTGGGATTGAGATAGATTCTGAAATGGCGGAATACACTCAAAAAATATTTCCAGAATATAATATATTGTCTGATGATGCTATCAAATATCTCGAAAAATATCTCGAAAAATATGATATTATTTTTTCATCCCATGTATTTGAACACTTTAGTATTGAGGATGGTATTCATTTGGCAACCCTCATTAAAGAACATCTTATTGATGATACGGGAAGATGGATCAATATAATGCCAAATGCAAGTAGTATTATGGCATGACTCGGTCGTTACAATGATATTACTCACAAAGTCCTTTATACCGAGAATAGCTTCAATCAAGTATTGAAAATGGTTTGATTTCAAAAAGAAAAAATTGAACATAGAAATTCTCTTATTGTAGAAAATCGATGGTTAGTGCGTTTAGTAAGTAAGGTATTAATATTTATTTTTCGGTATACTTGTATACTTATTCAACTTCCATTTCCGAGAATTTTTACATTCGAAATATACTCAATAATCAAAAATTGATAAATGTCTCTCGTTTCAATCATTACAACTACATACAAGCATCAGGACTTTATCATTCAGACAATAGAATCTGTTGTATCACAAACTTTTACTGACTGGGAACTTTTGATTGGGGATGATAGTCCGGATAATGCAACTTGGGATATTATTCAATCATATATTCAAAGATATCCGGATAAAATCCGAGCATGGCATCATAGCCCAAACAAAGGATTGACAGAGAATATGCAATTTTTACTTTCTCAAGTTTCGACAGAAAGTGAATATGTCTCATTTTTGGAAGGTGATGATATATATTCTCCAACTTTTCTTGAGCGAAAAATGCAAGTTTTTCGTAATCATCCAGAAACAGTATTTATATATAATGAATGCAGTATTATTGATGAATCTTGAAAAATTACCGAAACAAATTTTCTCAAAAAGCATAATGCTTATTTTCCGCAGAATGAAATTATTTCTGGAGATAAATTCTTATGAAAAATTCATTATTGTTCATACTCAAGTTTTACAATAAAAAAAGATATATTGAAGAAATATGAAATGCTTCATATTCAAAAATATCCTCGATTCTGAGCATCGGACTGGGATTTATTCTTTCGAATAACTACAGAAAATCCTGTATTTTGTATTCAAGAATCACTTACTCTATATCGTAAGCATGGGAATAATCTCTCTTGATCGTTTTTTACAGATATGTTTAATTTCATGCTTGTATTGGATTTTTATCATAAAAAGGCGCCTAAATATTTTCATCAAATCGTATGACAGATGAGGTTATATGAACATATCTCTATTTATTGATAGATTTACATCTATGGAAAGTATTTATGGCTCATATTTTTTCCATTTTATTTACAATAAAAAATTACATTACCCGTAAATCCTAAAAATATGAAATTCGTCACTCTCCATCCTATGCCGATAATAGATCCTGGGTTTTTCAATCGGGATGTTGGTCAGATTGGGTATACCGTTTCGAAACATTCAGTACTTGAACCAGAAGTATGGTGACTTCCTGTTTCAGAAAAACCAGAAAAATTCGAAATAGAGAATCAAAAATGGAGAAGTTTTCAGAATAAATGGCAGCTCTACAAAACACTTTGGAACGAGGCAAAAACCATTTCTCTTCTTCATGTGTATCATATCTGGCACTATTCTCTCATTTGAGCAATTATCTTTAAGATATGAAATCCAAAAGGGAAAGTTTATGTAAAACTTGATTGTCCATATTTATGGAAAAATGATATATTTTTTATATTCACACAACCCATTTTATGGGTAGTGGATAATATAGGGGTTGAGGATTGGAGATATATCGAGCACTTTCATAAGAAATTTCTAAAATACAAAAATAAGTTCATATTTACCCCATGTGGTGCGGTAAACCTCAGGGAATACATTTGAAATCTCAGAAAAGAAAATAAGATAGCTCTCTGTGGAAGATTTGGAGATCCTATTAAAAATTATGAACTTTTTATCGATGTTCTGGAGCGATTCGATGTATCTTTTCTTAAAGATTGGACTATCTATTTTCTCGGCGGCTATACTGATGCTTTTTTCTCGCGTGTTCAGAATCTCTTGAATAAAAAACCAGAATTAAAAAAAATCATCGTTCTTACAGGTTTTATACAAGAAAAATCAGAAATATATAATTATTTAAGGAATACAAAAATTTTTCTTCATACTTCCAAAAAGGAATGAGAGCCAAATGTACAATTTGATGCTATGTTCTGTGGTTGTTATATGCTCAGTACCGACGTAGGAAGTATTCGTCAAAACTATCCAGAAAATGCGAGTACATTTTATGAAAATAATGATCCTACATCTCTCTATACAACTCTCAAAGAGATGATTGAAGATAACAAAGGTTTACAGAAATACGATGCGGAAAATGTTCAAAATTATTGTCTGGAACATTTTACTTGGGAAAAATCTCTCGCACCATTACTCGTAAATTTATAAAAATGATTCATATCCTCAACATAAACCTCATCGCTGGGCGAACGGGATCTGCAAAGCTCCTAAAGACGATTGCCGAGTGATTGGACCCGAAACAGTTTGAGTACCATACAATCGTCGGGTACGATTTTGGCGAGGATATAAAAACTACCAGTCTTTATAGAACCTGCAATTTATGGCTCTACAAGAATTTTCGGTACAAACTCGCTGTCGGGCTCAATTTTCTCTTTGATTGGATGACTCCTGGTTGTATAAATTTACGATATATTCAATCTCTTCCTTATTATGCGGATATTGACGTAATTCATCTCCATAGTATTCAAGGTGGCTATTTTGATTGGAGTATATTGCCAGAGCTCAGCAAGACAAAGAAAGTTATTATGACCGTTCATGACGATTGGCTCGTATCTGGAAATGATACGAATAATCTATTCCCATATAAAACTCGCAAATCCTATCTCAAGAGAAAAGAAATCTTCACTCGTTCAAATATAGAATATGTCGGGGTTTCAAACTGGGCGACGAATAAAATCAAGAACGATGCAATTATTGGAAACAATACCGCGAGAACTATCTATAACGGGATTAATACCTCTGTTTTCTGTAAAAAAGATAAAGAAAAATCTCGAGAAAAACTCGGACTCCCGAAAGGCAAAAAAATCATTCTCAGTATTGCTGGAAGCGGAAACAAGAGCAATCTCAAGGGATTGAACTTCGTTCAGGATATAGCAAAGAAATACAAATCAGATAAAGAACTCCTTTTCATAACCGTCGGGAATCATACAGAAAATAAAGTTTCTGACAATTTCTGGGAACTCGGTTGGATTCCGAGCGATATGATGGCAGACTATTTCAGTGCGGCGGATGTATTTCTCTACCCGACTCTTGCCGATAGTTTTGGTCTCGTAGTTGCCGAGAGTCTCGCCTGCGGATGTCCTGTCCTGACTTTCAACATTGGATGAGTTCCGGAACTCATGAAACATAAAATAAATGGATATATAGCGAACTACAAAGATGCGGAAGATTTGCAGAAATGATTCGAATATATACTCGAAAATCGAGAAAACCTCACCATTTCTCTCGATGACAAATTCAAACAGGAAACAATGATAGCACAATACGAAGATTTATATGAATCTTTTTCAAGATAAAATAAATCCCTCATTCGCCACGGCGAGTAAGGGATGTATTTATTTTACGAGAGATATTTTCTTAGATCATATAATACGGGATATAATAATAGGTCTTACTATTATATTCGTATACATCGAGAAAGTCTTTTGTTATGACAATGGAATACTGTATCTCATCTTTATAAAGCTCATTGAATCGCTTCATACCCGTGGTAAGTTCTGGTTTCTTTAAATTTTGGTACTTTATCTCTATTGGGATAATCCTATCGTGCATTTTTATCACAAAATCCACCTCATTACCACTTTTATCTCTCCAATAATTCAGTGATAGAAATGATTCTTTGAGCGTATTGAGTCTGAGAAAGATATAATTCTCCAGTAAGTGTCCGCTATCGGATCGTATATCAAGAGTATTGAAATTTTTTACGAGGTAATTTCTGATTCATAAATCATAAAAATACTCTATCTTTTGTTTTTTTATCTCATTCAAACTATTCTTATGGTAGGGATTTACAAGAACATTAATGAAGGTGTTATTCAGATAATTCAAATACTCATTAAGGGTAACTATGTTTATTCATAAGTCATTGGAAAGATTTTCTATAACGAGTTGTTGTCAGATAATTATAGATAAAGTAAGCATAAGATCTGAGAACTTATCTATATTTCTCACTTTCAGGAGATTGACTATATCTTTATTTATATAGTTCTGAGTAAAGTTACTGAGTACCATATTCTTTTCTTCATGATTACCTGCCTTAACAATAGCTGGCATTCATCCCCATACTATGTATTCGTCCACTATTTGTCTGATTTGTGGCAAGAATGAACTCTCCCTTAGTTTCAAAAGTTCATCTTTTCATATTTTTATTTGAAGAATATCAATATTCTTTATAAGTTCCGTTTTAGTATGAAAATACGCAGTATTTTTATGTTGTAATATTTCATCTACTGATAGTCATTGCATCTCGAAACTAAACATCCTTCCTACCATTTTCGCTCCTATTTCCTTGAGATGGAGACTTGATGAACCAGTGATAATTATCTTGATAGAATCTTCAAAAGTATCGAAAATAAGCTTCAATATATTTCCCGCATCCGTTACATATTGAAACTCATCAAAAAATAATATTGTCTTGTGTTCTTTGTTTAAATGACCCTCCACAAAGGCAATAGGATTTTTTTCAAATTCCCCCTTGATAGTAAAATCCTCAAAATTATAATAAAAACTATTTGGATAGTCTTCTTTTAATTTCTTTATAAACGTTGTTTTTCCTACTTGTCTTGGTCATATAATGGCTATGTATTCCTTATGATCTATGTATTTTACAATCTTTTTTTCAATATATCTTTCTATATACATATATGTTTTAGTTAAACTAAAAGTAAATTACTAATATTAGTTTAGTTAAACTTTTATAAAAATCAAGTTTATCTTATCAAGAGATACGAAAACAGTTTCTGTATCATCGGATTCTTTATTTCCGCATCAGCAGAATGTATCCGATATCCGAGTATATGGAATGGTAAGCGCTCGATTTGAGCAATGAGAGTAAATGCTCGAATCTTGTTCAATACTGGATAGAGAATTTTTCGCTGTATCTCGAACCAGAGAACCACGAGACTGTAGAATGAATATCCATGAACTTGGATAATTCGGCGAATATTTGCCATATTGAGCTGAAACCATCGGTAACTATAATTTCCATGTGCTCCTTTGACGATATGGAGTGCGAGTGGATCACGGAGATTATGTATTCGTTTCTGTCCTGCACAAAGAGTTTGTTTCAGAAAATACGCATCTGTCATATATGGTATATTTGCGTCATAGCGAAGGTTTGCTCTATTCCGGTACACTATGCTCGGATGGAGCGCATAATCAGTTCTATTGCCGAGAAAATACTCGAAATACTTCCTATCCGCTTCATAGTACATAACCATCGTACAGGCACATCCGACATACTCGCTGTTTCTATCGAGAAAATCCACTTGTTTCATAAGTTTTTCCGGGTGCCAGATATCGTCATGGTCTTGGATTGCTATGTACTCCCCTTTTGCTTTTTCAAGTAAGAAGTTCAATCCTGCATACGGACCGATATTTTTTTCTCCTTCAAAAAGTCTAATTCTCGAGTCATTAAATTCACGAATATATTTCCTCGTTTCATCGGTCGAGGCATTGTCGAGAATAAGGAGTTCAAAATCGGCGAACGTCTGATCGAGACAACTCCGAATCGTGCTCGTTATATATCTTCCAGCATTATAGGAACAGATGAGAATGGAGACTTTTGGCATTTTCTACGAGAGTGTTAATTAAAAAACTTCTTCCAGACCATTTTCGTAACGATTCGCCAAATCCCACCGAGATGTTGTCCTTTTGCGAGCGTATCTTCGGTATATGTCACATTTACTGGCACTTCTACAAAACGACACTGCTGGTGTCGCATTTCATCGACGAACTCGGAACCGTACTCCATACCGTCCATGGTCAAGTGAATCTTTTTTACCGTTTCGAGTCGCAACATTCGAAATCCATTATGAGCGTCTGTCAACCAGACTCCACTTATGAAAAGCGTGAAAAATTGTCCTCCGAGGAGCGTAAGTCTACGGAAAAACGGCACGTTCGTATGAGTTCTGACGATAAATCGGGAACCGAGAACGAGATCAAGTGACGGATTTTTATTGAAAGCTTTGATGAAAACTGGCAAATCTTCAACATGGTGTTGTCCGTCCGCATCAAAAGTCACCACATAGCCAATACCAAGCTCATCGCCATTTCGACGAATGTATTCAAACCCCGTTTCCAGTGCCGCACCTCCTCCACGATTGAACGGATGATGAACGATGTGAAGACTCGGAAATTGTGACAATACTTCCATAGTATCATCCTTGGAACCGTCGTCCACGACGAGAATATGCGTAAAACCGGCACCCAAAATCGACTCTATAACCGAAGCAACGCGTGGCGCTTCGTTGTAGGCTCGAATCAGAAATATGATTTCGTTTTTATTTATGGTCATGCTGATTAAGTTTAT
>Ga0208863_1002058_pt1 | contig 10976 bp, 12 predicted proteins | sample RifOxyD3_FD_184040 | JGI IMG/M metagenome (GOLD analysis project Ga0208863, IMG submission 184040) | Soil microbial communities from Rifle, Colorado - Rifle Oxygen_injection D3 (SPAdes) | ecosystem: Environmental > Terrestrial > Deep subsurface > Rock core/Sediment | place: Rifle, Colorado...
GTATTAACAGGCCGGTGACCAGCACCACCGCGAAGGTCAGAATAATCCCCAGCCCCGGTATATGGAAAGGCAGCAAATAATCCGGTTGCCAGTGCTGAGGCAATAACAGCAGCGTCTGATCCATCGTGGTGATGGTCAGATTCAATACCCAGATCGTGATACCCAGCGGCACCCAGACCAGCAAACCTGTGATGAGAAATTTCTTCATTGATCAGGAGTTAGCCGCAGGGCAAGTGCCCGCACTGCCACAGGGCGCACAGGACGCCTTGGGCTTATCCTTGAAATCGGTCGCGTAATAGCCGTTGCCCTTCAACTGAAAACCGGGCGCTGTCAATTGTTTGGAGAACGACGCCTTACCGCATTCCGGGCAGGTAACCAGCGCGGCATCGCTCATTTTTTGCATCACATCCTGTTGCAGGCCGCAATCGGCACATGCGTAAGCATAAATAGGCATGAATTCTTTCCTATCGGGTAAATTTAAAGGGGCGCATTATACCCCGAGCACACGCGACTCTATATGGCATTTAATCGGCCAAATTCAAGAGGGTGCATCTATTTTTTTAACATTTTTTTGGACCTATGAGATTCGCCAACCCGATTCCGTCCGCCAAATCATCTGTGATAATTCCATGCGGCACTGAAATGACGCATAGTATTCCACCACACCACATTCCACCACTTTCGCGGGTAAGTAACACACCTGTATTCAGCAATAAATTCATCAACAATGATTAACTAATAATTTAATTAATCAAATATGATGATATTTGATTAATTTTCTCTTGCCCAACAAAGCACCTAAGCGTACTCTGCGCTTAGTCAATTATCGAGACAAATATCATGCCGCGCCCGGAAGCTAGTTTTGCCAGCCCTGACACCTCTCTTGCTGCCCAAAAATTGGGCAAAGCGGTGCGCATGGCGCGTCTTGCCAGAAATATGACCCGTATTGACTTTGCCGAGCGCGCCCGCATCAGTGCGCCGACGCTGGATCGGATTGAGCGAGGCGATGTGGCTGTGCGTATGGGTTCATGGCTGCTTGCCTTGCAAGTTTGTAACCTGCTGCACCAACTCGACAAAGTCTCAGACCCTAATGCCGACATCCTCGGTCAGCAGCAACGCGAGTTGAGTATCCGTAAGCGAGCATCGGGTAAGCGCAAAAAAGCACAGGACAATTATGACTTCTAATTCCTGGGATGCGACCGTATTTGTCTACCTCCCCGACGAAACGAAAGCCGTTCCCGCTGGACGACTAACCCTGATCGAAGAAGGCACGCAGGTTCGTGCATCCACGTTTGGTTACGGGAGGCTTTACCTTGAACGCACTAAAGCAATCCCGGTCGATCCGGTGAGCCTGCCGTTGCATGACGCCAAGCCCGGCACCGAACGAATCTATGAACCCTGCAACGGGCTGGAACTGTTTGGCGCGGTGCGCGATGCGATGCCGGATTCATGGGGACGACGCGTCATTGAAAACAAACTCCGGGCAGAGCCGAACAGCCTGAAGGAGTCGGAATATTTGATGCACGCAGGCTCAAACAGGTTTGGTGCGCTGGATTTCAGGATGAATCCCGCCGCCAGCGAGGGCAGCGGACTCATGCCAACGGCGCTGGATTTGCCCTATCTTCTTGAAGCTGCCGACCGGGTGCAGTGCCATGAACAGTTGCCGGAACATCTGCGGCAATTGTTTGATGCCGGCCCCAGCATGGGTGGCGCACGCCCCAAGGCCGTAGTCTCCACAGAAGGTCGCGTCTGGCTGGCAAAATTCCCGTCCCAGGGCGATGCTTTTAATGTTCCGCAAATTGAACAAGCCTGCCTTGAACTGGCACGCGAATGCGGGTTAAATGTTCCGACAACCGAGCTTGTAACGCTGACTGGCGGGCGTCAAATTATGCTGATCGAGCGTTTTGACCGCATCGTCAAACAAGATGGCAGCCTGTCACGCAGGCATGTGGTGAGCGCCTTAACTTTGCTCGGTCTGCACGAAAACGATTCTCCCACAGCCAGTTACTCGGCAATTGCACGCAAACTCTCAGAAATAGGTGCCAGCGGATTTGTGCAAGCTGACAGGGAGGAGTTGTTTGGACGGATGGTGTTTAACATTCTGGTTGGCAACGATGACGACCACCTCCGCAATCACGCCTTTGTGTGGAATGACCGCGTGCGAGGCTGGATGCTCAGTCCGCTATACGATGTCCTGCCAAAACCTCAACGTGGATATGATCGTTATTTGCATTTAAGCGTCGGAGCACACGGGCGACTGGCCACGCTGGACAATGCATTAAGCCACGCAGGACAATTCGGGCTGTTGCCACCTCAAGCCACCGCCATTATTGATCGAATTTCCGGGCAAGTACGAGAATGGCGCACCTTCTTCGAGGGCTGCACGGGCGTTCCAATGACCGAGTGCGACAAAGTTGCCTCGGCTTTTCGCAAGCCAAAAGATATAGGCTGGAAATAAGCGAAAACTGTCGGCTACATCCCGGCTACAAATCAAATTGGAATCCGTGTACAAATGCGCACGCATGCATGCCATATCCCAACTGCATGGCAATCCGCATGAACTGGTCGGATTTCCGATGGCGGGACATTGAGCGCCCGTGCCGCAAGGCACTTTTTAAATCCGCAAGAGGGTGCGCCATTTTATACTCCTCGCTTGATGGCAAATTTACAGGCGGCTGCCAGACTCCGTGCGTCTATAAGCGCATGATGCTGGCGCGCGCCATGCTCGCTCCAATATTTGCCAAGTCCATCTTGATAACGACAAATTTGGCTTTCGTACTTAAAATATATTGTGCCGCACTTTTTGCGCAGATTTGCCGGCCAGCCGTAATCATCGAAAAGCCGTGCTATCCATTTCCAATCATACGGTGGCGCATCGCTGCGCAAAATTACTTGTTGATCAATTCGACTTCACAATAGTTTCGAGCTCGATCACCTCTGCGCTTTATGGCATTTGGATTCCCACCATAGCTCACGCAGCGTGCTGACACGTCAGTGAGAGTGGGGAAAACCGATGCTGCTGGCTGTGATCGATGGCCATTCCCGTCTGCCTTGCCATCTGCAATGGTACCTCGATAAAATCGCCGAGAGCTTGATTCATTGGCTGTCACAAACATTTATTAAACGCGGTTTGCCACGCGTCCTGATGACCGACAATGGCGCAGCGATGCTGACGGAAGAGCCCACCAACGGATTGGCTAAGCTGTGCTTATTGCACCAGACGACTCGAGACTGCAATACATGGCACACGACAAACCCAGCAATTTTTCTTTAATCTCTATCACTTAACAGCGCCAGCTGCCGCACAGAACAGGTATAATGGCCGCGCCCTGCGTAAAACCAATCAGCGCAGCGGTCTCTTAACAACTCCCGATCTTTCGATCATCTATTTCGTCTGCCCCGATTGGTGCCGCTTATCCTTAAGCGTCAGGCCGTCGCAGGAGATAAGCTTTGCCTAACACGACTACCGTTTCAACCGTCACCTTTGCCAGCCTCAATCTGGCCGAACCTCTGATGCGCGCAATCAGCGACTCAGGTTATACCAACCCTACTCCCGTACAAGCACAAGCGATTCCGCTGGTTCTGGCGGGTGGCGACTTGCTGGCCGGCGCTCAGACCGGCACCGGCAAGACAGCGGGCTTTACCCTGCCTGTTTTGCATATTTTGAGCCAGAAACCGGCTGCTAATCCGGGCAATGGCCGCCCGCGCTGCCTGATTCTGACCCCGACGCGCGAACTCGCAGCGCAAGTCGAAGAATCGGTGCAAACCTACGGCAAATACCTGTCGCTCAAATCGATGGTGATGTTCGGCGGCGTCAATATCAATCCGCAAATCAAGGCGCTGCGCGGCCAAATCGACATTCTGGTGTCCACACCGGGCCGCTTGCTCGATCACGTCGGACAAAAAACGCTGGATTTATCCGCCGTGGAAATCCTGATTCTGGACGAAGCCGACCGCATGCTGGACATGGGCTTCATCCGCGACATCAAGAAAATACTGGTGTTGCTGCCCAAGAAACGCCAAAACCTGCTGTTCTCGGCGACCTTCTCCGAAGAAATCAAGACGCTGGCCGATGGCCTGCTGAACAATCCGGGCTTCGTCGAAGTCGCACGCCGCAACACCACCTCAGAACTGGTGGAACAAAGCGTACACATGGTCGCGCAAAAACTCAAAAGCCATTTGCTCTCGCATCTGATCAAGCATAACGACTGGAAGCAGGTGCTGGTATTTACCCGCACCAAGCACGGCGCAAACCGTCTGGCTGAAAAACTGAATGCCGATGGCATTCCTGCTGCCGCGATCCACGGCAACAAGAGTCAGTCGGCACGCACCAAGGCGCTGGCGCAATTCAAGGACGGCTCCATGCCGGTACTGGTTGCAACGGATATCGCAGCCCGTGGTTTGGACATCGATATGTTGCCTCACGTGGTCAACTTTGAACTGCCTAACGTTCCGGAAGATTATGTACACCGCATCGGTCGTACCGGCCGCGCAGGTAGCAACGGCGCCGCGATCTCACTGGTCGACAGCGAAGAGCTGGATCACTTAAAAAACATCGAACGCCTGATCAAAACGCAGATACCGCGTGTCGCGATCGACAGTTTCGTGCCGCCGACTCACATTCCTGCCGAAGCGCCGCGCCCGCCGCGTCCGCAACACGGGCAGAAGCGCCATAGCAATACGACAGGCGGCAATCGCGCACCCCGCGAAGGTCAACCTGCTCGCGACGGACAAGCACCTCGCAATCCGGATGCTGCACGCCGCAATCAGCAACCACGCACGGGAACAGGATCCGCACGTCCCGGCCAGGCACGCGCCGATCAAGCACAGGCGCGTCCTGGAGCTACACCTGCACGTCCCGCTCAGCCTCGCACCGCACCTCAGAAACCCATGTCTGAAGCGGCGCGCCACCAAGCTATGCCTCAACCCGCCCTGTTTTCACCCCGTCCTGCAGTAAGACGCGGCAAATAACGAAATCCTCCGGGTTCGGTTAGCGAACCCGGAAAAACAATCACTTATTGATTTCATTTATTTTTTGCAACGACGTTGCAAAACCAAGGACACCCATGGCCAAGACAAACTACACCTTCGAGAAACGTCAAAAAGAATTAGCCAAGCAAAAGAAACAAGCTGAAAAGCTGCTGAAAAAAGCAGCCCATAAAAATGACCAGCCAGCCGATGAGCAAACAATGGGTGAACAATCCCAATCCGTTGACCCAACCACTGCCTGAACAGGCCATCCCTCATCATCACCGGTGTTTGACCTCGGCCAAACACCAGCGCTGATTACGGCTGCAAGTCGGCGTCTTCGATGAGCACCTTGTAGAAATAACCCGCACCGAAGTCCTTGTCGTTGCGCACCACCCCCTTCACCGTCACAACGTCACCCAACTTCGCAGCACCCGAGGTGGTCACCAGAATATCGGCATTGGCAGCCGAACCATCGCGCAGATGCAGCCAGTTTTTCCCCATGATGTCTGCGTTGTATTTCACAATCTTGCCGCGCACCAGCACAGGCTTATCTTTTAACTCAACTGCTTTGCTGACAATTTCCGCCACCGTCCTGGCATTTTCCCCAACGGCACGAGACACATGAATATCGGTCACATTGATGGTATTGATCGCATGCGCCGTTGCCATTCCCAAACCCGGCGTTGCACTCTGTGCACCGGCCAGGCTGCCGAACAGTATGGTTTTAAAAGTCTTTTTAAGCGTCTTGCTCTCAAAGTTTTCCATTACCATCACGTTTTCCAGGGTGATTTGGCTGCCCAGTCTAACCCGAGCCTTAGCCACCGCAGCCCAGGTCTCCCCCTCTTCAGTCTTCAGACGCAGATAGGTGTAACTCTCAACATCGCGAACTTCAAGCACTTCGCCCTTGACCGACAGCGCCGAATTTTCCACGGCACCCGCGAAGGTAGAGACTGCGAATAGCGTGATCGCCAACAGTGTTTTTATCATCTTCAACTCCTATCCAAAAGCGGGAGCATATCAGCCAGCCGTCTGCAATACCACTATCCCTCCCCTGATCCTGCATTATTCCATCACCCACCGACCAGGCTCTACACCGTCCAGCGTCCAGTCACCGATACGGTAGCGTATCAGGCGCAAGGTAGGAAACCCTACGGCGGCGGTCATGCGGCGAACCTGACGATTTTTACCTTCCCGGATAGTGAGCTCCAGCCAGCTGGTGGGAATCAACTTTCGTTCACGCACCGGCGGATTGCGCGGCCACAAACCGGCGGGTTCAGTCATTAAATCAGCACCGGCAGGTCGGGTAAGCCCGTCTTTCAACGCAACCCCCGTGCGCAGTTTTTCGAGCGCCACCGCATCCGGCACGCCTTCCACCTGCACCCAATAGGTCTTGGCTAACTTGTGTTTTGGATCGGTGATGCGATGCTGCAACTGACCATCGTCGGTCAAAACCAGCAAACCTTCACTGTCTGTATCCAGCCTTCCGGCAGGATAAAATTCCGGAAGAGGAATATAATCCGCCAGCGTCGGGTGCAAGCCATCTGAACTGAACTGGCAGATCACGCCAAACGGTTTATTGAAAAGCAATATGCGTCCCATTTGATTTCCGGCTTATTTTAAAGCGACATTTTACCGCGTCCCACCTCAACCAAGCGTTAATACATCAGGTTCGCCACACATTACTGAGAATCAGCTGGTTTATGAATGATCACTAACTAAAGAGAAAAATATGACAAGCAATAAGATTATTTACACGATGGTCGATGAAGCACCAGCGCTGGCAACTTACTCCCTGCTCCCCATCATTCAGGCTTTCACTCGCGCAGCTGGCGTTGCCGTCGAAACCCGCGACATTTCGCTTGCAGGACGCATCCTCGCGAATTTCCCGGAAAATCTGACCGCCAACCAGAAAATCGCCGATGAACTGACCGAACTGGGTCAACTGACGCTCAAAATCGAAGCCAATATCATCAAACTACCCAATATCAGCGCCACCCCGCCGCAATTGAAGGCAGCGATCAAGGAGTTGCAGTCACAAGGCTTTAACATCCCGGATTACCCTGAAGAAGTGCAAAACGACGAGCAAAAAGCCATCAAGGCACGCTACAGCCGCGTGCTGGGCAGCGCGGTCAATCCGGTATTGAGAGAAGGCAACTCAGACCGTCGCGCCGCGCTTTCCGTCAAACAATTTGCGCAAAAGAATCCGCACAAAATGGGCGCCTGGAGCAGCGATTCTAAGACTCATGTTGCACACATGAACGGAAACGACTTTTACGGCAGCGAAAAGTCCGTCACGGTGAACGATGCAACTGCGGTGCGCATCGAATTTACCGGCGATGATGGCAAAACGACCGTATTGAAGGAAAAAGTCACCCTGCAGGCAGGAGAAGTCATCGATGTCGCCGTGATGAGCCGCCGCGCCCTGCGTGCTTTTTATGAAGAACAGATAGCAGACGCCAAAAAACAGGGCGTACTGCTGTCCTTGCACCTTAAAGCGACCATGATGAAGATTTCCGATCCGATCATGTTCGGCCACGCGGTAACCGTGTATTTCAAGGATGTATTCGAAAAACATGCAACGGTGATCCGCGAGCTGGGGGTCAACGTCAACAACGGTCTGGGCGATCTGTACAGCAAAATTGCCAAGTTACCCGAATCACAGCGAGCCGAGATCGAAGCTGACATCAAGGCGACGTATGCGACCCGCCCTGAGCTGGCGATGGTCAATTCAGACAAGGGTATCACCAATCTGCATGTACCGAGCGATGTGATCGTCGATGCCTCTATGCCCGCGATGATACGTGACTCAGGCAAAATGTGGGGCGTGGACGGCAAACTGCACGACACCAAGGCGATGATCCCCGACCGCTGCTATGCACGCATCTATCAGGTCGTCATCGAAGACTGCAAGAAACACGGTGCATACGATCCGAAAACGATGGGTAGCGTACCCAATGTAGGCCTGATGGCGCAACAAGCCGAGGAATACGGCTCGCACGATAAAACGTTCCAGATTCCAGGCTGCGGCAAGGTGCGCGTGATCGACGCCACCGGCGCAACGCTGCTGGAGCAGAACGTCAATGAAGGCGATATCTTCCGCATGTGTCAGGTCAAAGATGCGCCGATACAGGATTGGGTCAAGCTGGCGGTATCCCGCGTACGCATCACCGGCACACCCGCTATTTTCTGGCTGGACAAGAACCGCGCCCACGACGCACAACTGATTGCCAAAGTGGAACGTTATCTAAAGGATCACGACACCAGCGGCATGGATATCTGCATCATGACGCCTGAAGAGGCGATACAGCGCACGATCGAACGCATCCGCGCGGGTCTGGACACCATCTCCGTCACCGGCAACGTGCTGCGAGATTATTTGACTGACTTGTTCCCGATTCTGGAACTGGGCACCAGTGCGAAAATGCTCTCCATTGTCCCGCTGATGAGCGGTGGCGGTCTGTTCGAGACAGGGGCCGGCGGTTCAGCGCCCAAGCATGTGCAGCAATTTCAGCAGGAAGGTTATCTGCGCTGGGATTCTCTCGGTGAGTTTTTAGCACTGGGCGCATCGCTGGAGCATTTAGGCGAAAAGTTCAATAATGCCAAGGCACAGGTGCTGGCCGAAACGCTGGATGTGGCTAACGGAAAAATTCTGGAAAACAACCGCTCACCTGCCCGCCGTGTGGGTGAGCTCGATAATCGTGGCAGTCATTTCTATCTGGCACTGTACTGGGCTCAGGCGCTGGCCGCACAAACCAAGGATGCAGAGATACAGGCGCGCTTCACTGAATTGGCTAAAACGCTCACCGACAATGAAGCCAAGATCAATGCAGAACTGATCGCAGCACAGGGCAGTCCGGTGGACATGGGCGGCTATTATCACCCGGATTTTGACAAGACCTCGAAGGCGATGCGTCCTAGTCAGACACTGAACGCGGCGCTGGCAAAGATCACGGCTTAAACAATGACCGTCCGGTTGAAACCGGACGGTCAACAAAAAAGCCCGGCATGCCGGGCTTTTTTTACTAACTCAAGGAACCGATTAAGGAGCCTGGATGTTAGAAGCTTGCTTGCCCTTAGGGCCTTGAACCACATCAAAAGTGACCTTTTGGCCTTCTTTGAGTGACTTGAATCCGCTCATGTTGATTGCGGAGAAGTGTGCGAACAGGTCTTCACTGCCATCATCAGGAGTGATGAAACCGAAACCCTTTGCATCGTTAAACCATTTAACTGTACCAGTTGCCATGTGATTACTTCCTTACTATTTAAAAACGGGGGCCCCCCGCGAAACTGTTTGAATCCAAGACCGCACACGGCAAAACCAGTACTGCAGACACTTTGAATCAAACGCCAGATAGTATTTAACTCTTGAATGACCGCATTTGTCAAACAGATATTTTTAATTAACAGAACAGGCTTGAAAAAGCATCGCTAATCGTTAAGCTTACGGGCTGGATATAGTGACAGAATGGAATCAATGTCTATCAAACATGAAAGCAACACCGCACTCGCTCCGGAACGCCTGAAATCCAAGCCGCCCGGCATGTTTAAGGTGATTTTGTACAACGATGACTACACGACGATGGAGTTTGTCATTGAGGTACTGGAGCGTTTTTTTGCGATCAACCGTGAACGCGCACTTCAGCTGATGCTCAAAGTGCACAATGAAGGCTCTGCTGTGTGCGGCATCTATACACGCGATGTGGCAGAAACCAAAGTCGTACAAGTAACTGAATACGCGCAGCAACAGGGGCATCCCCTACGATGTGGCATGGAGGAAAATTGAAATGATCGCGCAAGACCTGGAAGTTAGTTTGCACTTAGCCTTTGTCGAAGCACGCCAAAAACGCCATGAATTTATTACGGTTGAGCATTTGCTGCTCGCCATGCTGGACAACGCCTCCGCAGCCCAGGTGCTGCGAGCCTGCGGCGCGAATATCGACGAGTTGCGCCAGACCATCACCGAATTCATCGACGCAAACACGCCTGTCGTATCCGGCAAAGGCGACATGGACACTCAACCTACCTTGGGCTTTCAACGCGTGATTCAGCGCGCCATATTGCACGCGCAATCGGCGAACAAGAAGGAAGTATCCGGCGCTAATATTTTGGCGGCCCTGTTTGGCGAAAAGGATTCGCACGCGGTTCATTTCCTTAATCAGCGCAATATCACCCGCATCGACGTGGTCAATCACATCGTGCACGGCACCAGCAAAGAACCGCAACCCGCGACCACTCACACCGAAACCGCTCCCGAACCCGCCGACGAGGGCGTGCTTAAACAGTACACCGTCGATCTGAATGCACTGGCTTTAGAAGGCAAGATAGACCCCTTGATCGGGCGCAACGATGAACTGGAACGGGTCATCCAAACCCTGTGCCGCCGCCGCAAGAACAACCCGCTGTTAGTTGGTGAGGCGGGCGTTGGCAAGACCGCGATAGCCGAAGGACTGGCTCGCCGTATCGTCGAAGACAACGTACCCGACATCCTGAAAGACGCACAAGTCTATTCGCTGGACATGGGTGCCCTGTTAGCCGGCACCAAATATCGCGGCGACTTCGAGCAGCGCTTAAAGGCCGTGCTCAAGGAATTGAAGGAAGCGCCCCATGCTATTTTGTTTATCGATGAAATTCACACGCTGATCGGCGCAGGTGCTGCCTCAGGCGGCACGATGGACGCCTCCAATTTGCTCAAACCCGCCTTATCCAGCGGCGCTTTGAAATGCATAGGCGCGACCACCTATCAGGAATATCGCAGCATCTTCGAAAAGGATACCGCATTGTCACGCCGCTTCCAAAAGGTGGACGTGCCCGAGCCCTCGGTGGAGCAGACCATAGAAATTCTCAAGGGCCTAAAATCCCGCTTCGAGGATCATCACAACATCAAATTTACGGCCGCCGCGATTACATGCGCCGCAGAACTCTCCGCACGCTTTATCAATGATCGCCATCTGCCCGACAAGGCGATCGATGTGCTGGATGAAGCCGGCGCCGCACAGCGCATTTTG
>Ga0208863_1002059_pt1 | contig 10974 bp, 8 predicted proteins | sample RifOxyD3_FD_184040 | JGI IMG/M metagenome (GOLD analysis project Ga0208863, IMG submission 184040) | Soil microbial communities from Rifle, Colorado - Rifle Oxygen_injection D3 (SPAdes) | ecosystem: Environmental > Terrestrial > Deep subsurface > Rock core/Sediment | place: Rifle, Colorado...
AGGCTGAGCCAAAAAAACTGATCACCCAACGGGGAGGGCAATTGTAAAGGTGGAGCCCTCTCCCTCCTTGCTGTCCACCGAGATTGTCCCATGATGGCTGTCAACAATGTTTTTGACAATAGCCAGCCCAAGGCCGGTTCCCCGGTTTTTATCGGTATAAAATGGCGTAAAGATATGTTCCTGTTTTTCCAGCGACATCCCCCCCCCGGTATCACTGACCACAAGTAGCACCATGCCCGCGGTCTTCTCTCGCCTGGTTTCCACGCTAAGCTTTCCCCCTTCCGGCATGGCCTGCACACCATTGACCAAAATATTAAGACAGGCTCTGTGTATCAACCCCTGATCCAGGGATATCTTTGGCATATCCTGATCCAGCAACATTTCCAGGACAATTTTTTTACGCTCCAGCTCCGGCTCCATGAAGGTAAGAATCTTGATGAAGATATCATTCACCGAAGTCAGCTCCATCTTAAGCTCTTGAGGACGGGCAAAATCCAGAAACTCCCGCACAATTCCATCCAGTCTGCCTGTTTCCTCCACAATAATCTCGGCCAGATGTTCATTCCCCGGCGCCACGCTCTTGATTCGTTTTCCAAGAATGTCTGCGGTGCTGCGGACAATGCCCAACGGATTTTTTATTTCATGGGCAACCGAGGCCACCATCTTGCCGAGGGTAGCCAACCTGTGGCTTTGATGCAACTGCTGCTCAAGACGTCGCCGCTCATCCGCACGGGCCTCAATAATCCGGTCCGCCCGCGCCACAATAAAACCAAGCACCACAAACAGGGCGGCCATGATCAACATGGAGGTAAGGATGATCGTGCCCTGCAATTTGGTAATCGCCACAACATCCTCGGAGAGATCTTGATCAACCTCGATAACTCCCAGAATGACACCCGGTTTCTGTTTGTTAGCCGTATACTGCCGGAAAGGGATGAAGGTGCTCAACTGTGAAGAAATGGGTTTCGCCCCAGGCAGAAGGTTCAACAGGGTGCCGGTTGAGCGGACAACAGAGTTGTTATTGCCCTCCAGAGCCTGGAGGTATTCGATGCCACCTTGGTCGATGCGGCCAATGCGGGCTTTCACTGTGCTGTATGAAATAATATTTCTCTTGGAATCGAAAATAGTAACCGCCTGAATCCGCATGCCGTGCATGGCATTACGAACAACAGCATCAAGCAGGGCAAACTGCTCTGGCTTGCGCAGAGCAATCTTCTTATACCGCACCACCGTGGGCAGGACAAATTGCTGAAACACCTGATGGCTGAGATTTTCGGCAACAACAAGGGCATAAGCCTCGCTCCGCTCCAACAGGACCTTCTTGGCATGATTCGAAATAATCCAGGAAAGGCCCAAGGTAAAAAGGAGAAAAACCGCCAGCCCACTGTAGGAAAAGAATTTCACCAGTCTAAACGGCTTCAGGCTGGCAATACTGGCAGCATCTGCCTCAGCTTTTTTTCTTTCAACCATTACATACCCCGCATCGCTTGCACCTCTGAGTATCACAGGCAATCGTTGATTTTTCTGCCAGAGCTTTCTGGTACTCAGTCCAAAGATATTGCCGATCTATCCCATGTTCAATGATCTCCCAGGGGAAAAGCTCCTCCTGGCCGCGCTGCCGCATAGCATAGTCTTCAGGGTCAATGCCGCACCCCTTAAAGGTCTGCCGCCAATTTTTCCCACTTTGCAGCATGTCATACAGGGCCAGACCGACCTTGCGATCACCACGGGCCAGCACCGCCTGATAAAAGGCGTTCCCCGGCTGATCAACAAGCAAACGGGTATTTGCCATGCCAGCCACGCCCTGACGTAAAAACTTTATACTATTCTTGAGCGCTGTCAATGGGGCAAATCCGTGAAACTGAAAAGGGGTCCAGGCCTTGGGCACAAAGCTGTTGACACTGAGCGTTATATTGACCATGTGTCCCGTTTCTCGACCTACCCTCAGCAGGGCCTTGCGAACCTTGTCCGTCAAAAGCAAAAGTTCAGCCAGATCCTCCTTGGTTTCCGTGGGCAAGCCGATCATGAAATAAAGCTTGAGATGATTGATCCCGGCCCGCGCCAGAGCCTCTGCCGCGCATAACACATCCTGCTCGCTGATCCCTTTATTAATTACCCGGCGAAGCCTTTCCGAGCCCCCGTCTGGGGCGATTGCCGCGCTTTTCAACCTGCTTTGCTTAAGCAGATGACAAAGCTCGTCGCTGATGGCATCAGCCCGCAAAGAAGAAAAAGACAAGCTGCAGCCCTCGCGCAGCAGATAATCGGCAATCCGGGCGAGATCCTCAGCGCGCGCCATCTCCATCCCCAGCAGACCAACCCGTTTTATGTCTTCGGGCCGCTCAGCCAGGGCGGCAAGGATGCTTTCCGCCGACCAGAGCCGCGGCGGGCGATAGACAAACCCAGCGGCGCAGAATCTGCATCCTCGACTGCAACCGCGCCCAAGTTCGGTTAAGAAAAGATCGGCAAACTCCGCTACCGGAGAGAGCAATTGCGAGTGCCCGGCCACTGGTGATTTTTCCAACACCACGCGCCGCACCCGAATCTGGGCCTCCGGGGCAACCTCAATGCGGTTCAAGATCCCGCCCTCTCCATAATGCATGGTATAAAAGCGAGGAACATAACAGCCGCTGAACTCCCCAACAATCCTCTTAAGCAGGGCCTCCGGCTCTTCAACCGCCAGATAGTCTGCTATATGCTCCATAAGTTGCGGCAGGATCGGCTCCGCCTCCCCAACAACAAAAAGGTCGACAAAGGGTGCCAAGGGCTCGGGGTTGATAAAAGAAGCCACGCCGCCGCCAATGATCAGCGGTTGACCTGGGCGAAATCGGCTGGAGTTTGCGCTACGCTTTTCGGCCAGCGGCTCAATACCACCAGCAAGAAACAGGGTCAACAGGTTGAGAAAATCCTGTTCAAAACTCAAGGAGCAAAGCAGGATCGGGAAATCGCGAAGTGGACGACCTGATTCCAACGAAAGCGGGGGGTGGTTGTCATGATAAAAAAATCGTTCACAGACAAAGCCCGGCAGACTGTTTACCAGGGCATAGACAAGCTGGAAGCCCAGGTTAGAATTGCCCAGGGCATACCGGTTGGGGAAGATCAGGGCAACCGGCAGCAATCCCTTCCATTTCTTCCGCTGCGTCCCTTTTTCGCTGGCCAGGAAATCATGGGCGGCAGGTTGGCGCTGGCGCATAGGGTTCATATCACGCCTGCCAGAAAGGGAAACCCCGTCCCGGCAGTGGCAGAGGTCTGGCAATCAACCATTTGTTTGGGCAATTTTCATCAACTTTCATTCCTGCGCAGAAACGTCGGTCGATCATAGTCCTGCTCATTGCGAATGTTATTAACATAGATTCTATTCATGCCATTGGCTACGGCTCGGCCTGCAGCCATACCTTGCTCACTCTTCCTGAACGGTAACGCCTGCGCGGCTGGCTCTCGTTTTTTCGGAATGAAGCGCACCCGGTCAATTTCTTCCACTTCCTCTACTGTGTCACGAATACCAGTGGCAATAACCGTCACCTGCAACTCATCGCCCAGATTTTCATCAAAGATAACGCCCAGAATGATATTGGCATCTTCATGCACTTCCTGATAAATCTTGGTGGTTGCCTCAGTCACTTCCGGCATGGTCAAGGTCTCCCGGCTGGCCGAGATGTTGACCAATACCCCCCTGGCACCATCAATGCTGATGTCCTGCAGAAGCGGGCTGTTAATCGCCATATTAACCGCTTCCACCGCCCGGTTCTCACCAACCCCATAGCCTGAACCCATCAGGGCCTGCCCCATCTCGTTCATGATGGCCCGCACATCGGCAAAATCCGGGTTTATATAGCCAGGAAGATTGATCAGATCGGTGATGCCTTTTACTGCCTGCACCAAAACATCATCGGCCATCTTCATCCCGTCTATGAAACGGGTCCCTTTCTGACTCAGAGAGATCAAGCGGTCATTGGGGATGGTGATGATGGTGTCCACATGCTCTTTCAGCGTCTTCCAGCCAAGCTCCGCATTTTTCATCCGAGCCCTGCCCTCAAAGGCAAAGGGCTTGGTCACGACCCCCACGGTCAGGGCTCCAAGTTCTTTGGCGATCCTGGCCACAACCGGCGCGGCCCCGGTACCGGTTCCGCCTCCCAGGCCGGCGGTGACAAAAACCATATCACAGCCCTGCAACTGTTTCCTGATTTCATCAATGGACTCCTCCGCCGCTTCCCTGCCTCTTTCAGGATTGGCTCCGGCCCCAAGCCCCTTGGCGGAATTTTTGCCAAGCTGCAACCGGACATCAGCCTTGGATTTCTCCAAATCCTGAATATCGGTGTTGCCGGCAATGAATTCTACGCCAAGAATCTTGCTGTCTACCATGGTGTTGACCGCATTTCCGCCACCGCCACCAACGCCAAAAACCTTGATCTTTGCCCGAGATTCTGCTTCCACAAATTTAAAAGTCATATCCTGCTCTCCCTGTTCAAGGTCTCTGACCGACTCCCCAACAAAGCCGCCTGCCACTTGATGCGTTTGTTTACACTATTCCTTTAAACCAGTCTTTTATCCCCCTGCCGACCCTGGCCACCAATCCCCCTCTGGGCCGCTTGTATCTTTCTCCCGGCCCGTTTTTCATACCATAAATAATCAGACCAACGCCAGTTGCCCACTGCGGCGTACCTACCACATCCACCAACCCGCCAATATTTTCCGGACGTCCGATGCGAACCGGCAGATCAAAAATCTGTTCCGCCAGCTCCTCCATATTATCCAGAAGACATGAGCCTCCGGTCAGCACCAGACCGGCGTTGACCATTTCCTTGTACTTGGAATCCAGCAACTCCTGATTGATAAGGGTAAGCATCTCCTCAACCCGGGGTTCAAGAATCTCACCCATGACCCGGCGAGAAAGCTTTCTATTTTTTCTGCCCCCCACGCTGGGAACCTCTATGATCTGATCTTTGTCGATAAGAGAGGCCAAGGCGCTGCCGTACTCCTCTTTCAACCTTTCCGCCTCTTTCTGCGGGGTGCGCAAGCCGATGGAAAGATCGTTGGTGAGGTTCTGGCCACCCAGGCCAAGAACAAAGGTATGTTTGATTGTCCCATCGGCAAAGATTGCCAGATCGGCCGTGCCCCCGCCAATATCCAGCAGACCAACCCCCAGCTCCATTTCTTCCCTGGTCAGAACCGCGCCTGCCGAGGCCAAAGGTTCCAGCACCACATCCGTTACCTGAAGCCCGGCACGGTTGCAGCACTTTACAATGTTATGCACCGCAGTTGCCGAGCCAGTCACAATATGCACATCGGCCTCAAGACGGACGCCGGTCATGCCGAGGGGATCCTGAATATCGGCCTGGCCGTCTACCATAAACTCCTGGGGCAACACATGAATCACTTCCTGATCCATCGGGATGGGTACAGCCCTGGCCGCATCCACCACCCGATCAATATCCTCCTGCTTGATCTCATTTTGCTTGATAGCTATCAGACCATGACTGTTAAAGCTCTTGATGTGACTACCGGCAATACCCACATAAACGGCATCGATCTCGCAACCGGCCATGCGTTCGGCTTCTTCCACAGCCTGCCGGATCGAATGCACGGTGCTTTCGATATTGACCACAACTCCCCGACGCAATCCCACTGATGGATGCCTGCCTATTCCGATAATATCTACCCGGGTATCATGTACTTCGCCTACCACCACGCAGATCTTGGTAGTACCGATATCCAGCCCAACAATCAGATCTCCACGTTCTTCATGTGCCATTTGTTCACCTTTAGTCGATCCGGCTTTTTGCCTCTCTGCTACAAACCGGCCCCACATTATCGAAACGATTACCCCTCTACCCTCTCGTCAAAACCCACCAGCACCTTATTGCTTTCATAATCCATTTTGACATAGATGGTTTTTTGAAATTCCTTGCTTTTGTACAACTTGTACAGCACTTTGGTCAGCCGGTAATATTTGGCCCCAACCTTACCTGCGCCCAAATGGATAGGAAAAGGCCGATCCACCAGATAGAGGATAATATTTTCGTCCCCGTCCAGATGAAGTTCCGAAATATTCTGCTTTGGCAGGATAGAATTTCCCTGTCCCGCATTTTTAATGAACTGCAGAGCCTCGCCCAGTTGCGAACCTTTAAGGGTGCGCGGCCATTGATCCCTTTTCAGCCCGGTGATGATAGGATAATCCATATCCTCGGGCGGCAATACCTGCGCAAAAGCAACTCCGCTCTGATCAAGATAAAACAGGCCGTTATCGAGACTGACCATGGCTGCAGGCAGCCGTTCTTTTACCACAATGGTCAACCGGTTTGGCCAATCCCTTGCGATCTCAACCGATTCAACCCATTCATAGGCCTCAATCCCTGCCTTCACCCGCTTGGTATCAAGCGCCAGCAGATTGCTATGCACATCCACCCCGCTCATTTCAAGAATAAGGTTCTTGGTAGTCCGCCGACAACCCTGAATATCAGTGGTGGTTATCTGGAAAAAATCCCAACGCCCCAGAGCCTTATAAACAAGAAAACCAACCACGGCAAAACCTGCCACCAACAAAAGAAAACCAGCGCCCATAATGAGCAGCTTTTTCTTCAGCTCCGAGGACTGGCTTGGCTTACCACCCCCGTAACGTTGCCGTATGGGCTTTCCCTTTTGCAAAACCTTCTCTACCCCTTAAGAATAATATCCCCACTGACTTGTAAACGTTCAGCAGTGCCGTAGATGCGCGGAAAAGGCCTGCGAAGTGTGCTATTGCACATGAGCAGACCGATGACAAAGCAGATACGGTGCTGCTGAACGTTTACAGAAGATGCACTTCCGGCTCCAGCCAAACACCGACCCGCGTAAAAACCTTTTCCTGCACAAGCCGCATCAAATCCAGAAAATCCTGGGCAGAAGCCTGCCCGGTATTAACCAGAAAATTGGCATGCACTTCGGAGACCTGGGCTCCCCCAATCCGAGCACCCTTTAAGCCTGCGTCCTGGATTAGCTTTCCGGCAGCGGGCAATCCAGGCGGATTTTTAAAAAACGAACCTGCGCTGGCCAAACCCTGCGGCTGTTTTTTGTTCCGCGCCCGAATTAACTGAGAACTTTTCAGGTCAATGGCCTGCCGATCCCCAGCCTGCAACAAAAATTCAGCAGCCACCACAGTCATCTCCTCTGTTTCCAGATGTCGATATGAAAAAGCCAGCTCATCTTTTTTTCTTTCCACCAACTCGCCAGACCAGTGCAAGAAAGTCACCGAGGACAGAACCTCATGCATCTCCTTACCCCAGGCGCCGGCATTCATCACCACCGCCCCGCCCAGCGAACCAGGAATACCGGCGGCAAATTCCAGTCCCTGCAAGCCTTGGCCGACACACCAGTTAACCAACTTCATCAGACTGCATCCGGCCTCAACCTGTACCAGTATCTCACCAGCCCTTGCCCCAGCGCGCTGTTCGATGGCTGCGAAATTGCGTCCCAAGACAACAATAACTCCTTCGTAACCTGCATCGGAAACCAGCAGGTTGCTGCCCCGGCCAATGACCCTCTTACAGACACCCAATCTTGTCAGCACGGCCAGAAGACTCTGTAATTCTGCCCGGCTTGAGGGAGTGGCAACAGCCCTGGCCGGACCGCCTACCCGCAGAGTACACCAGCGGGCCATTGAGCTATTCCATTCGATCTCGCCTGGCCAGAGAGCACGCAGTTGCTCCGACCAAAATTCTCCTTGCTGAGCACAGCCCCTAACTGGCAGCATTCCTCTGCTCCAGTTGCCCTAAAAGTTCTTCCCCTGCCCGGTAAATATTTCCGGCGCCCAAAGTCAGAACAATATCCTCTGGCAGCACAATGCCCCGCGCCGTATGCGCCAGTGATGCGACATCCGCGACAAAATGAGCATTTTTCTGGCCGTGCAGCTTGATCTCCTGCAAAAGAGCCGAACCGCTTACTCCTTCAATAGGGGTTTCGCTTGCCGCATAAATCTCGGTCAAGAGCAAAATATCAGCCTCGTGGAAGGCGGTACTGAATTCCTTGAACAATCCGGCCGTCCGCGTATAGCGATGGGGCTGGAACATGACAATAAGCCGCCTTTTTGGCCAAGCCGAACGCATCGCCGCCAGGGTTGCCCTGATTTCGGTGGGATGATGGCCATAATCATCAATGACCATGACCCCATCAATCTCTCCCTTGATCTGCAAGCGCCGCTGAACGCCAGTGAATGTTTTCAGGGCATCATGAATTACGGCAAAGGGAATATCCAGCTCTAAAGCTACGGTTATGGCAGCCAAGGCGTTATAAACATTATGCTGCCCAGGAATATTGAGGACTATTTCTCCCAGCACCTCCGCATTGCGACAGACTTCAAAAGTCGAGGTCAGACCTTGGGCCACTACCGCCCGGGCATGAACATCAGCCTGACTGGTCAGACCGTAGGTAATGACCCTTTTCCTGATCCTGGGCAAGACCGAGGCAACATGCGGATCATCCAGACAAACAACCGCCGCCCCATAAAAGGGGAGTTTTTCGATAAATTCCAGAAACGCCGCCTTGATCTCTTCGATGTCGTGGTAATGATCCAGATGCTCAAGATCGATATTGGTTACGACCTCAAGAACCGGCGACAATTTCAAGAAAGAACCATCTGATTCGTCCGCCTCGGCAACCAGAAATTCACCCTCGCCAAGTTTGGCATTGGTGCCAAGGCTGTTTACCTTTCCACCGATCACCACGGTGGGATCAAGACCTGCTTCGGCCAGCACCCAGCCCACCATGGAAGTAGTGGTGGTTTTCCCATGACTTCCAGCCACGGCAATGCCGTAGGTCTTCAGGCGCATGAGTTCAGCCAGCATTTCCGCTCTGGGGATGACCGGAATATGTGTGGCCCTGGCCGCCAATACCTCCGGATTATCCTCCCGCACAGCCGAAGAAGTCACCACCACATCGGCCCCGGCAATCCACTGTCCCTGATGTCCGGTGTATACCTGACCGCCCAATCCAGCCAGGCGCCTGGTGATCTCGGTCTCCCTCAGATCGGAGCCGCTCACGGTATAGCCAAGATTTAAGAGCAGTTCGGCAATGCCGCTCATACCGATGCCGCCGATCCCTACGAAATGGATATGGTGTGTTTTATTATACATGCAATCCAGTCCTCATGCTGCCAGCAGCTCCATGCTCTTTTCCACAATGACGGCGGTCGCCTCCGGCCGGGCGTATTCTTTCATGCTCGCTGCCATACCCTGCAAACGGGGGGCATCGCTCAAAAGCTCCATAATCACCCCCAGAAGCTTCGCTCCATCAAGATCCTGTTCCCGAAACATCAGGGCAGCGCCGCCACGCACCAGAAACGCCGCGTTGGTCGTCTGATGATCATCCGCGGCATACGGAAAGGGAACCAGAATGGCCGGCTTGCCCAATACCGCCAGTTCCGCCAGGGTAGTCGCCCCAGCCCGCGAGACCACAAGATCCGCATCCCGGTAAGCCGCCGCCATTTCAGTAATAAAGGAAGAGACCTGGGCGGTAACCCCTGCCGCGGCATAAGCCTTGCGCACCCATGCTTCATCACTGTTTCCCGTCTGATGTCTGACCTGAACAGGACACGCAAACTGATTCGCGGAGAAGGCCTCTACCATCAAAGCATTAACCCGGTGCGCACCCTGACTGCCTCCCAGCACCAGCACCGTTTTATTCTCAGCATGGCCCTTCTCTTGATCAGCCACCTGGAGAAGCTCAGCCCGCACCGGGTTTCCGGTCAACACGGCCTTACCTTGGGGGAAAAATTTTTCGGATCCTGGAATGGAGATATATATCTGGTCAACAATTTTCCCCAACATCCTGTTAGCCATCCCCGGAATAGAATTTTGCTCATGGATACAGGTTTTCACCCCCATTAACCTTGCCGCCAGCACCACCGGTCCGGTCACATACCCGCCTACCCCCAGAACCAGCTGCGGCTTGAAGTCTTGAACAATCCGCAACGCCTGCCACAGGCTGATGGGGAGCTGGGCCGCACTTTTTAGCGTCCCCCAGACAGACTTGCCTTTCAAGGGCAGACAGGCAATGGCTTTTTTCTCAAAAGAACATGCGGCCAGCATCTTGTTGTCAATGGCGCGGTCCGTACTGACAAAAAGGATCCTGGCCTGGGGAAACCGGCGCAGCATCTCTTCGGCCACCGCAATGCCGGGGAAAAGATGCCCACCTGTCCCTCCTCCGGTTACGATCATGCGCATTAACATTCACCCAATCTGCTGACCGCCTGGGTGAACATCTCACCCCGGTGACTGTAACTTCTGAACATGTCAAAGCTTGCGCAGGCCGGCGACAACAATACCGCGTCGCCCTTCTTAGCCATAGTCCTGGCCAGCCGTACCGCTTCGTCCATTTCCTCGGCAAAGACGATCCGGGTGGAGCTGGCAAAAGCCTTGGCCATTGCCTCCTTGGCCTCGCCAATCAAAACCATGGCCCGGACTTTTTCCTTTACCAAAGGAAGCAACATCCCGTACCCCCCGCCCTTGTCCCTGCCTCCGGCGATAAGCACCACCGGCTGCCTCATGCCACCCAGAGCCGAGTATACGGCCCCTACATTGGTAGCCTTGGAATCATCATAGTAGGAAACTTCATCAAGCTTGGCCACCAGCGCCAGCCTGTGCGGCAGCGGGGTGAAGCCATCCAGGCTTTTCCGGATGTCTTCCGGGCTGCAACCCATGGCCCGAACTGCCAGAATCGCCGCCATGGCATTTTCACTGTTTGGCGCCTGGGCCAAAGGGGTTCCGGCCAATTCATACTCCTCGTCCACCAGGCCCGTCTCATCCGCCATGTTAATCATGACCTTGCCTCCCCTCAGACAAGCCATCATCCCAGCCCTGCCGCAGGAGCCATACAAGCGGATTTCCGCCCGCAACGGCCAGGGGCTCTGCCGATTCTCTTTTTTGCTGAGCCATTCGGCAATGACAGGATCATCACCGTTGACTATTGCTACATCCCCGGGCTGCTGGTTTTTAAAAAGCGACA
>Ga0208863_1002062_pt1 | contig 10946 bp, 10 predicted proteins | sample RifOxyD3_FD_184040 | JGI IMG/M metagenome (GOLD analysis project Ga0208863, IMG submission 184040) | Soil microbial communities from Rifle, Colorado - Rifle Oxygen_injection D3 (SPAdes) | ecosystem: Environmental > Terrestrial > Deep subsurface > Rock core/Sediment | place: Rifle, Colorado...
CTTAAGGTCAAGTTTCAATATCTCGACCTTCTCTCTTCATCTCGACGGAAGAACGCGGATTATTATTTCCGCCGCCTTGGTTCCCTGACAGGGATAACCCTCCCCCATATTCACCCCAAAGCCAAGCATGTTTTTAACCAATTCACCATTCGAACCTCTCGGCGAGAAGCTTTGTTGGCCTATTTGAAAGAAAAAGGGATTGGAGCGATGGTTTACTATCCCCTTTCTTTACACCTTCAGTCCGCCTTTGCCTTCCTTGGCTACAAACCCGGCTCCTTGCCTGAGAGCGAGAAGGCGCAAACAGAGGTACTTTCACTCCCTATTTTCCCTGAAATTAAGGAAGAAGAGCTTGATCAGGTCTGCTCTGCCATCGAGTCTTTTTTTAAGAAATGATAAAAGGGCGAGGCTTAAAGTTTGGCGTTATCGGCGCCGGATCAATGGGCCAGAACCACCTCCGAATTGCCGCCGGTCTTAGCGGGATAAGACTGGTTGGGCTTGCCGATAAAGACCCCATTATCGCGGAAAACCTTGCCGCGAGCCACGGGATCGCCCATTTCAGCGATTATCTCGATCTTTTTCCCGAAGTTGACGCGGTCAGCATCGTTACCCCAACTAAGACGCACCTAACTATCGCGACTGACGCCCTTGCCCAAAACAAGCATGTTCTTCTTGAAAAGCCCTTTACCGGCCGTTCTGCCGATGCCGAAACCCTCTCTCTCCTGGCCAAGGAAAAAGGAGTTATTCTGCAAGTTGGCTTTATTGAACGCTTTAATCCGGCGTTTATCAAGCTTAAGCGGCTGATCAAAGGTGAAAAGATCATTGGCGTTGATATTAAGCGCTTTAGCCCTTTTCCCTCCCGGATCAGCGATACCGACGTTATTTTTGACATGATGATCCATGACCTTGATCTGCTGAACATCCTTGTCCCTTTTGAGCGCGAAGAGTTGCGCGCCGAAGGAAAAAAGATCAAAAGCCGTTTTCTTGACCGCGTTTCCTCGACGATCGTTTACAAGTCCGGGGTTATTGCCCGCGTTTCTGGGGATAGGACCGCCGAAGATCGCCAGCGCAAAATCTCGGTCACCACCGAAAAACAGGTCATTGAGGCCGACCTGCTTCACAAGGTCATCTACTTGCGCGACTTTTCATCACCCGTTCCGTCTACTACCCCCGTTTCATCGGTTGATCAGCTAACTTCCGAGCTCACAGCTTTTTTGGCCGCTATTAAAGGAAATACGACAACCGACAATGACGCACTGGCCGCAATTCGAGCTATTAAATTAGCGGAAGAGGTAAAAAACGCATGTTAATTTCTATTGTTTCTTTTCTTATCGTCTTTACTATTATCGCGGTCGCCCACGAGCTTGGACATTTCATTTGGGCCAAACGGGTCGGCATCCGGGTCCTTGAGTTTGGCATTGGCTTTGGCCCAAAATTGTTTTCCGTCACTCGAAACGGCACCTGCTACTCATTAAACTCAATCCCCATCCTTGCTTTTGTCCGTTTGGCCGGGGAAAACAACACTGAAGAAGATAATGCGGTCCCCGACAACGAAAAGATCCAATCCAAGCCACCCATTCAAAAGCTTAAGGCGGTCTTTGCCGGTCCTGGGATGAACATCGTGGTCGCATTTTTCATTCTCACGCTTTATCTTAGCTTTTTTGGCAATCCAATTGGCGCCTCAAATGAGATCGGCGTGATCAACCGCAACTCCCCCGCCGAAGCGGCCGGCCTTAAAGTCGGCGACAAGCTACTTTCTATTAACGGAAAGCGTTTCGATAAAATGGATGACGCGATCAGCTACATCCACCAAAGCCCTGAAAAGCCTCTCAAGCTTTCCGTTCAACGAGGGAAAGAAAAGTTGCTCTTGACCGCCACCCCCAAGAACAACCCCCGCCTAAAAGTTTCCTTGCTCGGTTTTTCGCCTAAACCATTATTTGAAAAGGTCAGCCCATTTAACGCTATTTTTCTCGCCTTTCAACAAACTTATTTAATGGTTTTTTCTGTTCTCTTTGTGGTTTGGCAACTTATTACCGGAGGCGTTTCACTTTTCGATCTTGCCGGACCGGTTGGCATCGCCCAAATAACCGGGAAATACGCCCAATCCGGCCTGGCTTCACTTGTTTATTTCACCGCTTTTATTAGCGTTAACGTTGGGGTGCTGAACCTGCTTCCGCTTCCCGCCTTGGATGGAGGGAGGATCATATTTTATCTGTGGGAACTAGTCACAAAACGTCCCGTGGATGAACAGCTTGAATATCGGGTCAATTCTATAGGCTTTACCCTGCTTTTGTTGTTAATGGCCGTGGTTACGCTTAGCGATCTCCTACGCTTATTTCGAGGCCAATAGTTCGGCCGCTTTGATCGTGTTCCGTAACAGCATTGCGATCGTCATTGGCCCCACCCCACCTGGAACTGGCGTTATATAGCTAGCCCTTTCAGCCGCGCTATCGTACTCCACATCCCCTTTTAGCTTGCCATTAACCCTGTTTATTCCAACATCAATCACTATGGCCCCTTCCTTAACCATTTCCCCCTTAATTGCTTCCGCGCGGCCGATGGCGGCCACCAGGATCTCCCCTCTTCTGGAAACCGTCTCCAGTCCCTTCGTCTTTGAATGACAAACGGTAACTGTCGCGTTATGCTGAAGAAGCAATAAAGCGATCGGTTTGCCAACAATATTGCTTCTGCCAATAACAACCGCTTCCTTACCGCTTATTTCCTGGCCTGTGGATAAGATAAGTTCGATAATCCCTTGCGGTGTGCAGGGGGTAAAGCCGTCAGCCTCCCCCTTAATTAGTTTACCCATATTTACAGGATGGAGGCCATCAACATCCTTTTCTGGCAATATTTCGTTAAGAACCTTAACCTCGTTTACTCCCTTAGGCAAGGGTAACTGAAGAAGAATCCCATGAACATCTCGCGCGTTATTTAGGGCCCTTATCTGCTCAATAAGCTCTTTTTCCGTCGTATTCGAAGGGAGCCGGACTGTTTTAGATAGGATTCCAACCTCAGCACAGCCAAGCTCTTTATTGCGAACGTACGTTTTTGACGCTGGGTCGTCTCCCACCAAAACCACCACCAGCTTAGGCGACACTCTCTTTTCGTTTATTAGAGCCTTTGTCCGTTCCGCAACCTCTCCCTTTATTTTTAACGCAACCGCTTTTCCATTAATAATTTCTGCCATTACTTATCCACACTCCTTATCCACAGGCTCATTTTTTCTTATATTTTTGCTTTTCACATTGTTTCACGTGAAACAATCTCTGGCTATCTTACTTCCCTACACAAAATCTGTCAAATATCCCGGCAATAACTTCTTCTGTTCCTTCTTGCCCCGTTATCTCTCCAAGGGCATCAAAGCCTTCTTTAATGTCAATTGCTATCATTTCAAGCGTAGCCTTAGCGTTAATGCCAGCAGCGCCTCTCTTGAGGGCGTTTTCTGCGACTATCAGTCGCTCCTTTTGCCTTTCATTAATGCCGCCATACTCCCTTGGCTCAACAATATTCTCAATTTTCTCTACAATTCGATCTTCCAATTCAACGATGCCTATTCGATTAACAATGGAGAGGCCGACTTCTCCCTCTTTTGCCTGATAGCCCCGTAGATCGGTCTTGTTAACAACATATATTGCCTTCTTTACATCAATTGAGGACAAGATTCGATTGTCATCATTGTTAAACGGATCTGTGGCCTCACAGACGAAAAGAATTATATCAGCCTCGCTTGCCGCGGCCCTGGTTCTATTCATCCCCATGCTCTCAACCGCGCCTACCTCTAAATTATGAAGGCCGGCCGTGTCAACAAGATTAATTAAGTAGCCCCGCACATTAATTTGCTCTTCGATCGTATCTCTGGTTGTTCCCGGGATATCGGCCACAATAGCCCTTTCGTCCTTGAGCAATAAATTCAAAAGACTAGACTTGCCGACATTTGGCCGACCAATTATCGCAAGGCTTATCCCCTCTCTAACCAATTTCCCGTATTTTGAGGTTTTTATTGTGTCATCAATTTCCGAAATGATTTTTTTGATTTCTTCCGGGGATACTATTTCTTCAATATCGTCTGGAAAATCAAGCGTCGCCTCAATCTTCATCAGGATTTGTTTTACTTTTTCTCTTATCCCTTCGATCAACCTCTTCAGTTCTCCCATAAGCTGGCTTCTTGCTGATGACGCGCTCTTTTCTGTCTTCGCCTCAATCAGGTCAATAATCGCCTCCGCCTGCGTCAGGTCCAACTTACCATTTATAAACGCCCTTTTTGTGAACTCTCCCCTTCCGGCCAATCTTCCACCGTTCTCAATAAATATTTCTATTATCTCTTTAACGATTTGAGGGCTTCCGTGACAGCTGATCTCAACCATTTCTTCGCCGGTAAATGATTTTGGGGGGAGAAAACACCAAGCAAGAATTTCATCGACAGGCTCATTGTTCTTTGGGTTGGTGATCCATCCGTGGTAAATATTGCGTGGCGATAGCTTTTTCCTTGCGGAAAATAGTTTCGAAAATATTTTAAGACTATTTGGGCCCGTTATTCGTATAAGGGCTATTGGTCCGGCTACAGGACCAGTGCTAACCGCGACGATCGTATCCGCAAACATTTACACTTCTTTTGGGGCAACGATCAGCTTTCTATCCTTTCCTTCGCCTTCGCTAAATGTTTTAACCCGGCCATCTTCTTGTAAAAACAAATGAACAATGCGTCTGTCGCTTGGCTCCAGCCTGGGCATCGCCTTGCTTTCGCCGGTCCTAGCCACTTCATCCGCAACATCAGCCGCCAATCTCTGTAGCGCTTGCTCTCTTTTGTCCTTATAGCCGCCGGCATCAATTGAAATATGATATCTTTTTCCCATAAATTTCCAGATCATCGCGTTTATCAATGTTTCGAGCGATTTCAACATCGACCCGGATTTCCCAATTATCCGCCCCATGTCCTCCCCTTTTATCGAAATCACCACATTGTCACCATTTTCTGACGATATTTCGGTCATTGCCATAAAGCCCATTTTGTCCAAAATGTTTTGCAGGATTTGCTTTGCTTCTTCCGCCCCGCTCTCTTTGACTATTGCCTCAACCTCCGCCTCTTCCCCCCCGATCAAGCCCATCATTCCAGCCTTTCCTTCAGTAATTACCTTAATTTCAACCTTCTCTCTGTCAATCCCAAGGACCGCAACTGCCGCCTTTGTGGCTTCTTCAACATTTTTACCTTTCATCTTTACTGATTTCATGCTTTTCCTCCAATATTTCTATATTACTATCTCGTCCTTTTCATGCTATTTACAATATACACCTGCTGTGCCCACCCAATCATGTTCGAAACAACCCAGTATATCTGGAGTCCTGCCGAAAATGAAATACTAATAAAAGCGATAAATATCGGCATCATCCAGGTTACTATCTGCATTTGACTACCTGCGGCTGTGCTCGGCATTGATTTTTGCATTAAGTAAGTCGAAACCGCAATTAATATCACCATTACAAACGTTGGGTCAGGCTTTGCAATATTGGATATCCACAAAAACCCGTTATTGTCCCCTATCAGCGCCAGGAACTCCTTGCTTTGCAGAGCAAAAAACAGGGCCAAAAAAACCGGGATTTTTAGTATCATTGGAAGACATCCGCCTAACGGGTTAACCTTCTCAATTTTATATAAATCCATCATTTCTTTTTGCAGTTGTTGCGGGTTTTCCTTGTGTTTATCTTGAATCTTTTGCATCATTGGCTGTATTCTCTGCATTGCGGCCATCTGTTGAATTGAGGAGACCGTTAATGGATATAATGCAATATTTACGGCTATGGTAAGCCAAATAATTGCAAGTCCGTAATTATGCCCCCCGATCGCGTAAAAAAACTTTACTATTTCTAACATTATGTTGGTTAAGTAGTCCATTTTATCTCCTTCTGCCTCTTAGGCATTATAAAATGTTTCACGTGAAACATTTACGGAACTGGATCATAGCCACCAGGGAAAAGCTGATTGCATTTAAGTATACGCTTAATTCCGAGCCATAAACCGGCAAATAATCCATGTTTAACCACTGCTTGTTCCATATATATTGAACAGCTCGGGTAATATCTACAACTATTTCTCGGGAAAAGCTCTTTTGCTCTAACGTAAATCCTTAACATCAAAAGAAAGATCGTTTTCATTTCCCCAATTTTATGATCACGCCAGCAACCAGTTCCTTGTATTTCTCAAAAGGGCCTTCGTTTGGGCTGGCAATAAACACCATGTCGTATTTTTTGCCGTTATTGCTTGATATATTTAAAGTGCTGACGATTTTTCGTCGTATCCTGTTCCGTTTTACCGCATTGCCAACTTTCCTTGAACAGATTACCGCTGCTCTATTTAAGTCCAAGAAATTCTCCGTTGCGACAAGTGTGAATAGTGGGGTATGTATGCGCAAATCTTGTTTTTCGAGAACTTGTTTTACGTTTTTCGAAAGTCTTGCCTTTTTAGGGAGCAAGCCGCTTTCTTCCTTTTTTCCGACGGTTGGCAATCACCCGGCGGCCGCCCTTGGTTTTCATTTTAGATCGAAATCCATGGGTCGTTTTTTTGCTTTTTACGTGCGGTTGATATTCTCTTTTTGTCATAATTTTCCCTCTGGTTTAATTATACTCGATTTTAGATTTTAATGTCAACCTTTTTTTCGTCGATAAGCCTTGAATATTGTCCATCTTCTTGTTATACTCAAACACTACCTTTTATGGCTGATTTTGATATCAATCTTATCTGGAATCAAATCCTGGCTTCGCTGGAGAAGAGCTTAAACAAACCGATTTACGAAACATTGGTTACCTCTTCGAAGCCGGTTTCCGTTGAGCGCGGCAATCTGGAAATTGCCGTTCCCGGAGACGTTATAAAAAATTGGCTTTCCAAACACTGCGTTACCTTGCTTGAACAGGAAGCGCGCTCGGTATGTTCTAATATAAAAAGCGTGAGCTTTGTCGTCGGCAGCGAGGACCTTTTTACCACTCCGCTGATCGAAGCCCATTTAAGCGTGGAGGCCGCGCCAAAAAAACCGACGCGGCCGGCCAATCCTTACCTTAATCCGCGCTATACATTTGAAACCTTTGTTATCGGACAGGGAAATCGTTTTGCCCACGCCGCCGCTCTGGCGGTGGCCGAAAGTCCGGCTACCGCTTATAATCCATACTTCCTTTACGGTGGGGTGGGGTTAGGCAAGACTCATTTGATGCAAGCGATCGGCCATCGCGTTGAATCCCGCAACCATAAAGCCAAGGTGCTGTATATCACCTCGGAAATGTTCACCAATGAGCTGATCAACTCCATCCGTGACGATAAAACCGTTCAGTTTCGCAACAAATACCGCTCAATTGACGTCCTGCTGGTGGACGACGTTCAATTCATTGCCGGTAAAGAGCGGACCCAGGAAGAATTTTTCCATACATTTAACGCTCTTTATGAGGCGAACAAGCAGATTGTCGTCAGCTCGGACCGCCCGCCCAAAGAGATCCCAACTCTTGAAGAAAGGCTCCGTTCCCGCTTCGAATGGGGTTTGACCGCTGACGTTCAGGCCCCGGATTTTGAGACCCGGGTTGCGATCTTAAAAAAGAAAGCCGAGTTAAGCGGCATTAACATTTCTGATGATATCCTTTCTCTTATCGCCAGCAAGATCATTTCCAATATTCGAAAACTTGAAGGGGCCTTAATCAGGATCGTCGCTTACGCTTCATTGAACAACATTGAGATATCCATCTCACTTGTCGACCAGGTCCTCCGTGATATCCTCAATTCTCAAAAAGAAGACCAAAACATCTCGATCGATCTTATTAAAAAGATAACCGCAGAATATTTTGGCATTAAGGCCGAAGATATTGACGCTAAAGATAGGACCAAAAAGATCGCTACCGCCAGACAGATCGCGATGTTTGTTTCCCGGGAAATGACCAATGCCTCACTGCCTAAAATAGGGGAGGGATTTGGCGGCCGCGATCATACCACCGTTCTTCACGCTTTTTCAAAAATTAAGGCCGAACTTAAGGGGAACGTGGAGATCGGCGACGCGGTTAAACAGATCAGAAATACTATTAAAAAGTTCACACCTAAGGCTGTGTAAAAGTCTGTTAACAAGTATTTTAAAAAATACTTGTTAACAGAAGTTTGTTAGGGCTGTTGAAATCGTTGAATATCTTTTAGCTTATTGAAAGCTTTTAATTGATTTTTCAACATTTCTACAAACTCTTTTACTACTATTCTTAAATATACTATAATACTAAGGCCCTTGGACAAGTAGGTTAAGAGGAGGAAGGTTATGGAATTCAGTTGCGAAAAAAAAGAGTTGCAAAGCGGGGTATCAACGGTTGAAAAAATTGTCGCCACCAGAAGCACGCTCCCAATTATCGGCAATATTCTTTTTGAATTGAGCAAAACAGGATTAAAATTATCGGCAAACAACCTGGAAATGGGAATTGAGCTGTTTGTTAAGGCAAACGTTTCCAAGGAAGGTTCATTTTTATTGCCGGCAAAGACGCTAAGCGGAATAGTCTCAAAACTTCCCGACACAAGCATAAATTTTAAGGTCGGGGAGAATAAAACGGTAAAAATAAGCTACGAAAGCTCCCATTTTAATCTTCACTCTTTGCCGGCGGATGAATTTCCATCACTTCCAAAGGTAAAAGACGGAAAGACCATTACTGTTGACGCGAAAGTTTTTGCCTCTATGATCAAACATACGATATTTTCGGTATCGAGCAGTGAAGATAAATATGTTTTAACCGGAATATTAGTAGAATTTGGAAAAAGCGGTATAAGTGGGGACAATTCGAATATGAGGCTGGTCGCCACCGATGGCTATAGATTGGCGAAAAGGGGAGAAAAAGTCGTTGGAGGGGCGGAGGGGGTCAGTATAATCGTTCCTGCGAGAGCAATGAACGAATTGATCAAGATTCTAGACCTTAAGAACTGTGATACGGTAAAAATAACCGTGTCTAACGATCAGGTAAGTTTCAATTGTGGCGATGTCTATTTGGTTTCAAGAGTGATCCAGGGAAAATTCCCGGATTATAAGCAGGTTGTGCCTAAAAAGTGTTCAACCAAAGTAAAGATCAATCGAAAAGAGCTTTTGAGCGCCGCGGAAAGAGGAGCGGTTATCGCTTCGGGATCGGCGAACGTAACGATGTTTGAGGTTAAAGGGAGTAAATTGCACTTATCGGCCCATACACCAGATGTCGGCAGCTTCGATGAAGGGTTGGAGGCGGAGATAGAAGGAAGCGAGAAGGTCAGGGTTTCGTTCAACGTCAGATTGATCTCTGATGTCTTGGAGTCGCTGGCGTCGGAAAATGTTATGCTCGAATTTTCGGAAGGATTAAGCCCGGGCGTGATCAGGCCGGCAGATCAGACCGATTACCTATATATTGTGATGCCTATAAGGACCCAAGAGGCGGCTTAATGCCCGAACAAGTCGGGAAAATATTTCAAAAAGGCGACTTTGCCTGGGTAATTAAAAGCTGCAGCTTATTGGGGATCTGGGAAAAGATCATTGATGAACGAGCGAGGAAACACACTGAACCGGTTTGCATACGAAACCGCGTGTTGCATGTTTCTACGACAACATCGACCTGGGCCTATGAGCTCTCATTTTTAAAATCGCAGATCGTTTCAAAATTTAATGAATACGCGGGGGAAGAAGCGATCCTCGATATTCGATTTAAATCGTCAGGAGGAGTCAATGGTTAAGGATAAAGGGAAATACGACGCGTCAAATATTAAAATCCTGGGTGGGATTGAAGCGGTTAGAATGCGCCCGGGAATGTATATCGGCTCGACCGGTAAATCCGGGTTGCACCATCTTGTCTATGAAGTCGTGGACAATAGCATTGATGAGGCGATGGGGGGATATTGCGACAAAGTAACGGTGACCATTCACAAAGACAATTCGGTGACCATTGCCGACAATGGAAGAGGAATTCCCTTCGACATCCATCCGGACACAAAGAGGCCGGCGGCAGAGGTCGCGCTCACTACTCTGCACGCGGGCGGAAAGTTTGGGGACACCGCGTATAAAGTTTCCGGCGGATTGCACGGCGTTGGCGTGTCGGTCGTCAACGCGTTGTCGGAATGGATGGAAGTTGAGATCCACCGGGATGAAAAAATCTACACCCAAACATTCAAGGTAGGAACTCCGGGGAAAGAGAAGATCGCGTCCGACAAAGGACAGGAGAAAACCGGGACTATCGTTTCCTTTAAGCCGGACAAAGAAATATTCGAAGAAGTTGTCTACGACTACGATACAATAAAACACCGGATGCAGGAGATCGCCTTTTTAACCAAAGGGGTCGAGATCCAACTGATCGACGAGAGGGACAACATCGACGAAACGTTTAAGTACGACGGGGGGATAGTGGAGTTTGTTTCCTTCTTAAACAACAAAAAAGAAGTGGTTTACGCGCCGCCGCTATTTTTCACCGCGGATAAAGATAAAATTTTCGTCGAAATATCAATGCAGCACTGCAAGGAATATTACGATGAGAACATCTATTCCTACGTCAACTGCATCCGGACCAGGGAGGGGGGAACACACGTTGTTGGCTTTAAATCGGCGCTGACCAAAGCGATCAACAACTACGCCAAAAAGAACAACATTTTAAAAGAGAACGAAATACTCTCCGGCGAGGACGTCAGGGAAGGGCTGACCGCCGTGATCAGTCTGCGCATCCACGCGCCGCAGTTTGAAGGGCAAACAAAAACAAAGCTTGGGAACAGCGAGGTCAAAGGAATAGTCGACTCGATCGTTAATGACGGGCTTAGTTTGTATCTGGATAAAAATCCGGCGATCGCCAAGGCGATGATAGAAAAATCATTGGTCGCCATGAGGGTCAGGGCGGCGGCCAGAAAAGCCCAGGAACTGGAAAGGAAAAAATCGGCGCTGGACACGGCGACCCTCCCGGGGAAATTGGCCGATTGCTCCGATTCGGACCCGGCAAAA
>Ga0208863_1002063_pt1 | contig 10936 bp, 8 predicted proteins | sample RifOxyD3_FD_184040 | JGI IMG/M metagenome (GOLD analysis project Ga0208863, IMG submission 184040) | Soil microbial communities from Rifle, Colorado - Rifle Oxygen_injection D3 (SPAdes) | ecosystem: Environmental > Terrestrial > Deep subsurface > Rock core/Sediment | place: Rifle, Colorado...
CCGAATCTCCTTTGGATAATCCAATATCAACACCGTCATGTCCGCGTGAAAAGCCCCGATAAAATTTTCCGCAAATAGGAATAGAAAAAATTTTATTACTGTCTAAAATCTCTACTTCAAATTTTTCTCTTGTTTGAGGTTCTCCTAAATATGCAAAGATTGATTTATTATTCCAGTTTGCAGTAAAAAGACTCGTCGTATCAAGACAGGAAATGCTTGTTGAGTCAATATTATATTCCTGAAAATAAGACCAGGTTCTGTCAGAATATATTAGAATTTTATTATTCTCATGGCTGATTGTGTCTATAACAAAGGGAATGTACTGGCAATAAGTATTTGAAAGGGTAAGAATAAAAATTAGCGATAAAAAATATTTTTTTATTTGAACAAACATGCTGCAAAATTAGGTAAAAGCCTGTTAGTCAGTCTTAATTGATTTTAGAGAATTCAAATATATATTTTTTTATTTATTTATCAAATTTTTGTTAGGCTTCGGTAAATTGAATAATTCATTAAATGTAAAATCGCTCTATACTTCGGCAGGCTCAGCACAGGTGGAGCGATTTTACATTTACAGTCCATTTGTATATAGTGTCAGCAAGAAAACTCATGTTTTTTGATTGACAGTGTCAGTGCTTGATAAGAAAACGTCAAGTTCAAGCCTGCCTGTCCGGTAGGCAGGGCTTTCGAAGACCTGAAAATCAGGAGTGTACTAATGTACATGACTGTTTTTCAGGTCGAGAGTAACGCAGAAATTGACGTTTTCTTGCAAGCACTATATAGGAGTAAGAGCATCTTTTTATTAATGGTAGAGGTCGTTGTAAAGAGTGTGAAAATTTGTTTTTCCAATTGTAAAACATATTTGTTTTGATAAAGGCTTTTCATAAATTTGTCGCAGAGTTTTCTTTCAAACAATAATTATAAAAAAGGAGGAATTTTGTCAACAATAGCTATTGCTGGAAATAAAGGCAAGGGTGTTCGTTCTGATTGCCAGATAAGTGTTAGTCTGACCAAAAACAAAGGTCTTGAAATTACACTCGATAGTAAAGTAAAAACGATGTATGGCAGATCAATTGTAGAATTGACAGAGAAGATTTTTAATTTTTTCGGTATAAAAAATGCACAGGTTCTAATTGAAGATTCTGGTGCTTTAGAATTTATTCTTGCTGCGCGTTTAGAATATGCTATCAAACAATTGATTAAAACGGATCTGGAGTTTTTACCTGAATTTTTAAAAGAAAATAAAGATGTAACAACCAAAGATAGAAGCCGTATTTCCCGCTTGTACCTGCCCGGAAATTCGCCAAGTCTTATGATTAATGCAGGCATCCATAATACTGATGGGCTTATTCTTGACATAGAAGATGCTGTGGCTCCTGCAAAAAAAGATGAAGCCAGGTATCTTGTACGGAATGCTTTGAGAGCTTTGAATTTTTACGGTGCAGAACGAATGGTTCGTATCAATCAGGGAGAGCGCGGGCTGATAGATCTTGAGTTTATCGTTCCTCATTATGTAAATTTGATATTAATTCCAAAGTGTGAAAATGCTTCACAGATTCATAGTATTGATGCAAAGATTGCAGAGATAAAGAAATTGCATAAAATGAAGCACAATGTATGGTATATGCCCATCATTGAAAGTGCTCAAGGTGTAATAAACGCTTATCAGATTGCAACAGCAAGTGAGAATGTTGTAGCCTTGGCTATAGGTTTGGAAGATTACACTGCTGATTTGGGAACTAAAAGAACGAATGAGGGTACTGAATCATTTTTTGCACGTACCATGCTTGTGAATGCATCTGTAGCAGCAGGTGTTCAGCCTATTGATTCGGTTTTTTCCGATGTTTTTGATATGGAAGCATTGAAGCAAAATGTACTGAAATCAAAGGGACTTGGATTTGTGGGTATGGGTTGTATACACCCAAGACAAATAAGGGTTTTGCACGAATATTTTGCTCCCGATTCTGATGAAATTGAAAAAGCCAAGAAAATAGTTTTAGCTTTTGATGATGCAACTGCAAAAGGACTTGGCGTTGTTTCTCTGGGAACAAAAATGATTGACCCCCCTGTCGTAAAACGTGCTATGAAAAGTATTGATACGGCCATTGCCGCAGGAAAATTGCAAAAGGATTGGAAAAAAACAGAAATGGAAAGAATGGCTGATGAAGCGGTTTCAAAGAAAAAATAAAATGTTTTTTTGAGATAGTCAATTTTTAAAAAGGTTTTTAAAAGAAATTACACAACATTTATATGAAATTTGTAAAGAATGCACTGGGAAGGCTGGTTCCCGATGAGGTGAACGGACAAAAACAAATTCCTTTTAAAGGAGTTGGAAAGCATCGTCCTACCGGAAGAAAGCATGCGCCTATGATTTCTTCATGCATTGATTATCCTGCTGATGGAAATAAAATGCTGACGTCCATAAAAGATGCGTTAAAAAAATGTGGATTGAAAAATGGAATGACTATTTCCACACATCACCATTTCCGAAACGGCGATCTTGTTGCGCAAATGATTTTTGATGCAGCCGCCGAGCTTGGAGTGAAAAATTTACGATGGGCTCCCTCTGCCTCTTTTGAATGCCATTCGTCATTAATAAAATATCTTGAAGATGGCACTATACGCCATATTGAAGGAAGTATGAACGGCGCACTCGGACGTTTTACATCTGAAGGAAAAATGAAGGGGATTGGTATTTTACGTTCTCATGGTGGGCGATATCAGGCCATTCAAGATGGGGAATTAAAAATTGATATTGCAGTAATTGCAGCTCCTACTGCTGATCCTTTTGGAAATGCTACAGGAGACAGAGGCCCTGCTGCTTGTGGTTTACTCGGTTTTGCGCTTGCAGATTCACAGTATGCCGATAAGGTTGTTGTTGTTACAGATAATATTGTTCCTTTCCCTTGTATTCCCTGGCAAATTCATGGTAATTATGTTGATTTTGTTGTAAAAATTGACAAAGTTGGTATTTCTGAAAAAATTGTATCTGGTACAACTGAGATTACAAAAAGCCCAGACCGTTTGCTTTTAGCAGAATGGACAGCGAAGTTTTGTGATGAAGCCGGAATAATACAGAATGGATTTTCATTTCAAGCAGGAGCTGGTGGCACTGCTTTGTCAATAGGGATTTATTTTGCAGATATTCTTCGTGAAAGGGGCATGAAATCAAGATGGGCAAGGGGAGGCAGTAACAAATATCTTGTTAAAATGATGGAAGACGGTCTTGTTGATTATATCCTCGATGGGCAGACTTTCGACTTAGAAGGTGTACGATCTATGCGTGAAAATCCGGGGCATGTGAACACAAGTCCATTCACAAGTTACAACTATCATGGTAAAGGAAATTTTGCATCCATGATTGATGTTGTTATTCTTGGCGCTACTGAAGTTGACGTTAATTTTAATGCGAATGTTGTTACCCATTCTGATGGTTGTTTACTGCATGGAATTGGCGGTTGGCAGAATTGTATTTTCTCTAAATGTACCATATTGCCTATTCCTCTTTTCCGCGATCGTATTCCGGTTATCAGAGATGCCTGTACTACTATTTGTGGTCCGGGAGAACTAATTGATGTTATTGTTACTGAAAGAGGAATTGCAATTAATCCTTTAAGAAAAGACCTGATTGCAAAAATGAAAAACAGTAATTTGCCCATAAAAACAATAAAACAATTAAAAGACGAAGCCGAAGCAATATGTGGTAAACCCGATAATCCGGAGTTTACAAAAGATCCGGTTGCAATTATAAAATGGGTTGACGGTACAGTAATTGACACTGTCTGGAAAATTAAAAAATAGGCATTAAATTTATCAATATCGCTTTCATATTTTTATTTTTTTCTCAAAAGTAATTCCTCTTATTAATATTAATAACTAACATTTCTCACTTGGTAATTAAGCTGAAAAATATAGTCTTAATTACGTTTATTAATATTTTATTTTTCTTGAAACTTTTTTTTTGATAAAAAAGTTACCAAACCAGCCTGCCCTTGTTGCAACTGCGGGGGCTGGCAGGAAATCAAGGCCAAACAATGCTCCTCCCCGCCCTTTAAAAACTCAAGGGACATCTGGCAAAGAGAGCCTGAAACAAACATTGGTTTCTCTTATACATGAGCATCTGTAGAGTTTGTCTCAGCCAAATGTCAAGCCACTTTGTCATGTCCCTAATCGTTTTTAAATTCCCTCCACTTCATTGCCCGCTGTTTGGCCAATCCATCGCACAGGCATCTGTTAGCAAAACATCTCTTATTCTATTATTTGAAGTGAGAAATGTTAGTTACTATTTTTTATCTTTTGGAGACACTATTTCTCCGGAAATGGTTAAAACTTCAACATTGGGTTGCGTGTTTGCCTGTAAAGTTATTGTTTTACTCTGCATTCCGTTTCTTCCAGAGCTATCAAAAATTACTTCAACATAACCTTCTTTTCCCGGTGCAATGGGCTCTTTGTCGTATTTGGGAACAGTGCAGCCACAACTTCCTTTGGCGGATGAAATAACTAAATCCGATTTACCCGTATTTTTAAATTTGAAGGTGTAGGAAACTTTTTCGCCTTCAATAATAATTCCAAAATCGTGAGATTTATTCGCAAATTCAAATTTAGGAAGATTATCCATTGATGCATTTCCATTTGCTGTCTGTGGATTATTCACAACATCGGTTGAAATTTGCTCTTTTTTTTCATTTGTTGACTGACAGGAAACAAGCAAAAAAGATGTTCCGATTATAGCAAGCAATAAATAAATTAAGCGCGTCATTATACTTTATATTTTTTAGCGGTGCAATATTAATGAATTTTTGCTCAATTAACAAAATCTATTCTGTTTCTCTAGTGCCTGCAAGAAAACATCAATTTCATCGTTACGCTTGACCTGAAAAATCAGTCATCCCGATAAGTCGGGACTCCTGTTTTAAGTACCTCATAGAGGTTCAGGAAAATGGTCAATACAGGTCATTCAATGATTTTTAATCGGACAATAATGATATCTTTTATATCTTCGCCAAAAAAAAATAATGAAAAAAATATTTGTAATTTTATTCCTTATCCCCATTTTAATTTCCTGCACACAGCAAAACGGATATGAAATAACCGGCGCTTTTAAAAATGCTGAAGGGAGAAAAATTTTTCTTAACAAATTATTAGTTGACAGGTTAGAAAAGATTGATTCTGCTATAATCAATAAAGAAGGAAATTTCATTTTCGATGGCAAAGTAGATGGTCCTTCTTTTTTTATGATAAACTTATCGGATAAAGAATTTGTTTATCTTCTTATAGATTCTACGGATAAGATTTTAATCTCAGCCGATGCGAAAGACATTCAGAAAACTGTTATAACGGAAGGATCCGAAGGTTCTTTGCTTTTGCAAAAAATGCACCGTCATTTATTAGAAAGCCTTGAGCAGATGGATTCTCTCGGGTTAATTTATCGCGCGTATTATCAAACTTCTCAGGCTGATTCTATCATGATGGTGTTGAATACTGCAAGTAAAAAATTAATGGAAAATGAACAAAAATTTTTAATTTCATTTATACAGGAAAATAAGAAATCACTTGTTTGTTACATGGCATTGCATCAGCAAATAACGCCCCGTGAATACATTTTAACTCCCGAACAAGATTTTAAGGTTTTTCAGTATGTAGATTCGTGCATGAGATTGTATCATCCGAAATCGCAATATACAGCAGCATTAAGTTCATTCATGGCGCAGTATATTTCACAGAAAAAAGAACAGGATTTAAGAGAAGCCCGTATTAAAACAGGTGAAATTGCTCCTGAAATATCGCTTGCCGGAGCTGATGGGAATGTTGTTACTTTGTCGTCATATAAAGGAAAATTTGTTCTTCTTGATTTCTGGGCAAGTTGGTGCGCTCCATGCAGAAAAGAAAATCCAAATCTGGTAAAATGTTATCAGAAATTTAAAAACAAAAACTTTGAAATATTTCAGGTGTCTCTCGACAAATCAAAGGATGAATGGTTGTCTGCAATAAAAAAAGACCAGTTAACATGGAAGCATGCAAGTGATTTAAAGTATTGGGATTCTCCGGTTGTTAAACTTTACGCAATACAAGGAATTCCTGCTAATTTTCTATTGGATAAAAATGGTAAAATCATTGCCCGAAATTTAAGGGGGGATGAGTTAGAGAAAGTTCTTGGGGAGGTTTTGAGGTAATTGGTGTCTTCGACTTCGCTCAGACACCAGCTTACCAGTCTTTCTGAATTTTTATTTTCTGAGCGCGTACCTGTTGCTGTTTTTTCAATTTTTCCTGTGTTTTCTTTTCATCGTTTTGTAGGGCATCGAGCATACGTTGTGCATCTTCTTTAGAAATCTGATCATTTTTTTGTTTCTGTTCTTGCTGCTCCTGTTTATCTTGTTTTTGCTGATCTTGTTTCTGCTGCTCCTGCTTATCCTGATTTTTTTGATCTTGCTTGTCTTTATTTTGATCTTTATCTTTATCCTGCTGATCTTTCTTGTCCTGATTTTGATCTTGCTTTTGCTGCTGCTGTTGTTTGTTCAGCATGTTCTGTGCGTAAGCAAGGTTGTATTTTGTTTCCTTATCATTGGGATTAACTCTTAATGCCTGCTTGTAAGCATCAATGCATTCTTTTAAATTCCCGGATTGAAGCAGGGAGTTTCCCATATTATGATATGTCCATGCTTTCTCTTGTTTCGGCAGGTTTTTATTCGCGGCTATTTTGTATTGAGTAATCGCATCCTGAAATTTCTGTTGTTTATAAAAAGAATTCCCAAGATTATAGGTAGCCTCGTAGCTATCGGGTTTTTCATCCAATGCTTTTTTAAATTCCTGTTCAGCATCTTTATATTTTAAAGAATCTATTTTCTTGGGATTTTCGGATGCTTTATAAAAAGCTTTGTTCCCGCTTCTGATGTAGGGACGCTCACTCTGTGACCATGCAGAAATGATTACGGTTGACAATAATAATATAACAAGAAAATATTTCATGATTTATTATTTTTCTGAAATGTATCAAAAACAGATGATTTAAAAAGATTTATTTTATTCAAAATCCTATTTTTTCTTTCAAGAATTATAAAATCTAAAAGTAATAAGATTAAAGCCAGCGCAGAAAGATACTGAAAGCGGTCATCGTAATCGGAATATGCTTTTGATTCAATTAATTCTTTATTCATTTTATTAATTTCATCAAAAACTTTATCAAGTCCGGAAGTGGAATTACTTGCGCGCACATAAATTCCGTTTGCAGTAGTCGCTATTTGTTGCAATGCCACATCATTTAATTTTGTAATGACCACATTTCCCTCGTTATCTTTTTTATAATCGGAAGTTATTCTTTCACTAACAGGAATAGGGGCTCCCTGAGGCAATCCCATACCAATGGTGTGAATCACGATATTTTCCTTTGACGCTTCCTGAGCCGCGGCCATTGCATCATCTTCGTGATTTTCTCCATCGGAAATAATTATTAAAGCACGACTTTTATTTTTTTCCTGACTGAAAGATTCCTTTGCAAGTTTAATAGCGGAGCCAATAGCAGTACCCTGTTTTGCAATGTAATTTGTATTTATCGTGGAAAGAAACATTTTTGCAGCTCCGAAATCTGTTGTTACGGGCAATTGAACATAAGCATCACCGGCAAAAATAATAAGTCCTATTTTATCATTTTTTAATTTCTCAATTAACTTGGAAATCGCCCGCTTAGAAGCTTCGAGGCGGTTTGGTTTGATGTCGTCGGCCAACATACTGTTTGAAACGTCCAGCGCTATAATAATTTCAATACCTTCTCTTCTGACTTTTTCTAGCTTAGAACCAAACTGTGGTCGGGCAAGCGCAAAAATAACAGAGGCAAGCGCAAATAAAACGAAGAAGAATTTCACGGCAGGTCTTGCAACAGAAACATCGGGCATTAAAATACAAATAAGCGAAGCATCGCCAAAACGTTTAAGAGATTTGCGTTTCAAATATTTAGAAAGCAAGAAAAGTATTACTAATACTGGTATTATTAGCAGTACGTATAAAAAATATGGATTTCCAAATTTGAACATACTCTGTTTATGGCGTATTTTTAAGTAATGTATTTTTCAATAATATTTCAAGCAAGATCATCAAGGCAGCAAGTAATCCCCAAAATAAAAATTCTTCTTTTTTCTTACTGTAATTTGTTACATTGATTTTTGCTTTTTCTAATTTATCAATTTCTTTATAAATATTTTTCAACGTTTTATTATCAGTAGCCCTGAAATATTTTCCATCAGTAAGACCGGCAATATCTCGTAAAACAGGCTCATCAATTTCAACTTCCATATTTTGATATTGTGTTGTTCCCCATGGTGTTTTCATCGGATAAGGAGCAAGACCTTTTGTCCCAACGCCAATAGTATAAACTCTGATGCCAAATGTCTTTGCGATTTCTGCAGCAGTAACAGGCGCAATATTCCCCATGTTACTTACTCCGTCTGTCATAAGAATAATAACCCTGCTTTTTGCATCGCTGTCTTTAATTCGCGCAATAGCATTTGCAAGTCCTGTTCCGATTGCTGTTCCATCTTCAATCATACCGCTTTTTATTCCTTTAAGCAGATTAATCAAAATGACATGATCAATCGTTAACGGGCATTGCGTAAAACTTTCACCACTAAAAACAACCAGACCGATTCTGTCATTTGGCCGGGCTTCAATAAATTCTTTTGCAACATCTTTCGCTGCTTCAAGGCGATTGGGTTTGAAATCTTCTGCAAGCATACTTCCTGATACGTCCATAGCCAGCACGATATCTATACCTTCGGTAGTAACATCCTGCCAACTATTTGTAGATTGCGGACGAGCAAGAACAAACACTAAAAAAATAATCGCAAATATTCGTAAGATAAAAAGCAGATGCCGAAAATATATCTTATACGACTTTGGAGCCTTACTGAACCCATTCAGAGAAGAAATTTGCATACTTGCATGAATATCGCGTTGCTTCCAAATATACCATGCCACCATTGGTATCAAAACCAGCAGCAGGTAAAAAAATCCGGGATTCGCAAATTCAACTGAATTCATACTTTATTACTTATGTTACGCTTAAATGTTTTTTCCATCTTCAACAATATTTTCCACGATTAACTTAACATCAATAATTAAAAAAATGTTTAAGCGTATTAATTTTTATTCATATCATTATTCTCTTCCTTTTCTATATTCAAAGAGACTTTCATCAATGTATTGTCAATAAAATAAAATGCATTTTTTAGACTGAGATCGTTTTCATCGGGCAGGGGTTCTGCTTTTGCAAATTTAACGAAATCAGCAATCGTTAATATCTGCCTTAACACTTCATGGCTTCTCTGATCTAACAATGCTGAATTTGAAAAAGCCTGTAAAATTTCATCGGTAGTCTGCTCCATTGCATTGATTGAAAAGCGACCCTCTATATAAACACGCAATACTTCTGTAAGCTGTGAATGATATTCTTTTACCATATTTTTTTGCCACAACTTTTCAGCTTTAATTCGCTCAAGGTCTCTTAATGCAACAATATGCGGAGCTTCTTTCGGTTTAACCGGCAGTTTTATTATCGGCTCTTTCTTTTTATATTTTCGATATAAATACCACCCTAAAAGACCTAATAGAATAACTACAACAGCAAAAATAATTAAATGATAAAATCTTTTGATAAATTCTTCAAGAGTAAAAGGGGTTTCAATTTGTTGTTTAATATCGCAAATAGCCTGTTTGGTCGTATCAATAGGAACTGTAAATACCTGCAAATACAATTCTTTTGAAAATGCAGAATCTTTATTGTTTCCTTCCTGGAAAAATATTTTAAAAGGACGAAAAACATAGATACCGCTATCGAAAGAGGTAATAAGATATTTCTGATGCAGTATCTGATACCCGTTTTCTGCATAAACGGTATCAATACCCAGATTTTCTACAATTTCAACTTTGTCTGTAATTGTGTCCAAAATAGGAGGAAAAATGACAGATTGTTTTCCTGAAATTTTTGCAGTGAGTGTAAGTTTAATCTGGTCTCCAATAATAATTTTTGTAGAATCAATTTTTGCAGAAAAAGATATCGTATTCTGAGAAAACGATTCAGGTAAAAAGAAAAAAGAAATGACAATTAATAAAATATACTTTTTTATTAATTTTATTTGTCCAAACATCTCTCTACGCTTCTTCATCATTAACGTTGTTTGAATAAATTAATAAGAGGTTTTACATAATCTTCATCGGTACGAATAGCAACTTTATCAACTCCGGCTTTGTTAAAAATATCATCAAGTTTTTTCCTGTTTTCGAGCCACCATTGCGAATACGCAACCCTTGTTGCTTTATCAGATGTATCTACCCATAAATATTTTGAAGTTTCAGCATCTTTCATTTTTACAAAACCGATATCAGGCATTTCTGCTTCACGCTGATCGTACACTCTTAAAGCGGCAACATCGTGTTTGTTGTTTGCTATTTTTATGGCATCTTCAAAACCGGTATCAATAAAATCGGAAATAATAAAAGCAGTACAGCGCTTTTTAATAGCATTTGTAAGATATCTTAACGCTTCTGAGATATTTGTGCCTTTGTTTTCAGGCTTAAAATAAAGAAGTTCCCTTATAATCCTGAGAATGTGTGATCTTCCTTTTTTGGGCGAAATAAATTTCTCAACTTTATCAGTAAAAAATAGTACCCCGATTTTATCATTGTTTTGGATTGCAGAAAAAGAAAGGATTGCCGCTATTTCAGTAATCTGGTCTCTTTTGAGCTGATGCGCAGTACCAAATTCTTTCGAGCCACTGATATCAATAAGAAGCATAACAGTAAGCTCACGTTCCTCTTCAAAAATTTTAACATAAGGATGATTGAAGCGGGCTGTAACATTCCAGTCAATGCTGCGAATGTCGTCGCCAAACTGATATTCGCGAACCTCACTGAAAGCCATACCACGTCCCTTGAAAGCACTATGGTA
>Ga0208863_1002064_pt1 | contig 10923 bp, 8 predicted proteins | sample RifOxyD3_FD_184040 | JGI IMG/M metagenome (GOLD analysis project Ga0208863, IMG submission 184040) | Soil microbial communities from Rifle, Colorado - Rifle Oxygen_injection D3 (SPAdes) | ecosystem: Environmental > Terrestrial > Deep subsurface > Rock core/Sediment | place: Rifle, Colorado...
CTTTGAGCCAAGAGAAAACGATAATTTTCAAATGGAACCGGATTAGGACGCATCGTTTAGGCGATGCGTATCAGGACTTTCAGTCCGTATTTCAAACCCACCGGCTTTAGCCGGTGGTTGTTTAGTGAGCGCTAATTGCGCGACCTATTTTTTCAGGAGTTTTGCATGACCGAAAAATTGATCATTTTCGATACAACCTTGCGTGACGGGGAACAAAGCCCCGGAGCTGCAATGACCCGCGAAAAAAAGATACGCATCGCACGCCAGTTGGAAAAGCTGGGTGTGGACGTGATCGAGGCGGGTTTTGCCGCTGCCAGTCCGGGGGATTTCGAAGCGGTCAAGGCGGTCGCTGAAAATGTAAAAGATTCAACCGTGTGTTCCCTGGCGCGCGCCAGCGAAAACGATGTGCGTCGCGCCGGTGAAGCGATCACGCCGGCTAAGTCGGGGCGTATCCACACCTTTATTGCGACCAGTCCTATACACATGCAGCACAAGTTGCGCATGAATGAAGACCAAGTGGTCGAGCGTGCCGTGGCGGCTGTCAAATGGGCGCTGGAATACACAGATGATGTGGAGTTTTCCGCCGAAGATGCGGTGCGCTCCGATATGGATTTTCTGGTGCGTGTGTTCGATGAAGTGATTAAGGCGGGTGCCAAAACGCTGAACGTGCCCGATACGGTCGGTTATTCGATTCCGGCAGCCTGGGGCGAGCGCATCAAGCAACTGATACAGCGTGTGCCCAATTCAGATAAGGTGATCTGGTCTACGCATTGTCATAACGACTTAGGGTTGGCTGTCGCGAACTCTCTGTCTGCGGTGATGAACGGGGCGCGTCAGGTTGAATGCACCATCAACGGTCTGGGCGAGCGCGCCGGCAATGCTTCGCTCGAAGAAGTGGTGATGGCGGTGAAAACGCGCCGTGATGTGTTTAATCTGGATACGCGCATCGACACCACGCAGATCGTGACCACCTCCAAGCTGGTGTCCAGCATCACCGGTTACCCTGTGCAGCCGAATAAGGCGATCGTGGGAGCAAATGCCTTTGCGCATGAGTCCGGGATTCATCAGGACGGCGTGTTGAAGCATCGCGAGACTTACGAGATCATGCGCGCCGAAGACGTGGGCTGGAACACCAATAAACTGACGCTGGGCAAATTGTCCGGGCGCAACGCTTTGCGTCAGCGCTTCGATGCCTTGCACATTGAATTTGCCACTGAAGACGCATTCAATGCAGCCTTTGCACGCTTTAAGGAGTTAGCCGATCGTAAGCATGAAATCTTTGATGAGGACTTGCAGGCGCTGGTCAGCGATGAAGCCATTGCGGAGGTAAAAGAGCATTATAGTCTGGTCTCCTTGCGTGCGCATTGTGAGACTGGTTTGCTGCCTGCGGCTAAGATATTGATTAATATCGGAAATATTGAAAAAGAGGCGGAGATGCACGGCGGCGGCCCGGTGGATGCCACGTTTAAGGCGATCGAAAAGATTGTCCATAGCGGTACCGAGTTGCAACTGTATTCGGTGAACAACATCACCAGCGGTACAGATGCGCAGGGCGAGGTGACCGTGCGCCTTGCTAAAGGCGGACGGATTGTGAACGGGCAGGGCGCGGATACAGATATCGTGGTGGCTTCCGCCAAAGCTTACCTGAATGCGCTGAATAAGTTGCACAGCAACGAGGAGCGTGCGCACCCGCAGGTTTGAACTTTACGGAATATTGCTCGTCAGAGGCTTCGTTGTAAGAGTTTGTTGTTTTTGATTACTCATATATATTCCTTTGGAGATTGCATTGAAGAAAATTTTGTCTGGATTGGTGTTTTTGCTGGCTGTGCTGGGAGCGAATGAAAGCTGGGCCGAGTGTTGGATCATCCCCAATTCGCAGTGTCCGCATGCGCAGTTCTCCGGAAAAAATCTCGCGAATGCTAACTTGCAGGGTGCGATGTTGCTGGAAGGAGATTTGACTAGGGCGGATCTCACTAAAGCCAATTTGAAGGGTACGAACATCTACCACGGTAAGCTGATGGGGGGTAATTTTACCGAAGCGGATATGACTGGCATTACGCTGTATAACGCTGATTTGACGGGTGCAAATCTGACCGGTGCCAATCTGACAGGTGCAAAACTTAAAGGCGCGAATTTGAGCGAAGCTAATCTGACTGATGCTAATCTGACCAATGCTGAGATTGAAGGAGCTAAATTTAGCAACGTGACGTTTTGCCGAACCACAATGCCCAACGGTATCGTGAATAGCGGTGCAAATTGTGCGGCTAAAAAGGGCGATAAAAAAATTCAACCTGACGTAGTTGAAGGTGCGATTAACGATTGCGTCATTGCACCGCGCAGTGTCTGTCTGAATGCCTCGCTGGCCGAAGCAAATTTGGGCACGGCCAATCTGGCGGGTGCTCAGTTGTATATGGCGAATCTGGCACAGGCTAATTTGTTTAAAGCGAATCTTAACCGTGCGAATCTGACTGAGGCGAATCTTGCTCGCGCTAATCTGTCTCGTGCCAATCTGATGCAAGTTAACCTGACCGATGCCAATCTGAATAAGGCGATACTGCGCGGCGCACAGTTACAGCGTGCCAATCTGAACGGTGCCATTTTGCTGAATGCGGATTTGACCGATGCGGATATGTCGGGGGCTAATATCAGCGAAGCGACACTGACGGGCGCGACGTTCTGTAATACGGTGATGCCGGATGGAAAGTTGAACAACAGCAGTTGTGTGGCTGAAGTCAAGCCGGTAGTGCAGGAGAGCTTGGGGAAATAAGCCAAGTGGCGAGGGAAGGCGACTGGCTTTTCCTCGTTGTGTAGCGGTAGTATTATCTAATTTAAATTTCTCCGCCGTAATGTATCAGTAAATCCAGCATGGCAGAAGCTTTGTCCAGTGTTTCCTGATATTCGGCATCGCATTGCGAATCGGCCACCAGGCCGCCGCCCGCCCAGCAGTGGATTTTACCCTTGCTGTACACCAGCGTCCTGATCACGATGTTGCTGTCCATGTTGCCATCGAAGCCAAGATAACCGATTGCGCCGCAGTACAGACCGCGCGGATCGGGCTCCAGTTGTTCAATAATCTGCATGGCGCGTCTTTTGGGCGCGCCGGTGATCGAACCGCCCGGGAAGCATCCCTCCAGCATATCCAGCGCATCGCGGCCGGCTGCCAGTTTTCCCTGCACCGTGCTGACCAAATGGTGGACGCGCGCGTAGCTTTCCACTTCGAACAGTTTAGGCACGCACACCGAACCGATTTCACAATTTTTGCCCAGATCGTTGCGCAGCAAATCCACGATCATCAGGTTTTCGGCTCTGTCCTTGGGGTGGCAACGCAATTCATCAGCCAGTTGCCGGTCTCGTTCCGCATCTTCTGCGCGCGGGCGCGTTCCTTTGATCGGACGTGTTTCAACCTGTCCGTTGCTAACGCGGATAAAACGCTCCGGTGAGGCACAAAGTACCTGTCCCTGCGGCAGACTGAGGAAGGCCGAATAGGGGGCCGGGCTGATGCGACGCAACTGGAGATAAGCGGGCAGGGCGTCTCCTGTGGCAAGAGCCGAGAAGCGCTGCGCCAGATTGACCTGATAGCAGTCTCCAGATTGCAGGTAGTCCTGCACGGCGGCAAATGCCTGCGCGTAACTGGATCGGCTAAAGTTGCAGGAAATCTTGCCGTGCACGCGAAAATGATCGCGCGTCGGGCTGGAACCCGATTGCAGTCTCTGCAATATTTCGGGTAGTCGTTGTGCCGTTTCCGGGTAGCGCAGATGAGAGACCAGTCTGGCTGTTTGAGCCTGATGATCCAGTACCAGCGCCCAGTCGTAAATGCCTAAGCTCATCTGCGGCAATGCGTCTTTATGGGCAGTTGGCTCACAGGCAAGGTCGTAACTCCAGTAGCCTAACGCGCCGCCGGCAAAGGGCACGTTCTCTATGGGCGATACGTGCTCCCCCAGTGCATCTCGCACGGAGGTAAAAGAGGACGATGTCAGGCTGCGTTGCGGTGCTGCGGTGATAATGTCGAATCGTCCCATGCCTCCGCTGTCCAGCCATGCCGGGCAGGGCAGATCAGCCAGCGCTGCAAAGTAGCTCGCTGCATCGTTCAGATAAGGGAGTGACCGGCTGTAGAAGCTCATAATAGGGAGGATGCCGCGTGCAAGGGACTACGCCTAAAAAAATAGTCAAGACTTGCGCTTGTTGTTTTGAGGGGAGGATGCGGAGCGCAATTGTCTTCGCTTATAAACATCGTCGCGTCTTGCGATCGTTGTTTTGAGCGAAGGATGCAGGATGCAGGAGGCAGGAAGGGCATTATCATGGCACTGTGCGTTCCATGCGCTTTTCAGCTTCTATCTTCTGCAGCCATTCTCGTATTTGCGGCATGGCCGCAGTGGCCGCATCCTCGCCTGTTTTGATCAGGCGCAACTTGCTGTTCGCATCAATCTCAGGGGTGATGTCGATTTTAGGGCGTATGACAACCTGCGCCGTTTCCAGTTCATGTGAGAGGATCGATTGGCGCATGATGCGCAGGCTTTGTTTGAGAATGTCGATGATGTCTTCCGGCGCGGGGTGATGGGCGGGTTGTTGCGAAATATCCACGGCGATAATGAAATCGGCACCCATTTCCCGCGCTAACGTCACCGGCACGGGTTTTTTCAGGTCGCCGTCCACATATTCTTCTCCGTCTATCATGACCGGATAAAACACCCCGGGTATGCTGCTCGACGCGCGGACCGCCATGCCGGTGTTGCCGTGATTGAAGGCAACGGTCTTACCCGTCCGAAGTTGTGTCGCCGTGGCGATAAAAGGTCTTTCCAGTTGTTCGATGGAGCGATTCTTCAGCGCGCGATTGATAAAGTCCTGCAACTGTTCGCCTCTGACATAGCCGCGCCGGGAAAAGTCGTAGTCTTTAAGTTTTTCCCTGTCCATTTCCAGCGCCAGTTTCTCCAACTCTATGCCGCTGTAACCGCCTGCATATAGTGCGCCTACCACGCTGCCCGCACTGGTGCCCAACACCATATCTATCTTGATTCCGTTCGCTTCCAGTACTTTGATGACGCCGATATGGGCAAAACCTCGGTCTCCCCCGCTGCCCAGCGCCAGAGCGAGCACAGGTTTGTCGGATTGCAGCGGCGCCATGAAAAGCGCCTGAGGTTGAATCACCTCTTTGTACTGGAGGGGCGGTGTGGCGCAGGCAATCAGCAGCAGCGGTAGCAAGAGCGAGCAGAGTTTATTCAGCATGGATCTGTTTCGGATAAGTCTTATGCAGGGTTGGTCTGGTTTTTGTCGTCCGCATCATACCCCAAACACCGATATTCAGCCTCGGTAATGGTATAGCTTTGCGGTAGCCTGCTAGAATGTGCCGTGTACTAAATGAGGAAAAATTCAATGTCACGACTTACTGAACAGCAGGCGCACGAGTACATCATCAAATTGTTGACCGCCATGAGTCGTGCCGGCGGCTCGGATTTATTTATCGCCTGCGATTTCCCGCCCAGCATGAAGTCGCATGGCGAGATGCAACCGATGACTACGCAGAAATTGAGCGGTGACATTACGCGGCAGCTGGCTCACGCCCTGATGAATGAAACGCAGCGTGCGGAGTTCGAACGGGAAATGGAATGCAATTTCGCTATTTCTGTGCCCGAGGTTTCCCGTTTTCGCGTCAATGTATTTGTTCAGCAGCAGCATGTCAGCATGGTGATACGCACCATCGCCGCCGAAATTCCCAACTTTGAAAAACTCGCGCTGCCGGAGATTCTCAAACAAGTCGTGATGAATAAACACGGTCTGGTGCTGGTTGTCGGCGGTACCGGATCGGGTAAGTCGACTTCGCTGGCGGCAATGATAGATCACCGTAACCGTACTGCGCGCGGCCACATCATCACGGTCGAAGATCCGGTGGAGTATGTCCATCAGTCGAGGTTATCGCTGATCACTCACAGAGAAGTGGGTGTGGACACGCACAGTTGGCAGCACGCCCTTAAAAATACACTGCGTCAGGCACCGGATGTCATTCTGATTGGCGAGATACGCGATGCGGAAACGATGGAGCATGCGATTGCCTTTGCCGAAACGGGGCATTTGTGTCTGGGGACTTTGCATGCCAACAGTACCAACCAGACTATCGATCGCATCATCAATTTTTTCCCCGAGGAGAGACGCAGTCAGTTGCTGATGGATCTGTCGGCGAACTTGCGGGCACTGGTTTCGCAACGACTGGTGCGCACGGTGGATGGCAAGGGACGACGCGCTGCCATTGAGATTCTACTCAATACGCCCACGATTGCCGACAAGATATTTAAAGGCGAGTTTAATGAGATCAAAGCGGTGATGGAAACTTCGCGTGAGTTGGGGATGCGCACTTTCGACTGGTCTTTGTTTGAACTGTACAACGACGGTCAAATCTCTTATGAAGAGGCGATACGTAACGCAGATTCTGCGAATGAATTGCGGCTGAACATCAAGCTCAAGAGTCAGCGCGGCGAGCCCGCCTCGGCTGCTGTTTCCGGAGCGGATCTGACCTTACACGATTATACGGTTGATTTGGAAGAGGAAAGACAGCGTGAACTGGCGGTTCAACGTGAGAAAAAGCGCCGGATTGAGGCTGAGTTATTTGCTAAATTACAACAAGATAGTCAGTTGAGGAGTGAATCGCAACAAGAAGAAGCGGCTCCTGTCATTGCAGAAAAGTTGCAGCTGGCGCTCGAATAGTCCCGCTTGAGTCGATATCCGGTGGCGTGCTACCCAATTCCGAAGCAGGCGTGATCTTGAAAAATGACTACGGCATGGAGGTTGTTTTTATGAAAGCGCAATCCGCATCCAAAGAATTTTTTTCCGGTCTGTTATTGGCCATGTTGTTAATCACTCCGGCGTACAGCGCGCAGGGGGTTGCCACTCAGCCGGAGGCTCGCACGGTCAGGTATTTTCAGGCGGTCAAACAGCAGGCGCCGTTGTTATGGGCGTTTCTCAAGGAAATGCCCAAGGGAGGCGATCTACACAATCATTTATCCGGCGCAATATACGCGGAATCGATGATAAATTGGGCCGCCGAGGACGGACTCTGTGTGGACAAAAGAACTTTTACACTTTCTGCTCCACCCTGTGACGAGGTGCGAGCGAATGTGGTGACTGTGTTAGGTGATGCGCAATTGTACCGTCAGGTGGTAGACGCTTGGTCGATGCGTAATCAGGTCATTTCGGGACAGAGCGGACACGATCATTTTTTTGATACCTTTGACAAATTTGATCTTGCCGGAGAACGCCGTGTCGGTGAAATGCTGGCCGAAGTGAGTAGTCGTGCGGCTGCGGGGCGGGTCAATTATCTTGAACTGATGCTCACGCCGGCTTTTCCGGAAATCGTCAGGGCTGCGCCCGTTGCGGGTTGGCATAATGATCTGGCGGCAATGCGGCAGGCCATTAAACAGCCGGGTTTTGCAGAGGCCGTCCGGACGGCGGCGGATACATTGACGCTGGCCGAAACAAAGCGCCGCGAAATTCAGCGTTGCGAGACCCCGGCGGCTGATCCAGGTTGTGCGGTTACGGTGCGTTATCAATATCAGATATTGCGCGGTTTGCCTGCGGAAATCGTGTTTGCACAAATGCTGCTGGGTTTTGAGTTGGCCAGCGTTGATCCGCGCGTGGTCGGGTTAAATCTGGTGATGCCCGAAGATGCATTTGTGCCTATGCGTGATTTTTCTTTGCATATGCGTATGCTCGATTACCTGCACCAGAGCTATCCCCGGGTACATATTGCACTGCATGCAGGGGAACTAACGCCGGGGCTGGTGCCGCCGGAAGGCTTGCGTTTTCATATTCGTGATTCGATTGTTATCGGGCATGCCCAGCGTATTGGTCATGGCGTGGCGGTGATGCAGGAAGATGATGCGATGGCCCTGTTGCGCAAGATGGCGCATGATAAGGTGATGGTGGAGATTTGTCTGACCAGTAATGAGGGGATTTTGGGGGTGCAAGGTGCTCGGCATCCGTTGTCTGTGTATTTAAAACAGGGAGTCCCTGTCGCGCTGGCGACCGACGATGAAGGCGTTTCGCGGTCGGAGATGACGCATGAGTATCTCAAGGCAGTGCAGGAACAAAATGTCGATTACCGGCAGTTAAAGACGATGGCGAGGAATAGTTTGCAGTATTCCTTTGTCGAGGGAGCGTCATTGTGGAAGGATTTTGAGCGTCGTCGCCGGGTGAAGGAATGTTCAGGCGACAGTCTGAGCGCAAACTGTCAGAATTATCTGGCCAGCCACACCCGCGCCCGTCTTCAGTGGACGCTGGAAGACGCATTTAAAAAATTCGAACGAAAATACTAAGGGGGATGGTAACAATGTCACCCCTGACAATGAAGTGATTCTCGCAGGGTTATTCCCCGAAGGGTAATAGTTCGCAAATTCGCCATGCCCGGAACACTCGCTACGTTCTCTCCCACGCATGCGGGTGAAAGGGAAAACGAATCGCTACGCGAGCTTCACGTTGAAACGCAATAGTTACCGGCAGGAACGCGATATCTTAGGAATTTTGATTATTCAGGCTGCTCGCTGGATATCGGCAGTTCTTTGATAATAAAAGTAAATTTTTCTCCGAGCGAAGTGACGGTCAGCGTCATCGGCAAAGACAGATCGGCGCTGTGGTAAACCAGTCCTGCGATTTCAATACCGCCCGGCGTGATCGTGTGCCTGTCCTTTAGCCAGTTTGAATTCGCCCAGTCAATTTTTTCCTTGGCGGAACGGCTGTGTTTGTCATGGATAAGCTGACGGCTGCCTTTTGCAGGCGGTTTGATCATTTGTCCGGCCAGTCTGAGAAATTGCTTCTTCGTATAGCCGCTGACACGCTGGCCTTTTTCATTTTGCAAAGTTACTTTAGGCTTGATGACCGTGCTGCGTGCCTGTAGATTTCTAAATATCAGGGTTAGCTGAATTAAGTAATCATCGGTGTTGCGCACTGTTTTTACGCTATAGCTGACAGATAAACCGGCCTTGTCGATGCTCTGGTTAGGTGTGATGACTTGTTGCGGCTTGAAAACATTGGTTTCGGCTGATTTTTTTGCGGCTTGATTATCCGCTGCTTGTTCTGAATGTGCAGGTGCCGCTATCGTGCTGTTGGCAGGTAACGCCGGGCGCTTAGTGCTGCATGAACACAGCATCAGAACAGCCAGCGCAGCGATGATCCGGGTAGCAGTAGTGGGAAATTTTTTCATCATAAGTTGCATACCAAACTGTATATTTGATTACATAGAACTTGCGGAATGGGGTGCTTGCGTCAGATCCGCTGTCTGTCGCGCATTATACCCGTTCGGGAGGATTGTATTAGTGCGCATATAATGAATCTCTAACATGTAAAGTGAGGTAATTGAGTGCCTCGCCTTATGTTCGATCAAGCGCCGCTTCCCTATCGTCTGGAGGTATAGGATATCGTCCTTTCATGGCGGCAACATGAACTCGAATCCTATCGCTTATAAAATATCCCGATCGGGAAAATATGCAGGAAAAAGAATGTATGTGGTGAAATATTTCCGAAAGGTAAAATGCCGTTTTTATGCGCCAGCCTTCAGTGAAATAACAAAGTTATGCAAACCGGTTAAAGACACATCGTTTAGGTGATGCGTATCAGGAAGTCGGTATTTCAAACCCGTCTGCTTTAACCGGTGGATGTTTAGTGCGCTCTGATCGGGCTGTGGTTTACAGGCTGACCGCACGCATCCTGTCAATTTTCTCGATAACAGCCTGATAAAGATCATGGTCGGAATCGTGGTTGTTGCGGTCCGGATGGTGGGCGCTGCGGATCTTTTTCAGTTGAGTCATGCAGTCTGGCAAGTCATGAACCTTGGTCACCCGGTCACCGTTTTTGTCCATCAGGCGCTGAAGTTCAGCCTCTGCACCGTCGCGCGTGTCATATAGCTTCTTGCTGCCCAGACGCCAGCCATCCTGATTTTTGCGCGGGGATAGCTTTTCTTTGCCATCAAACCAGATCCATCTGCCGGTATCGGCATCCTGTTCAAAATTAATGGTGGTGATGACATAGGTGTAAACGGGAGGCTCGATGTCCGTGGCAAATAAATTGATGATCTTGCCGACTGTTCCCACCGTGGCAAGATAGTATGCGCCTGCCTCATGCGGGCAGAACCCGCTGCTTTGCGTTGGTGCCGGCTTGATTTCGTTACTCGATGCGTTCATTGCTGCCATGCGCAAGAGTGCTTTGCGTTGTGCGTTGGTCATTGGTATTGCTCCTTATATTGGTTGAAACCCACTGGGGTCACCCCTCGCTGAAGGGATCACCCGCTGGACTCCTGTGTTGCACAAAATAGCTTCGATGCGATCATCTCTGGAGATCGGGACGTTCTTTAACTCATCGTAACCGGCAGTCGGGGATATATCCGTTTGAAATAAAAAGGCCATCTCAGATGGATGGCCTGATTGTTTGCTATGACTGGCTCTATGCTTCGAGTTTGCAACCTGCAAATTAACGGTCGTACTCTTAAGCCGCCACTGTGATAGAAATCAATTAAATTAATCAAATCAATTGCGTAATTATACTGTACCTGATGCAAATATGCTGCACATTGCCGAGTCTTGTGCAGAAAATAAGATTGTTGAAGGTTGCTGCGAAGATGATGGCGCATGAACTGAACGTCTGGCTATTTACCCATCACGTTGGTGCTTTGTGCACGGTGCGTGCGGGAAGTCAGTTCATCCAGCGCCTGCTGAGCTGAACAAGTGTGCCAATTGCTATGATTTTTCTGCCAACCACCACAGCCATGCGTATCCAAGTAAACCTGCCAGTAAAGAAGCGGCCAGCACGCCGGTCTTTATTGTGGACCCCTCAGTCAAGACAATAATGTGTCGAGTTTAAGATGGACGCCTGTTTCATGCAGCTGAACGGCGCTGCCCCGGTTTTTTGCTTATATTTCTAAAAGCGTTTTTTCTGTCGCATTGA